>ERZ889217.1296-NODE-1296-length-13019-cov-9.891932_pt1 | contig 13019 bp, 6 predicted proteins | sample MGYA00521098_ERZ889217 | MGnify/ENA primary metagenome ERZ889217 (study PRJEB32303, sample SAMEA104408613) | aquatic metagenome | biome: Brackish water; feature: Pelagic; material: water | place: Baltic Sea | collected 2014-06-10T22:04:00 | depth 2,362 m ...
CAATTGCCAACGCACCCATGCACTGGGTTTAAAAGCAGACAAATCGTTTGACGACATCATTCAACAATATATTGATTCACATGTTCAATAAAGTGACTGGGGGACATGTTGACGCTGAAATGTCCTTGACCTTGATCATCAAACTTCATAAATTATGTTTTAGTTTAGAAACATGGATTTAGGATCATACTTTTTATAATGTAAATTTTAAAAAAAAAACGACATTTTGAGATACAAGCATTACTATGAGTTGATAACTGTTTTGTGTGGAGTCAGGCGTTTATCTTCTCTTATAGCTTTTATCTTTCACGGCAATTTTAAACAATCGACTATTACCTTCTAGAAGACAACAACATGTCAAGCTTCATCGTTTTAAACCTCAACGATTCGGGCGTAGGCTCTTTAAGAGCAGCAATTGAAGGGGCTAATTTAAGTTCTGACGCGACGAACGAAATTACGTTTTCAGTCTCTGGCACAATCACTCTAAGCACCGCGCTGCCCACTCTATCCAAGAATGTCGCCATTGATGCAACTTCTGCACCAGATTATGTTGACGGTGGGCCACCCGTTTTAACAATCGATTTTAATAATCAAGCGGGCCTAACCGTCGGCATGGGTGGCGCAGGCTCTACCCTTTTAGGTTTGGCAGTCGGTCAAGCGAGTGGCGATGGTATAACTCTTTTAGGTGGTGGGGTCACCATCAACAAATGCTTTGTGGGTCTCTCAGCAAACGGCTCTGATCTGGGCAACGTTGGCGACGGTATACATATTGGTGTCACTTCATCAAACAACATTATCGGCTTAAACGATAAGCAAGTGGCTGGGGTTGTGGGTAACGTTATTTCTTTTAATGATGCAAACGGTATCACTATTGAGGGTGGGTCAGGCAACATTTTAGTTGCGAACCGCATTGGTACTGATATAACCGGCACGGTTGATCAGGGTAATGGCCAAAATGGCGTCTGGTTAACCGGCGGCACAACGGGCAACACCATCGGTGGTACGGCTTACATAGACACGGCCACGGGCGCTGTCAACAATCCAACTGGCGACGAAGGTACCGTACCCGGTGTATTTGTTGTACCGCCCTTAGGCAACCAAATTTCAGGCAATGCTGGCAATGGCGTGTTAATCGATGCCAACTCTGAAAACAATGTGCTTAACGGCAACTTCATCGGCACCACAGCCGACGGCAATGGCGACTTAGGCAATGGTCTTGATGGCGTTCAGATTTTAAATTCAGATAATAATGGTTTAATTGGTTGCACGTTTGTCGAAAACCCCTTTGTCTACTACAACGTATTAAGTGGTAATGGTGGTAATGGTTTACACATCACCAACTCAAATAATACGACTGTTCAGGCTAATTTTTTTGGTATTGGTGCCGATAATGCATCGTTAGTTGGCAATGATGGCAATGGCATTCTTGTCGATGGTAACTCTGAAACCACTACTGTCGGGGGTGTGATTCCATTAGGTAATGTTAGTGGTGGCAACGGGTTAAATGGTCTTTATGTAACCGATACCGCCAGTGATGTCGTTTCATTCAACACATTTAGTGGTATTTTCGCATTTCAAGGCGCAGCCCCCAATCATCAAAACGGTATTTTGATCGACTCAACTGGTGGTGGGCAAACGATCAGAACATGCGTCACGTCTGGCAACTTACAAAACGGCATTCAAATTAGCGGCAATGCCCGCGACGTGTTGATTGACCCTAATATTGCTGGCCTCAATACAGATGGCAATGGTATTTTAGCAAACGGAAGAAATGGTTTACTCATAGCCGACTCAGCCCACGATATTACGGTAGGGGGTTCTTATCAGTCTGTTATTCCACAAAACACATTCTCTGGTAACACTGGCTATGGCATCGCGATCATTGATCAGTCCTATAACATTCATGTTTTAAATTCAGCCATTGGTACGAGTGTGACAAGAATTGATGCCCATGGTAATTCAGCCGGTGGTATTTTAATGGCCAGCGTGGGTGCTGGTAATTTGATTGGTGGCCACACCATCAACGCTAATGACCCTCAAGGTAACTTAATTTCTGGCAATGATGGCAATGGCATCACCTTTGCCTATGGCTCTGATGGTCAATCGGTTATCAGTAACAGCTTCGGTTTTGATCGGTTTGGGTTACCCACTTTACCTAATGCGGGTCAAGATATTGCGGTGAATGGAACAGTTGGCAATATTGTTCAAACCAACATCTTAGCCAATGGTCAAGAAATCTTATACGGTTTACAACCCCAAGCAGTTTATGCACAAATTGAATCGTTGTACGTCGGTTACTTCGGCCGTGCTGCCGACCCAAGTGGTTATGTAGATTGGTCAGAGCAGGCCTTAACGCAGCTGGTGCAAGGCGACTCTTTATCGAACATCATGAGCGAAATATCAGCCAGTCTCGCTGTATCGGCTGAAAATGGGGTTTATGCCAGCCTAGCTGACACCACTTTTGATCGCTCTAATACTGAGCAAGTTGATCTTGTCACGTCATACATCAATCAAACTTATCAGTATTTTTTCAACCGAGTACCTGACACAGAAGGTTTTGCTTACTGGTTCAATGAGCTGTTTGATGGGGTCATGCCGTTTACTCAACTTGTATATGCCATTGCTAATGGAGCCCTGGCTAACGATCAAGTTGTATTGGCTAATAAGATTTCGGGTGCACTATATTTCAATCAAGCCCTTAACAATGCCAACATCGATGACCCTACATTGTTGAGCATGCAACTTGCGGTAAGAGGCATCACAACAGAGAGCACACTCTTAATCTCAAAGCTCGCCACCGACACATACAGCGGTGAAGCGGTCAATGCCATTAACAACACCTCAATATTTTCTAATGAAACCAGCACGTTTATTACGGGCGTCAGGGCAGATCACGATGGCAATGTGATCTTAACCGGAAACCAAGGCATTTCTGGAACGGTCAACACTCAAGCTACTTTATATCAAGGCCCAATGATGAACACATCTCTGGGCAAAATTTACAGCCTTACCCCTCAGTTTGATGGTCAAGATATTGTAAGTTCAACTTTTTATGGCCCCAACACTAGTGTATTTGACACCACCATTAACGTTGGAGAAGTCAGAGCAGTTGGCAGTTATGTCAACAATGCCGATGCAGAAACGCGTGACCACGCTATGATTTATAACGGCACCATAGATGGTGCTAGCGGCACTTGGACACAGGTAGATGTGCCCTCTTCTGTGGTGGGTAATCAGCAAGTATGGGATACAATTTTGCACAGTACCATGGGTGACCTAGCCGTTGGCAACTACGATATTTACGGCGACGACGCATCAGGCAATGCCTTTATTTACAACATGCGAACAGAGCAATACACCATCTTAGACACAGATTTTGGCGGCACCGATCAACTCACAACCCTCTACGGAATTTGGCAAGACGAACAGGGTGGCTCGGTCTACACAGTAGCCGGGGGGTCAAAGCACGGCTTCGGCTTAAATCAAGCATTTGTTGCAAGATATGACTCAATTTCAGAAACTTTCAGTGATATTCGTTATTACGACTTTGAAGGCACGCCTGGCCTCATCACTCACTTTGAAGGCATTACTGCTGTACCAGGTGGTTACAATTTAACTGCCACCACTGATCAAGGTGCAGTCTTTGCAAGCATTACAACCTTGCCTGATGGCTCTTTTAGTGATGCTCAATGGGCCTTAAACAACATGCTTGGCTCAAGCCTGACAACAGGTGATTCCGTATTTCAAAACATAGTGATGGGTATCTATGCACTAGCCGATTCCTCAATCGTCAGTTCTTACGCAGGCGAAGTTGATCAATCCCTTGTCAGTGATACGGGTGGATTAATTATGCTGGTAGGTGCGCCAAACTTGACCTATGCCCAAACGGCTGATGCCAGTACAGGATCAGTAGTTATTGGCTCTCACTCCGCTGGTAACGTGTTGGGTGGCTCAATTGCTAACGATACATTCATGGGCGCTCAGGTTGCGCAAGTATCAGATACATTCTTTACGGGTGGTGGTGCTGACTCAGTTTTATTAGCTAACGCCCGCACGGTTGGCAGTCATATTGCTTTGTATGCCAGCAATATGACAACTGACTCTAGTTTAGCCATTCCAGGTGATGTTTTACCTAGCATCTTAGGCAGCATTGTTAATGCACAAGATATTCCCCAGTTGGGTTGGTGGGGTCAAGGTAGCGGAAAGCTTGGCGGGCCAGTTTCAAATGAAGAAACCAATGCGGGTTCAGGCACGGGCACCAGTGCCAGTATGAGCCAAGTCTTTAATTTTGAAACAGGTACTGACTTAGCTGAACTTGATCGTTTCGATATCTCTTTAAGCGCATTTAGCGACTTGTTACGCGATGCCGACCCTGGTGCGGGCCCAAATCTTGGTGCCGCAATTTTTAGTAATACCCTTAGTTCAGGTGACACCATTTCAGTAACAGATGCAGATGTTTTGGTTTTTTCTAATTCACAGACCTTTGATGACGCCGATGACTTAGCAGCAACATTAGCTAATGTAGCAACAGAAATTCGGTTCAACGTTGCACAGACCGACGCCTTAAACCATTACCTCATTGCTTATCAAGACAGCACAGGAAACGCTCGTATTGCAGACATGAGCATTCAAAGTGACGCTTCATTCTTTGGCACGGCTACTGAGGCAGGTAAAACCTTATCGATCTCAGACATGGTGCAATTAGTTGGGGTGTCAGTTGATCAATTACACGATGGGAATATACATTTTGTAGCGTAATTTTGTTATGTAAGCTATAAGCCACGTCAAGCTATCGCTTGTGAATAACAGAGGAGTTCAATACTTCGTTAAACACATTTAAGTACCCTTGACCCATGGCTTTACCAGAAAAAAGCATGTCGTAACGTTCACGTGCGGCATGCCCAAAACTTTCTGCCAATTTAGAATCCGCTAGCAAGCTATTCATTGCTTGAGCCAATTCTATTGGTGACTCAGGTGACACCACAAAACCGGTTTGATTGTGCAAGTTTATATAAGAAGTACCTGTACCAATATCGCACGTCACCATAGGTTTTGAGCACATGCTAGCTTCAACCAGAACCAGCCCGTAGGCCTCTGACCTGAGATGTGAAGGTAACACCAAAGCTCGACAAGCTTGAATCAATGCCATTTTTTCAGGGTCAGAAACACGACCAGTAAAGGTTATGTTTTTTAAACCTAACTGAGCAACTTTAGCTTTCAGTCTTGCCCCTTCGGGGCCCTCACCGACTACTACCACACGCCCTGTTGTGGTTTGACAGGCGTCGATAAGGGTATGCAAACCCTTGTAGTAGCGGAACACGCCAACGAACAATATAAAGGGCTCACCTTGATCAAGATTGAGGTGTTTAAGAATAGTTTGATCTGGTGCGATTTCATCTACGTTTTCAGTTTTACCCAACGGTATTTGTCGCAACTTTGAACGTATGAATGAATCAGACAAGACCGTGCTACTTTGCATATAGTTGGGTGCGTTAGAAATGATGGCATTCATGCCTTTCAAGGTACGCCACATCACAGGAGCGTATGCCGCGTTCAACCATTTTTGTCTAACCACGTCTGACACATAAGTTAGCACTGAAGGTTTTGTTGGGGCAAGCTCGTGCAAAATGTCTGCAAACGGCCAAGGAAACAAATAATGCACAACATCTGCTTGCTTAACTAATGTACGAAACGTAGTAATAGCGTCTAGACTGCCTAGGTCACATGAGGCGGGGGCAGCCCAAGATCGACAACGCACCACGGTTGCCTCTGGTCTCTGAATGATTTTTGGTGAGGGGTTAGGTGATAAGGTAAATACAGTATTTTCCACACCTAACGCTTGCGTACTCAAACAAATCTGCCTAATTGCCTCTTGCCCACCACCCTGAGAGTCAGGAAAGTATGTTCGATAGACATGCAAGACTTTCATGATTTTTTATTCAGCACGTGCTGGTATACCTTGACGGTTTCTTCTGCACAAGCCTGCCAAGTAAATTTTCTAGCACGAACCAAGCCCTTGGCTGCAAATTCACGCCCAACCGTTTCTTCTTGCGCCAAAGTCGCCATGGCTTCAGTCATTTCAGCTACTTTATAGGGGTCAACTAACCATGCTGCATCACCGGCTACTTCTGGAAGGGATGATAAATTTGAAGTTATTACAGGGGTTTGACTCGCAAAGCCTTCAAGCACGGGTAACCCAAAACCTTCAAGCAACGATGGGAATACCAAAGCAGTGGCGCTTTGCAACATGACACGTTTAGAAACATCGTTCACGTTTTGCAACCATCGAACCGCCCCACCCTGACCGTAAGCATTGAGCCTCTGAATAAACTGCTCAGAACCCCAGCCATTGCGCCCAACAATTAACAACGGAACCTCTTTGCGAATGTGAGCGGGTAACGCCTCATGGGCATCGATCATGCGGTCGAGATTTTTACGTGGCTGCAAGGTGCCAATAAATAAAAAAAAGCGTTCTGGTAACTTTAAGCGCTGACGATGGCTGTCAATAACGTCTTGACCAAGCCTCACAAAATAGCGTTCATCAACGCCTAAAGGAATAACCGTTATTTTGTTCTCATCGACTCTAAAATGATGAGATATTTCTTTTTTAGAAAACTCAGAAATCGTAATCAAGTGATCGGCCCATTGAGCACTCTTTCGCCACACTAAGTTTTTGATCCATCGCGCCCGTTGATTCACCCAATGCGGGTGAGACAAAGGAATGGCGTCCATGAAAGTGGCAACAACGGGTAGCTGAGAAAAACGTGGCGTACAGTGATCGGTTGCATGAAATATATCAAGGTCATTTTGCAACGATTTTGTTTTGAAAAAATCTGAACCTGATAGCGTAGACCATACCGCGGATGAACTATATTTTGGAAAACTTTCAATTACCAAGCCTTTTAAATCTGGCATGGGGGGTTTCCCAAAAAAAACGGGGTGTAGCAAAATATTTCTATTTAACTTATTAAGCTGATTAAACATTTCTTCACAATAATGCCCAATGCCGTCAAGCTGGCCTGATTGCAAACCGTTTATAAGTACGGTTGAACCCAAACCCACTTTCAATTTAAAAGCCCGAATATGATTTGAGCCATCAAAATGACACACCACCTGTATGACGCCTTAAATCAGCCTCAACCATCATATGGCTCAATTGCTCGACACTTGTCGTTGCAACCCAACCCAATTTCTCTTTAGCAAGCGTCGAATCACCAATAAGCAAATCAACTTCAGCGGGTCTGTAAAATGTTGGATTAATACGCATAACTAGCTTACCGTTTAAGACATTAATCGCCGTTTCATGCTCTGCCTGACCTTTAAAGTCAACTTCAATATCTGCTGCTTTAAATGCCATACGCACAAACTCACGAACGGTTGTGGTTTGATTGGTTGCCAACACAAAAGACTGTGCTGTATCGACTTGCAACATTTGCCACATACCCTCAACGTACTCTTTGGCAAAACCCCAATCACGTTGCGCATCTATGTTGCCAAGCTCAAAACAGTCAAGCTGATTCAGTTTAATTTTTGCAACGTTATCAGTTATTTTACGTGTAACAAACTCTTGGCCACGCAACGGGCTTTCATGGTTAAACAATATGCCACTCGCCCCAAAAATACCATAACTCTCGCGATAGTTGACGGTCATCCAGTGCGCATATAGTTTAGCGACACCATAGGGACTACGCGGGTAAAAAGGCGTTTCTTCGGTTTGTGGAATCGTCTGTGCTTTACCAAACATTTCAGAGGTGCTGGCCTGATAAAAACGAATTTTAGGGTTGATCAACCGTATCGCTTCTAATAGATGCAGAGCGCCTAGACCCGTAATTAATGATGTCGTCACAGGCTGATCAAAACTCACTCTCACAAAACTTTGAGCGGCTAAATTATAAATTTCATCTGGCTCGATTTTTTGAACTAAGGAAATACTGCTACCCAGATCGGTTAAGTCATATTCTACTAAATGCAGATTAGGGTGATGGTGAATCCCCAGTTCTTCAATACGCCAAAAATTAACTGAACTTGTGCGTCGAAAAGTACCGTAGACAACATAGCCTTTATCGAGCAAGAGCTGGGCCAAATAGGCGCCATCTTGACCTGTGATACCTGTGATAAGTGCTTTTTTACTCATATGAGTCTTTGTTTCCAAGAATGTCTATCGGTGTAATGGAGGGATTATTTTTGATTAGCGACTTGTATATTTAAAGCTTGCAAGAGCCCACTTAATCTATTTCCAACTCTTGAATAGTTATGCTGTTCTTGCCAGGAAAGGGCCGCCTCTTTGATCATTTTACTTTTTTGGTCGTATGTGCGTAATGACTTTTCTATAGAAAGAATACCCTTTGCTAAATCTTCTGGTGTCATGCCTGGCAATATGAATGTTGCATCTGCTACGTCATCAAAAATGCTCAATGGTGTCACAGCAACAGGTTTACCACTTGCCATACCGTAACGCACGGCGCCACTCGCGGACTCTAAGGTTTGCTGATAGGGGTAGACGATCAGATCAGCTCGAGCAATGCTTTTTATGCATTCAATATCACTTATGTAATCAGTAGAAAGTGTCACCGCATGCTGTAGACCATATTCACTTATTTTAAGTTTTGCTTGCCGAATCAAAGACGATGATTCAGGTATGGGGTACTCTGCATTCACCATGATCAGCTGAGCGTTCAAACCACTAGCCCTGAGCAAACTTAAGGCATCAATCAACTCTAATAAGCCTTTGTTCGGTAAGAAAAAGCCATAACTTGCCACCACAAACTGGTTTTTCTGGGGCTTTAAATTTGACCCCTGATCTTCATGTGATGAGATCGACTCAAAATCAATAACACCATGCGGAAACAAAGTCACATTATCGACAAGACCCATTGTTTTTAATCGATTTAGATCATTTATAGAATGTACTAAGACCCGACCACAACGATTGAACGCCTGAGTAAGTCGCGACAGTTTTTTATTGGGTATGTGCGTGGGGTCTTGTGTTGCATGAAGCATCAGTACAACATTTATACCTGAATCAACTTGATCATTTAAAAAGTCTGAAAAATACTCAAAGTTAAAAAAACAATAATTAAACTGAATGACCAAAGTATTGCACTGACTCCGTTTCACTGCATTTGAAAGTTCGGTAAGGTTATCGGCTTCACCCGCAACCCAACATCTTTTAACACCATCGCCATCAGGCTCAAGCGTAAGGGCGGCATGCGCCGCAAGTATAGTCATATCTTGCGGCATATTGTTGATCAAATGTTCTGAATACGTGGCAATGCCACACTTTGTATTCCAGGATGAAACCCATGCTACGCACAGATCAGGTACAAATGGTTCACTAGACCATTGACGAGACGCTTGCACAACGCGGTTAGCTGCGTGTGACCAACAAAATCGATCTAATAATATTTTTTTACCTAACTCAGAACGGTTTTCTCGTTGTTGCTGTGGCGTTTGGTAGACCACTTTCAGTAATTGCGTTAAGTGGTCTTCATCGGGCTCTGCCCATGCTGATACCCATAAACCAAAATGAGATTGCGCTCGTACAAACTTGTAATCAATCAACCAAGAATTTTCAGTCGTACAAAAATCAGTTTGACCACCCCACCCAGTTGTTATGACCGCTAGACCCGACAGCATGGCTTCAGCCATGGGCAAGCCAAACCCTTCAGCACGACTGGGTGCGACAAGCGCATGGCATTGCTCGTAAAGTGACTTTAACTGGCCATCTGATAGATCGGTTTCAATAATTTGTACATGGGGAAAATCAGGGTCGTGTGCTTTCAAGTCACCTAACCATTTATGAATGTCATGATGTGGGTTGTTAAACGTTTTAATCACAAGTGTCACATCATCTGATGCCCGAAATGCACGCCCATATGCGCTCAACATGACATCAGCCCCCTTGCGTGGGAAACAAGATGAGACATGTAAAAATCTGAAAGACTTAGCTTGAATTGAAAACGCTTGATCAACCACAACCCTTTGCCAATGATCAACACCCAATGAACTGACTGCCACAGGTACAGTCAAGCCATGATCAACCATAATTTTCTGTACGTGGTTTGAAGTAGCTGTCATGCCCTGAAGGCATTGATTAAATTCATCAACCCAATCTAGCGGAAAGCCTGATTCTTCCCAAGCGTAGGCATGTAACGTATTGAGACGAGACAACATGTTTGAAACCCTGGGGGGGTAAAGGTTTCTACTGGTGACATTTGCTTTGCCATCTGAAATCGAAGCGGAAAGCTTATGCATGGCCGCCAAATCTAGGTTAACGTTTAAAAACTGTGGGTTCGCCTCAAAATCACCAGGCCCATCAGTAGAGTGAAGCACAACTTGATGGCCCAATGAAAACAGGGCTCGCGCCATTTCACGATTGACCAACGCTAGGCTATAGCTACTATCGAACGGGCCTTCTAAGCGCCAAACGATTTTATTTGGCAAAATAGTACGTCTTAAATAACTCAAAAACTGCTTTTCATTTTGAGCTAAACACATTGAAATTTTTTGTAATGCCAAGCCGTCGCCATCGACGCTCAAAATAGGTGCTAATTTTTCTAGTAATTTCTTGTAAATTTGATTTGTATGTTGAAGCGTTGCACACCAAGACTTTTCATCGTTGATTGTCTGTTTTGATTCCTTTTCCCAGCCTTCAATTGCCCGCTTGGCCGTGTCATGCCATGAAAAAAGTTTTGTTTGTTTTAAACCGTTTTCTATCAACGCTTTGCGAAACGCATCGTCTTCGAGTGCTTGCTGTATTTTATGGGCGATTGACTTAGTATCTAACGGGTTAAACATCGCGGCATCTAAGCCAATGACTTCGGGTAAGCTGGTTACATTTGAAGCAATGACGGGTGCACCACAGGCCATGGCCTCAAGGGCGGGCAAACCAAAACCTTCATACCACGATGGGAAAACATACAGTTTGCATAGGTTGTAAAGTTGCACTAAATCTTCGTCGCTCACATAACCAGTAAACTTCAATTCATCGGTCTTCAACCCAGCTGATTTTGCACATTTTGTAAGTTGCACTACCTCTTGTTTTAGCATTTTTCCAACAAAAAGCAATTGATGACCAACACGCGTTGAAACGGGTAAGCTGGCAAATGCTTGAATGAATCGAAATAGGTTTTTACGTGGGTCTGCACCACCTGCACACATTAAAAATGAACGGGTTAAACCCAGCTTTTGTAATAATGCACAGTTCTGGCTATCTGTATAAACTTTGACCTGAAAGTTCGGGTCAATAGCCGTTGAAATATTGATGCACGTGACGTCTGAGACGTCGAGGTGGGTAATAGCATCTTGACGAGAAAACTCAGAAATTGCCAAATGATGTTTGGCTTTTTTGACCTGATCAATTTTGCGTTGGTAGTGCCGTGCGAATGGTGGGTTAGACGCAAGATAATCTTTCGCATTTAATATCGGAATGAGATCATAAATGGTGATGCTAACAGGTGTAACGAGATCAAAGCGTTCAATACTGGTCACACAGTCATCAGAGTAACCTTCAAAAAAGCTACTGATGTGAAGCAGATCAACTTGCAAGTTTGCAAAAAACGCCTCGCGCATCAATTCAGCTATTTCGCGTCGATTATGATTATCTGAATCACAATCTCTAACCGGTCCTGGCGCATGCCAGACAAGAATATTTTCTGGTGGCAGAAGACCATCAAATGCCTCACGAATAGGTTTGATCATTTCAGGAAACAAACCACTTAGCAACAGAATAACTTCGTGATCACCTCGGTTACGCACCACAGCTTGGGCAAAAGCCATGGTGTAACGACCAATACCTCGAAATCGACTACTACTAGATTGTGCACCTTGCATGTCAATGGCGACGCGCATGACGTTAATTCACCTTTTGCTTATGTTTTTCAATCGCATCTGTGAGGCTAGTGTAAATGCAATACGCACGCGGTGTTAATTGCGTTATTTTTTTGCTTGGCGATTGGGCTATTAATAAACTTTCGCTCTGAAGTCGTTGAAAAAGAAAGCGTAAACCTAATTTTTGAGCAAAAAAAACAGCTGGCGGTCTAAGCTTAGGGTGTCTTTTAACAACCCTAAAGAGTAAATAAACAAGTCTTTTTATGGTGTCTTTTATACGGCGTTTAAAACCCAATTCAAACAAAAGATTTATTTGAAGCGCAAACCAAAAAAAAGGCCTAGTTAGAGCTCGATACATTCGGTTAAGTAAAGCCTGGATATGTTTCATGTGCTGATCTGTTTTACATATTTCATAGGCTTTAGCTAACTTCGTTTTAAATTTTTTTGCTCTAAATTAAAAGGTACCTAAATGTAGTTCTACAGTTCAGTTAAAGCAAACGAACTTTCAAAATCATTTGGCCCGACTTTCCAATATTTCAACAGCGGGCAACACTTTACCCTCAAGAAACTCAAGAAAAGCCCCACCACCGGTTGAGATATAGTCAACTTGATCGGTGATACCAAACTTTGCAATTGCAGCTAAGGTATCACCCCCACCCGCAATTGAAAACCCTTCAGAGTCAGCAATGGCCAAAGAAACACCTTTTGTACCCGCTGCAAACGAATCAAATTCGAATACACCTATTGGTCCATTCCAAACAATCGTACCTGCCTTTTTCAAGATGCCTGCTAACTGAGCAGTAGTTTGTGGGCCCACATCAAAAATGAAGTCATCCGCTTCAACATCTTTAACGTCTTTGACTATTGCAGGCGTATCAGCTGCAAATGCTTTGCCTACCACCACATCAACAGGAATCGGCACGGCGGCTCCGCGCGCGCGCATCTTTTCGATAACGGCTAAAGCTTGATCGATTTGATCAGGTTCAGCTAATGATTTACCAATCGGCAAACCAGCTGCCAACAAAAAAGTATTGGCAATGCCGCCACCCACGATCAATTGATCAACTTTATCAGCCAATGACTGCAAAATAGAGAGTTTGGTTGAAACTTTTGAACCACCCACAATGGCAACCAATGGTCGCTTAGGCGATTCTAGAGCTTTACCTAAAGCCTCAAGTTCAGCCTCAAGC
>ERZ889217.1298-NODE-1298-length-13010-cov-28.562949_pt1 | contig 13010 bp, 12 predicted proteins | sample MGYA00521098_ERZ889217 | MGnify/ENA primary metagenome ERZ889217 (study PRJEB32303, sample SAMEA104408613) | aquatic metagenome | biome: Brackish water; feature: Pelagic; material: water | place: Baltic Sea | collected 2014-06-10T22:04:00 | depth 2,362 m ...
TCGCTAAATTTTTGAGCCACCTCTATTGGGGAATAATATGCTTCTTGTAACTCTACATTCCAATACCTAAGATCCTGAAGGGGAATTTTTTTTTTAGATACTGCACATACAACATGATCTCCATTAGTTATTATATCGAATGTTCCTGCTTTGTATTTTAATTTTGCTTCGGTACTCATTGCTTTTTTATAGTTTTTGCTAGCATGACCCCATCATAAAATTCAATATCAATTAAATGATCTTTGTTTAAATTCTTTAATTTCATTAATTTTTTTTCTTTTGTATCTTTTATTATTGCAAAACCTCTTTTTAAAACTTTTTGAATACTCAAATTGTCAATTCTCATAAAGTAATTTTCAACCTTTGTATGCTTTTCTTTAAGACTACTTTTTACAAAATAATTTAAGCTTTTAGATAAAGAAATTAAATTACTATTATTTTGTTTTATAAAATTTTTTAATGAGTTTGTATTTAAATACTTACTTATATTATTAAGCTCTTCATTTGCTTTATTAAAAACAAGTTCAATTGTAAATTTCAAATTTTTAAATAACTCAATAATTTGTCTGTTTAAATTCTTGATTTCTGGTACAGCCATTTCCGCTGCTGCTGTTGGTGTTGCAGCCCGTACATCTGCCACAAAATCTAAAAGTGTAAAATCTGTCTCATGACCAATGGCCGAAATTATAGGCACTTTTGAGCGGAAAACAGTTCTGACAACTTCTTCATCATTAAAAGGCAAAAAATCCTCAGCCCCTCCACCCCCTCTTGCAATTATAATTAAATCAACTTTTGATTTTAAATTAAAAAATTCAATGCCAGAAATAATCTCTTGAGCAGATCTAGTTCCTTGAACGGTTATTGGAAAAATTTCCAAATTAGTCGGAAATCTTTTTTTCACACGGTCAATAATATCCATTATAACTGAGCCTGTAGGAGAAGTTACGATTCCAATTTTATCAGGCAAAAAAGGTAAGGGCTGTTTGTGCTTTTCATCAAACAAACCTTCTTCTTTCAATTTTTTTTTTCTTTTTTCAAAAATTTTTAATAATGCCCCTTCCCCGTGAATGTCAATTTGATCTACCTGCAATTGATAATTAGATATACTTCCCTTTGCATAAGTTGTTATTTTTCCTTGGGCAAAAACTTCCATTCCTTCTTCTGGTTTGATATTTAGAAGTTCAACATTTCTTGCCCAGCAAACTGCATTTAATACGAAGTTTTCATCCTTTAGAGAAAAATAATAATGACCCTTAAAATCTTTAACTTTTGATATTTCACCTCTTACACGAATGAGACCGAAATTTTCTTCCAAAATACTTTTAGTCAAGTTTGTTATTTCTGATACTGAAAATTCTGGAATATTTTGCATTTTAATATAGAGAATATATTAACATGAACGTTGCTGTAATTGGAAGTGGTGGTCGAGAACATGCTCTATGCTTTAAATTAAGCATGTCTAAAAAAATCAAAAAATTATTTTGTATACCTGGCAACCCAGGAACAAGTGAAATCTGTCAAAATATTGATATTGATTACAATAATTTTTCCTTATTATACGAGTCTCTTTTAGCACATAATATTTCAATAGTGATTGTAGGTCCTGAAGTTCCTTTAGTTGCTGGTATTGTAGATTTTCTCTCTAGTAAGAATATTTTCGCATTTGGTCCAAACAAAAAAGCTTCACAACTAGAAGGTTCTAAGGGTTTTATGAAAAAGTTATGCAAAGATTTTAAAATACCAACAGCGTCTTACGAGGAATTTGAACATTTTGAAAATGCTGAAATTTACATTAAAAAATCAAAACATCCATTAGTTATAAAAGCAGATGGTCTTGCTGCCGGAAAAGGGGTGACTATTTCGCAAACAATTGAAGAATCTCTTAAGTGCACAAGAGAAATAATGAACGGAAAATTTAAAACATCAAAAAAAGTTGTGATTGAAGAATTTTTAGAGGGAGAGGAAGCAAGCTATTTTGTAATCACTGATGGTAAAAATTATTTGCCGATAGGAACAGCGCAAGATCATAAAAGAATAGGGGAAAATGATACTGGTCCAAATACTGGGGGAATGGGCGCATACTCTCCTTCACTACTAATAACAAAAGAATTGGAAAAAAAAATTAATAGGGAAATAATTGAGCCCACAATAAAAGGCCTTAACCAAATCGACTGTTCGTTTGTGGGGATTTTATATGCCGGACTAATGATAAAAGATAATAATCCAAAACTTATCGAATATAATATTAGATTCGGTGATCCAGAATGCCAAGTATTAATGATGAGAATGAACACAGATTTAATTGATTTAATACTATCTGTTAAAAATAAAAATTTATTGAACCAAGAAATTATTTGGAAAGAAGATCCATGCATCACTATTGTAGCTGCTGCGAAAGGATATCCTGATAAATATGAAATAGGATCAGAAATCAAAAATTTAGAAAACGTCAAAACCAACGAGGCACAACAAATTTTTCATGCCGGCACTTATAAAAAAGATAAAAAAATTTTATCTAATGGTGGCAGGGTATTAAACGTGACTTGTACAGCCCCAAGTCTAAAACAGGCCAGAAATAAAGCTCTTGATATACTTAATCTTATAGAATGGAAAGATATGTATTTTAGAAAAGATATTGGCTGGAGAGTTATTAATTAGTTTTTCTTTCTTTTTTTTTTAAAAAAATCTACTAACAATCTAGAAAAAGTTTTTTCATGAAATCCATAATAATATGAAAATTTATATTTTAACAAATTAGAGAATGCTAATTTTGTACCATTAATTACTCCGCCGCTCTCTTTATCTTCGGCGCAAAAATAAACATTTTTTATTTGAGCAAGACTTATTGCGGCTGCACACATAGTGCATGGTTCTAATGAACAGTAAATATTCATATTATCTAATCTTTTAGTTTTCAAATTTTTTAATGCTTTTCGAATAACAAGTATTTCAGCGTGTGCTAATGGATCTTTATTTTTAACAGATAAGTTATGTGCTTTTGCTATAATTTTTTTTGTTTTTGGATCTACAATTATAGCTGCAATTGGAACTTCATTTCTCTTTATTGCTTGGTTACACAATTTCAATAGAGTATCAATGTACAGTTTAAAAAAATTCATATGAAGAAAGAATTACTCGATAAAGTTAGAATTTCAAAATTTTTGGCTTCGTACAATATAGGCTCCCGCAGGGAAATTGAAAAAATGATTAAGGACACCAGAATAAGCCTGAATGGGACTAAAATTACCTCGCCTGTACATTTTGTAAATAAAAATGACTCAATAAAATTAGATGGGAAGTTAATTATTTTTAAAAAATTCGTACAAATATATAAATTTTATAAACCAGTTGATTGTATTTGTTCAAAAAACAAACAAGATGATCGAAAAATTGTATATGAAATTCTGCCAAAGAAATTTAAAAATTTCATATTTGCGGGAAGATTAGACGTAAATTCTGATGGTCTACTTATTATCACCAATACTGGTGAAATTGCTAGAAATTTAGAATTACCTAATAATAAGTTTACAAGAAAGTACATAGTTAGAGTGTACGGGCATTGCGATGAACATAAGATAGAAGAAATTAGCAAAGGTAAAAAAATTGATGGGATTCAATACAGACCCTTTCAGTATAAATTATTTAACAAAGATAAAAAAAATTTTTGGATAGAGATGATCTTAACAGAAGGTAAAAACAGAGAGATAAGGGAATTAATGCGTAGTATTAATCTTCATGTTAATAAATTAACAAGACTGGAATTTGGTCCTTTTAAACTTGGTAATCTTAAGCCAGGAGAAATCAGATTAGCCGAACAAAAAGAAATCAAACTATATGAGAGTTATCTCGGGAAAATTTAAAAAAAAAAAATTATTATTACCAAATTCTGAAATTACTAGACCTCTTCGAGATTATGTAAAAGAAAGTTTGTTTAATTTATTAACTCACTCAAAACTAATTAATTTTGAATTAAATAACTCTGTTGTTTTGGACATCTTTTCTGGTGCTGGATCTTTTGGGATAGAATGTCTGTCGCGAGGTGCGCAAAAAGTTATATTTATAGAACAAAATAAAAACTCAATAGACATCCTAAATAAGAATATCAAAAATCTATCTTTAAATGAACAATCAAATATAATTTGTAGTGATTTCTTTAAAGTTGACCTAAAAACTTTACTAGAAGAAAATATAAAATTAGTTTTTTTAGATCCTCCATTTCAAGCTGAATTTTTAAATGAGTTATTTGATAAATTAAAAAAATTTCAAAAAAAACTGTCTAACGCTTTAATTGTAATGCACTATGAAAAAAATAATAAGTTTAATTTTGACGTTTATTTAAATATTATTTTAAAAAAAGAATACGGTCGATCCGTCATCATTTTCGCAACTATCAAGAATTAAAAGTGTTTATTTTAATATCCTCAACAGCTGGTTGGTCGTAAGGATTAATATTTTGAGCATATCCCAAAATTATTGTTTCTAAAATATTATACGAAAATAGTTCTAACATATTAGACTCTCTACTTTGAAACTTGTCTATAAATTTTATTATTCTATGTGGTATTTTTTTATTTTTAAAAGTTTTCACAAGTCCCAAATATTGCGATTGAAGAAGATTTTCTGGTGTTTTTTTTTGTATAATACCCATATCTAGATCTGCAAAACTTTTAAAATGCTCCGAATGAGCCGGTGGGTAAATATTAAAAAATTTATCTTTTGGTCCTCCAATAAATAGCTGCGCCATACTATGGTGATCTTTAGGGCAAATAGATGTTGTTGGAGTCATTGCATTTTCATTTTTTCCTAAACTCTCTGCAAATAGTTGGTGGAACCAATAAGAATAGTTTTTTAGAGAATAGTCATACAGAAGATTTACATTAAATTTAATGCCCTGTTCTTGAAGCGACAGTATTATAGCTGCATTTACTGTGGGGTTTGATTGATCATCGACATTATTTTCCATTAATTTTGATACAACGGAGTTTGCACTATCAGAAATTTCTTTTGGATTGATATCAAATAAAATCATACCGGTTTCTGAAAATACTGAGTATCTTCCACCTATTTTTTTGTTGTGTGACACAACTTGAATACCGTTCTGATTGGCAAAATTATTTAAAATATTATCGGTCACTTCAGTTACAATGACTAAGTTGTTATTAATAAGTTCTTTATTAGATATTGATAATAAATGCTGATATATCAAATTTAGCATAGCCAAAGTCTCAAAAGTATTGCCAGATTTTGATATAATGTAAATTTGAAATTCTTTTAGATCGTGCTTTTTAAAAAAATCATCAATATATCTTAAATCATAATTATCAAAAAAATAAATAGAATTTCCTAAATACATACTTAAAGCTTTGGCGCCTGCAGAAGAACCACCCAAACCCACAACTAATGTGTTTTTTTTCTTAACTATTTTTTCTCTAATAGTTTTTATTTTATTTTGATAATCAAAACTGAAGGAATTAAGAATTTCATTAGACTTATTTTTTATTTCAGCAATAAGTGCTTCTGATGCTTGTTGGCATTTTTCTAAATTTTTTTTATAATTTTCTGTTGTTTTTATATTATAGCCTAAAGTACCATCAAAGAAAAAATCAAGGTCTATACCTACATTCATTTACTTTATTTTTTTTAAAATTTCTTGCTCGAGGTTTCCAGAATCTAAACTGGGCGATTTTGTCTTTTGAGTTTCATTAGTGTTTAGCTTGCCGTCCAAAACTGATTTTAAAGAATCTTTAGTATTTGTTGTCTCTTGTGGTTTTGTTTTGCTATCGGGTGGTAATAGTCTGTAGTCGGGCGGTAATACCAATGGGTCTCTTTTTTCAATTAAAAACTCGTTCGGAACGTCTTTTTCTATACCCAATCCCTTTTTCAAATCTGAGCAAGAGTTGAGAGAAAAAATACTCAATAATAAAGTAAAATAAAAAATTATGTTATTGCGCATTTTTTTTTGAAAATAAGTCATTTAACAATAATAATATAATGCCTAAAGTAATTATAATATCCGATACATTAAACACAAACCAGTGAAAATCCTTATAATGTAGGTCAATAAAGTCGGGCACAGCATTGTAAGCAATTCTATCATATAAATTTCCAAATGCTCCGCCAATCACTAGTGAAATTGGAAATTTTTCTAATTTACTACTTGATGTAAAAAACCAATAAAACAAAAAAATTACAACACATATAATTAAAAAACTTATGATATGATAAGTATAACTTTCACTTTCCATCAAACCAAAAGCTATGCCCGTGTTCCACAAAAGAACAAAGTTCAAAAAAGGATTGTAATAATAACTATCAGTTTTGTAATTTAAGAAAAAATCAATAACATAAATCTTTGTTAATCTATCAAATAAAAAGCATACAAGAATAATTAAAAAAAAAATCCAATTTTTTTTTATTACGCTTTTAAACAATTCCACAGTTAATCCTGTCACATTTATTTGGTAAAACTTTCCAACAGTGGGTACACTTGGTTCCCTCTGCTTTACTAACAATAATTTTTAAACTCTGAACAGCTTTTTCATCTTTTTGAACATTATCAAATTTAATATTTTGGTTATTCAAAGTACTCGCTGAGCAAATAAATAGTTCCGCCAAATCGATTTTGTGTAAAAGGGCCGAATGTTTTGTGTCTAAGTAGATATGAACATTTGCCTCCAAACTTGATCCTATCAATTTTTCATTTCTTTTTACTTCGATTGCATTATTAACTTCCGATCTAATTGTTTTTAAAAAATTCCATTTGCTTTCTACTTCTTGATCTGCCCAGTTTTTTGGGAATGATTGAAATTGATGTAAAAAAACACTTTGTTTAAATTTTTCCTTCTTTATAATTTGATAAATTTCTTCACATGTAAAAACTAGAATTGGTGATAACCATTTTAAAAGAAATTCTAAAACAATAGAAAGAACTTTTATACAATTAGATCTTTTAACTGATTGTAAATCATCACAATAAAGGCAATCTTTTCTGATATCGAAATAGAGGGCTGAAAGATCGACGGTACAAAAATTTAATAAATCCACATAAATCTTGTGGAAATTAAAATTGCTATTTAAATTTTCAAAACTGTTGTCTAATGATGAAACTTTGTTCAAAATATATTTTTCAATTTCCTCTAAATTGCTAATATCTATTTTTGTTTCGAAATTTATTTCGTCATTCAAATTTCCAAGTAAAAATCTAAATGTATTCCTAATTTTTCTATAAGACTGAGAGTGTTGCTCTAAAATTGAATCATCAATTTTTAAATCATCAGAATAATCAGAGGCAACAACCCATAATCTCAAAATATCAGCTCCATATTTTTTAATTACATCATCTGGGGAAACTACATTGCCTAATGATTTTGACATTTTTTGTCCTTTTCCATCCACTACAAATCCGTGACACAAAATACTTTCGTAAGGTGCTCTACCTCTTGTTCCGCATGAGTGAAGTAATGACGAATGAAACCAGCCCCTATGTTGATCTGAACCTTCTAGGTACATATCTGCTGGCCATTTTAAATCATTTCTTTTTTCTAGAACATAAGAGTGAGTACAACCGCTATCAAACCATACTTCAACAATATCGTTTACCTTTTTAAAATCTTCGACTTTATAATTATCACCTAAAAAATCTTCTGATTTTTTTAAAAACCAAGCATCACTTCCTTCTTTTTTAAAAATATCTTCTACTCTTCTAAATACCTCATCATCAATAAGTGGCTCATTTGTTTTTTTATTTACAAATATAGGAATTGGCACCCCCCAAAATCTTTGTCTAGAAATGCACCAGTCAGGTCTGGTTTCAATCATAGATTTCAATCTATTTTTTCCTACTGCAGGGTAAAATTTTGTATTATCAATTGCTTGTAAAGCTACTTTTCTTAAATTGTTCGTATCCATAGAAATAAACCATTGCGGTGTTGCTCTATGAACTAAAGGAGCTTTTGATCTCCATGAATGTGGATAGCTATGGATCAAAATCCCTGCACCTAAAAGCATGTGATTTAATTTTAGTTCTTCAATGATAATTTTATCAGCTTTAAAAATATGAGTTCCTTCAAATTTTTTTACTACATTGGTATAATGACCATTGTCGTCAATTGTATTTTCGGCTCTAATATTGTGCTTCAATCCTAAATTGAAATCGTCAGGACCATGGCTTGGCGCGACATGAACAATTCCTGTACCCTGCTCTAAAGTAACAAATTCGGCATTTAGTAAAGGAACATCAAAATCATATCCATAATCTTTAAATGGATGAAAACATTTAATGTTATTAAAATCTGATCCTGAAAAAGATTCGATGATTTTGTGCTCGCTAATATCACATGCCCTCAAAACTTCGTCGACTAATCTAGAAGCTAGTATGATTACTTCTTTTTTTCCTTCTTGAATTATTTCAACCAAAGAATACTCATAAGTTTGATTAAAAGCTAAAGCCCTATTGCATGGAATCGTCCACGGAGTAGTCGTCCAAATTACAACTTTAACATTTTGCAAATTTTTGAAAGATCCTTGAATTGGAAATTTAGCAAAAATAGTATTAGATTTGTGATCCGCATATTCAACCTCCGCATCAGCTAATGCAGTTGCTTCAACAACAGACCATAAGACTGGTTTAAAACCATTATACAAACTCCCATTTTTTAGAAACTTTAATATTTCGGCTGCTATTTGAGCTTCGGAGTCCTTGCTCATTGTAGTGTATGGATTACTCCAATCTCCTTCTACTCCTAATCTTTTAAATTGCTCTTTTTGCGTAGCTATCCAAGATGATGCAAAATCTCTGCATTCCTTTCTAAATTCAATAATTGAAATATTCTTCTTATCTTTTCCCTTTTTTTTATACTCCTCTTCAATTTTCCACTCTATAGGCAAGCCATGACAATCCCATCCTGGAACATATGCTGCATTTTTTCCTAAAAGTTGCTGATACCTAATAATAATATCTTTTAAAATTTTATTAAGAGCTGTTCCAATGTGAATATTTCCATTGGCGTACGGAGGTCCATCATGAAGAACAAATTTTTCTCTATCTGAAAATAATAGTCTTTGCTGATTGTACAAACCAAGGTCACTCCAAAATTTTAGAAGCTCGGGTTCTTTAACCGGAAGATTTGCTTTCATACCCAGCTGTGTTTTGGGCAAATTTACTTTTACATCGGTCATGGTCTTAGAATTTTTTTTGCTTTTGTTATATCTTTTTTTATCTGGCTAATTAATAAATTTCTATTTTTAAATTTTTTTTCATCTCTAATTCTTTTAATAAAAAATACTTCTATCTTTTTTCCATAAAATGAGGGTATTTTTTGGAATAAATTAATCTCTAACACTTTGTGATTTCTTGAGAATGTTGGTGCAACTCCAAAATTTGCTATACCAGAGTACTTTTTATTATTTACCAAAGCTTTAACTGCGTAGACACCTGTTTTTGGATTAATATTGTTTTTGATTTCAACATTGGCAGTTCTAAATCCTAGAGATCTTCCTAATTTTTTTCCAGCTATAACTTTTTCTTTTATACTCCAATATCGACCAAGTAATTGACTTACTAATTCTACATTTCCTTTTTCGATTGCAGAACGGATACGTGTTGATGAAATTTTTAATTTTTTTTGCTTTGAAAGCTTTATATCTAAAACTTTATAGTTAAAAATTACGCCGTATTTTTTTAAGAGAGTGATAGTTCCTTTTCTTTGGTGGCCAAATCTAAAGTTTTTCCCCACCAGAACATGACTTGCTTGCAGCTTGTTAACAATAATATTTTCAATAAATTTTTCTGCAGTTACTTGTGAAAATTTTTTATTAAAATTACAAATAAAAACGAAATCTGCTTTATTTTTTTTTAATAAATCTATTTTAATATCATCAAGAGTAATTCTGATATTTTTTCTTTCTTTTTGAAAAAACTCAGATGGCAAAGGAGAAAATGTAACAATACCAAATTTTTTTTTATTTTTTTTTGCTATTTTTTTTCCAAGTTTAAAAATTTCTTGATGCCCTTTATGAACTCCATCAAAGTTACCGATTGCAACTACAGATTTTTTTATATTTATATTTTTTACCATATCAAATCTTTCTGATAATAATGAATTTGCAATTGCTGCAAATTAACGGAGCTTTTTAATTCTTCAAAATTAATTTCATCATTTCGAATAAAATCTTTATATATTCCGTTTAATATTAATAGAGAACTTATATTAAATGAATTGGCTCCCTTAATATCTGTTTTTAAATTATCACCTATTGCAAAAGGAATAATTTTTTTTTGCTCATATAATTGAAGTATGTTCATTTTTTTTAGAGCAGTGCTATAAATATCTAGATACGGCTTGCCGTAATATGTAACCTTGCCGCCCATCTCTTCATATTTTTTTGCTAGTGCCCCGGCACAATACTCCAGCTTTGTTCCCCGAATAACCACCTCGTCAGGGTTAGCGCAAATCATCGGTGTTTGTTTATTTTTAAAATATTGTAAAATAGCTTCGTATTCTTGAATATCTTCTTTTTCTGAAAAAGTTAGTCCTGTGCAAATAATTTCATCGCATTCTTCTTTGTTTGAAATATGAATTTTTTCATTTTCAAATAAATCTTTGTCTCTATCTGGCCCTAAGTGGTAGAATTTTTTTTTCTCTTTATTTTCAATTAAATATTGTTGCGTTATATCACCAGAGGTTATTAACAAATCGTACAATGTGCGCGGCAATCCTATTTTTTCTAAAAAGAGATTAACTGTTCTGCTAGGTCTTGGAGCGTTAGAAATTAATATAACTTTTTTTTTATGGTTTTTTAGTTCTTTTAAAACGGTAATTGCTTCTGCATAACACTCAACACCGTTATGCATTACTCCCCACAAATCTATGAAATAAACATCATATTTTTCAAATATTTGTTTTAATCCTTCTATTTTGTGTGGTTTTGTTGAATGCATAAAGTTGTTTACTATAAACACTAGGAAAAACATAGGTTTTGGCAATTGTCCTGGCACTTGAAATTTGAAAATTGATAATCATATAACTAGCCATAATTAACGACACAAGGAGTATAACAATGAAATTTAAACCTTTACATGACAGGGTATTAATCGAATCCCTAGAAAGCGAAGAAAAAACAGCCGGTGGAATTATTATTCCAGATACGGCTAAAGAAAAACCACAGGAAGGAAAAGTGATTGCTGTTGGCTCTGGAGCTAAAACAGAAGATGGAAAAATTATCCCTATGGACGTCAAAGTTGGTGACCGAGTTCTTTTTGGAAAATGGTCAGGCACTGAGGTTAAAATAGATGGAAAAGAGTATAGCATCATGAAAGAAAGCGACATCATGGGAGTTGTCGGAAAATAACTAGATTAAATTAGGAGGAAATAAAAAATGGCAGGAAAAATGGTACTATTTGATACTGAAGCAAGAAACGCAATGCTAAGAGGTGTTGACATCTTAGCTAATGCAGTAAAAGTTACTTTAGGACCAAAAGGTCGTAATGTAGTAATCGATAAGTCTTATGGTTCACCAAGAATAACTAAAGATGGTGTTACTGTAGCGAAAGAAATTGAGCTTGAAGATAAATTTGAAAATATGGGAGCTCAAATTATTAAAGAAGTTGCTAGCAAAACAAACGATGAAGCTGGAGATGGAACTACAACTGCAACAGTTTTAGCTCAAGCAATTGCAAAAGAAGGCTGTAAGTATGTATCTGCTGGAATGAATCCTATGGATTTAAAAAGAGGTATAGACACTGCGGTAGAAGCTGTAATTCAAAGACTAAAAGATAATTCTAAGAAAGTAAAAACTTCTGAAGAAATTGCGCAAGTAGGAACTATTTCTGCAAATGGTGAAAAAGAAATTGGTAAAATGATTTCTGAAGCTATGCAAAAAGTTGGCAATGAAGGTGTAATTACTGTCGAAGAAGCAAAAGGTCTTCAAACAGAATTAGAAGTAGTTGAAGGTATGCAATTTGATAGAGGTTTTTTATCTCCTTACTTTATTACTAATGCGGACAAAATGACGACTGAGTTAAATGATCCGTTAATTTTATTGTGTGATAAAAAATTATCTAACTTGCAATCTATGGTTCCTTTATTGGAAGCTGTAGTTCAATCTTCTAGACCTTTATTAATTATTGCTGAAGAAGTAGAGGGCGAAGCTCTTGCAACTTTAGTTGTAAACAAATTAAGAGGTGGATTAAAAGTTTGCGCAGTTAAAGCACCTGGATTTGGTGATAGAAGAAAAGCAATGCTTGAAGATATTGCTATCTTAACAGGTGGACAAGTGATTTCAGAAGATCTTGGAATTAAACTTGAGAACGTAACTTTAAAAGACCTTGGTTCTTGCAAATCTATCAAAGTAGATAAAGACAATACTACTATTATTGATGGATCAGGAAAAAAATCAGACATAGAAGCTAGATGTAACTCAATCAAAAAACAAATCGATGAAAGTACATCCGACTACGATAAAGAAAAACTTCAAGAAAGATTAGCTAAGTTAGCTGGTGGAGTTGCTGTAATCAAAGTTGGTGGAGCAACTGAAGTTGAGGTTAAAGAGAGAAAAGATAGAGTTGATGATGCGCTTAATGCTACTAAAGCAGCTGTTCAAGAAGGAGTTGTTACTGGTGGTGGATGCGCTTTGCTTTATGCTCTTGATGCCTTAGACGGTATTAAAGTTAAAGGTGATGATCAAAAAGCTGGTGTAGAAATTATTAGAAAAGCTCTACAAGCTCCTATCCGACAAATTATATCAAATGCGGGAGTTGACGCTTCTGTGGTTGTTGGAAAACTATTAGAAGGTAAAAAAGGTAACATGGGATACGATGCTCAAGCAGAAGAGTATGTAGACATGTTTGCTAAGGGAATTATTGATCCTACTAAAGTTGTTAGAACTGCTTTACAAGATGCAGCTTCTATCTCAGGATTGTTAATTACTACCGAAGCTATGATTGCCGACAAGCCTGAAGACAAAAATTCATCTGGTGGTGGTGGAATGCCTCCAATGGGTGGAATGGGCGG
>ERZ889217.1300-NODE-1300-length-13004-cov-10.950653_pt1 | contig 13004 bp, 1 predicted proteins | sample MGYA00521098_ERZ889217 | MGnify/ENA primary metagenome ERZ889217 (study PRJEB32303, sample SAMEA104408613) | aquatic metagenome | biome: Brackish water; feature: Pelagic; material: water | place: Baltic Sea | collected 2014-06-10T22:04:00 | depth 2,362 m ...
TTGGGCCCCCTTTTTCATCAAGTGATGATTTTGGGGGCCTTCGTTTTCTCTTCCCAACCTGCCACGAAGTTTAGTGTGTCACTGCCTCACGCATCCTCCGAGCTGCCTTGTTGGCTCGTAGTCGCATGACGTCTCTCTCCCTGGGAGGCTCCATCTGCATCATGTCGACGTCCACCTTGCCGCTGAGTACCTTGGTCTGACCACCCATCGCCAGTCGCCCTGCCCCTGGCTCTATGTAGAGCTTCAGTGATGACAGTGTCTTCCACCTGCCAAAGATGCGACACTCCTCCAGTGTCATGGCTCCTGACAGAAGGTATTGGCTTGCGCCACCGCGACGCTGGCTGTGTGAGCTGTACAGACTAGGATCCAGTCCGCAGTAACGAGCTGCACTTTTGATCAGCTCCACCATGTCAATGTAACGCACACCTTCTCCACGCTTGTCTGAGCCTTTTGGCCAGGCAAACAGAGGGGCATCCTCGTCACCTGAGCCTCTTGCCTTGAAGAGTGCTGCCAGTGCCTTGACTACACAGCAGCTGTGCTGAGTGGCAAAGTGGGACCTGACCTCTCCACCTGCTGTGGTCTTCGTCTTGCCAAAGGTCACCCTTACCTCGTCTGCAGTGCTGTAGTTTGTTGTCAGCCTGCCCTTGTGGTAAAACTTCACATCCTTGAACCTCAGGACTCGGTCATAGTCAAACCGCCCTTTGGGAAGCTTGGCACAGTACTCGCAGCTCCGCATCATAAAGTGCCATGACGTCAGTGCTGCCGCAAGGAGTACTTGCTCCACAGGATTGTTCTCGTAATCCAGAATCCGCTCCAGTGCCAGTATCATGGCCAGACTGGTGGGCCGCTTGCCTTCACCAGGCCCGTTGTACTTGCGAAGAGCTCGCATTACCTGATCCAGTCTGTACTTTCCCGCCAGTGGATTACCCAGGTTGGCTCTGATGTTCAGATGCCTGATGCCAAAGAGCTTTCCTCGCACTCCTGACCACCCGTTGCCTCTGACTGCCGCCTCATGCAGCACAAAATCAATCAAAATGGCTTCCACCTCCCTAGGACTCCAAACTGCTGGCTCAAAGACTGCCCCAGTCGCTCGGTGAGCCTCTGTGTACCTTTGCTCCAAAGGGTAACGTTCCAAAAAATCCAGGAAATGTCGTACCCCGTCGTTGTACACTCTGCATGTGCCCGACTCCAGCTCCACCTCGTTGAGCATGCACAAAAAATGATGCATCTGAGCCCACTCGCTGCGTCGTATCATGCCCGTCAGCAATTGACGCACCTTTTTGTTAGACAAATTGGGGTGCATGGGCACCGCCCAATCTTTGTCAGGGAAGGCCGTCAGTATCGCCAGGCATTCTTGTTCAGTCGGCATGCTTGCCGCTGCTCGCTGCGTCGCTGTTGTGGGCTGCCGCGGCTGAACTTTGCGTCCTCCTCGCGGTTGCGCCATCGCTGCAAACAACTCTTTGCGCAAGTTAAACGAGCCAAAGGCTGCGTTTGAAACTGCGACTTCCTCAGGATCATCACCAAAGTCTTCGTCATCTTCAGGCTGCAGCTGAGGTGCAGCGAACAGCTTGCGAGAAGCAGGATGTGTGATGTGCTTGCCAACCACTGCAGCGTCAAACTCAGCCATCAGGTCAGTTGGTACCTGCTGGCAAGTGTGCGCCCTGGTCGCAACTGCGCACCACTGGAACGAGATCATTTCGATCAGTGTGCAAGAGCACCACTGATTGACACTGTTCAAGTACATGTGCGTGGGCTGCACATTGGAGCCTCGTGGTGCACACATCTGTGCAAAGCACACTTCTGCAGCATGCATGAGTTGCTCCTCTCCGGCCGCCAGTGTGACCGGTACCTTGACATCGTGCATCTCTGGCACCCAAGGCCACAGGCGTCTTGCCTGGACCACTGTGGCCTCGTCATGCATCAGCACCTTTGCCGTTCGAGGCGTGGGCTGCTTAAGAAGCACACAGTCGTGGAAAACACCATCATCTGCAAGCACCATGTGCGATGGCTGGCAGTCTGTTGCTGCCACTGTCAGCGATGTCCGCTGTTGGGCAGAGAGTGGGGTTACCTTGATTGTCTGTTGTTGCACCTGTTGCCGCAGAAACTGTGCAATAGACAATGACAGGTGATAAGCAGAGCCTGCAGGCCAGCCCTGGTTGACACAATCTCGCAGAAAGTGTGTCATGTCAGAGCCTGTAGGACAGAAAGTAGCATGAAAAGCTTGCATGGTCTTTGACAGAGATGCAATCATGTAGTATTCCGTGACTGTGGTGAGCCGTCGCCACACCAGTGACGCAGCCCAGAGATTTGGACCCCAGCTCCAATCGAGTGAAGGCTTGGTGCCACCACCGCCAAATGTTGTGGGACCATTGTTGGTACCGTCCATCGTTATTGCCAGATGAGGATTGGTTGAATGTCCCATGTTGGGCTTTAGTCGCCCAATCTTCTGCATGACGCCTGGTTTGGCATCGTCCTTGGGGTAGAAAATCTTCAAAGGCTCTTTGCGCCAGTGGTCCAATGGCACCTCGCTGTCTGGAACTGCCGTGTCTCTGGCAGTGTGTGGATTGCTTGCAGTGTAAACTGGCTCAGGCATTTCGTAATCGTCTGCCCCTTGAGCCGACTTTCTTACTGCCACGATGATCAGTCTCCGCCTTGAACTGCCATCACCATAACCCCAGACCTTGACGATACGAAAAACTACTGCGTAACTTACCTGCAGTGCCGCCACGATTCGCTTCACAGTACGACCTCCATCCAAACGCAGAGCGTAGTCAGCCATTTCTGAAAAGATGATTGTTGGTCCTATGGCAATGGCTAGCCTGATGGCATATGGCCACAGCCAACCTGTGTCTCCAGCCTCCCCTCTGTGCATGCCTGACGATGAGTAATCAATGCAAGGCATTGTAACTTCAATCATGTGACACCACAAAGCCTGTGTCACTCGAATCATGACTACGTCCATGAACGCAGGTGTGTTTGTGATTGCTGTCCACATGGCATTTTTGACTGCCACAGCTTCCGCTGCCCAGCGAGGTCGCCACAATTTTGATCTGAGAACCCCCATTAAACCTATGCAAGCCCCGCAGCCCAGCGATGCAAACGAAAACGCTGCCACCAAGCAGCACTCAATGCACCACTGCTGAGCATCTTGCAGTGTGAACGCTTCACGATATTCAAGCAATTGTTGACGCATGGGCTTGCTGGCCTTCGCCTGGACTGGGAAAAGTTGCAACTGCAGCTTCGAATCTTCAGCCGCATGGTCAGTTGGAATGGAGCAATCGTCTGAAGCAACAGGCATCATGCCGAGAGCCTCTGATTCTCCAGCTCTTTGAGCACATGAATTTGAGCCTTTGAGGTTCAGCAATTGCTGCCGCATGGAGGTTGCTCCACCGCGCAGCCCTGTCAGAAATTTGCTGTCACTGAACAAGGTGATTTCGCTCAGCTCATCAAAAGCATGCTTCACATGCTGAATCCAATCAACAAGATTCCACACATCTGCATTGGGCTCTACCAGCTTATAAGGACGCTGCAGTGTGCCATTGAGCTCTTCAAACTTGCGCTTCATATTGGCAATCGTGTTGCCTTGTGCATCCAGCATCCGCGACAAAATGTCTGCCATGAGATTCTGAGCTGAAGGCCACCACACAGGTAGCAGATGCAGCGTGAAGCAAGCTTGCAACGCTCCAATGAGCCTGCACAATTCCTGTGCAATGTCATTGCTTGCAAACCCCGATTTGGCCCACGCAAATGAGTTCTGACTGTCTGTATGATAGAAGGCCGCTTGCAGTCCTAATGCCTGCCATGTTGCGCCCCACTGCAGCAAGGCTATTGCTGCCACCATATGCTCCGCAATAGCAATCAGAAACCGTCTCAATGGTTCATGCTCTTCCAAGTAACCCGCCTTTTTAATTGCGTTCTGCAACTCAGGTGGCATGTGAATGACAAGCGCCTCTTTTGTGGTGTGACACATGATGGACCAGCATGTTCCTGACGCATCGCCTCCACAGGAAGCCTTTTTGATCATGTCATTTTGGTCATAACATTGCTCTGACTCCCGCAGCACTGCAATTGGCATCATGCAGCGTTGATGCTGCTCGCCATGCTTGAGTTTCATATCCATCATGTGATCCAGAAACTGAATGAGCATTTTGGTATCCTTTCTGAGCTTCTTCGTTGCCAGCTGTTCCGTCTCGTTTGGCATTTTCGTGCTTACTGCCAGTGATGGTGATGCATTCGCTGTTTGCACTCCCTGCATCGCCCTGCGCCAAGGAGCCATCCACGCCTTTAGCATGGTGTAAACTTTGGTGATCCACATTAAGTTCCCAAACACTGATTGAACCAACCCAAGAGGCAAGTGAAGCACACTCCAGTCTACTGTCAGCAGCAAATCTTTCATTTTCTGCAGCCTGTCTGAAGTAAAAGAGACCATTACATTAGGCGCATTTGAAGTGTCTATTACAATGCCTGTAAATTTGTGTAACCACGCAAAGAACCCATCTTCACGAACTTTGGAAATAGACCACGCCCCAGCACCTAAAAGAAGGCTTCCTGCTGTTCGCAGCACATCCGCTAGTTGGTGAGGCCTATTGCCCAACAATTCACTCAGAGCATATGCATCATCCACATAGCAGAACGCCAAGAAACGAGACCACACCAACCGCGCTCGCTTCATCAATGATACAGTATCGCGCCCGTCTTCAAGTAGTGCAGCTCGTGCATTGCCCACTGCGCCATACCTACGAATCATTCTGCGCCAAGGATCCATCATTCCCTTGTGCCTCCAGCTTGGCTTTTCACCCGTGCCTGCACCTGCATGCTGAACCTTGTCATTGCCCCAACCATACTGATTGAAGTTTTGAATTTTCAGCTTCAATGCTGCCGTGAACACACTGAATGTGTGTGTAGCCCACTTCCAACCAAACGGTGTGCGCACAAATACAAAGATCCAACCTTCAAACTCCATGCACAACGTGCCGATGTCAAGCAAATGAATTGGAACCTGCATAAATGCAGCCTTGATGTCAGCCTTGATTGCTGCCAGCTCCTCTGAATCAATACTTTTGCTCTGCATATCTTGGCAAATGGCCTCCGCTACATTGTCAATGAAGTCCGCCTGCACATTTGCATACTCCAAATCTGGAGACAAAGTATTAGCATCTTGACCATCCTCTGCGTCACCTGGATTGCCCAGGTCTGTCACTAGCCGTGCCTTGTTGTACTTTGTTTTTTCTACAAAATGTGTTGACGAAACTCGCAGTTGCCAACCATCCAGTATGTGAGTTACTGATGGTGGGAACGCTCTCACCCAACCATTCTTCACAAACAGTCGCAGTTGTGTCCACACTGATTCCCGATTATCCCTTGCCGTTTTTGACGCTTTTGACCTCACTGTTTTTTCAGGCTTTGGAATGCCAGTCTTGACTCCACTGCGCATGGTTTGCTCCAGAGTCAGCTTGAGAGTGTCAGGCAAGTCACTAAAAAGAGACTTTACCACTGTGTAGTGCATGTCAGGATGTGCTCTGCCATTCTGTTTCAGTGCCCTGTACATTTCTTCCAGCAGCCGCATTTTGTCCACCGCAGGTTCGCCAGCCCACACTATTTCAGCCCAGCGCACTTGTTCTGCCATGATGGTGCCGATCTCTACCAGCCACGCGTCACCTGGATCAGTTGAATCTTGCCGCCCTGAAAAAGCTGCTAACTCACACTGAATCTGGGCCAACACTGCTCGTCGCAATAGTTGATACGCCTCATCGCTGTTGACCTGCCCGTTGACTGTGACCGTGTTCCACTGAGTGGTGTTTGACATCAGATTTGCATCTGTAGATGCAACACCACCGCGAGACTGAGATAACTGTGCCTGATCATAGGACTTGCTGATATCAAGCATGTCCTGATAATCAAACTCGTTGAAACTTTTCCATTCGTTCAGAATAGGCAGCACTTGATACAAAAGACCAAATATACGAATCATCATTTCTGCTGACAATTTCAGCACACATCTTTTTGCCACGCCCATCCACTTTTTGCCCACCTTGTTTCCTTCAGGAATCGCTTCGCTAGCCCCACGCTCCTGCTCAAAACACAGTGCTGTAGTTGGCTCTTGTGTACTGCCCTGAGATGGAGGCTTGATTGGCTTCTCACCATTGCTCCCACCTTCCACACGCTCGTGCAAGGCCTTTGCTCTGCGACAAAACTTTTCTGTAGCTGCAATGTTGCCCTGCTTCCTCGCAGCGCATTTCTTGGTCTGCTCTGAAACCACAAAGTCATTTTGGGTTTCCAACCAAGTCTTGCCAACCTCAAAGCACTCGACATTGTAACACGCAGCACCATGATAAGCGTCATCATGTGTCCCACTGATACAAACATTGCCATGCTTGCATGCAACAAGAATATTTTCCTCCTCTGCAATGCCGTTTGGACCCTTGCTCTTTGAAGTGGGATATTTTCTCTTTGAAGTGTCCCCTGTGGGACTCGAACCTCCGCACTTTGATTTTTTCTTCAACTTTGACTGCTCTTCCATCTCAACTGACCATATCACGGTTTCACTGCTGTTGCCCCACGCCGCACTTGTGGAGGCATCATGATTGTACCCAAATTCTGCTGACACAGGATCCACGTCACTCCTGTCAATCAGCTTGGGTTCCAGAAAAGAAACCGCCGTTGGATCCAGCTTAGGTTCTTCGCTGCCATCCGCCCAAGTCACTGGGCCCCGCTTTGTAAAGAGGCGTGCAAAAACATGCGCACTTCCCCTTGCAGCTGCCATTGCACTTCTGGGCAGTTCTTCTCCATCAGAGTCACTGCCTGTGCTGTCGTCATTGCTGCCCTCGTGCAGCCTTGCTCCCATCTGACGTTCATTGATGAGTTCCAACCACTGTTGATCCAAGGAAGGATTTTCAACTACTTCCCTGCTAGAATCCAAGTGTTCATGATTGAAGGTTGCCGCTGCCATTCCCGCAACTGCCATGATCATCATTGACATGGTCTTTGGTGTCAGCCACGATGCTGAGCGCTTTCCTGTCTTGGTCACAAGCATGCTTGAACCAACATCACTTGCTCCCTGAGGTTGAGTGACAAATTCTGGCATCAGCATCTTCTCTTCTGACACTGTTTGCTGCACTGTTTTGCAAGCAAAGTATGTCACCGCAAACGACAGTTGAGCCCTGTCCGTAATCTGCTCCAGATCTCCCAAACGCAGCCCACTCCAAGTCTTCGCATCAACTTCCGCCAAGTCTTCCTCGTACTGAGTTGTCAGCCCATTGATAGTTGTCCTTACCAGTTTAGCAGCATAAGCATGCTGATTGTCGTAGAACCTCCATACCACAGGTACGTCCCCCTTCAGTTTTGTTGGATCATCTGGATCCAGACATTCTGAAGATACCCCAACATGCCACGACAGTTTGCCTTGCTCATTTAAGAACATTTTGACCTCCGCTTGTTTGGTCGCTTCTGGTTGAGCTAGCACTGCACCAACAAAAGGCGCAATCTCAGAACTTTCTGCCAGCGCCGCTGTCACCGCTTTTGACTCAAGAGCCAGTAACGATTCATCCTTGTGCAGCAAACCTACATCACCTACCGCTTGGTCATACACCCTGTGAGGCGACTTGTGCCGCCTAGAGTGAGCGTCCGCAGCATGCTCCTTACTCATTTCCAAGTAATGCTTGCTGTCATGCCTGTAACCAGCATGCATTGCTTCCGCACCACCAGGGTGCCGACAAGCTGCTGCACCTGACACAATCTCGCACCGCTTCGTCTCTGAGCCTATCCGTTCTCCACAATCGTAGATCTCAAACTCATACGTGTGACCTAGAGAGAAGGCTGATGCAGGACAATTAACTGTCATGCCAAACCCACTTTCCACTGACACCATACCCAACTTTGCAGGCAGCAGCGTCAAAGAACTTGAGACGATGGTTATGTCAGTGTCAGCCTCCGTAAGAGAAGGAACTGTGTGCTTAAAACTGAGCCTGCTCATCTGAGCAACAGTATCACCTTCTCCTTGTCTGCCTGATTGCATATCACTCCTGCCCTCTGGAGTACCTGCACGACCTGCCGCAGATCCTGAAGCCGCAATGGGAGCAGTTGCCGAACGAATGCCATGGCCATCCACTGTGTCATCATCTGACTCTGTTTCAGCCTCTAGCTCCGCATGATCTTTGAGCTTTTCGTCGCAAAATGCTCGCAGTTTTTTCTTCATCTTCTCAAAGTTTGACTTTACCTCCCTCCATGAAGCTTCCGCTGGAAATCGCACCTCATTCGGCAAAGCAGCTGGACCACCCCATCGCCCCACCAAGAAGGCTTCTTGCACTGGGTACTTCTGGATCTCAGCCAAAGTGACCTTATCCCTGTCGCACTCATGAGTAAACTTACAACCTGGTTGCTTGCAGCCAATCGCACTGAGATGCCGCGTGCATACCAAAGGCACACCCAGCTTCCGACACATCTCGCCTGTTTGTGAGTAAGACAAGACAGCCCACCTGTTGCCAAACGTTTTGCCGCTGACCCTGGGATGCTCATACTCATCCTGAGGAATGTCACCTCTCACCTTGGCTTTTGCCCCTGTAGGTTGAGCCACAGAAGCACCAGTCGCCGCAGGTGCAGGAGGACCTTGCAAACCAGCCGTATGCCAAGGAATTTGAGAAGAAGTTGCTGAGCCAGCTTTGGCCTTTTGCAGATCGCCTTCCAGTTGCTTGATCTTGTCAGACTGCTTTTTTCGCTGCTCTCGCTTGCGCCGACCTTTGCCAGATTGAGATCCGTCTGAACCGCCATCTCCAGTGCCCACTGGCGCTGAAGGTCCACTTTTGCCTCCTCGTGGATTCACATACGCTGCCACCGATGACCCTTCACCGACTGCCTCAAAAAGAGCTGAGACATAGCGATTGAACTTGCAGCCACAAGTATTGACTCGTTCTGGAAAGTTCTCCGCCGTAAGATTGTCACGATGACCGTCACAAAGCTCCAAAATTTTCACCTTGGGTACATCTGTGATAACCATTCCCTTTGTTAGCCGCACCAGAGGAAACTCTGCATGCAACATCTGCACCGCATCCGCCGCATCAAAACCGTTCTGCCCTGACAACTCTGCCGCTGAGAACAGATAATTAGAGCGCTGCTGATGTAGAGCATCCATGATGTCCAGTAGCATGCTGAAAGGAGCCTTCTTCTTGCGAACCTGCGCCAAAAAACTGTTGCGATACAGCAGCAGGTTGTGTGCCATACACTCCAGCTCGTCTTTGTACCGCGCTCCTGACATCTTGACCATCGTCCTGGCCATGTTGTCCACTGTCTTGAGAAAAATGTCTTCATCCATTGGTGCCTCTCGCAGCTTGGCTTGTTGAGCTGCCGTCAGCATGTCGCACTTGTCACCATCTTGGTTGAAGTACCATGCCGCATCCCACTCACCGCGCCTGGGCACAAATTCCCACAGTGAAACACCTTGTCCCAACATCCCATACTTTTGCCCTGCCAAATTGAACAGCAAGTTGTAGGTGACTACAAAGTTTGCGCCTGGCACAAATGGACTTTGTTGAGCCCAATCGTTGTGGCACTTTGTGCTGAGTCTTTCCAGCGTTACCAGCACTTGGTTTTTGCTCTTCATTGACGCCATCACTCTTGGCTTCCTGTTGCCTGCCCCCTTCAGATACAGATGCATGACTTTATCATCCATAATCTGCAGTTCCGCCTTCTTTGACTTTGAGTGCTCCGACGCTGTCTTCTTGTCGGCCGTCAGCGATTCCGCCAGTCTTTCAGACTGTGCCTCAGACTGAGTCAAAGCTTGATAAGCTTGAGCATCATGAGGCAGCACTCTGTTGCAGCGCTCACAGGCAACCACTTGCATGGGATCGTAAGTAGCTCCACACGCTTCACAGACACAGTAGTCTTTTGCCATGCAGCCACATCCACACTTGATGGCTCCAGGACCAAGGAACTTGTCGCAGCTGAACAGCAAACACCGCTTGTAGCCCTTCTTCACCGCATCCGCTCGCAAGGGCTTTCTTGGATCCTTTGGTGCCATGCTTCTCATGTACCGCTCCACTTCATCGTCTTCGTCAGACTCCGCATCAGAATCCACTGCTCGTTTATCTGCACCGCGTGGAGGTCCGCCAAATTTCTTCCGCAGCTTTGCAATTTCTTCGTCCAATGAAGGCGTTTTTGCTCTGCCGTAAGCCTGCACCCTTTCAAAACCTTCATCCACTGAAGGTCTTGCTGTCTTCCTTGGCTTGTGAAAAGGGTTCTTGGTTCTGACGATGACTTCTTCATCCGCTTCTTCTTGTGTCATCTCGTTCACTTCTTGTTCTTCAAGCACATCCCTGAAGTTTGGCCCAAATGACTCCATGGCAGACAGCAACTCTGAATCGTGACTCTCCACCACTGAATCACCACCTCTCTGTGCCAAATACTGATGCTTGGACACCATCGCCAAATTTTTGCCATCAAACTTTTTGTAAGGCTCTGGTTTGATTGCCCGCACTGCCACATTATCTGGAGGCATGTTTTCACAAAGCATCTTGTTCAGCTGCTTCATGTTCGCACACATGAGATCTATCTCTACCTCCAGTGTCACGTCCTCCTGATACAACGCTGTGCAGTTCACAATCAGTGCATGATCTGTGCTCATTGAAGATTCCCCCTTGACCTGGCACACTACTGCAAAGTAAGATTCTCTGCGCTCATCTTCATCCATGTTTAGCATGATGTCCTCGTCATCAAAGTACGGCTCCATCACCACACAGAAAGTCCCTACCAAATTTCGCATTGGCTCGGGAAGTTTCGGCAGCTGCAGCGTCTTGAACTTCAACCAATCCTCGCTCTTTGCCAGCACCATCCTGTTCAGATCACTCTCACTCCAAACCGCTGGATGCCGATAGATGTCAAAGTTCCCTAGCCCCTGCTCAATCATCGCTTTTGCCACTGCCTCCACTCGCACATCTGCAATCAGGTTGGGGGGACTGTCAACCTCGTAAGCTTCGTCGTACAAGTCTGCATCCTCATCCCCTGCATGCACAGTGAAATCTTCCAAGATCTCACCCAAACCTGCAGACATGGCTTTGCTGGAGTCGCTGTCATTGCCATCATCTGAACTGTTTGAACCTGCAAGATCCAAACTGTCTTCAATGGTGAGGCCAAAATTCTCCAGATGCCAAGCCGCAAAGTCCGCCACCATCTTCTTGATGTCCTTCCTTGCAGTCATCACCCCAGAACTTGAAATCTTCTGCTCTTGCCCATCAACCCTGGTGAAGATGTAGTACAACTTCCCATTGTGCTTGACACACCTCGTGATTCGCATGTCAGCAGGGTTCGCAAAGTCACGCTGCAACGTTTGCTGACTTGGCTTGGCTTCCACCTGCTTGGCTCTGTCCTCCATTGCTTCAATCAACGACACCGAACTGGCAGTGCTGGGAATTGGACTGCCTCCTGGCTTGAAGTCGCTGTCAGCCTCCGATGATTTTGCTGATGTCACGACCACAGAATTTGCAAAAAATGCCAACAAAGCTGCTGCATCCAAACCTTCAATCTCGCTGCCCCCAACACCACGTTCCTGAAGCGCTGTCTTTAGGTCTTCAGCAGCGAGCTCAGGACCTTTGCTATCAGACACAGCAGGCACTGGGGCATCCACAACTGAAGCCAAGCGATCACAGTGCTCCAACTTGAATGGGCGTATCTGCGAGACGTGCCTCACTTTTTGTTTGAAGCACCTTGTACCCACCATGAAAGTGTCATCATCCACTTTCCTGAGCTTGTAGCAAGGCCGTAGAAATCCACTCTTGTCCAACAACAAACAATCTGCATTGAGTGTGAAAATGACTGCCCGTTGGCACCTGCACCTCAGCAGCAACCACGTTTGCTGCATCTGCTGCTCGTACTGCTGCTCCTGTACCTCCCTGCCATAATCTGCCAGCAAGTTTGCTGCCATCCTATCAGCTGTCATATCCACAGTCATGACATGCCACAACTGATAATTTTGAACCAGCGTTGAAAAAGTGGTCCCAGGTGAGCAAAACTTCTCAAAGTCTGCGTGCTCGCTTGAAAACAGTCGCCTATGCCCACCAGGACAAGCCAACAGATACCCCTTGACCACACTTGTAGTATAATCTTTTGGGCTGAAAATGTTGACATCATGTGCAATGAAAACCAACTGCCCCACCACTGACACTTGTTCTGCTGCAGCTGCGCTCGCTTCCCATGAAATGAAGCTTGGGCGTTCCCTAAGAAAAGTTACTTCTGTTCTCAGTAGGCGCTGTGATGACTGCTCCGTAAATTGAAGAAAAAGTTGAACCGCCCTTTTCAGCCGAAAATTATTGTACTTCATGAAGCGCAACAACGATGCCCGCACACCCAAATGATGCCACCACCACCTCGCAATATTGGGAAGCTGGGAAATTCCGTCTTCCGCATTCGCCAAAGTTGGCAGCTGATTGCGAAGTAGTTGGTAACTGTCTGTGCATAACACCCGAGCACTCCACTTGTGATTCTCGGCAAATGAATACAACTCATATTGCATTATAAGGGGACGTGCCGGAACACAGTCCCACAAATCATTGCAGTTAACCAAAAAAGACTGATTCACTGCTACCCCCAATGCCTGAGCATGTTCCACGGACACCTCATCGGCCAAAACCACTTCATACCGAAGAATGCTTTTGTCATCCTCCGAGAGTGCCGAGCTCTGCAAGTACCGGAGGTCATCGACATCCTTGATGAAGCCCACCATCAACTCCTCTGTGGTTGGCTCACTCTGCTCCGGCTGCAATAATGCGGAGACTTGATAAATGGGAATACGAACCCAAAGTTCGATACCCCCTATTTCTGTTTCTAACACCCTGACTTGAAGGTCAGTGACATCACACATGCTGTCGACTGACTCCACATCAATGCTTCCCGACATGTTTGTCGTCCTCGAAGTTCAAGAAAGAAAGTATACCTTCACCAAACTGCTGTCAGTGATCACTGCACTTAAAGCTATAGAAAGTGTGCTCACTGGGCCACTGATAATACAATCGCTATGG
>ERZ889217.1302-NODE-1302-length-12972-cov-16.813115_pt1 | contig 12972 bp, 14 predicted proteins | sample MGYA00521098_ERZ889217 | MGnify/ENA primary metagenome ERZ889217 (study PRJEB32303, sample SAMEA104408613) | aquatic metagenome | biome: Brackish water; feature: Pelagic; material: water | place: Baltic Sea | collected 2014-06-10T22:04:00 | depth 2,362 m ...
CGAGGATACGCCCTCATGCTCCGCGAGCGTTTGCCGACCCCCTCGCCTCCCCTGCCCAGTAGGCCCAATCGTCGCTACGGCTATCGCTACGGCTATCTCAGATCCGCCCTAGCTGATCGGACTGGTTCATCACACGAGCGGCAATCGAGCTGGTCTGGGGGGCTCCTGGCGGCACCTCCATCAAGCACCGCGTACGGCCAGTTCGGAGTGAGGCCTGCTCGGCGGTCAACCGATTGCAAACTTGGTGCGGAGGGCGGCGACAACGGAGGGTGGAACAAACTTGAGCAAGGCTTCGTCGTCTGCCAAAGGCGTGATCTGTTTGAGCAGCGAGGATGAGATGTGGGAGTAGGCGGCGTCGGCCATCAGGAAGACCGTTTCCACCTCAGGGTCGAGCTTTCGATTGGCAAGGGTCATCGTGAACTCGGCCTCGATATCGGTCAGCGACCGCACGCCCCGCAGGAGCACGTTCGCTCCCTGCTCCCGCACGAAGGCCACAGAGAGCCCGCCGTAGAGTTCGACCTGCACATTGCCCAGCCCGTCGAGCGACTCCCGCACCAGCCGCACCCGCTCCTCGAGACTGAAGAGTGGATGCTTGTCGGGGTTGATCCCCACACCGACCACGATCCGCTCAAAAATCCGGCTGGCTCGGGAAATCACGTCGAGATGGCCAAGCGTGATCGGATCGAACGAGCCGGTGTAGACCGCAGACCGACGAACGGCGGAATCGAACATTCGTTGGCAACTCCTCCAGCCAGGCAAGGCAGCTCAAGGGGGGCTGGCGGAAATCCCGGCCCCGCCAGGGCGTCCGCCAGAGAATCAGGTGGCTCCCGGCCAAGCGATGATTATGGTATGGAATGATCGAGTTTGTCACCCATCCCCCAGCAGCCGGAGAATCCGTGTCCAAACCGCTCGCCATCACGGGGCTGCTCATCTCTGGGCTGATCGTGATCCTGTTCCTCGCCGACTTGGTCGCGGGCTTTCCCTTCCGGCGGGTGAGCATTTTTCTGGACGTCGCCTTCCTGGTCGGTGGCCTGATTGTGGCCTATCTCAGTTGGGCGATCATGCCTCCGGCAAGTAGCCCCAAGGGTCGCACGCCTGCTCCGGCTCGCTGAGTGGTTCAGGCTGCCCGCAAGACCGACCCTGCCAGGGGCTGCCGGCCCTCCCCTGCCAGAGAGGTCATGAGGCCCGTCACGGTTTCGGCTCGAGCGGTACCCCGCTCGACCTGTTGGCCGGCCCAGGCCAGCCAGCGTTCCAGCCGTGGGGTGAGAAAAATTCGGCCGCCACTGCCAACCATCAGGCCTTCGGTTTTCACCACATGCAACGCCCCGCGACGGATCCGGGGCATGCCCTGCCGTAGCCAAGCCAACAAGCCGCGAGGCTTGGGCAGGGCTGCTTCGATATCCCACAACCCCCAGGCCGTATTGCGGCACCGCCAGCCTGGAGGGGCCGGACGCCGCAAACCCCGGCCATCGACGGGCAAGTGGTCGACCAGCACCGCCCGCACGCCTTCATCAATTAGCAGGCTGCGCTGGCCCTGATCGGCATCGCCCGGCACCATCACCGTGTCGAGGGTCGGAAACGCCTCCCGAGCCCGCGCGAGCAGCGTTCGCATCCGTTGCCGCGAGGCCAACGCTCCGGGAGGAAGATCGAGGGCGACATCATGACGGCCGCTGGCGTCACTCGAGGCGATCAACGCAAGCCCGTCCCAGGATGCGATCCAGGTCACAGGTACACCCGATCCCGAGAATCGAGGCCATTCGCCCCGCCGCGCTCCTCCCGCTGCCGCGGGAACCGTGGCACAGATCACAAGTGTGGCCGGAGTGTCAGTTGTTGGCATGCCCGTTTTCGTTCCCCCCTGGCGGCCGCGGCTGACCGTGGGCTGGTCAGCACCGCCGCCCAGGAGGTATCGACGGATTGGCCGGTGGCGATCCAGGGGCAGCGGGATCAGGGCGTACAGCCCGCAGACTCAAAGCAGCAGGAAAGGCAGCCTGCGGAGTCGGCTCACGCCGGGCAAACCCTGCCGATTAGGGCTGGTCGGCACCGCGACCTGCCGGAGCATCGGCCCGCTCCCGCTCGACAATCGCGGCCACGAGGGCGGCGGCGGTGGCCTCGGTGGCCTCGGCAGCGGGCTCGAGGCCGAATCGTCGCAGGACAGCGGACGTGACCGGGCTGAGGCTGGCAATCTGCCAGAGCCGGAGCCGGTCACCGAACCGGTGCACCACTTCCTCGACGATCCGGCCGCTGGTCACGGTCAGCCAGGTGAGCCCTCTCCCGGATGCCGCCACCACCTCGACGGGCTCGGTCACCGCCGCGCTGCGATAGGCCGCCACCTCGTCAACCAGGTGGCCGTCAGACTCCAGGCCACGGCGGAGTTGGTCGCGGCCACTTTCAGCCCGCACCAGCAGAAACCGGCTTTGGTGAGGCAGGCCCGCAAAAGCGGTGACGAGCCCCTCGGAGCAAAACGCCGCCGGCATCAGATCACAAACAAAGCCAGCCTGTTCGAGAGCCTGCCGCGTCGCTGGACCGATCGCTGCCAGGCGAGCCGTACCCAGAGCCCGGCCATCCCGATCAGCCCGCCGCAGCCGGTGGAGGAATCCCCGCACGCCGTTCGCACTCGCAAACACGATCCAATCGTAGCGATCGGCCTGCTGGATCGCAGCGTCGAGCGGCTCCCAGGATTCCGGCTCTGCGATCCGGATGACTGGGATCGACACACACTCGGCCCCCTCCGCTTCGAGCAAGTCGATCAGTTCGCGATCCTGTCCCTCTGGCCGCGTCACGATCACCCGCCGACCCCGGAGCGATCCCAACCGGTCAGCCGTGAGCACGCTGCCGATGATCATGATCGCAGGGGACTGCCAACCCTCCTGTTCGGCAGCGGCAGCGCATTGTGCCAGTGTCGATGCGGCCAGCCGTTGATCGGGCCATGAACAGCGGCTCACCACTGCCACCGCCGTGCCGCCAGACCGGCCCGCGGCCATCAGCTGCCGGGACCACTCAGCAAGCTGCTCGACTCCCATGTAAACGGCAAGCGTGCCCGGCAGGGTAGCGAGCGCCCGAAAGTCGATCGGCCCTTGCTTCCCACGGGCCACGTGGCCGGTGACGAGCGTCAGGCTCGAAGCCTCGTCCCGGCTCGTGAGTGGTGTGGCCAAGGCGGAAGCTGCTGCCAGAGCGGCCGTGATGCCCGGCACGAACTCCACCGCCACACCCTCTCGCTCGAGTGGCTCGAGCTCTTCGGCGAGCCGGGCGAAGACGGTCGGATCCCCCCCCTTGAGCCGCACCACACGCCGGCCCGCCGCTGCGAGCCGAACGAGCAGTTCCCCCGTCGTCCGCCCCGGATCTGGATCGGACGGATTGGCCCGGTCAACGCAGATCTTTTCCGTTTCGGCTGGTACAAGCTCGAGGATCGCCGGCGAAACGAGCCGGTCATGAACCACGACCTCCGCCCCGCGGATGGCCTCCGCCCCGCGGATGGTCAACAGGTCAGGGGCGCCTGGCCCGGCCCCGACAAACAGCACCGTACCGGATGAAGGTGAGATGGTACGGTGAGGCATGCCGGGGTTCACGTGCGAACGAGAAGACGGGTTTGTGGTGAATCCAAACCACACCTACACTGCCCACATGCGGTCTGTTTGACCAGGTTAGCCCTGCGCGACGGCCGGTCTGGCAGCGTTTTTCTGGCAGCGTTTTTCTGACAGCTGGGATCGGACATGGCCAACGAGTCTACCGCGGCGACACCGACTTCGGCCGACCCCACGCTGTCCCCCTCGTGGTCTGTCCTGACGGCGGGGGATCGGTCGCGGCTGATTCAGTGTTACCGCACCGGAATGGCGAATGTCGCCAACCCGCAGTATGCGATCGACATGTTCTCAGCCTGCGTGGTCGGCGATTCCGGCAACGTCGTGTTTTTGCAGGCCTTCCTGACCGCCCTCCGGCGGAAGTTTGGCGGTAAGAAGGCTGGGGGTTTGACCTCCTTGTTTTCCTCCGGCAGCCGGGCGGGACTCAAGCGATTGGCAGCTAGCGCAAAGTGGCGGGATGTGCTCAAGCAGGGTGTCGAGATTCTCAAAAGCAATCCCACCGACCATGGCTGCCTGCTGGCGATGTCCGAGGCCTGCGGCAACCTGATGTTTTTCGACTGCCAGGCGGTCTATCTCCGCGCTGCTCTCGACGCCGCGCCGACCGATGCCGAAGTGAATCGACAGTGCGCGCGGTTCGCCGCCGGCCAGGGCAACTTCGATCAGGCGATCGAGTGCTGGCGGAGGATCTCGAAGATCAAGGGGCTGGCGGAAGAAGCGGAGAAGGCGATCGCGGAATTGTCGGTCGACAAGACGATCGCAGGCGGCCAGGGAATGACCGGGCGGCCGGCCTTGAAGGGCACGGCCCCAGCGGTTGACGCGGGCAGCGGCAAGGAGGTCAGTCCGATCGAGGTGCTCAAGCGTAAGATTCGTGACAGTCCCACCGACATCGATGCCTACCTCGAATTGGCCGATCTGTTGGAGCGGGATGCTACGGTGGCCGAAGCTGAGAAAGTGCTCACCCAGGCATTGGCCGCTTCGGGCAACGAACTCAAGATTCGCGAACACATTGAAGACCGGCAACTCCGCTGGGCGCGGGGCAAGGTGATGCTCGCTGAAAAACGGCTGGCAGCCGACGATTCAATGGAAAATCGAGCCACCTTGGAGAAGCTCAAGACTGCTCAGCTTCGCCAAGAGATCGAGGTCTTCGCAACCCGCGTGAACCGCTACCCGGAAAACCTCACCTGGAAGTACGAACTCGCCCTCCGGCTCAAGACTGCCGGCAAGTTTCCCGAAGCGATCCGCTCCTTCCAGGAGGCCATGCAAGACACCCGGCGCAAGGGTGGGATCGCGTTGGAACTCGGTGAATGCTTCCAGAGCATCAAGCAATATCAGCTCGCGATGCAGAATTACGAGTTGGCGGTCGAAACCCTGACCGACCGGGAACTGGAACTCCGTAAGCGGGCTCTTTATCGGGCCGGAGTGCTGGCGGGCGGCCTCAAAGATGTCGAGGCATCGATCAAACACCTATCCGCCGTGGCCAGCCTGGAATTTGGGTACCGGGATGTGGCCCAACGGCTGGACAAACTCCGTTCGGCGAGCGATAACAATGTCCCGGAGTTGTAGCCCCCCGCGTGGGGCATCAATCGCACCCGTTCCGAAACGTCCATTCGCCAGAGGATCCCAATGCCCCATTCGGCCAGTGCCAAGAAGCGTAACCGTCAAAACCTCCGGAACCGAGACCGAAACCGGACCGCGAAGTCGGAACTCAGGTCTTCGATCCGCAGGGTGCTCGAGGCGATCACCGCTGGCGATGTGGCATCGGCTCGCGAACATTTTCAGGGAGCCACCCGAAGCGCTGACCAGGCTGCCTCGGCCGGCACGATCCATCGCAACCGCGCCGCCCGGATCAAGTCGCGGCTCTCAGCCAGGGTTCTCGCGGCCAGTCAGGGCACAGGCACCGCAGCGGTGAGCAAGGGCGGCAAACCGGCAGAGGCTTGAGGCGGGCCAGATCAGGCATGCCAGGCAACTCGGGCTGCGTCGAAGATCGGGCCCTCAAGACATGTGCGTCGGTAATCCCAGCCGCCGGCATCGTCTTTGATTGCCGCCACGCAGGTGAAGCAAATCCCAACGCCACAGGCCATGGGTGTTTCCAGCGACGCCTGGCATGGCAGTTCGCGGGCTGCCGCCCAGGCAGCCACTGCCGCCATCATCGGCTCAGGGCCGCAGGTCGCCACTACCATCCCCGACGACTTGGGCAAGAGGCCAGCGGCGGACATCGCATCCAGCAAATCAATCACGGTGCCGCGGGTACCGGCTGAGCCATCGAGCGTGGCCAGGTGGACGTCGCACCCAGCCTGTCGAAAGTCATCGAGGTCTCCAAACAGATCGGCCGAGGAAGCGCCCCAGCAAAAGGTGACCTGCCCGGCCGGAAAAACATCCCGATCCGGCGAACCATACCGGGCTCGACCTAGACCCTCCCGTGCCAAGGCCAACAGGGCAGTCTGGCCAATGCCGCCGGCCACGAGCAACAGTCGGTCGGTTGGCGGCAGTTCGAAGCCGTTGCCGAGCGGGCCCCAGGCCACCAGATCGGCTCCGACCGGCATGCCCGCCAAGGCTTGGGTGAACCGACCGTGAACGGCGTAGATGAAGTCTACGAACAAAGGCTCGCCATCCGGCCCTGAAAACACATCGTAGATGGCCAGCGGCCGGGCTAAAAGTGGATCTGTTCGCTCGGGAATCCGGACCATCGCAAACTGCCCCGGCCGCACGGCTTTGGCGACCGAAGACCATTCCAATCGGATCCGCCAGGTGCCCGTTGCGATCGGGCGATGATCGATGATCTGCACCCGCTCGTACTGGGCCGCGACGGCCTGGCCGTTGGTCGCATCCGTGACGTGATTCATTGCGTCTTTTCCGCTGGTCCGGGAGGCTTCTTCCCGGCCGACCGCCACGACGAGGCCTTGCCGGGCCGTTTGCGTTTTCGGGGCGGCTGTCCCCGCGGTGGTTCGCTGCGAGGTGGTCGGCCCGCGGGGCGACCTGTGCCCGGTCGCGCTCCTGTGCCCGGTCGCGCTCCAGTGCCCGGTCGCGCTCCAGTGCCCGGTCGCGCTCCAGTGCCCGGTCGCGCTCCAGTGCCCGGTCGCGCTCCTGTGCCCGGTCGCGCTCCTGTGCCACGAGCGCCTGCAACTGCTGGCCGGGTTCCGCGACCGGGGCCGGATCCGGATCGACGGCCCCGTGGGCCACCCTGCTGGTCAATCCGTGGTCGCGGAGGCTCGGGGTCGGAACCGACCGCGGAGATCGCATCGCGCCGCAGGGCTTCGACCTCGCTCCAGGCCAGTTGTCGCCATTGCCCGGGCAGGAGGTTGCCCAGTGAAAGTCCACCGATCGCCACCCGCTTGAGCTGATGCACCTTGTGTCCCAGGCGGGCGAGCATTCGGCGAATTTCCCGATTTTTGCCCTCGTCGAGCACCATCTCCAAAACCGCGCTCTGTTTGTGCTGGGAGCGGATCGAAACCCGCTTGGCGTGCACCTCACCCTCGGCAAGTCGCACGCCCCGGTGGATCTTGTCGAGCAACTCTGTCGACGGCACACCCGCCACTTGCACCAGATACTTCTTCTCGACGCCATAGCGCGGATGGGCCAAAAGATTGGCCAGGTCGCCGTCGTTGGTGACCAGGATCAGCCCTTCGCTCATCCGATCAAGGCGGCCGATGGCGAATAGCCTTCGTTCCGCCGGCACGAGATCCACCACTCGCGGTCGGCCCGAGGGGTCATAATTGGTGGTCATCACACCGACCGGCTTGTTGAGCATGTAGACCACCCGCTTCGGGTCAGGGAGCCGCTCGCCGTCAACGCGAATCTCCTGGGTGGTTGGATCGACCCGCACTCCGAGTTCGGTCACGACGGCCCGATCCACCTCGACTCGGCCAGCGGTAATCAGCTCCTCACAGGCCCGGCGGCTGCCGAGCCCCGCAGCAGCCAATAGCTTCTGGAGCCGCTCGAGACCGTCATCACCCGGACGGATCCGGGGCCGACGGGCACTCGCTCCAGACCCTCCGGGCTCGCGCCGTGGCGGGAGCCGGCGCTCAGGAAGAGGGGGGCGGGAAGGTGGCCTCCGATCGGCGTCGGGGCGGGGCTTACGGGGAGCGGGCATTGCAGCAGTTCGATCCGAAAAAAAGTGGAACCGACCCGATCATACACACCCGCAGAGCCGGGGTGCTCACTGGGCCGGCGACCACCATCGCGACCGGCGGACTTCCACCACTGGCTCTGCGTAATCCCGCGGCCGGGTGCCATCCATGATCCCATATTGCCGGAAGCTGTACGGACCAATGTCGTTTTGCATGAAGGGATCAAACCGGACCGCCCGCCGCTGCTGATTGCGGGCCGGCCCGGGATCGAGCCAATCGGGCTTGCCCAGGGCCGTGCAGCCGCCCGCTGAACCCCCCGCGACGGCGAGAAGAACGACCATGCGCAACAGCGAGACGGGGGGGCGAGTCACAGGCAAATTTCTCGAGACGGCAGCCAGATGGACGGGAGTCTAGGAGCCATCCCAGGCCGGCGCAAGGCCGCTTTTGCCGGCGAAGCCCCGCCGCTCCCGCCCCACGCCTCCGCAGCCTCGCCAGCCTGCCAAGGCAAGCTCTTGGATCGGGGCGGGCTCGAAGCCTACTCCCGATGCAGCGGTTGAGGGCATCCATGCCCCCTGCTCACCCCGTGACGCTCGGTCCGCTACCCGAGTTTCTCCAGCGCCGCCACGGCGGCATCGTAATCTGGCTCCTCTGCCACTTCCTTGACCACCTGGGCGTGCCGTACGATCCCCTCGGCATCAAGCACAAACACCGCCCGGGCCAGGATTTTGAGTTCGTCGATCAGCACTCCCCAGTCCGCCCCAAACCGGCGGTCCATGTAGTCACTGCCCGTTTTCAGGTTCGTGATTGACTCCGCCCCGCAGAATCGGTTCATCGCAAAGGGCAGGTCGAGGCTCACCGTGAGGGCATTGATTTTGTCGCCGAGCGCAGCCAGACGAGTGTTGAAGGTCTTGGTCTGCACCTGACAGACTGGGGTGTCGAGCGAGGGCACGACACTGATGATCGAGGGCTTGCCCAGGAGATCTGCTTTGTGGACGTGGCTCATGCCCCCGTCAAACCGCACGAGGTCGAACTCGGGAGCCGGAGCCCCCACCCGCACTTCCTCGCCCACCAGCGTGAGAGGGTTGCCCTTGAACGTGACCGCTCCGTGTCGAGCCATCGATTCGTACTCCTGGTCGTACTCATGGAAAAAACAATCACCCTTGGCGGCTCCCGCGAACCACCAATCTGCCGGCAACGGCAGTATGAACTGCCAGCCCAAACCAGCAAGCCCCCGCCAGCGAGCCCCTGCCAGCACAGTGGTGCTGGCGCGGGCCAGCCTCCTCTACCCTGCCCAGCACGGGAAGCCACCGCGGGAAATCCGCAAAAAACCCCGTCCAGGAAAAAACTAGGGCCGAGGGACTTGCCTTCCGGGGTAAGATTCACACCAGGGGTGGTGAGCAGCAGCCTGTTCTTCGCTCGGCGGAATGGATTTCGCAGCCTGACAACTGACACGGAGGGAATTTCTATGGCCACGAGCATTCAGACCACGACCGCCGGCCGGTCAGCCGCCGCCAATCGGCGCGACGCGATCCGACCCACCGACTGGCAATTGTCGGCCGAACGCGGGCCGGGCTGGCTATTCGTGCGGCTTGACGCGGTCCCCAAGGACACCGTCGGCTCTTCGAACCTCACCCAGTCGATCTGGGAAATGATCCGCGAGCACCATGCCCACCGCGTTGTGCTCGAACTCGAGGGCGTTGAGCGGATCGATGATTCGCTTCTGTGTGCGATTACCGAAATCGGCACGCGGATGCGAGACGCGGGCGGCCTCGTGCGGGTCTGCGGCTGCTCAGAGTCCCCGCGCGAGCGCACAGCCACAACCACGGCCGGGGTACCCTGGTTCGGCTCTCGAGCAGAAGCGGTCGGCACACGCCCCTGCCCGGAGGGTCGATGCGAGTAATCGGCCGGATCGGTCAGTTGGTGGGGCTCGGGCTACCGGCTGTGGCGGTGCTGCTCGAACTCAGCGGGAAGATTACTTCAGGCCCGATGCTCGGGATGCTGGTCTTTGCGATCTGCTGTTTCTCGATCGGCTGGATCTTTGAGCGGTACTTTTCCGGCTGACCCGCCCGGCATCAAGGAGCCAGGAGCGCCTCGATCGCCTGCCGGGCGGCCGCGAGGGCGTCGGGAAGTTTGTCGACGAGCTTTCCCCCAGCCTGGGCCATGTCGGCTCGCCCACCACCTTTGCCGCCCACGACGGTGGCCGGGTCGCGGATCCAGACACCAGCCGAGAGCCCGCGGGCCTCGAGCTCCTGGGAGATTCCCGCCACCAGGGTCACCTTGTCGCCCTCAACACTTCCGAGCAGAACGGCGATCGGGCTGGCCTTGCGGCGGAGCAGATCAATCGCCTGACGCATCGCATTGGCGTCGCCCCCCTGCATATCGGCCACGACGATCCGCGTGCCTCCGAGCTCGGTGGCCCCGGCGAGCAGCGCCTCCGGCCCCATGCCTGCCGCAGCCGTCGGCTTTGCCTTCTTAAGCTCCTTGAGTTCCTTCAGCAGCGTGGCGATTCGCGGAGCCAACTCAGCCACCGGCACCTTCAGCGTCCCGGCAGCCTCGGCCAGCGTCTGCTCCGCCTGCCGCAGGCGCTCGAGGGCCCGTAGCCCGGTCAGCGCCGAGATCCGCCGCGTGCCTGCCGAGACACTCTCCTCACCCACGATCCGAACCAGCCCGATCTGGCCGGTGCTCGAGACATGCGTGCCGCCGCAGAGTTCACGGCTCACGCCGTCCATCGTCACCATCCGGACGACATCGGGGTATTTCTCGCCGAACAGCATCATTGCTCCCTCGTGCCGAGCCTCCGCCAGTGGCAGAAGACGGGCTTCGACGGCGACTGCGGCGAGCACATGGGTATTCACCATGCTCTCGATCTTTGCCAACGTCACCGCGTCAATGGAACTCGGATGGGAAAAGTCGAATCGCAGCAGGTCGGCATCGACCTTCGAGCCTTGTTGCACGGCGTGGCTACCGAGGAAGTGCTGGAGTGCCGCATGGAGCAGATGAGTGGCCGAGTGGGCCCGGCGGACGGCTGACCGGCGGGCCCGATTCACCCGGGCCGTGACGGTATGGTCCAGATCGATCCGTCCCTCCTGCAGATGGCCGACATGGAGCATGAATCCCCCTTCCCGCTGGGTGTCGACTACTTCGAACCGACCCCCGGGCCAGGCGAGCTCTCCGGCATCTCCCACTTGCCCACCCGACTCGCCGTAGAAGGGCGTTCGATCGAGCACCACGGTGACCGGTGAAGCATGCCCCACCTCCGTCAGCGAGTCGCACAGCGAGTCTTGGGCGATGATGCCGATCACTTTGCCCTCCGCCTCGGTCGTGTCGTAGCCCACGAATTCGGAGCCGTGCATCGTCTTCTTCAACGCATCGAGCGGACCACTAGCAAATACCTCCACGCTCCGACCGGCCCCAGATCGCTGTCCGTGGGCCTCCATCGCCGCCCGAAAGCCCTCCCAGTCGAATGCGCAGTTACGCTCGGCGGCGAGCGTTTCGAGTAGCTCCGGTGGAAAGCCATAGGTCGTGTACAGTTCGGCGGCATCCCCGCCGGACACCATGCTCCCGCCCGCCTGGCCGATCCCAGCAAACAGCTTTTCAATCCGGTCAAGGCCGCCGTCGACCGTGGCCAAGAAGGATTCCTCCTCCCGTTCGATCACGGCCGCCACTCGCTCGGTGGTGTCTGCCAGTTCGGGATAAGGCCTCCGCATCAGTTCCGCCACCACCGGGGGCAAAATATGGAGAAAGGGCTCCCGCATGCCCATCTGCCGGCCGTCGAGCACGGCCCGGCGCAGCAGCCGCTTGATGACGTACCTCTCCTCGTTGTTGCCCGGTAGCACATTTTCGTGGATCGCGAAGGTGCAGGCCCGCACATGGTCGGCAATTCGTCTCATTCGCCGACCGTCATCGCTGGCCGGCTCATACTCCCGCCCACAGACCTCGGCCACCGCTTCCACGAGCGGCCGGAGAATGTCGATATGGAAGTTGCTTTCCACCCCCTGAAGCATCGCGCAGGTCCGCTCGAGGCCCATCCCGGTATCGATGTTGCGGCTCGGCAGCGGCGAAAGATTGGCGGGCGGCGGGCCCTGCCGGTTGAACTGCGTGAACACGAGGTTCCAGATTTCCACGTCACTGCCGTCGGGCATCCGGTAGAAAATTTCGCTGCATGGCCCACAAACGCCGTCGGGCCCCTGCGAGGGGGCGCTGGCCGGCCAGAAGTTGTCGTCTTCTCCCATTCGCGTGATTTGGGCGGGCAGCACTCCGATCTCGTCCGACCAGATCCGGTAGGCCTCGTCATCCTCTTGGTAGACGGTTATCGAGAGCTTCTCGGGAGCTATGTGCAGCCAGTTTCGGGCGGTGAGAAACTCCCACGCCCAGTGAATCGCTTCCCGTTTGAAATAGTCACCAAAGGAAAAGTTGCCCAACATCTCAAAAAACGTGTGGTGCCGAGGCGTCCGCCCCACATTGTCGATGTCGCCGGTCCGCAGGCACTTCTGGCAGGTCGTCGCCCGGGTGAACTCGAGTTTGCACTTCCCCAGGAAGTGGTCCTTAAACTGATTCATGCCGGCGGGCGTGAACAGCACCGACGGATCCCAGCGGGGCACAAGCACGTCACTCGGCCGGCGGACGCAGCCCTTCGATTCGAAGAATGCGAGGTAGGCTTCGCGGAGTTCGTCGGCCTTCATCGGAACACGGGCTCCCAGGGGGTTTGGAGGTGGCTCGACCCCGCACTATACCCGCCGCCTCCCCCGGGAAAACGACACCACCCGCCCGCGGCCGCTTGGGTCGGTCGAGGACGGGTGGGCGATGACCGGGATCACAATGGGGTCAGGAGTCGGTATCGGTATCGGTGTCGGTATTGGCCCCGGCCTCCTCACCGGTTGGCTTGTCGACCACGATCACCTGTTCTTTCGCTGCCAAGATCTTCTCGTGGAGTTCCTGCGTCAATTGAGGGTTGTCTTTGAGGAACTGCCGGGCTCGCTCCCGTCCCTGGCCGAGGTGGGTCTCCCCGTACCGCAACCACGTGCCCGTCTTGTCTACGATCTTGGCGGCGAGCGCCAGGTCGATGACATCGCCTTCGTAGCTGATGCCATCGGAGTGCATCATGTCGAATTCGGCCACCCGAAACGGTGGCGCCACCTTGTTTTTGACCACCTTCGCCTTCACCCGTTGACCGACCACTTCCTCTCCGTCCTTGAGGGTTCCGATCCGCCGGACGTCGAGCCGACACGAGGCATAAAACTTGAGCGCCTTACCGCCCGGCGTCGTCTCAGGGCTGCCGAACATCACGCCGATCTTCTCCCGCAACTGATTGATGAAGATCACGGTCG
>ERZ889217.1304-NODE-1304-length-12954-cov-55.020079_pt1 | contig 12954 bp, 11 predicted proteins | sample MGYA00521098_ERZ889217 | MGnify/ENA primary metagenome ERZ889217 (study PRJEB32303, sample SAMEA104408613) | aquatic metagenome | biome: Brackish water; feature: Pelagic; material: water | place: Baltic Sea | collected 2014-06-10T22:04:00 | depth 2,362 m ...
CGAGCCCGCCGCCGAGCTAGCGGCGGAGGCCGTGCCCACCAGGCTGGTCACCGCTGCATTGCGGCGGTACCAAATCACCAGGCGGCGAATCGCCTGGGGCCGCCGACGCTTGGGGTTGCGGCCAGTGATGTCAGTGTCCTTCGGGGGCAAGGGCTTCGATGATGCGCTGGAACAGGTACCCCGTTCCCCGGGCCGTGAGAATCAGCTCGGGGTTGGCGGGGTCGTCCTCCAGTTTGGAGCGCAACCGGGAGATATGGACATCCACCACCCGGGTGTCGACGTGGCGCTCGGGGGTGTACCCCCAGACCTCCTTGAGAATTTCGCCGCGGCTGAAGGGTTCGCCGGAGCGGCCCACCAGCAGCTCCAGCAGGCTGAACTCCATGCCGGTGAGCCGGATCCGTTCGTCGCCCCGGTACACCTGGCGCTTGTTGGTGTCGATCTTGAGGTCGCTCACCTCGATCACGCCCGAGTTGGGCATGCCGGCGGCCGGGTCCTTGTCGACCCGGCGCAGCACGCAGCGGATGCGGGCTTCGAGCTCCTTGGGGCTGAAGGGTTTGACGACGTAGTCGTCGGCGCCCAGCTCGAGGCCGGTGATGCGGTCGGCCACATCGCCCAGGGCCGTGAGCATCACGATCGGCACGTCCGATTCCTTGCGCAGCTCCTGGCAGACGCCATAGCCATCCAGCTTCGGCATCATCACGTCGAGCACCACGAGGTCGGGGCTGGTGCGCCGGAAGGCCTCGAGGGCTTCAATGCCATCGCAGGCCGTGACCACCTGGTAGCCGATCATTGAGAGTCGGGTTTCCAGGATGCGGCGGATGCTGGCTTCGTCGTCAACGACCAGAATCGTTTCCTTGGCGGGGGGAGAAGCCGTCATTGCGGCGGTTGGACCGAACGGTTTGAGTAGATCGACCCACTGAAAAGGCCGAAGGCCCTGTGGGTTCATCAAAGATCATCAATCTTCATACACCCCCGTGGGACGTTCCAGCCTCTACGTCTGCCAGACCTGCGGGGCCCAGACCCGCCAGTTCTTCGGTCGCTGCGCCGCCTGCGGCAGCTGGAACAGCCTGGTGGAGCAGGTTGTGACCGCCAGCGACACCCGCCGGCGCCGGCCGGTGGTGAGCGCTGCAGCCGCTGCAGGAGCGGCCGGTGGGGCTCCCGGCGCTACTGATCTGCTGCATCGCGCGCGCCGATCTGAGTCGATCCACACGGTCGGTGAGCGGCCCCTACAGCGCCTGGGCAGCGGTTACGGCGAGCTCGACCGGGTGCTCGGCGGCGGCCTGGTGCCCGGCTCCCTGGTGCTGGTGGGCGGCGATCCCGGCATCGGTAAGTCGACCCTGCTGCTGCAAAGCGCCGAGGCGATGGCGGCCCGCCATTCGGTTTTGTATGTGAGCGCGGAGGAATCGGCCCAGCAGGTGAAATTGCGCTGGCGCCGGCTCGGCGGCGCTGGCAGCCAGCTGCAGTTGCTGGCCGAAACCGACCTGGAGATTGTGCTGCAGGAGCTCGAATCCCTGCGGCCGGCGGTGGCGATCATCGACAGCATCCAGGCCCTGCACGACGGTGAATTGGCCAGTGCGCCGGGGTCGGTGGCCCAGGTGCGCGAATGCGCCGCCGCCCTGGCCCGCATCGCCAAGCGCCAGGACACGGCCCTGCTGCTGGTGGGCCACGTCACCAAGGAGGGCGCCCTGGCGGGCCCGAAGGTGCTCGAGCACCTGGTGGATGCGGTGCTCACCTTCGAGGGCGACCGCTTCGCCAGCCACCGGCTGCTGCGGGCCGTCAAAAATCGCTTTGGCGCCACCCACGAGCTGGGTGTCTTTGAGATGCGCGACCGGGGCCTCGTCGAGGTCACCAACCCCAGCGAGCTGTTCCTCGGCAGCGACGAGCCCTCGGCCGGCACGGCCACGATCGTGGCCTGTGAGGGCACCCGGGCCCTGGTGGTGGAGTTGCAAGCGCTGGTGAGCACCACCAGCTACGCCAGCCCGCGCCGCACGGCCACCGGCATCGGCACCAACCGCCTGCACCAGATCCTGGCGGTGCTGGAGAAGCACCTGGGCCTGCCCCTCTCCCGTTTCGACTGCTACCTGGCCGTGGCCGGCGGCCTGGAGGTGGAGGAGCCGGCGGCAGACCTGGGCGTGGCCACGGCCGTGGTGGCCAGCTACCGCGATCTCACCCTGCCCCCGGGCACGGTGCTGGTGGGTGAGCTGGGCCTGGGCGGCCAGCTGCGGCCCGTGGGCCAGTTGGAGCTGCGCCTGCAGGAGGCGGCGCGGCTGGGCTTCCGCCGGGCCGTGGTGCCCAAGGGCAGCGGCCTGGGGCCGATGGCGGCCGGCATCGACCTGCAATTGCTGGAGGCCGGCACGGTGGCGGAAGCCCTGGTCCTGGCCCTGGGCGTTAACCCGGCGGATGATCGCGCTTGAGCTCGGCTTGTTGAGCTCGGTTTGTTGAGAACCGTTTGTTGAGAACCGCTTGTTGAGCTCCCCTCTAGGCCCAGGATCCGGACGTCAGAATTTAGAGATTAGAAATAAACATCCACGTTGCTGCGGCCCGAGGATTTCAGCCAGTTCTCGATCTCCAAGTAGCCGCCTGGATAGAGGCGCACGGCCCGTCCCCAGAATTCCGCCGCCTGGTCAAACCAGCGATCGGCCCCATCCTGGTCGCCATTTTCGGCGGCAATCCGTCCCCATTTCTCATAGATCAGCCCCATGTTCTTGAGGCAGGAGGGCGAGTTGGCGTTTTCTGCGAGGGATTGGCGGTAGTAGTCGAGCGATTTTTCTTCTTCGCCATTGCTCATGAAGATGATCGCCATGTTCTTGAAGATTTCGCCCCGGTCCACGGCGTTCTCCTCCAAGCGCAGGGCCTCTTCGTAGTTGTCGAGGGCCTCGGCGTAGTCGCCGTCGTTCTGGGCGGAGAGGCCGTCGCGGTAATACACATAGGCCTCCTTGGCCTTGGGATCGATCGGCAGCAGCTTCACGATCAGGTCGGCCATCACCGTGAAGCTCTTGTCGATGAAGTTGTCGTTGCGTTGCGAGCGGGGCACGGTTGGAAGTTGGATCGTCGTGGCCCCATCCTCCCCTGCCCCTGCGGTCTGCGGGCCAAATGGCCATCGGCGGACATGAGCGCCGGGGCTTTTGCCCCCAGCGGCGGCTGCCCCAATGGTCTTGGCCCCCTGTTCTGGCGCCTGTCCTGGGGGGCGCCGGAGGAGGGGCTGCCTAGCCTGGGGCAAATGATTCCCCCGCCGTGTCCCCTGCCGCAGAAGCTGCAGAAGCCGTCGCGCCGCTGCTGCTGCAGGTGGAGGGGATGAAGTGTGGTGGTTGCGTACGGGCGGTGGAGCAGCGGCTCCTCGAGCAGCCCGGTGTGCGCCAGGCCAGTGTCAACCTGATGACCCGCACCGCCTGGGTGGGCCTCGATCCCGCCCTGGAGGGGGATCCCTCGGGCCCCCTGGTGGAGGCCCTGGCGGGCCTGGGCTTCCAGGCCAAGCGCCGCGACCAGACCTCCACGCCCCTGAGTCGGGCCCAGCGCCAGCGCCAGGAGGGCTGGTGGCAGCAGTGGCGCCGGCTCGTGGTGGCCCTGGGCCTGCTGGTCGTGTCGGTGTTGGGCCACCTCAGCGAGGCGGGCGACCTGCCCTTGCCAATGCTGGCCGATATCCGCCTCCATGCCCTGGTGGCGACCCTGGCCCTGGCCCTGCCGGGTCGGCCGATCCTGGGGCGCGGCCTGGTGGGGGCCCTGAACGGGATGCCGAGCATGGACACCCTGGTGGGCCTGGGTATGGGCAGCGCCTACCTGGCCAGCGCCGTGGCCCTGCTGGTGCCCTCCCTGGGCTGGCAGTGTTTTTTCAACGAGCCCGTGATGCTGCTGGGCTTTGTGTTGCTGGGTCGCTTCATCGAAGAGCGGGCCCGCTTCCGCACCGGCCGCGCCCTCGAACAACTGGCAGCCCTCCAGCCCGACACGGCCCTGTTGGTGCTTGGCGATGGGCCGCCCAGGCCCGTGCGGGTGGGTGGCTTGCGCCCCGAGGATCGGGTGCTGCTCCTGCCCGGCGACCGGGTGCCCGTCGATGGCCTGGTGCTGGAGGGCCGCTCGGCCGTGGATGCGTCCAGCCTCACGGGTGAACCCTTGCCCCTGCAGGCCGGGCCCGGCAGCGAACTGGCGGCCGGCAGCCTCAACCTCGAGGCACCCCTCACCCTGCAGGTGCTGCGCAGCGGCTCGGACAGCGCCGTGGCCCGCATCATTGCCCTCGTGGAGGAGGCCCAGGCCCGTAAGGCGCCGATCCAGGGCCTGGCCGACCGCATCGCCGGCCGCTTCAGCGGCGTTGTGGTGCTGTTGGCGGGGGCCACGTTTTTGTTTTGGTGGCAGTGGGGCACGAAGCTCTGGCCCCAGGTGCTGCAGGCCGCCCCTGCCGCCCATGCCCACGGGGGTCACCAGGCGGTAGGCATGGCAGCGGGGGCCCTGCATGGCGCGGCGATGGCGCCCCTGCCGTTGGCCCTGCAGCTGGCGATTTCGGTGCTGGTGGTGGCCTGCCCCTGTGCCCTCGGCCTTGCGACTCCGGCGGCGATCACGGTGGGCTCGGGGCTAGCGGCCCGCTCAGGCCTGCTGTTCCGGGGCGGCGATGCCATCGAAATGGCGGCCAGCCTGCGCTCGGTGCTGTTCGACAAAACCGGCACCCTCACCCTGGGCCGGCCCCTAGTTACGGCCGTGGAGGTGCTGACTACCGCGCCTGAAGGGGGCGTCCCATCCCGCTCCGAGGTTGATGGATTGGTGCAGATCGCCGCCAGCCTGGAGCAACACACCCGCCATCCGCTCGCCTTTGCCCTGTTGCAGGAGGCCCAGCGGCGCGACCTTTCCCTGCTGGAGGTCACAGACAGCCGCACGATCGCCGGCCAGGGGGTCGAGGGGCGGCTGCGGGACCCCCTGGCTGCCGGGCTGGGGGCTGGCCCGGCCTGCCATGTCGGTCGGCCCGGTTGGCTGGTGGAGCTGGGGATCGTGGCCCAGGAGGTGATCGAGGCCCCCCTGCACCGGCTAGAAGCGGCTGGGGCCACGGTTTTAGCCGTTAGCGCTAGGGCCGATGGGGCTTCAGGGGCGGACCCTGGCCCTGGAGCCCAACGGGTCGCCCTGGTGGCCGTTCACGACCAGCCCCGGCCCGATGCCGCCGAGAGCCTGGCGGAGCTGGCCCGGCTGGGCCTGGACCTGGGGGTGCTCAGCGGCGATCGGCGCCCAGCGGTGGAGCAGCTTGCCCGCCAGTTGGCCGTGCCCCTGGATCAGGTGGCCTGGGAACTGCTGCCCCAGCAGAAGCTGGAGCGGCTGTTGCAGTGGCGCCAGCGCGGGCCGGTGGCGATGGTGGGCGATGGCATCAACGATGCGCCGGCCCTGGCCGCGGCGGACCTGGGCATTGCGGTTGGCACCGGCACCCAGATTGCCCAGGACAGCGCCGGCCTGGTGGTGTTGGGGGACCGGCTGGAGGGGGTGGTGGACGCCCTGCTGATTGCGCGCCGCACCATGGCCAAGGTGCGCCAAAACCTGATCTGGGCCTTCGGATACAACCTGGTGGTGTTGCCGATCGCCGCCGGGGTGCTGCTGCCCCGGTTTGGGGTGCTGCTCTCCCCCCCCCTGGCGGCGCTGCTGATGGCCACCAGCTCGATCACAGTGGTGCTCAATGCCCTGCTGCTGCAGGGGCCAGCTCCGCTCCGCTCCCGTCAGTCAAGCCAGCTCCTGGAAGGCGCGCCCCAGTGATGTCATCCCGTGTCGATCCCAGCGGGACCCCCTTGCCCCGGGGCCGCTTCCTGGTGCTGGAGGGGATCGATGGCTGCGGCAAGACGACCCAAATCGATGCCCTGGCCCAGTGGTTGCCCCGTAGTGGCCTGATGCCCCCCGGCGCTGACCTGCTGGTGACCCGCGAGCCGGGGGGCACGGCCCTGGGCCAGGCCCTGCGCCAACTGTTGCTCCATCCCCCGGGTGAGGCGGCCCCCGAGCCCACGGCCGAGCTGCTGCTCTATGCCGCCGACCGGGCCCAGCATGTGCAGCAACGGATTGCCCCGGCCCTGGCGGCCGGCCACTGGGTGCTCAGCGATCGCTTCAGCGGCTCCACCGCCGCCTACCAGGGCTATGGACGGGGCCTGTCCCTGGCCCTGATCGAGCAGCTCGAACGCATCGCCACGGCCGATCTCCAGCCCGATCTCACCGTTTGGCTGGATCTGCCCCTGGCCGAATCCCAACGCCGCCGCGGCGAGCGGCCGGCCGACCGCATCGAGGCCGCTGGGGAGGCGTTCCTAGGGCGGGTTTGCGGGGGCTTTGCCGCCCTGGCGGCCCAGCGGGGCTGGAGCCGGTTTGATGCCCGCCTGGCGCCCGAGCAGGTGTCAGAAGCCATCGGGGCCCTGCTGGCGCAGCGCTTTGGACCCAGGGCTGACCTGCATGGCTGAGCCCAGCGACCTGTTTGCCGGCTTGGTGGGCCAGGCCCAGGCCACGGCCCTGCTCGCAGCCGCCTTGGACCAACGCCGCCTAGCGCCGGCCTATCTGTTCTGCGGAGCCGATGGGGTGGGGCGCTCCCGGGTGGCCCGGCGTTTCCTGGAGGGTGTGATCGCCGGCCCCAAGGGGGCGCCCTCGGTGCGCCGCCGCCTGGAGGAGGGCAACCATCCCGACCTGCTCTGGCTGGAGCCCACCTACCAGCACCAGGGCCAGCTGATCCCCGCCTCGGAGGCCCTGGCGGCGGGGGTCAGCCGCAAGGCGCCGCCCCAGTTGCGCCTGGAGCAGGTGCGCAGCGTGTCCCAGTTCCTGGGCCGGCGGCCCCTGGAATCGCCCCGCTGCCTGGTGGTGATCGAAACGGTGGAGGCGATGGCCGAGGGGGCCGCCAATGCCCTGCTCAAAACCCTGGAGGAACCCGGTGGCGGTCTGCTGATCCTGTTAACGGCGGCGCCAGAGCGCCTGCTCAGCACGATTCGCTCCCGCTGCCAGCAGATCCCCTTTCGCCGCCTCAGCCCCGCCGAGATTGCCGAAGTGCTGCAGGGGCAGGCGCCCGTCCCTAGCGCCGATCCGCCGGAACTGCTGGAGCTGGCGGCCGGCTCCCCCGGGGCCCTGCTGCAGTGCCGCGAGCAATGGGCAGCGTTGCCAGCAGGCCTGGCCGAACGGCTTTGGAGCCTGGGCATCGCTCCTGATGCCCGGGGGTCCGGGTTGGGGCCGAAGGCAGGGGGCAATCCCATCGAGGCCCTGGCCCTGGCCCGGGACCTCTGTGAGGCCCTCGATGGCGAACAGCAACTCTGGCTGCTGAATTGGTGGCAATGGCGCCTATGGCGCCAACGGCCCGAGCCTGGCGTGCAGCGTCGCCTGGAAAGCCTGCGCAGCCACCTGGGCTCCTACGTGCAACCGCGGCTCGCCTGGGAAGTGGCCCTGCTGGACCTATCAGGCCTAGGCGCCAACCCCTGATCCCATGGGATGGCCTGCTGGCAGCGGGTCGTTAGGCGGTGGGGCTGAAGAGTTTGCGGGTTTCGCGGGCCTGGTGGATCACTTCGGTGAGGGTGTCGAGCTGGGGGCCCGTGGGCAACTCCAGGCAGTAGCCGGCGCCGTACACCGTTTTGATGAAACGGGGCTTACGCGGATCCGGTTCGAGCTTGGTGCGCAGGTGGCGGATATGGACCCGGATCGTTTCGATGTCGTCATCGGGCTCGTAGCCCCACACCTCCTTGAGGATCAGGGAAGGGGCCACGGTTTGGCCATGGCGCTGCAACAGGCAGTGCAGCAGTTCAAATTCCAGGTGGGTGAGCCGCACCGGCTCCTCGAACCAAATCGCCTCAAAGCGTTCGGGCACCAGGGTGAGGCAGCCGTAGTTGAGGATTTCGTTGTGCTGGCTCGACACGGGGGTGCGCACGCTGCGGCGCAGGAGGGCCTTCACCCGAATGAGCAGTTCCTCGAGGTCGAAGGGTTTGGTGAGGTAGTCGTCGGCGCCGGAATTGAAGCCGCTCACCTTGTCCTTGATGCCCCCCAGGGCCGTGAGCATCAGGATCGGGATGGCTGCTGTGCGTTCGTCGCGGCGCAGCCGCTGGCAGAGGGTCAGGCCATCAACGTGGGGCAGCATCAGGTCCAGCAGGATCAGGTCTGGCCCGTATTGCAGGGCTAGGGCCTGGCCCTTGATGCCGTCGGCGGCGCGCTGCACCTCAAAGCCGCTGTGCTCCAGGTGGCCTGCCACCAGGTCCAACATGTCGCTGTCGTCTTCGATCAGCAGGATGCAGGGCTTCATGGGTCGATCTAAAGGGGCTTGAGGCGGTCAGACAAACGCTCCCGCACCGAATGATTTTGGGCATTCTCCCTAATTGGGCCGGTCGTGGGAGGGTCTAGCGAGCTAGATATTTCGGTCGGAAAGGGGAAAAAGCAATGGGGCCAAGGGGTTTCCCTGCCAGGCCCCTTCCGAACTGGGGCAAACCTTTAGAATTTCTTTCGCTGAGGCCGTTGCCAATTTGACGGAATTGTTTACAGCCAAAGCCAGTTGCTGCGGATCGGCCTTGCTGCTGCAGCACCCTGGCCCTGGCGGTAGCCATAAAAAAACCCCAGCCGAGGCTGGGGTAGGGAAAAGCTCCCCGGGCGGGATTCGAACCTGCGACCAATCGATTAACAGTCGATCGCTCTACCGCTGAGCTACCGAGGAATGGGACCTTGATGAACTTACCCCTCGCCCCTCCCCAGGGGCAAGCGATTCAAGTCTTGGCGCAGGGCTGGTCCGTTCTGCCAGCGGCCGACGCGCCCATGGCGGACGAGGGCGGCGCCGTCGCACTGGTCCAGTTCATCGAGGCGGTGGGTGATCCACAGGGCCGTGATCGGCCCTGCCAGGGTCCCGTCGGGCGTGCCAGGGCCGGGCCCCGGTGCCCGGTTGCAGAGCTGGCGCACCAGGGCGAGCACATCCCGCTGGCTGCCTTGGTCGAGTAGGGCCGTGGGCTCATCGAGCAGCAGCAGCTGGGCCCGGCTGGCCAGGGCTCCGGCCACGGCCAGCCGTTGTTTCTGGCCGCCGCTGAGGCTGTGGATCGGTCGTTGTTGCAGTCCGCCTAGGCCGACCTGCTCCAGGGCCTGGGCGATTAGCCCTTGGCGCTGGTGCGCCCTGAGCCCGGGGGGCAGGGAGAGCTGCACATCGCTGCCGCAGCTGGGCAGGAGCAGCTGGTGGTCGGGATTTTGAAACACCAGGGCTGGCTTGCGGTTGCAGAGGAGCTGGCCCGAGCTGGGCTCGAGCAGGCCGGCGATCAGGCGCAGCAGGGTGCTTTTGCCACTGCCATTGCCGCCCACCAGCATCCAGAGCCCCGGCCGGGGAATCGCAAAACTGCAGTCATCCAGGGCCACCTGGCCCGAAGGCCAGGCAAAGCACAGCCGATCCACCTGCAGGGGCAGATCGGCCTGGCTCCAGGCTCCGGCCCCGGGGCTGGTGATCAGGGGATCAGCCGCCAAGGCTCAGCCGTCGAAGGAGAAACCGGGGCGCTTGCCACTGGAGCCGCCGGCGCTTTTCTCGTAGGTCTGCACGGCCACGATCTCACTGCTGAGCAGGGCGATCCGCTTGTCTTCCTCCTTGTCGCAGCTGAGTTCGAGCAGGCGCGGTTCACCGCTTTCCATCGCCTGCTTCACCTGGGCAAACAGGGCCAGGGCGGCGTCCTGCTCCTTGCGTTGCACGGCAACGGGCATGGGGCTGAGCTTGAGCGAGAGCTCGATGACGTACACGGATCAGGTTCACGGCCAGGCCCCACTCTGGCGAATGGACCGCCCCGCTGGCCGGCTAGGTGTTTTTGCCTAAATGCCCCGGATTGGGGCCCAGTTTGGCGGTACACCCTCCAAGCAGCCCCGGTTCCCCGTACAGTCGATCTGTAACGCTTCATGAAGTTCGCCTCTCATGACGATCGCCTTAGGGCGCGCGCCACAGCGTGGATGGTTCGACATCCTCGACGACTGGCTCAAGCGCGACCGCTTCGTTTTTGTCGGTTGGTCCGGCCTGCTCCTGTTCCCCACGGCCTACCTGGCCCTGGGGGGTTGGCTCACCGGCACCACCTTCGTCACCTCCTGGTACACCCACGGCATTGCCAGCTCCTACCTGGAGGGCTGCAACTTCCTCACCGCCGCCGTCAGCACCCCTGCTGATGCCATGGGTCACAGCTTGCTGTTGCTCTGGGGCCCAGAAGCCCAAGGCGACTTTGTGCGCTGGTGTCAGCTCGGTGGCCTCTGGCCCTTCGTGGCCCTGCACGGCGCCTTCGCCCTGATCGGCTTCATGCTGCGTCAGTTCGAGATTGCCCGCTTGGTCGGCATCCGTCCTTATAACGCGATTGCCTTCTCCGGCCCGATTGCGGTGTTCGTCAGTGTTTTCCTGATGTACCCGCTCGGCCAGAGCAGCTGGTTCTTCGCACCATCCTTTGGGGTAGCGGCGATTTTCCGCTTCCTGCTCTTCCTGCAGGGCTTCCACAACTGGACCCTCAACCCCTTCCACATGATGGGAGTGGCCGGCATCCTCGGCGGTGCCCTGCTGTGCGCCATCCACGGCGCCACGGTGGAGAACACCCTGTTCGAGGACTCCGATCAGTCGAACACCTTCAAGGCGTTCGAGCCCACCCAGGAAGAGGAGACCTATTCAATGGTCACCGCCAACCGCTTCTGGAGCCAGATCTTCGGGATCGCCTTCTCCAACAAGCGCTGGCTGCACTTCTTCATGCTGTTTGTGCCGGTGATGGGTCTTTGGACCAGCAGCATCGGCATCATCGGCCTGGCCCTCAACCTGCGCGCCTACGACTTCGTGTCGCAGGAAATCCGCGCCGCTGAGGACCCCGAGTTCGAAACCTTCTACACGAAGAACATTCTTCTCAATGAAGGTCTGCGTGCCTGGATGGCACCGGCCGACCAGCCGCACGAAAACTTCGTCTTCCCTGAAGAGGTTCTGCCCCGCGGTAACGCCCTTTGATTCAGGTTTAAACACCGATCAAACTATCGGCGCCCCAAACGGGGCGCTTTTTTGTGGGCTAGTCCCATGCCATTGAGCCCAAATCCCTCGATCCAGCTGGATTCCAGGTAGATTGCATGGGTTCTGTCAGCAGTGATGTGGGGGATTGGCCCGGCTTGCCGGTGTCGTCCTTCGAATGCATCGCCGGCTGATTCCAATCCCCGAGGAGGAGGTGTCCATGGTTTCCAGTTGTATGACCCAGGGTCTGCTGATCGTGGAGAACGCCGGCTGATTTCGGCGCCTGATTCCTGATCATTCGGTTCCGCGACAGAGCGGACCCGGCGAGAGCCCCCGATGGATCAAGCCTTGTGCTTGGACCATCGGGGGCATCGTTTATGGAACCGTTGTCTGGACGGGCGTTCCGTTAGGGATAGATCGCCAAGCGCCGGCGGGGCTCCTAAGGGGCGCTCGCTTCTGGGCTTGTGGGCCTGGGCCGGTGGCGCATCAGGATCAAGCTGCCCACCAGGCTCGGCAGCACCACGGTGACCAGCCGCAGGATCAAGGTGGTGGCCAGGGCCACGGGCCGGCTGGCGCCGAAGGCCACGGCCAGGCCAATGCTGGTGAGTTCACTGGTGCCCAGGCCCGCTGGCAACACCGAGAGCACGCCGCCCAGGGCCGTGGCGGTGCGCACCACCGCCGCCTGGGCCAGGCCGATCGGGCTGCCCATGGCAATAAACAGGCCGTGCAGCAGGGTTGCCTCCAGCAGCCAGGCCAGGGTCGCCAAGCTTGTGCCCAGCAGCAGGGGCCCGGGCCGCAGCAACGAGCGCAGCCGGACCATGCCGTAGAGGCCTTCCCGCAGCAAGCGGATCGGCCCCTTGAGTCGTCGGTGGGCCGGCAGCCGTTCCAGGCCCCGTTCCAGTTTGGCCAGGGCGATCGGGTGGGTGAACAGCCAGGCGCCGCCGCCAGCCACCAGGAGCCCCACCCCCACGGCCGGCAACACCCGGCCGCCCAGGCCCCAGCTCAGCACCAGCAAGGCAGACGCCAGGTCCGTGAGCCGCTCCGCCAGGGTGATGCCCACCCCCACGGCGAGGGGCGTGCCATGGCGTCGCTGCAGCCACAGCCCCCGTAGGGCCTCGCCGCTGCGGGCCGGGGCGGCGATGAGGGCTAGGCCGGCGCCATAGATGGCGGCACTGGGCCGCCAGGCCAGGGGATGCCCCAACTGGACCAGGTAGGCCTGCCAGCGACCAAAGAGCAAGCCATGCCCCAGGACCACCGTGGCCGGCGCCAGCAGCCACCACCACCAGGCCAGGCGCCCCAGGCTTGCCGTGAGGCTCTGAAAGCCAAACCAAACACCCAGGCCCAGGTAAAGCAGGAGCCCGGCGAGTAGCCCCAGCAGCCAACGCTTGGACATGGCCGGCCTAGGGAATGAACCGCAATTTACGGGCCGCGTAGACACACATGCCGGCCAGTATCAAGCCTTCGCGGAAGTGGGCGATGTTGGAGCTGCCATAGCTGCGTTCCTGGTAGCGCACCGGCACTTCAACAATTTTGAGGTTGAGTTTGCTGGCGCCAAACAGCAGGTCGAAATCGCCGAAGGGATCGAAATCGCCGAAGTAGGCGCGCCCCGCCTTAAGGCGCTCGTAGTCGGTTTTCCAGATCACCTTGGTGCCGCAGAGGGTGTCCTTGAGGCGCTGGCGCAGCAGCCAGGAGAACACAGCTGCAAAAATGCGGTTGGCGGCGGTATTCAGCGGCGGCATGGCGGCCCAGCTGCGCGGATACACCAGCCGGCAGCCATTCACAAATTCACCGCGGCCATCGGCCATGGCCTGGGCAAAGCGGGGCAGGTCTTCCGGGCGCACGGTGAGATCGGCATCGAGGATCATCAGCACCTCGCCTTCGGCCTGCTCAAAGCCCAGCCACACCGCATCGGCCTTGCCCTTGCCGCTCTGGCGAAACTTTTTCAGCCGCAGGGGCCCCTGGTATTCAGCGCAGACCCGTTCAATCTCGGCCCAAGTGTTGTCGGAGGAATGGCCCTCCACGAACAACACTTCGGTGAAGCGCCCCAGCTGGGG
>ERZ889217.1306-NODE-1306-length-12945-cov-6.661521_pt1 | contig 12945 bp, 10 predicted proteins | sample MGYA00521098_ERZ889217 | MGnify/ENA primary metagenome ERZ889217 (study PRJEB32303, sample SAMEA104408613) | aquatic metagenome | biome: Brackish water; feature: Pelagic; material: water | place: Baltic Sea | collected 2014-06-10T22:04:00 | depth 2,362 m ...
TAACCATTTTTAAGTCCCTTTGATTACATCTCATCACGAACAAGAGAGCTTTTTTGGGCTCGAAAAATTTCACTTGTAAGGCGTTCGACTTCGTGCACTGGGCTCTCCCGAGTTCCCCGAACGATAGCGAGAGTTCTTCGAGCAATGCCGAGTGTATTGCTTCGGCGTGCGTCGGTTGTTTGTCGTGTAAGCGTATTTTCGCTATTACGTACCTGTTCTTAAAGCGCACCATTCCATTTCACGTTTAGGATATGAAATCTTTTCTCTTCTCATTTAAATTTACCTACTAATTTGAAACCCTAAATAAAATGAAACCCTAAACCCTAAACAAAATGAAACCCTAAACAAAGCCTCGTTTCCTCTCCATTAAAAAACAATTTAGAATAATTGCAGGAGCAGAAACTAATAAATAATATAACATAATAATAGCGTACGATTCGATTAAAACCTCAGCGCTTCAGTAGATCTTCTTCCTCTTCTTCTTCTTCTTCTGCTCCTCCCACTCTTTTTTATTCTTAAGAGTAATAAACACTAAAGCGAATCATCGTTCTCTATCGCGTCATGGCGTATTCGACAGAGATCAGGTCACGCAGTGAAACGTTTACTAACAACGAGAACTACCCAGGCTCGGCAATACTGCTAAACAACGCGAACAGTACGCACGTGTTCGTTGACCCAGAACGAGCGAAAGACGGCAGAGACGATGACGATGACGATGATGATGACAAATATCGAACGAATAAGAAGAAGAAATCGAACGCGAAACAAAAGAAACACTTCCGCGATAGTGATGGGCAGAAGAGCTCGAAGAAGATGAAGATTATGAAATATTTAGTCGCGGTTTTGATCGTAGCGATAGTTTTCGTGGCGATGAAGACGAGTGCGACTATATCAGCGTGCTTAATTGCATCAGTTTTAGCGCTCTCGTTTGCTAAATATTTAAGTGTTTGGGTGCTCGAACGAGACGAGGGGACGCTCGAGATGATCGAAGTCGCCGAAGCAATCAGGGAAGGATCGAACGGGTTCATGAAGACGCAGTATGGTTTGATCGGGAAGTTAGCCGTTGTCTGCGCCGCGTGCGTATTTTTCTTATACGAATTCAGGAAAGTGACGCCAGAGCAAGAGAAGAACGGATTAACGTCGCACGCGATTGCAATTGCGACGACGTTGAGTTTTATGTTCGGAGCCGGCATGTCAGCGCTGAGTGGTTACGCCGGGATGTGGATGAGCGTGAGGGCAAACTCTCGAGTATCTGCGGCAGCGCGGAGGGGCACGAGAGAGCCGTTGGTCGTAGCGTTACGTTCCGGTGGTTTCGCCGCGATATTAGTCGTTAGTACGACCGTTCTCGGCATTTCGAGTTTGTTTGCAATATATTCCTGGTGGTATAAAATTAAGTCTGGCGATGAAGAGGATTCTATCGAAAATATAACTGAAATTCCCTTAATGCTCGTTGGGTTTGGATTCGGCGCCTCGTTCGTCGCTTTATTTGCGCAGTTAGGGGGCGGAATATATACTAAAGCAGCCGATGTCGGTGCAGATCTTTGCGGGAAAGTTGAGATGAACATCCCAGAAGATGATCCAAGAAATCCAGCAGTCATTGCTGACTTAGTTGGTGACAATGTAGGTGATTGTGCGGCGAGAGGCGCCGACTTATTCGAATCTATCGCTGCTGAAATAATTTCAGCGATGATTTTAGGCGCCACGGTTGTTAAACGTTCGGACATGTCTTTAATCGAAGCGAAAGGGTTTGTTTTATTTCCGTTGGTCGTGCACGCGATGGATTGTTTCGCTTCAGCAATTGGCATTTTGTCCATTTCAGACGTCGAGCCGAGGCATAAACACGAGCCGTACTCGGTTCTGAAAAAGGGCTACAACGTTACGTTAGCAATCGCAATCGCTGGTTTTGGATTCGCATGTAGATTCATGTTATACACGGAAAAAGCGGTCGATGCGTGGAAATACTTTTTCGCGTGCGGCTTGGTCGGTATTATTTGCGGTTACTTTTTCGTATTTATTGCGCAGTATTATACGGACTATGCGTTTCCCCCGGTGCGCAAAATAGCCGAAGCATCTTTGACCGGTTCTGGGACTAACGTTATTGCCGGCATCGGAGTTGGTTTAGAAGCGACTGCTGCGCCGGTCATAGTAGTATCAATCGCCGTCGTCACGGCGTTTCATTTAGGACAAAATGCGGGAATAGTAGATGACAGCACGAACGAATTGATTGGTGGATTGTTTGGAACCGCAGTAGCAACGATGGGTATGTTATCAACAGCTGCATATGTGTTGACGATGGATGTATTTGGCCCAATCGCCGACAACGCTGGAGGGATCGTAGAAATGTCGAATCAACCAGATTCTGTTCGTGACGTCTGCGACGAGCTTGATGCCGTTGGTAATACAACAAAAGCGACGACGAAAGGTTACGCGATTGGATCAGCCGCGTTGGCATCGTTTCTTTTGTTTTCAGCGTTTATGGATGAAGTTTCCGCATTTACTGGTCAGCCATTTCAAACGGTTGATATTTGCATACCAGAAGTTTTCGTAGCAGGTTTACTCGGATCGATGTTAGTGTATTTATTTTCCTCGTTTGCTATCGCCGCAGTCGGTAAATCAGCGCAAGATGTCGTGAAGGAAGTTCGGAGACAATTCGCAGAAAATCCAGGGATAATGACGTATGATACGAAACCGGATTACGAAAGGTGCGTTTCGATCGTCGCAAAGAGCGCCTTGAGAGGAATGGTGAAACCTGGCGTATTAGCAGTGTCTGGACCGTTAATAACTGGGGTCATTTTTCGTAAAATCGGTATTGCGAGCGGGCGCGAGTTGCTCGGCGCAACGTGCGTCGCGAGTTTTTTGATGTTTGCAACGGCGAGCGGGATTTTGATGGCTTTATTCTTGAACACGGCTGGAGGGGCTTGGGATAACGCTAAAAAATACGTCGAGACTGGATTCGGAGGCGGCAAAGGTTCGGAAACTCATAGAGCCGCCGTGACCGGTGATACTGTTGGGGATCCGTTCAAAGATACGGCTGGTCCTTCAATTCATGTTTTGATTAAGATGTTGGCGACTATAACGTTAGTCGCGTGCCCATTATTCTTAGACTAATGATATGTATAATTTGTAAAACTTCTCCCATTAAAAATGATGATGACCTCTATATAATATAACGATATGCGTTTATGTTTTTTAATCTTTCCGATTTGATCTTGTCTGTTGTGATTGTTTTTTTATGTTTAGCGCGTCATAGTATTCGCGGCAGCTTGAGCTTGCATCAACCCACTTCGAATTGCAGTCGAAGTATCTGCAACGGCGCCTGGACCGCTCGGGATGAAGATCGTACTGTTTCCGCCTTGCGTGCCAATTTCCTTCATCGTATCAAAATACTGCGTCATCATCATCATCTCCATGACATCTTTTGAAGAAATGCCATCGACTTCTTTTTGAAAGTTAACCACGGAATCTCTTAAACCGTTAATGATCGCTTGACGTTGTCTCGCCATACCAGTACCTGAGAGATACTTCGACTCCGCGTCGGCTTCGGCGGCTTTGACGACCATGATCTTCTCCGCCTCCGCGCGATCCTTCGCGGCAACGCGTTGCCTCTGCGCAGCGTTGATCTCATTCATGGCCTGCTTCACTTTCGGATCCGGGGCAATATCAGTCACCAAAGTCGAGATAATATTATACCCAAACGCCTCCATGGACTTCGCCAACATATTCTTCACCTCGATCGCGATCTCTTCCTTCGACGTGAACACGTCGTCCAACTTAATCCTCGGTACCGTCGATCTCACGACGTCGAATATGTACGACCTTATTTGCCCTTTTGAATCCGTTAACTTATAAAACGCGTCGAACATTCTCCCCTCGTCCTGTAAAACTTGGTACTGCGTACTTATTATGATATTCACAAACACGTTATCTAACGTCTTCGTTTCGACCGAGACGTCTAACGACTGTATCCTGGTCGAAATCGATCCAACGTTCGCTTGGCCGAGGCATGGCCAAATGACGTGGCATCCAGGTGATGCGAACCTATCGAACTTCCCGCACGTGCCTATGACACCGCTGTTTGTTTGTTATTTTTACGAAGAAGAAGAAAAATGTGAATTGGAACAAAGTTCGTCATAAATTTCGGAAAACACGAATTCGTGCGGAAGAAACGAAATCGATCCGAAACGAAATCCTAAAGAAAAGAAGAACGAACGGACGTACAACGTGCCCTGGTCAACGCAGGTCCAACAGGCCATCTTTTTTAGTTTTAGTGCGCGTTAAACGAGCTCAGATTATTTTTTGAGCTTTTGTTGATTTGTGAGGACGTCGTCAGCAAAAAGTGCAAAGGCACCCTTGAAAAGAGCAAAGAGAGCGGGTTTAGGGTTTAGGGTTTAGGGTTTACATGAGAGAGAAGTTGTAGAGAGAGAGAGAGAGTGTTTTACATTTTCCGCGTGAACGCGTTCGGGGAGAACTTGAAAGGACCATCTTCAGTGGGCCACTGCGAAGCGACGTCGCTTACGGTTTCGGCTATGGTACAATTCGGACCTTTAATACCTTTCCAGCACTTCTCCGAGGCGTGGACGACGCCTAGGATAACGGTATCGGAGAACGTCGCGGAAGCGTAGTTATCGAACACTAACGTATGCGATTGACCGCCATCGATGAAGGTTTTACACATCGTCGTTGAGGAAGTGTCCCATGACCATACGCCTCCGATGTTGTTTGTGATCTGTGCATCCGTGATTAAGCATCGAGCGTTGTTTGAGATGTCGATCGCCGGAGCCTTGTTATCGCGTATGATCGTTTGATGTACGAAACATTCAGAGTCTTGCATGCATACTATGCCTTCTTCGCCGCAGTTTTCGATGACTGAGTTTCTTATTGTACACTGCGCGGTGTCGTTGATTTTGATTCCAGCCTGTTCAGCGCCGTGGATTCGGCAATCGATTAACTCGACTTCTGCGGAGCGCGAAAGTCTTATCGCGTTGTTCTTACCAGTAACGTTGCAGTTCCGAAACGTCGCTTTTGATTTGTCCGTGCAAACGATACCGTCGCATCCAGTGCAAGTGAATGAACACGTTTCAATTAAGCATTCGAATGCGTTTTTGTTCGTTGGATTTCCCTTTTCGACTTGAGAGACTCTTAAGGACTCGGCGAAACCAGAGAAATCGAAATCGACGTTTGAGACGACGCTCGAACGCGTGATCCTAAACGTCGGTGAATTCGCGCGCATATCAATCGTTGCCTCTTTTAAACACCCTTCGCCCTTAATCCAAACACGTTTTGTCACGTCGACTGTATGCCCTGAACCGTTGTGTATGCCTCGGAGTAACAAAATTTTATCGCCGTCGCTCGCGATATCAATCGCTTGTCTCAAACTCCTCGCGTGTATAACAGTTTTTCTATCAATTTCTGCTTTTCGTCTAGCTTCGGCCATTAAACCATCTTCTTTGCCCCATCTCTCGGCGTGTAATGGTACGCCGTCTGCATCAGTGACATCGAACTCGGCGTTCGATGGAGCCTCTTTCCCTAACCAAGCGTCTTCGCCGCCGCTTCGGACGTAAATAACTCTCCCATCGAAACCGGCGGTTGAGCCGTGCTTTGCTGCTTTTATTGCAACGATATCTAAAAAATCTTTAAAAGGCTGCGATGACGATCCTCGTTCGTTCTTTGTTAAATCCTCACCAACTCTTAAAGAAGATACGGCCAAAGTCCACGCCGAGAGCGCCGTATACGCCTCAGCCGCTCGAAAACGCGCTTTCGACCACGTCGGTGCCAACTTCGTCGCCTTCAAAGCATCCTCTAAAGCGCCAAGAAAATCTTCGTCTCTCAATTTCGCTTTCGATCTATTGCATAAAGTCACGACGACGATGAGATCCTCTTCTGATAATTCTACGGCTTGGTAATTCACGCATTGCTCGCCGCCGTCGTCCGCCTCGTTCGTACGATTTTGTGTCGTCGTCTTTGTATTACTATTATTATTAAATTGATTCAACACCTCGTCATACATTGCAACCGCCATTTTCAAATCGCTCGATCTCAACATCGCGTTCGCCTTCTCTCTCACCGCATTCGCTGGATGTTCTGACTTCAAATCCTTCAATCGCATATCAGGCGTGATCATTTTTTGCCTCTGAAACACGTCCACTAATTGGTTCGAGATCTCCTCGGCTTCGACGTCTTCCTTTGAAACGATTTCATCGCCGTTAGGTCTCTTCGGAACCGACGTAAACGCTTCTTCTGGAAGCGCGTCTTCATACGCGTTCGTTATTTCCACCGTCGCCTCTTTCCTCTTCCGTTCCAAGTGCGCTCGATCTTTTTCGCTCTGGATTAATTTCGAAGACAGATCTCTTCTTTCGATCTGTTTGACTTCCTCGCGCGCTTTCAACGTCTTCTTGATCAAATCGAGTCTCGCTTGGACGTCTGGGCCTTGACCGGTCGCGTTCCATCGCTTTTGTAATCGGTCTTCGATCTTTGATACCATTTCTTTCTCTTCTCTTCTCTCGCTTTGTTCGTTCGTTTGAAGTTTAATTCGTTTTCGCTCGTTTATTAAATATGCGTTTTTTTTTTAAGTTCTGTGCAAAAAAGGTCTCGTTTGTCTCTTCAAAATTGATTTTACGAGGTTGTTTTTTTCCGAGATATACGCGTTCGTTCGTAAATGAACGCTCGTCGACATCGAAGGGAAGAAAACGAGAAGCGAGCGCGAGCGAAGGAGGACGAATTATTAAAAGGCGATGATGAAGACGACGACGAAGAAGACGACGTCGTAGGATTAGCTCGGTCAACGACGGTGATCTCGAGATCTCGAAGACGATTAGTCTTTTCAGATTCGGATGAAGATATAGAGGCATTCGAGCGCGAGACCGCGCGAATGGAAAAAAGAGTGCCAAAGAGAAAAGCGCGCGAGAGTTCTTCGTTAATCGAAATCGAAACGCCGTTGAAAGCGCGCGAACCATCGAAAAGATTGGAGGAGAGTTCCAGGAGTAGGCAGAAGATCAAACGAAAAATGAATAAAAAATTCCTGAAGTTAAAATCGAAACAGTTCGAGAGCGACTCGTCCGATATCGAAATGTGCGATGATTTGAGCGATGATGATGAAAGTGACGACGATGAAGAGGAAAGTGATGATGATGATAAAGTTGAAGTTGATACACGCAAAGTTTTAGTTGACGATATCGAGGAGTTCAAGACGGGATTTGCACCCGAGTTTGATACGATTGACGACAGGCGGGGGAAGAGCAAAACAAAACGTCGTTTGATTCAGCGTCTAATAAGAATCGTGGCATCATCCAAAGTTGATTTACCTGAGATTTTCCAGTTTCTTTTAAATGTGTACTGTGCAAATGGTTATATTCTCTGCGATCAAGTAATCGCTGATGCTCTGCGAAGCGCTTTTAAGAGAGGGAATGCAAACGTGATCCAGGGAATTAAACAGTTCGTTGGCGAGGATCGATGGTGTCCTGAGAAACGTAACGAACCATGGCCTCGTGATTCGAAAAATAGAACGTTTCTTCATATCGCGGTTTTAAACGAAAACAACAGTCTCAGAGTTGTTTTGCTCGCTTTAGAAGCATCCATCGATGAAATTCGAGGAAGAGATGAACACGGAGAAACGGCCTTGATGAAGGCATGCAAAAGAAATAAAGGAGCGCTTAAAATCGTGAAAGAAATCGTGCAAGTGGGTAAATATACAGCTTTTGATTTGTTCAGAGACGAAAAGGATAACGATGGTGCGAATGTCTTTCATCACGCCGCTGCTACCGGTCATGTCGACGTCCTGAAACATCTTTTATCGTGCATAAGTCCGTTGACGTTTGAGTCAGCTTTGCTTTCGATAGACAAAGAAGGAAAGACGCCCGCGCACTATGCAGGTGAAATGAATCAGAAAGAAGTACTCGAGTACTTATACGACGATAAAGACAATAGTCGCGTTAAACTTTCTACGGTACAAGATTCTTTTGGGTACGTTCCGGCTGTAGCCGAAGATCATTGCCCAGTATGTTTCAGAGATGTCGAGAAAATAGGAATGGGGGACAACAGTGAACGCGTTTATTTTGAATGCGGTCACGGCTTTTGTGTTATGTGTTTGTTAAACGCGAGTTTCTTTCAAGGTGGTGAAAAATGTCTCATATGTCGGAAGATGCTCACGAAAGAAGAAAGTTCCGCGTTACAAACATTGAGAGAAAACGGAGGTTTAAACTCGCCACAGAAAAGGATCAATGAGAGGGAACTTAGTCTAATACGCGAAGCGGTTACAATCGTACAATCGAGAAACATAGTTCCAAAATCCAAATTAACAAGTGCAATAAAAGGCTCGAAAAATACCTATGCGACGCGAACTGGAGGTTTCCGTGGAACTGATTATTAACTAATTAATTGTTTATTTCTAATAACAAAAATGCGTTGATGTACCAAAATTTTATTATATATCGCGCGAATGAATCTTTCTTTTTGCTTTTCTTTTCATCGCGTTCACTCTCAAATTTCGGCACAGCAATGAACTATCTTGTGCGTTTGTTTCTTTCTACACGCTATTTACTTAAATCCCTAACGCCTTTTTCAAATCAGATTCCAAACCTTGGTCGAGCGGGTCGCGCGGAGAATATCGCTTGATAACTTTCCCATCGCGTCCTACTAGGAACTTTGTATAGTTCCACGGAATATCGCCCCCTCCCGTTTCTTTTTTCAAATATTGATACAAAGGCGAAGCCGGACCGATTGCGATTACGTCATCAATTAAAGGCGCCATTAAAGAAGCATCTGGATCATCCTTATATTCTTCCCAGGCAACGGGGTCAACTACTTTACACCTCGTCCCTTTATCTTTCACGGCGACTTCGTCAAAGATTTGAAACCCTTCGTTCTCAATCTTAAACTTCTCCTTCGCCCTCTTTCGCTCGCCGGCGCTCCCTAACGGTCCTTGGCATCCAAACTGATTCACTGGAAAGCCAATGATCTCAAATCCATCCTTATTATATTTCTCAAACATCTGTCTCAACGAAGGGTAGTTCGAGTTCGCGAGAGGTCACTCCGACGCGACGTTCACTACGACGGTTACTTTCCCTCTATACTTACTCAACGAAACATCCTCTCCATACTGTTTCACGACGAAATCATAGACGCTCTCTTCTTCGTTACTAGCAAACGCTGATCGCACCCTTTGTCCCGTCATTAACGATACTAACACCTGCGCCGCTACACTCGCACCGATCGTTCTCTTACTCACTTTAATCCGATCCTCATCAGCTTTGTTAAATTCTAATTCTGCTCCAGAGTTAGTTACGAAACAGATCCTCCCGTTCTTCATCAACGGCTTCATGGAACACTTCCAGGACTTCATATGCGTTGCATTAAATATCGCACTCGACCGCGATTTGGCGATCATCAGTACCTCGCACTTCTGCTGCTGCGTCTTCATCAGCAACATCGTTTATAAATCGTTATCGGCGTGATTTAATCGTGTTCATTAATTGAATTTCTCCCGCATTTGAGTAAAACACGATATCATCCATTTTTATCCATTCCGTCATTAGTAGAAACACGCGCGAGAGGACAATAAAAGCAAACGCGAGAGAGAGTAAGTAAAACGGAAACATAACGACGAAAGAACGATCGCGCTGAAAAAACAATCATTGATACAATTTTAGTGAGTCATAATCGAACGTACGTTCGCGCGTTGATTGAAGAAGAAGAAGACGCGGTCGATACGCATTTACTACTGATTCAGATTTATATATCTGCTGGTAAGTTTGTTAAAAAGGATGCCGTTCTCGACACTGCTCGGGGAAGATGGATTGCCACCGAGTGCGAATACGAAAAACGAAGAAGAAGAAGAAGAAGAAGAAGACCGCGCGTATGATTATGCGTGCGATGAGCTCTTGAAGTCCGGCGCTCTATCACCTATAAATGACTCGTTTTTAGATGCCTCGCAGGAGCTCGAACGAGGTCGGTCCAGGGACGAGTTGGCGGATTTCATCGCCGAAGAGTTACAGCAAGGGAATAATAATAACGCGAGGACGAGGAAGATTAATGCCGATGATTGCGATGACGACGATGATGATGGTGATGATGCGTATTCAGGTGGTACTGTTCCATCGACGTCGAAGAGGTCCAATCAAAGCAATAGCTCGAATGGGATAAAAAAAGGGAACGAAAGTAGGAAACGCTCGAGCGATAATACGAACGACAAAGGCGGCGTAGGATCGAGATTAAGTAACGATTCGCAAAGGTCTCATAGTAACGACTCAAACGTCGGTTCTACAAAAGGTGGGAGTAATAACAGTACTCATAACAATCAAAATCAAACGAAAAATAAGCAAAGTAAAATAGGTGGTTTAGGGGCGCATCAAAGGACTTCGTCGTTCGCTTTACTCGATAGCTTATCGCACGAGCAACCGAATCCTTTCATGCTCGGACCGATTTTAGATGATTCGGCGATGAGGTTCTTAGAGCGCAACCCGAGTTACTCAAAATTCGATGATTTAGAATACGCTCCAGTACATCCGAACTTAATGGCTGGCGAGTTCGATAATCTTGGTCGAACGCAAGCGCAACTACAGCAGCAGCGACATCAAATGCAACTCAATCAACAACAACAATATCAACACCAAATGCAGCAGCAGCAACAACAACAACAACACTTTCAACGATTAGCACAACAACGACAACCTACTGAGTTCACTTCAGTTAATAGATCGGGAATGGCCGGTCCGCCTCCGCAAATGATCTCGGCCCATCCTCCTCAATTTCAGCAACAACAACAACAATATCAGCTACAACAACAACAAGAACAAGAACCGACATCGCAAGCTCAAATGACTCGCCTCGATCGCTTGAAAAGATGGAAAGAAAAACGCAAGAACAGAGTGTTCACGAAATCTATTCGATACATGTCCAGGAAGGTTTGCGCTGATAACAGACCGAGAATTAAAGGAAAGTTTGTAAAGGTTTCTTCCTTATCGAGTTTACAAGATATAGCCGAGAGCAACGAAGATGCGGACGAAAAGATAAACACGAATAAAGATGATGATCTAAAATATGAAAAGAAAGATAGCACTAAAATCGATGCGAACGAATTAATTCGCGATTTGAGAGAAAAAGCCATCGAGGCTGGACTTGGCGCCGGTAAACCGTTATCGCGATTGCGCAGAAACACAGGAAACGCTTCCGCGCCAAACTTGGCATCGTTAGGTGAAATGTAACAAAAATATCAATAGCAGAGCGCGAGATATGTACAACCATATATCAATACAGTGTAAAATACAACCAAACATATACACATAAACAAATAATTATACTATACCTAAACCTTCGTTGGGTCGTTCAAGCCCTCCTCAGTCAAAAACGAATCAATCTCTTCCAACAAAGGCGAGAACTTCTCGACTAAAACGACGGCGCTCGTCTTCACGACGTCTTCGCCTCCAATACTCGCGACGAAACTCGCTCGCGTCGGCGGGAACTTCAAAACGACCGAAAACGCCGCCGCAGAAACCCATCCATGAAACGGCTTCAAAGTCCTCTCATACGCACTCACCGCAGCATCTCTTAACTCTTTCTCTGAATCATCCGTAATCTCTCGCAGTAACTCGATCACAAACTCTAAAAATCGCTTCAACCATAACAAAGCCTTCGCCGTACTCCTCGAATCATTCGATTCGTTCCTCTTCTTCTCTTCTCTTACGACTTCATAGATATCATCATCATCACTCGCTTCCGATGCCTTCTGTATTCTCTCGATGTTCCCATTGACATCCGCCTTCGCCGGTTTAAACGCCATACCTAAACAGTCCAATATTGGAGAAAACCTTTCGCATGTCGTCAAGAACATGGTCGCTTTCAATCCATTCGTTCGAGTCGCGCTAGAGGCTACACTTGCCACGCGTCGATCGTTGAACTCCATGAGTTTGCTCGTTATTGGTTCTATTAAATTTGTTTGATTTGTTTGCATCGTTTTTATGGTCAGTACAGGTCTTCTTCCTCCATCTTCTTCGAAAGTCAAAAACAATCGCGCGAATTGATTGGAAAATATCTTTCCCGCATTGAAACGAAACATCGAGGAAATAAGGCCGATATACATGCGCACAATATGTTTATGACGACGCAGAGAGTTTGGAAAACGAATCATTCGACGATATCAAGATCGAGCGAGTATGCGCATTGCAGAGCGTGCGATTGTCCTACTCGTAGTCCGAGTCATGTTCACATCAGTCGTAGTTGTAGTCAGAGTTGGAGTTTAAGGAAGACGAAGAAGAAAAGAGGTTTCATTGGCAGAGCGAAAGCTTTTGCCGATTTCAACGAAGAAGAAGAAGAAGAAGAAGAAGAAGCAGATGATGATGATGATCAGTTCCAAGGCTCGATATTGCAAGACGTGAGGAAAGGTCAGGATGGGTTCGCGACCGCCATGCGGATCAAGAAAAAAAGGAGCAACGGTGCGGCGACGGACGACGACGAGAGGTTTCCAAAAATTGGAGACGTCGTCGAAATCACGTTCTCGTTAAGGACGAGCGAAGGGCAAGTGTTACAACGGGAGGAAGAGGCGAATCCGGTGACGTTCGAGGTCGGCGCGGCGGATGTGGTCGGGAACCCTTTGTTCAAGGCGTTCGATAAGGCCGTGCGGAGTATGCGAGTTGGAGAGAGCGTCGGCATCGAAGCGTCCGGCGGCGAGTACGACGCGAACTTGTTGTTTAGAGTACCGACGGAGCATCCGGAGATCGCGCGCCTGAAAGAGGTTTGGGCCGAGAAAGGCGGGTTGCAGGAAGGGGGGACCGTGACGTTGATGAATGGGAATCCTGCGGTCATTCGGTCTATGGATGATGAGATGGTTACGTTAGATGCGAATCATCCGTTTGCTGGGAGCGATATTTTGTTCGATTTGACTTTGCGCAAAATCAAAAACGAATCCGAATGATTTCTTAAGTAAGCGCGGTGATGATCTACTATCGTTCTTAA
>ERZ889217.1309-NODE-1309-length-12916-cov-5.616437_pt1 | contig 12916 bp, 7 predicted proteins | sample MGYA00521098_ERZ889217 | MGnify/ENA primary metagenome ERZ889217 (study PRJEB32303, sample SAMEA104408613) | aquatic metagenome | biome: Brackish water; feature: Pelagic; material: water | place: Baltic Sea | collected 2014-06-10T22:04:00 | depth 2,362 m ...
CCTCGAACTGGGGGGCCAAAAGCCGGGTGGATTTGCCGGGGCCTGGGACAGGGTGAAGCCCTGGACGATCCGCGAGGTGGGTGGGTTTCGGATCGGCCTGATCGGCCTGATCACGCCCGGCCTGCCCTTCTGGCTCGCCCCCGAGACGCTCGGAGGCGTGGCGCCGCTCGACCCGGCCGAGACACTCGCTCAGGCTGTGGCTGAAGTGCGCGGGGAAAAGGTGGATGCCGTGGTTGTCACCGGCCACATGGGCTGGCGGTTCAACGATGACTACGCGAATCCCGTTCGCACGATCCTCCGAGATGCGAAGGGGGTGGATGTCTATCTGGCGGGTCACTCCCACCAGAATCAGCCCTCATGGATGTTGCACGACGTGCTCTGCTCTCAGGCGAGCTACTTTGGCATCCACTGCGGCAGGGTCGATCTCACATTTGATCTGGCCACTCGGAAGCTTGTTGATCGCAAGGCGTTCACCCTTCTGATGGATGACCGCTTTCCCCTCGATCCGCTCGTGATGCAGTTGGCCCAGCCCAATCTGGCTGCTTCCGACGCCGAACTTGCCCGCGAGGTGGCGACGGTCACCCGCCCCATCGCCGGGAAGGGCCGCGACAGTGGCGTGGCCCGGCTGATCTGCGAATGCTGTGCCGCTGAACTCGCGAAGCGCGGAACCCGGGTAGATGGTGTGTTTCATGGCACGTTCGGCTCGGGGGTCATCGAGCCGGGAAAGCTGACGGTGGGGGACTGCTGGCAGATCATTCCCTACGAGAACATGCTTGTGACGGCGGAAGTCACCGGGGTCGAACTCGCCGCGATCCTGGCGGAAGATGCAAAGATTCGGGATTCCGACCGAACGCTCTGGCCGTTTGAAGTGATCCGCGATGCCAAGGGTCAGGTCACCCGGCTTGCTCTGGAGGGAACGGAACTGCCCGCCGACCGCCGCGTGACAATCGCCTTCAACAGCTACGACGCTCAGTCGGGTGGCAGGCGGATGATGAAGACCCGTGACATCCTGGCTGCACCGGCCGCAAGGCGGACGACTTCGGCAGTTGATACCCGGACCGCCCTGATTTCGGGCCTGCTCGACCGGGGCACGATCGGCTGAGCGGCCGACAAAGCAATCCAACGGCATGACACCGCTTCGCATCTTTCTGCTCAGCCTGGCGACGGCAGTGCCAGCAATCGTCTGGGGAGGGCCGCCACACCATGACTGGCATCCAGAGCGGCTGCAGGCCGACTACTGGATCGCCCGCTGGCCGGACGCCGACCGGGTCGTGCTTGATGCGGGGGCGGTGGCTGCCGGTAACGCCCGGCTGATGGCCGAAGACACCTCCGTGCGGGATCTCACCCTGGGGCCCCTCCGGCTGTCGGGAGCGGTCGTGGAAAGGATGGTAACTGCCCGCTCGAAACTGCCGACCGGGTCGTTGTTTATTGCCGGTGGGCGGGAAGTGCTGGAGGCTGACCGGCAGTCCTGGCACAACTCGCTGGCCATCGACACTATTCCCGCGGAGATCGAGCCCCGCTGGGGTCTGGTCGTGCACCGTGCGGCCGTGCGGCGGTTTCCGACAGCCACGCGGGTCTCGACCACGTCTGACGACACCGATATCGACTGCTTCCAGGAATCGGCCCTGTTTCCCGGTATGCCGGTGGCGATTGTCCACACCAGCCGCGATGGGCGGTGGGCCTACGTCCTCGCCTCGAACTACGATGGCTGGGTGGCGGACGAGTCGATCGCCTGCGGTTCTCGTGAGAAGGTGCTCGACTACGCAAGCCGCCCGGGGCGCATGATCACCGCTGCCCAGGCCCGCACCGTGTTCACGCCCGCCGAGCCGACCCTCTCTCAACTGCTACTTGACATGGGCACGCTGGTGCCTGACGAGCCGGACTGGCCACGCGACAAGGGGGTCAACGGTCAGGGATCGGTCGCGGCCCATGTGCTGATGCTGCCCGTCCGCGATGCTTCCGGCCAACTCGCGCTCCGGCCGGCCCTCCTACCCTGGGCAGCCGACAGCCATCCCGGTCCGCTCCCGGCCAGCCGGGCCAACCTCCTGCGGCAGGTGTTCAAGTTTGTTGGTGAGCGGTATGGCTGGGGCTCCGATTTCGAAGCCCGCGACTGCAGTGGGCTTGCCTGTGATGCCTACCGGAGCCTGGGCATCCTCCTCCCCCGGAATTCACGCGACCAGGCGGTCTCGCCCGCCTTCGAGCGGACCGGCATCGGGGCTGACTGGGGCAGGGCCCGCCGGCTCGCCGTGCTGGCGACCACGGCGCCCGGCGACCTGCTCTACGTTCCCGGTCATGTGATGATGGTGGTCGGCCACGAGTCAGGTGTGCCGTGGATCATTCACGATACCCATGAGGGGAGGGATTCCGTGGCCGACACCGGTTCCCGGGGCATGACCAACGGCGTGGTGGTGGTGCCGCTGATCCCTTCCAGCCGCAGTAACGGCCCCGATGCCGTCGAACAGCTGACCGCCGTCCAACGCGTCCTTCCGGTCCCCGGTCCGCCAGCCGCGCCCTGAAGTTGACCCAGCCACGAATCGACACCCTCGCGAGGACATCGATGATCCAGGGGGCCGCTGGGTTGCTTGAATCCAGTCCATGTGGGGGGGTAGGATGCTTTGTCGTCACCGTCGGGGTGGCAACCAGAGATTCCTGACGACCGCAGTGAAAACGCCTAGACAACGGGAGATGCTCATGAAGAAGACGCGAATCTGGTGGGGTTACGGGCTGCGCTCGGTCGCGCTGGCCTGTGTGGTTTTGAGCGCGGCAAGCGTTGAGGCGGGAACGGTGTATTGGAATGCCGACACGATCTCCGCCACGAGTTCCACCGACGTCCCAGGAACGATCACGGTCGGTGACATTAGCCGGGGAAACAACAATGGCGCGACGACGTTGATCGATAGCACGTCTCAGTCGTCGGGCTACACCTTCTCTCTCAATGGTGTCTCGACCCCCGCATCGGGCTCGAACAACTTTGGGACGGCCGCCTACCTCAATGCACTCAACACGGCGACAAGCACTTACTTCGAGTTCACGATCACACCGGCCTCAGGAACCTTTCCACTCCAGGAGATTGCGTTTGGCAGCCGTTCGACCAACACCGGTCCGCAGTCTTGGACGTTGCGAAGCAGTGCCGATGGATACGTAGCCGACCTCATTTCCCCCGGCACCTTCCCGAATGACTCGGCGTGGCAGTATTACACAGCGCCCCTGACGTCCGTCTTTACCAGCTCCTCGGCGACGACGTTTCGGATCTATGGCTACAACGGAACGGGAACCCCATCGGTGAACTTTGCCAACTGGCGAATCGATGATGTCCAGGCGAAGTTTGTCCCCGAGCCGTCGACACTCATGATGCTAGGCCTCGCTGCCGGGTTGGCAGGCTGTGGGGTGTGCCGGCGGCGGCGGGTTCAAACGGGTGTGGCCCAGAGTCGTTGAAGATGGCCTGGGTTCAGCAGCAACTCCGCCTCGCTCCTCGCCGGCGAGGGTTTCACCTGATCACAGCCGAGATCGAGGCTGCCATGCCCGAGCTCGAGCGGTTTCGCGTGGGCCTGCTCCACGTGTTTCTGCAGCACACGTCGGCCAGCCTCTGCATCAACGAAAACGCCGATCCAGACGTGCCCCGGGATCTTGAAATGGCGTTCAACGAAATCGCCCACGAGGAGTTCCCCTACGTCCACACGATCGAGGGCACCGACGACATGCCAGCCCATGTGAAGGCGGCGATGATCGGCAGTTTTGTCACGGTGCCGATCGCCGCTGGCAGCCTCTGCCTTGGTACCTGGCAGGGCATCTACCTCTGCGAGCATCGCGACCGCGGTGGCCTACGGCGGCTCGTGCTGACCGCTCAGGGGGAAACGAACTGACGTAGCGGGTGGAGCAGTCGGGGCTCACCCCATGCTCAGGACACCAGCGAACCCCAAAAGACGAACCCAAAAAGAAAAGGACCCGTGGTTGGGGAAACCACGGGTCCGGTAGCGGCTATCGATGTGAGGGTCTTGGGGGGGGGAACAGCCGCTGAAAAGATCCTGTTGTTCGGTGTGGTCGGGAGTGGCTGCTGGTTGGCAAGCCCATTTCCTCCTGACGAAACAAACTATACACCACGAACCCTGGAAATGTCGAATCCTTTTTTGTGTTTTCTTTGTGAGGCACCCCGGGGGCCGGCCAGGAGAACCCGCAAAACCAGACGATTCGCGGCTGGCCGGGCTGCGGCCAATCCCTGAATCGGGCACTCCAGGGCCGCCGTCCGGGGCCGCTTACCCGCCCCGGAGACTTCCGTTAGGCTACCGACGGCCACGGGCCTGAAGGCCCCAAAAAAGCCCCTCGAACTCCTCACAAAACCCTCCGCCTCCTATGCCAGCCACCCCCTCCGACCCGTTTTCCGCTCGCGGCACCTTTGAAACCGGGGCCGGGCCCGCCACCTTCCACCGCCTTCGAGCCCTTGATGACGCCGGTGTGACCGACACTTCGCGGCTGCCCTACTCGCTCCGGATGGTGCTTGAGGCATTGCTGCGGACCTGTGATGGCTATGAGGTGACCGAGGCTGATATCCGGGCGCTGGCCACCTGGAATGCGGCCAAGCCGGCCGAGCAGGAGATTCCCTTCAAGCCGGCCCGCGTCGTCCTGCAAGACTTCACGGGTGTGCCCTGCGTGGTGGACCTGGCCGCGATGCGGGCCGCGATGAAGCGGCTCGGGGGAGACCCAGCCAAGATCAATCCGCTCGTGCCGGTCGATCTGGTCATTGACCACTCTGTGCAGGTCGACTTCTTCGGCAGCGGCGACGCCCTGGAGAAGAACGTCGACATCGAGTTTGCCCGCAACGCCGAGCGATACGCCTTCCTCCGCTGGGGCCAGCAGGCGTTCCGCAACTTCCGCGTGGTGCCGCCGGCCATCGGCATCGTGCATCAGGTAAACCTCGAATACCTGGCGGGCTGTGTGTTTCTCCGGGATCCCGTCAAGCCTGAGCCAGGGGGTAGGCGAACGCTCCCCGTCGCCGTGCCCGACACGCTCGTCGGCACCGACAGCCACACTACGATGATCAACGGCCTCGGTGTCGTGGGCTGGGGTGTGGGGGGCATCGAAGCCGAGGCGGTGATGCTCGGCCAGGCGCTCTCGCTGCTGCTGCCGGAGGTGGTCGGCTTCGAACTCACCGGCGAGCTGCCGCCAGGTGCCACGGCAACCGACCTCGTGCTGACCGTGACGGAGATCCTGCGGAAGGAGGGCGTGGTCGGGAAGTTTGTCGAATTCTTCGGCGCGGGCCTCGACCGGATGACGCTGGCCGATCGGGCCACCATCGCCAACATGGCGCCCGAGTATGGGGCCACCATGGGCTTCTTCCCGATCGACGACGAGACGCTCCGCTACCTGCGGCTTACAGGCCGTCCCGAGGAGCATGTCACGCTCGTCGAACGATACATGAAGGAGCAGGGTATGTTCCGCACGGCCTCCGCAACGGTGCCCGAGTTCACGAAGCGGCTTGCCTTCGATTTGGGCAGCGTTGTGCCGAGTCTGGCGGGCCCCAAGCGGCCGCAGGATCGCGTTCCCCTGACCGGTGTCAAGCAGGCCTTTGCTGCCGCCCTTACCGCCCCCACAGCCCAGCGTGGATTCGCGCTGGAGGGCGAGGCATTGCACCGCACGGGCAGCGTTCACACGAATGGCCACACCGACGCGATCGGCCACGGGGCGGTTGTGATTGCTGCGATCACGAGCTGCACCAACACGAGCAACCCCAGTGTGATGGTGGCGGCCGGTCTCGTGGCCCGCAAGGCGGTGGCCCGGGGCCTCACCACCAAGCCGTGGGTGAAGACGAGTCTGGCCCCCGGATCCCGCGTGGTCACCGACTACCTGGAGCGATCGGGCCTGGCCCAGGATCTCGACACGCTCGGATTTGAGACGGTTGGCTACGGCTGCACCACCTGCATCGGCAACTCCGGTCCGCTCCCCGACCCGGTAGCCCAGGCTGTCACGGAGGGGGATCTGGTGGCCGCCGCGGTGCTGTCGGGGAACCGAAACTTCGAGGGGCGCGTCAATCCGCTGGTGAAGGCCAACTGGCTCGCCAGCCCGCCGCTGGTGGTGGCCTATGCGCTGGCCGGCACCACCGACATCGACCTGGCCACCGAGCCCCTTGGTGTATCAAGCGACGGCCTGCCGGTCTATCTGAAGGACATCTGGCCGACCGCTGACGAGGTGCGGCAGGCTGTGGCTTCAAGTGTGTTGCCCGCGCAGTTCCAGGCTCGGTATGACAATGTCTGGGACTCAAACCCCCGCTGGAATGCCGTGCCGACGAGTTCGGGCGAACTCTACGACTGGGAGGCTACGAGCACCTACATCCAGGAGCCGCCGTTTCTGGCTGAACTCACCCGTGAGCCGGAGGCACCGGCCAGCATCCGCGAGGCGCGAGTGCTCTTGGCCCTCGGCGATAGCGTGACCACCGACCACATTTCGCCAGCGGGCAGCATCGCCAAGCAGAGCCCGGCCGGCAGGTATCTCGTCGAGCATGGCGTGCCGCCGGAGGACTTCAACAGTTACGGTGCCCGCCGCGGGAACGATCGCGTGATGACCCGGGGCACGTTTGCCAACATTCGCATCCGGAACCTCCTCGTGCCTGGCACGGAAGGGGGCGTCACGCGGCTGCTCCCCGGCCACGAGACGATGCCGGTCTATGACGCTGCGGTGAAGTATCGCGAGCAGGGCACGCCACTGGTCGTGCTCGCCGGCGCTGAGTATGGCACCGGCAGTTCCCGCGACTGGGCCGCCAAGGGCACGATGCTCCTGGGTGTGCGGGCAGTGCTTGCGGCAAGCTTCGAGCGGATCCACCGGTCGAACCTCGTGGGCATGGGTGTTCTGCCGCTCGTGCTACCCGATGCCTGGCAGCAGCTCGGACTCACCGGCGAGGAGACTTTCGACATTCCCTTCGACGGTCTCTCGCCGCGGGCCACCATCCTGGTCAAAGCGACAGCCCCCGATGGAACGACACAGGAGCTCCCCTGCCTGGTGCGGATCGACACCCCAGTCGAGTTCGATCAGTTCATGGCTGGCGGAATCCTGCCGTTCGTGCTCCGTCGGCTGCTGTCAGAGTGACCGCGATCGTTGTTTTCGGCATGACCACCCCACAAACCCCGGGCCGTAGGGCTTCCCAACAGCAGGTTTCTCTCGGGATCGGAGCGGGGTCGGGAACGGCTGCCAACGGTCGGTTTCAGCAGGAAATCGTGTCGGGCCTCCCTCATTGCCCGTATAGTGAGGGCCCGAGTCTCGATGGGACGGACTCCTGGCATGCGAGGTGGGCATGATTCGTGTGATGTCAAATAGCAGTGAAATAGCCGGTACAGTGGCTTCCGATGATCGGGAGTATCCTGGGGCTCATACCCAAACCGCGATCGCCAGGGTGGTGATCGGGGAACTCGAGCGGGTGCTCCCAGCGACCGCCCGTCGGCCGCTGACGGCTCAGACGAGCCTGTCGGCCTGCGGGATCGACGACGTGCTTCTGGGTGACGCGGTCGCGCGGATTGAGGGTCGCTACGGAATGCGGTTCCGCGCCGAGTGGCTGGCACCCGTGCGGAGCTGCGGTGATCTGGTGGACTGTATCGCCGAGCGGATGTTCGACGCGGCCGACCGCACGGCTGACCAGGCCGCAGAAGCCCTCCCATCCCGGTCTCGATTGGTGGAGCAGCGCACCTCGCCGGCTCCAGCGACCGGTGGGGTCTTTCCCGAGTGTGCGGCCCTCGAACAGCGATTAGCCGACCTCCAGGCGGCCGGGCTCGAGAATCCGTTCCGGCTCGCGACTGAGTCGGTGCGGGGTCGCACGGCGCGGATCGGTGGCCGAGAGGTGGTCTGCTTCACGAGCTTCGACTACCTCGGCCTCGGTAGCCATCCTGACGTGATCCGGGGAGCCAAGGATGCGATCGATCGATTCGGCTGCGGGGCTTCGGCCAGCCGGATGGTGGGCGGCAACAACATCCTCCTCGATGAACTCGATACGGAACTCGCCGCATTCATGGGGGCGGAGCGAGCCACTGTCTTTCCCTGTGGCTACGGAACCAACGCCTCGGTCTTTGCCCATCTGTTTGGCCGCGAGGACCTCATCCTGTACGACGAACTGGCCCACAACAGCATCGTTCAGGGGGCCAACGCCTCGCAGGCTGCGACCAGGAGCTTCCGGCACAACGACCATGACCAGCTCGACGCACTGCTCCGCGATATTCGGGGCCGCTACCGCCGGGTCGTCGTGGCGATCGAGGGGGTCTACAGCATGGATGGCGACTACCCGGATCTGCCGCGGTTCATCGAGGTGAAGCAGCGGCATGATGCCTTGCTCTATGTCGATGAGGCCCATTCGATCGGCACCATGGGCCAGAACGGCCGGGGAATCTGTGAGTTTTTCGACGTCGACCCGGCGGCCGGTGACCTCTGGATGGGTACGATTAGCAAGGCGTTTGGCTCTGGTGGTGGCTATCTCGCCGGTAACCGGGAGCTGATCGACTACCTCGGGCTGACAACGCCGGCCTTCGTCTTTTCGACCGCCTGTTCTCCCCCCAATGCGGCAGCGGCCCTCGCAGCGGTGCGGGTGTTGCAGCGGGAGCCGGAGCGGGTGGAGCGGCTTCGGGAACGGTCCGAACTGTTCCTCAAGCTCGCCAACGATGTGGGGCTCGACACGGGCTCCAGCGGTGACACACCAGTGATCCCTGTGATTCTCGGCAGCTCCCAGCGGGCCCTGGCGGTTTCACAGCAACTGCTTGAACTGGGGATTAATGCTCGGCCGATTCTCTATCCGGCCGTTCGGGAGTCGGCTGCTCGGGTGCGATTCTTCGTCACGAGCGAACACTCCGAGGAGCAAATCGTGGCGGCGGTGGAGGCGGTGGCAGAGGTCGCCGCAGCCACGTCCTGAAAGCGGGGGTTCCTCAGGCAGCGTCTACGGTGGCTGGGTGACCGTCGACGGTCGGCCGGTTGCGGGAGCCGAAGATTCGGTCGCGAAAAGCCGGCCGCCACCGCTGGACGATCCCGTCGGTTACCACGAGCAGCGCGGGGAGGAACATGAGTTCCGCCACCGTGGCCGCCACCACGGCCGCGCAGGCCAACTGCCCGAAGCCGGCGAGGGTCGGCACTGTGCTGGCCATCACGGCTGCAAAGCCTACCGAGAGGACGACGCCCCCGATTACCACCGCGTTACCGGTCTCTACCACCGCGCGGCGGACGGCGGTGCCCATCGAGATCCCGTCTCGCCGCTGGCGGACGATCGCGGAGAGCACGTGGACAGTGTCATCCACCGCCAGCCCCAGGCAGACGTTGAATACGATCACGCTGGCGGGGTCGAGTCCCCGGCCGGTGAGCACGAGCACCGCGGCGATCACAGTGAGCGGAAACACATTCGGCACCAGACTCACAACCCCGGCCAGAGGGGAGCGAAACGCCACCGCGAGAATGCAGCCAATGACCACCACCTCAAGCAGCAGGCTCGAACCCAGGTCGCGGACGAGTTGGCGGATGTTGCGAGCCGAAACGACCGACATTCCGGCCAGTTGGAACCGCCAGCCTGGCCGTGCTTCGGCCAGGTCTGCAAGCCGGGTGTCGATCCGGTCGTAGATGCCCTCGAGTGTTCGCGACCCGAGGTCTGAAACCCGGGCCCGCACCACAGCGAGCCGCTCGTCGGCCGACACGAGATCGGTGAACTGCTCGGCGTCGAGCCGGCCACGGGCCCGTTGCGAGAGCGGGGCCGACACGTTGGCCAGGGAAACCGGCGTGGAAACCCGCGCCTCCTGTTCGAGCACGGCAGCGGCCTGCTCGAGGGCCTCGACGACCTCGGCCGAACGCCAATCCACGCCGGCGGGCCAGCCCACGACCACGTCGATGCCCATCACTCCGCCAAAATCCTCGTCGACGTTGAGCAGCGCCCGGGAGGCGGGAGCCGTTCTGGGCAGCGAGTCGACCACGCGGCTGTCGGCATCGAGCCGGCCTCCCAGGAGCGAGAGGATGAGCGTCGCGGTACAGGCGATGGCCGCCAGTGGCCGGGCGTAGCGGACCGAGAACGCAGCGAGGAGATTCGCCAACCGACCGGCCCGCCGCGAGGAGTGGCCCAGGCGAACGCCCGCCAGGAAGGGGATGGAGGCCAGCAGGGGGGTGAGCAGCGTTACCGCCGCGAAACTTGCCAGGGCACCGACAGCTGCGGCGATGCCGAAGGTCCGCACTGCGTCAATTCGGGCCACCGCCAGGGAGGCGAAGCCGATCGCCGTGACGATGCTCGTCAGGCCGCAGGCCGTGCCCACCCGCTGCACCGCGCCCCCCGAGGCTGCCAGCGGATGGATTCCACGGCGGGCACTGCGGCGGAGGTCTTCGATGAAGTGGATCGAATCGCAGGTGCCCACCACAAGCGCGAGCGACGGCACCACGCTTGTGAGGATGTTCACTGGCGCTCCGCACAGGCCAAGCACCCCCATGGCCCAGACCGCGCCGATGAAGGGGGGCACGCAGGCCACGATCGTGCTCCGGAGACTGCGGGCAACAGTGGCGGAGAGGATCACCGCAAGGGAGAGGCCGAGCGTGTTGAACACGATCATATCTCGGCGGAGAGCCCGGGTGGCCTGCTCGCGAAGCGCGGGAACGCCTGTCAGCTCCAGGTGCAGCGGTCCGCCGCTGGCGGCAGTGATGGCCTCCTCGATGCGGGCCACGGCCTCGCCGAGCAGAGGGGAGTGATCGTAGGCCTCCCCGAGTCGCACAAGGAGCAGCGACGAGGCCGCATTGGCCGAGAGGAGCTGGCCCGCCACGAGCGGATGCCGCGTGGCCCGCGCTCGGGCCTCGGCCCGACGGTTGTCCGCGAGTGGTTCGGCGGTGCGGGGAATTACCGGCAGCACCGCCCCGACCGCCCCCTGTCGCCGCACATCGAACATCGACCGCACGCTGGCCACGCCCTCGATGCCGCGGAGCTGTTGGGCAAGCGAGGCGAGGGACTCGAGCGGCCCAGCGGCGAAGATGTCGCCTCCACGGGCAGTCGCCCGCACGAGGCACTCGCGGTCGGGAGGCCCAAAGACAGCTGCCACTTCGTCGAGCACCGCGAAGTCGCCGCTGCCGTCGCGGATCAGGGCCCGCAGATCGTCGTCGATCCGGAGTTGGGCGAGGCCCACGCCGGCGGCAACGGTGCAGGCCACCACCGTCAGCCAGCCAGCCACACGCCAGCTGATGAAGCCGGCCCGACCAGGAGCGGTCACGACTCCGTTTGGCCTTCGACGAGATGCAGTTCCGCTGGATCGCAAATCCATCCCCGGCAGTTCGCCGCACCGCAGCGGCAAGGAATCGCGGCATCGGCCGGCCAGCAGTAATCGATCAGAAGTTCCCCTCCCGATTCGATCGGGCGGATCGTCTGCAGCCACAAACGGTCTTCCTGCTCGGTCCCAGGCTCAGCCTCCCAGTAGAAAATCTCGCAGTTTGGGTCGCAACTGTGGTTGAGGAATCGCAGCGGGGGGGCCGGCTCGAGGAGCTTGCAGCTCGGGAGTTCCATCACATAGCTTGAGTCTTCCGGGTGGTCGTCGAGCGTTTCGCCGAGGATCTCCCCCAGCACAATATCGGCTTTCAGCCGACGGCGGGCGAAGACCCCGCGGCCCACGTGGGTTTCCCCGACCCGGACGAGGCGGGCGAGACGTGACGGCGGGGTCGATGTGGAGGTGGCTGACGCGGAGTGAGGCATGGAGAACCTTGGCCAGGGGGCGTGTGGGGTAAGACGGGCAGTGGCGGAACTCTACCGGCCCCGAATTCATTCGGTCAACGGGCCACCAACGGCGGTCGCTGCGACCAGCCGCGGTCACTGCCACCAGCCGCGGAACCGATCCAGGGCTCCCTGGCGTTCTTCCGCTGGGGGCTGGTCGGCGGCTTCGGCCACCGGGCCGGCTCGCCTGCGGACCATGGCGGCCACCGCCTCGTCACTCACGAACGCGGCAAGAAACGCAGGCCAATGCCCTTCGAGCCCGACCAGCGCCCCCCCCACGTCGCCATTCTTGAACTGATGGTCGATGCGGGCGATCTCCTTGGCCAGGCTATTGCGTTCGTTCTCGTCGAATGCGAGGTCAAAGACGCGGACATCGTCGATCTGGACCCCCCCGGGGCCAAGCAGATCGAACCGCACCCGCATTGAGTCCACGGAGCCGGCGGGAAGGTCGTCGACCTGCAGCATGAACAGGGACCAGGAGGCTGTGAGTGGCCGGCCGCCGGCGAGGCCACCAATCGGCGCAAAGCGATAGTATTCCCGACCATCCTCCACCCCTTCCACGGCGATCCGGAGGGGCGGCTGTGGGTCGCCGGGCTTCACCCGCAGCCAGGCGGCAACACTGATTCGGCCGGTTTCCGGTGATGCAAAGGGGTTGCTGCGGAGCGTCGAGAGCCCGTTGAACGACGAAAACTCGAGCCCCCGCCCCTGCTTGAGCGGCCCGTCTGGGTCAGCCGCCGGAGGAATCCCGGCTACGAGCGTCAGCGAACCCCGCCGCGGTTCGAGGAGTTCCCAGCCGGTGATGGCGGTCTGCCCGCCAGGTGCGGACGACCGGGCCAGCCCGAATTCGAACCCCGGATTGTCGAGCACTTCCAGGGGCTGCGGCGCTTGGAGAACCCCCAGCCGCTGCCGGAGCTGTTCGATCCGCCCGCCGGTGGTGGCGACGACGTCATCGCCGTAGTCGACCGTCACGCCCTCTACCCGACAGGCTCCGTCGACCACGATCGCCCGCACATCCCAGGCCGCCAGCGGGACGCGAAGATGGCCGGCGTCAGCTGCCAGGGCTGTTCCAGTGACGGCATCGAGAGCCGGCGAGGGACTGCCGGCGAGCTTCACCGTGGCTGTGGACGGCCTGGCTGCGGCGTTTACGATCTGCATCCAGGTGCGGCCGCCGGCGTCGACCGAGCGGACGACCAGCGGGGCAGGCAGCCCGTCGACGAGCCGGAGGGG
>ERZ889217.1310-NODE-1310-length-12908-cov-29.221193_pt1 | contig 12908 bp, 17 predicted proteins | sample MGYA00521098_ERZ889217 | MGnify/ENA primary metagenome ERZ889217 (study PRJEB32303, sample SAMEA104408613) | aquatic metagenome | biome: Brackish water; feature: Pelagic; material: water | place: Baltic Sea | collected 2014-06-10T22:04:00 | depth 2,362 m ...
ATCAACAGCTCTATGAGCGAACCAAAACATCAAACTAATTAAAACGGAGGGGGCGGGATTCGAACCCGCGGAAGCTTTCACTTCGCTGGTTTTCAAGACCAGAGCCATCAACCACTCGACCACCCCTCCATAAGCTTGAACCTGAAGTATCAGGCCAACACTCATATAAGTGAGTTTGACACGTCAAACCACCTAGCCCATGCTCTTTAACCTTGCTTTGCAAGCGGCAAGAGACATTTATCAGAATCGCAACCAGCAGGGCCTGCCTCCACCAATTCACCGCTGTCGTAATGCTGCAAAGCATCAAAGAAATCTGGGTTGCGTCGCCTTGCTACCACCTCAGCATTGAGCTGCAGATAAGTGGCCTCATCAATCGGTTCAAACGGCAGACGCGGGAAGGTGGCATTGGCATCAAAACGAGCTAGTAATGCCGCTGATATGTATCCCTGGCCCTGCTGAATTGTTTGATAGATCGCATCAGCAAGGGGTTCGATTTCGTTTTCGCGAAATTCAATTGTGGCTGAAGTGTTGTGGGCGGTGTAGTGCTGCTGCACTTGCATATAAAAATCAAATTGCGCCATTGCAGAAAAATTATTAATTTCCACTAAATCCGCACCAGGTAAATTCGCCCAACTCACCTGGGTGGGTATCTCAACAAGCCATTCCGTGCAGCGGGGATCAAACGCATCATCAAGCAAGCGACCCTGCTCGTCTTTATCACTTTGAGAAGGCACGATTGTGTAGCCATAATCGAGGCAGGCGAGGGCTACAGGATCGTTTTTGCGGAAAGTAATGCGGCGAATAAAGCGCTGAGCTTTAGGGGGATGCCAACCAGGTGATGCACCGGTAAGCAAACTTTTTGTTCCTGCAGGTTGAACAGTGGTACAACGATTTGGACGCCGCAGCTGGTGACGATCGCAGTAATCCCAAACCGCTTCATTAACAATCTGCTTCCAACGGTTTAAAAATTCAGCTTCCTGTTCCTTAAAGGCCTTACCTTCAGAATTTGCAGGGCGGCCCGCCTCCCACCATTTCAACCATGCCGTTCCAAAGGCGTGCACAAAGAAATCAAATAAGCCGGTAAAACTTACCCCAACAATCGGATCCCATGCCCTGCTTTGGCGATAGCGTTCCACCTCAAAGCGATGATTAAGCAAACAGGCAACAGCTAAACCTGCGGCTTTAAACGCATCAGCTTGCCCTGCTAAATCAGTGGGATCAATTTGATTGAGATGCACCTCTGCTAAGTTGCAATGAAAATCAGCTCCAAGGATTTCACCACAAGGATTTAAGCCGTAACGATTTAGGCGATGTTCTAATTCAGCATCGTTGATGGCTGGATGATTTAATTGCAACCAACGACCTGCTTCTTCTCTACCTTGCTCGCAGTAAATATCTTGGAATTCAAGCCTTAGTTCAGGGGTATTTAATAAATCTGCATTAGATCTTGCGATTGCTTCTGGTGCAAATTGAATAGCCCCCTCGCCGGAATTAAATTGCTTTAATACCGCGTCGTACACCACATCGCGGCTGGGGCGATTGTGAAATACACGGGTATGGTTTGCCATCCGCAGCGAATCGCGTTCTGGATCAATGCTCCAGTTGCCTTGTTCGTCTTGCTGCCAGAGGTTGTCTTTTGCAACTGAAGCAGCCTGATCATTAGCTGCAAATTGTCTCATCCCAGCGCTGCGGCGAATATTGCCAGCAACAATCGTTACGGCTGCCTCATCGATTAGTAAGCAACATTCCACTGAAGTGAGCTTGCGACCATTGGCCCGATTGAGGATTTGGGCAACTCTTGCGTATAGATCTTTCAGCTTTACTGGATTGGCCATGCCGCCAAATCCCTTGAGGGTTTCACCAACGGGTCGGACATCGGATAAATCAACCGAAATCTCTATTGGCAAAGCAGGATCAAAACTTTCGTTACTACAAAGTTCAAGTAGCAATTGATAGCTATCAACCCAGCCCCTACGCGTATCACCAACCTTGATCAAAACGGATTGGCCACTGATGCTATGGCTGGTGCGATCTTCGCGGGCTGCAGGCGATGTGACGCCGATATCGCTAACACTTTTAATCGCGATGCTGTTGCGCACCGTTGGCAAACGATCGATTAATCGCGGCTCAATGATGGCGCCGGTGCCGCAGCCCATCATTGCCAAATCCATCATTAAGCCGAAGGCTTGCCAATCCACCAGATTTGTGGAGGTGCAGTTGTAAGCACCAGAAAAATTTTCAGGTTTTTCAATCCAAGCGGTGCCACCAATCCAAAGCCAACGGCCAGAAGGTAAAGACTTTTGGCGTTGTTGCATGCGGCGGATCATCTCCACTTCAGCTAAATCCAAACGACCCAATATCCGTAAACCTTCAAGATTTCGCTCAGAAACCTGATGCCAGCTTTCACGACCGCTAGGGGTTTTACGGCTGTAGGTGCGGTAAAAAACAGGGTTTGCAGCTGGAGCTGTTATCGGGAAATCAACGGGGTCTTGATTGTTTGAGTTCAACTCTTCAAGCCGTTGGAGGGTGGAGGTCACCGGCGCTAGATCTGGTATTACGAGGGAAGCTAATACGCCATCGGTAGCGGTAGGGGGAGAATGCCGGCCATTGATCTGGCCCAAAGCTCATAGCCCAAGGCCGAAGCATTGGTATTGCTGAGGTTTAGAGGTTTTATCAATGCCACGGGTTCGTTTCCAAGAATTACTGCAAGCGCTGCAGCAATTTCGCTTGATGGCAGAGGTGGGCCATAGCAAAGGCGAATTAACGAGCATTGCTGATCTTGTTGATAGTTTTATTGATACCCCTCAGATGGATGCCTGCATCAAACGGTTTCGCGCCCTCCCAGGGGGCAACGCCTTAATTGATAGCCGTTATCCAGCCTTGCAACCCAACATCGCTTATCTGCAGCAGCTGCCAAAGGACAGCCTTGGTTTTCAATACTCCAATTTAATTTTAAAAAACGGCTACGACCCTGAGTTTTTCCGCCCACGAACGATCAGCAGTGATGGTCATTGGCTTACCCAACGCATCGCCACCACCCACGACATTCACCACGTAATAGGCGGCTTTGCAACTACACCAGAAGGTGAAAGTGGCGTGCTGGCGATCACTGCTTGCCAGATCGGTTTTCCTGCCTACGTGATGCTGAACAATGCCGCTGCGATAAGTAGCTTCAGACTCTCACCAACCAGTTATCCGCAGTTAAGTGCCTCTATAAATCACGGCATTGCAATGGGCTTCAATGCAGAGGCTTTAGCTATCGCCCGTTGGGAAGAAGGCTGGGAAAGGCCCCTAAGCGATTGGCGACAAGAGCTTGGAATTACAAAGCCAGCTAATGGATTTATCTATGGCTTAAAAAAAACAGCGGCTTAAAAAAACAGCGGCTTAGATAAAACAGTTCATTTAGATAGAAACAAACTAATAGCCGAGCAGCCGGATCCTAAAAGCCGCTAATTCCTGCGCCTGGGCAGGTGCCTGCAACAAAAATGGATGGCTTGCCAATTGCAGCATTACTTGCTCCAAACGCTCTTCACGGCTCAAATTTTGTGCTTCCAAGGCCTGCCAAGCATCGCTAAAAGCCATCGCAAAACCATCTGGATTATTAAAAACGGTTTGGCCTGAAGCACTGGGATCTGGGCGAATCACTAGCAAAATCCACAGGTACTAAAAAGGCTACATAGCTGGCGTTTTGGCGATGCGACCTGCCAGGCTTAAGGAATGACTACCAGCAGCACTGAACCGGCAACTTGCAGCCCAGAAGAAATTGCCTTTCGCGCCGCTGTTGCGAGAAGGCGAAATTTTGCAATCATTTCCCATCCAGATGCGGGTAAAACCACCCTTACCGAAAAGCTATTGCTTTATGGCGGTGCGATTCAACAAGCGGGGGCCGTTAAAGCAAAAGGTGAGCAGCGACGCGTTACTTCAGATTGGATGGAAATTGAGAAACAAAGGGGAATTTCTATTACTTCCACGGTGCTGCAATTTGATTACAACGGCAACACAATTAATTTACTAGATACCCCAGGCCACCAAGATTTTTCAGAGGATACCTATCGCACTTTAGCGGCTGCAGATAATGCTGTGATGCTGGAAGATGCCGCGAAAGGCCTTGAACCACAAACCCGCAAACTTTTTGAAGTGTGCAAGATGCGGCAAATACCAATATTTACTTTTATAAATAAAATGGACAGGCCGGGGCGGGAGCCACTGGAATTATTAGATGAGATTGAAAAAGAATTAGGTTTAGCGCCATGGGCTGTTAATTGGCCAATCGGCAGTGGTGAACGTTTTCGTGGCGTAATCGATCGGCGCAGTAGAGAAGTGATCCTATTTCAACGGGCGGAACGGGGACGCCAAGCAACTGAAAGTAGGCTGCAATTAAATGATCCAAACCTTAAAGATCTGGTAGAATCAGAATTATTAGATCAAGCAATTGAAGAATTAGAATTATTAGATACTGCAGGGGCTGAATTAGAATTAGATCTTGTGCATGCAGGTGCCCTAACCCCAGTATTTTTTGGTAGCGCCATGACTAATTTTGGTGTGCACCCATTCTTAGATACATTCTTAGAACTAGCCCAGAAACCTGTTGCACGACAAAGTCGAGAGGGTCCTATAGATCCATTGAGCACTGATTTCAGTGGCTTTGTTTTTAAATTACAGGCAAATATGGATGCGCGCCATCGCGATCGTGTTGCTTTTGTGAGGGTATGTTCTGGAAAGTTCGAAAAGGACATGACCGTGCAACATGCCCGCAGCGGACGCTCGATTCGACTTTCGCGCCCGCAGAAATTATTTGGCCAAGATCGAGAGGTTGTGGATGAAGCTTTTCCCGGAGATGTAATTGGCTTAAATAATCCTGGCATGTTTGCAATTGGTGATACTTTATATAGTGGAGCTAGGGTTGAATATGAAGGTATACCTTGTTTTAGCCCAGAACTTTTTGCCTGGTTGCGTAATCCAAATCCATCTGCATTTAAAAGTTTTCGTAAAGGGGTCAATGAATTACGAGAAGAAGGGGCAGTGCAAATTCTCTACGACACCGATCAAAGCAAACGGGATCCAATACTTGCGGCAGTTGGTCAACTGCAACTAGAGGTTGTTCAACATCGGCTTGAGAACGAATACGGGGTGCCAACCCGCCTAGAACCTTTGGGTTTTTCAGTGGCCCGTTGGGTTAATGGCGGCTGGCCGATGCTTGAAAGCGTGGGTCGTATTTTTAATTGCAAAACCGTGCGTGATTGTTGGGACCGGCCTGTTTTGCTATTTAAAAATGATTGGAATTTGAATCAACTACAAGAAGATCATCCAGCCTTAGAGCTCGCCTCTGTTGCTCCTGTAGTGAGCGGGCTTGAACCAATCAGCTTATGAGCCCACAACTATGGCCTGGCCTCGCCAAGATGGGTATAGAAGATGTGAATTAAATGCTGAGCCAGTGGTGGGTGCGGCCACGCAACGACGGTGGCTGCGATTACGTGAGGCTACGTAGCAGCTCAGTTCAAGGTAAAGAGCAGTATGAATGGATAGAAGGTTGCCATCTACCACCTCAAATGCCTTTACTTAAGAAGCGTCGTTGGTTGAGCCTTGAGTCGATGCCTTTGCAGCGCCATCAATTAGAAGCCCATGGTTATCAACCAAGCAAACCAGTTTTTTAAGCCTTACCCAAACCCCTAATTCTCTGCAGACATTGCAGGTTCACCCCATGGCCCAGGGCACTCTTCCCCCCAATCCAAACAGCAGTGATCCCTACGAGCAACTCGGCATTGCTGCTGATGCCACTTTTGAGCAGGTGCAAGCGGCAAAACAGAATTGCTTAAACCAAATAAAGGCAGATGATGCTTTGGGTCGTGCCCGGGTTGAAACCGCCTACGACTCAGTTTTGATGCAACGTCTTAAAGAACGCCAATTGGGGCAACTCACAGGGGCAGCAGCTACGGCATCAAAGCGGGAAGCAGCAAGCAATGCAGCTCCAGCAGCCCCTGCACTGCCCCGCCTAGCAGTTTTACAAAACCTGCCACGCCCAAAATTGCAATGGCAACAGCCGAGCATCAAGCTGGCTGAAGAAAAGCAACTCTGGTGGCCACTGGCAGGCCATGGCCTATTACTGCTGTTGTTGCTTGTAGTTGGCAACCAATTAGGCACACCGGAATTATTACTAGCTCTAGCAAGCTTGCTAACGATCGGAGCTCTACAAAGAAGAAGGTCGCGGCTATTTGCAGCAGTGGGCCTAACTATTGCTGCTTTAGCTATTGGTTTATTAATTGGTAGCCTCATAAGTGCCGGATCCAGCCTGCCCATAAGTGAAGCTAAATTTGCGGCAATACCAGCACTCCTTCTTCTTGCCGCAACTGCTGTGTTGTTTGATTAATTAGTTAAGCTATTAAATCCGATAGCATTATTTCGCGCTTTTGAAGTTTAATTTGGGCATTTAAGGCAACTCCAGACTGCAGAGCGAATTTCTTGCCTTTAACCGTTAACACTTCATATGCATCAGTTCAGCTCAGTGGGGTGAGGGCAGCAGCTTGGCCAGCTGGGCAATCACTGCGGCGCGATCAACTTCGGCCAGGGCACCCAAACTGCCAAGCACCAGCCGCTCATCCAAGGTGAACAGCTTCAGGCGCACCACGCAGGGTTGCGGCAGGCCTGCAACCTGCAAATCCTCAATCGGCCAGTCCAGGGGCCATGAGGATTGGCGCGCTGAGGTGATCATCGCCAGCAGCAGGTGGCCGCAGGCTTGCTGAAAGCTTGGCTTAGAAAGCACCAATGCAGGCCGCCGCTTCTGGGCCTGGCGATCCGTGAAGGGAAAGGGCACCCGCACCACAGAAAAGCTGTCGAAAGCACTCATAGATCGGCAAAGGCCTGCTCATCGGCCGGACTGCTCCACTCGCTCAGCGTGCCCTCCAGCCCCTGCAAAAAGGCCACATCCAAAGGTGCCACGGCCCGCACCCGCACCGAGCCATCTTGCAGCTCCCAGCTGAGTCGATCGCCCTGCCTCAGGCCCAATGCGTCCCGCACAGCCTTTGGCACGGTGACCTGCCCCTTGGCGGTGAGCGTGGCGATGTCCATCACGAGCCTCAGGTGAACCAGCTCAGCCTACGCCGAAAACTTCCTTGCGGTAAGGCGTCCTTACCGCAAGGCTAAGGATTGAGTAAAAAGAGGCGTCAACATCCCTGGCACTGGGGCACCACCACCGACGGCGGCAGGTTGAGCTGGCGGATGCGCCGAGCAAACCCTCGATCATCGAAGGAGGCGATCACCTCGCAGTCGCGGCAACTGGAGTGGTGCAGAGCGTCGGCGAAATCGAGACCAGAGCGCAGCCCCGCTAGCGCCTGCTCCAGATCCGGCCGGTCTTCGACGCTGAGACAGGGGTGATTCAGGAGCTGCTCAAAAACTTGCAGCACCGACTCCACGGCAAAGCCGTAATAGCCCCGCAACACCCACTCCAGCTCCAGGGCCACGGTCTTGGGCAGAAACAGCTCCTGGCCGGATTCGATCAACTGGCGCGCCGCCTGACGCTGGGCTGCGGTGGCAGCATCAGCGTCAGCCTCTTCTACGAAGTAGCGGGCCAACACATTGGTATCGAGCCCGATCACGGGCGCAACAAGCTGGCGGCATCAAAGTCGGCCGGCACCGGCGGGCGCTGGCTCTTGAGCATCCCAAAGCCACTGGCGGGCAGGGGCTGCTGCGTGCGCCAGGGGCGCACCTCGATGTGGTCACCCACCAGCACGAAACAGACGCGACTGCCCCGGGCAAGGCCGAGCTGCTGGCGTAAGGCCTTTGGGATCGTGACCTGCCCCTTGCTGGTCATCGAGCAGGTGCTGGATGCATCCACGGCCAAACACAAGCGAGTATTACCTGGTAAGACTAGCGGGGTTTTGGCTTCCCCAGTTTTTGTGGGCCTCTTGTGGGCCTCAGTTAATTAAAGCCTGCAATTCATCTGAGCTAAAGTTGTAAACCTCGTTACAGAAGTGACAGGTTAATTCCGCCCCATCATCTACCTTTATCATATCTTTTATTTCTTCCTCACCAAGTAATTTAAGCGCCGCAAGGCTGCGTTTACGAGTGCAGGGGCAACGAAAGCTCACCGGTTGTATCGCTTCCCCACCACCCACCAATACAGGATCAAGATCTGGAAAAATGTCTTTTAATAATTGATCTAAATTGCCAGCGCAACTCTGCAATTTGTGGCTGAAGTGCTTCACCTCACTGCAGCGGGCCTCCAATAAGGCCACTAAAGCAGGCTCATCTGCTGCTTTCGGTAGTATTTGTACTAATAACCCACCAGCACTTCGTATGCCGGTTTGATCAATTGTTTCACCAACAAATACCGCAGATGGGGTTTGTTCAGAATGTAATAAGTAAGACGCAATATCTTCACCAACACAACCGCTAACAAGTTCTACGGTGCTGCTATAGGGAGGTCCTTGGCCCTTATCGCGCACAACATGTAGATAACCGGTTCCAACAGCTTTGCTGAAATCAAATTGAGCTGGATCGCCAATTGGATCAAGCTCTAATTGCGGAACGCCCACCTGACCCCTCACCGTGCCATCCCTGCCGGCATCCACCATCAATCCTTTCAAAGGTCCATCAGCTTGGATGCGTAGGTTCACCCGGCCATGGGCCACCTTCATGGAACTAGCAAGCAATAAACCTGCCGTCATCGCTCGCCCCAACAAGGCGCTGGTGAGATATGAAAGGTTATGGCGGCGTCTGGCATAACGGGCCGTAACCGTTGTATTTATGGCCACTAGGCGGATACCGCCACCAGCTGCCGTGGCGCGCACCAACTGGTCAGGCATGGGCAAACATCGAATCGTTAGATCGTAAACAGCGCCCCTGGTGCAAGTGCCAATGGTGCTGCATCAAACCTTTAAATGCCTCCGGTTCATGGGTAACCACCAGCAATAAACGTTCGCGGCTAATCGGAAGAAGCAGCTCCAAAAGATCGTGACGCACCGACCAATCCAAACCTGCAGTGGGTTCATCCAGGAGCAGGATCGGTGGATCTCGCAACAATTGCACTGCAATAGCCAAGCGGCGCTGTTGCCCGCCGCTTAAGCGTTCTGGCGCCTGTTGCAATGAAATGCCAGCCAAACCAACTTGAGTTAATACAGCATCGATTTTTTCTGTTGCCAGGCGTCTGTGCCCTATGTGTAATTCCTGAGCAACGCTGAGGCCAAGAAAGTGTCTTTCCGGAAATTGAAACACCAAACCGCATAACCAACGCCTTTGACGTGCGCTGGTGCTGTGGCCGTCCCAGCGGATTTGGCCAGCCTGCGGGCTAGCTAAACCGGCAATTAAATCCAGCAAACTGCTTTTACCACTACCACTGCGGCCTGCCATCAACGCGGGTTCCCCCAGCCGCAATTGAAAATTGAGCCCCTCCAGGATTGGCTTTTCACTGGTGGCTGGGTGATAGCAAACCGCTTCAAGTTCCAGCAATGCCTGGTCCATTTGTGCACTGGTGCCTAGCTTGGCTCTATGCAGGTAAATTTTCGCGATTTCGATCCCTTCAACTGCTGGTTTTGGTTGCGTTTTCCAAACGTGCCAGGCCAGGGGGAACGCCAATACCTAGAGGAAACCTTCAATAGCTGGTATTTCCTTGGCAGGCTCGGTGCCTTCAACGCCGAAAACCTTCAAGTGCATGAAGAAGGTGCAGATGTGAGTTGGATGTCTTACGACAACGACGATGCAGAAACCTCTCTTTTGGCTGTTATGCACAACATGGGGGAATTTGAATATCAAAGTGAATGGGCTCGGGTATGGCTGGATCTCGGCACCAGCGATGGGGTTGCCCTTGATGTGTTGATCAATTCACTAAGATGCCTTGATCGTGATTTACTTCAAATCGAAGAATTATTGATCGGTGGTACAAATGAAGATTGGCCAGTAGAAGAAAGTGAAGATCGCTTTTTTGAAAATTAAATCAAAATTACATATGTAATAGAGTTGAAATAATGGCTGAGCAAAGGCGGCTAATAATCTCCCCTAATCGTTTGCTTGATTTTGCCAAACCCCTACCCCTTAACCCTGGGGAACTGCATTATTTGCAAAGGGTTTTACGGCTTAAAAGCGGGGCAGGTTTCAACATTTGTGATGGCAATGGAACTATCTATCTGGCAAATTTATGCCCTGATGGCAATGCTCAGCTAATTAAAAAAGAAAAGTTGATTCCGCAAATAAAACCGGATCTGCAATTATTTTTTGGTTTATTTCGCCGTGATTTAGAGGTGATGTTGCGGATGGCAACTGAACTTGGCGTGGATCAGCTTCATCCCCTGCAAGCCGATTATTCGCTACTTGAACCAGGCGGCCAGCGTCAAGAACGCTGGAACATCATTATCAAAGAAGCAACCGAACAATCTGAGCGGGCCTGGTTACCACGTTTAGCGGGTCTGGAAAATACTGCTACCGCATTAACAACACCAGCTGCTTTGGAGGTGTGTCGCTGGATTGGTGTTACTAGGGAAGCTGGGGTGCCCCCTTTAGAAAAGTTACTAAAAAAAGAAAATGCAATAAATGCAAAGCATTGGCAGCTGGCCTGCGGGCCGGAGGGGGGTTGGAGCAGCACTGAGCGTGAGCTCGCCGCCGCTGCAGGTTGGCAAGCTGTGAGCCTTAGCCCCACGGTGTTGCGCTGCTCCACCGCTGCAATCAGCGGCCTTGCCTTGATGCAACATCAGCGGCTGCAACTCAGCGGCGAATCCCTTCAGCCATCTCCTTAAAGCCAGCTAGAGCTGCCCCAGGTAAGCGACGTGCGCGAGGCAGCGCGTTTGCAGGATTGAGATACTTATCAGCAAAAGTTTCATTGCTAATAACCACCGTATTAGCGTCAATTTCGGCCCTTTCCGCCGCCAGTAATTGAGCCGTAGTGAGCACTTCAACTTCAGGAACTACGGGCGCAGGCTGATTTTTAGGAGCAGGTTGATTTTGGGGGGCAGGTTGATTTTGGGATACCGGCGTTAGCTCCTTTGAAACCTTTACTGGTGTTTGTAGAGGGGGGCCAATTTTAAAAACAGGCGCTGCGGAATCCAAAGATGCCGGAATTTGATCAGCTGCAGGTTCGTCAACAGGCGCTGTTTTTACTGGCGCCACATCCACAGGAACAGTGGGCGCCTTGGAAATCTCCAGAAATGGCTTACCAATGCCAAGAAGCTTTTTCAACACCATGGAATCCCCTCAACCAACCCTAATTATCAGGGCATAAAGCCCATAGTTGCCGCTTACTTATGGCTGTGCAACATCAAATTCAGCGGCGGCCGCTTCTAACCAGTGCTCCAAGCCATGGTTTTTTTGCCATTCAGGTTGGTGGCAAGCAGAAAGAGTGCCAAGCAAACGATTCAAATGCTGGCCATCAGCACCCATCAATTGCCATTGGCTTTGGCGATAACGCCGCAAAGCTTGAGCATTGCAACCGCTTTGGCGTTTAAAGCCAGCCGCCCATCGCTTAGCAAAGCGGCGGATCCCATCTATCCCGCCATCAGCCCATAAAGGAATTTCAGCTGAACCCTTAAGGCGTGTCCAAAGGGGATGCAAATGCTCGGGTAAGGGCAAGCAACGTTCCTGCCCAGGCCGGCATGGTCTGCCTTCCCCTTGCAATCCCCAACTGCGAATCCAAAGCACTGGTTGCCCATGCTCTAAGCCCAAATCGATCGGCCTCAACCCCGCGGCCTCGAGGGTGCGTAAACCAATTAAACGCACTAATAAATAGATGGGATCATGTTGCCAATTTCTATCAAGGTTGCGCAGAAATGCGGCATCAAGACTCGGCTCCGGCCTGGGGCTCAAGGGCAGTGGCTCTAGGGATGTAAAAGGATTCAGCGCCACCATGCCCTGGCGATAGGCCTGTGCATAAAAAGCGCGAATCACAGTGAGGCGTCGCTGGGCGGTGCTGGTACTTGCAGTAGCAAAAAGATGATTACGCCAGCGCCAGGCTGCGCCTTCACTAACTGCAGCCGGCAGGCTCACAGCACTGAAATCAAGCAGCCGCTTTAATTCACGGTGCCATTGCAATTCACTGCCAGAAGCAGAAACACCCCGCTGGCGCCGCTGAAGCACCCAACCCGCAACGGTGTTAGGTGCTCCCGGCCGTTTTCGCTCATCTAAAGGCTGATGCAATTGCGTGAAAAAAGTTTCTTGTGCCAGCGGGAAATAGTCGATTGAAAGCACTAAGCCTCGGGCACGAAAACCATTAACCAAAATTTCAGCCAGGTCACTTTCTTCTGGAATTAACAACTCCCCAGCAAAGTGCTGCTGCTGAAATTGACGGGCGCAATCCCTGGCCACCAACCTCACCTCCCGTTTGCGCAACTGCAGGGCACCGGTGCTCAACTCCAGCAACCGCTGCACCTCTTCATCCACTTCCCTATAACGCCAATGGGCTTGGCTGAGATCGGGTCCAAGAAAGCGGCGAAAATTGCGTCGCCCCAGGGGGCGCCTCAACGGCTTTGGTACTACCCGCTCATACCACCAACCAACGGGAGTTCCCTCAGAATATTTGAGATATATGAATTGCTCTCCCCCCTGCACGCCAACCCGACCGATCAACTGAATACCAGTTCCTTAATTCAAGCACAAACTAATCTTAATGTTTACGAATTGCAAGTAGATCGATCACCCAATCCGCGTTCACAGTGAGCACTGCTAAATCATCTTCCCGTAGCACCTGAAGCAGGGAGGGTTCAGCGGTGCGGGCGCCACCCTCGCAGCAAATCACCTGAGCTAGAAAAGGTTGCTGACGCGGAGGCGCCACCGCCACCACATCCCCCACCCGCACAGCAAGAAACAAGGGGCCCTGGGAATTCACTCACAATCCAGCAATCGAGTTGAATGGTACACCTGAACTGCTCACGAAGATCGCTCCGATGATCACCGCAATGATCACTGGCTTGTTTAGTGCCGTAATTAAT
>ERZ889217.1311-NODE-1311-length-12897-cov-8.120931_pt1 | contig 12897 bp, 12 predicted proteins | sample MGYA00521098_ERZ889217 | MGnify/ENA primary metagenome ERZ889217 (study PRJEB32303, sample SAMEA104408613) | aquatic metagenome | biome: Brackish water; feature: Pelagic; material: water | place: Baltic Sea | collected 2014-06-10T22:04:00 | depth 2,362 m ...
GAAATGAGACTGTGATGAAAGTACTGCTCTTTGGTGGCACAAGATTTATGGGCCGGTATGTATTAAAAGCGTTACTAACTCAAGGGGCAGAAGTAACTATTGCAAATCGGGGGACTAGAGAAGAGAATCGTGGTGCAACAAATGTTATCTGCGACCGTTCGCAACCTGGTTCTCTCGAACAATTGAGAGACTCTAAATTTGATGTCGTAATCGATTTCTCCGCCTATGCCTCTGCATGGGTAGAAGAAGCTGGAAATTTCTTTGCTAATAAAATTGAAAAGTATATATTTATTTCAACTGGCGCTGTCTATTCATCGAGCAGCATTTTCCCTATAACTGAGGATTTTCCAAAGGGCCCACCTCATCCATTTGCAGATTATGCACGTGAGAAAAATCGCTCAGAAGAACTTCTTTTAGAATTTAGCGAAAAGGGTTACTTTTCAACCATTTCTTGCCGTTTGCCATTTGTCATGGGTCCGGATAATTATGAAGATCGTGAATCTTTCGCATTCAGTCGACTGCTTAAAGGCCTCCCAATTCTGCTTGGTGATGGTGGAAAAGCAATCCATTCCTTTATTTACGCTGGCGATGTAGCTGATGCAATAGTTGCTATCATTAAATCTGGCAAAGAAGTTGATAAACAAGCTTTCAATATCGCTACACAGCAAGCTACAACCTCACGTGGATTTGTAGAGTTAGCGGGTCAAGTATGTAAAAAAGAATCAAACCTGCTGAACTACAACCCAAATGATTTTGCACTAGATATCGCAAATTTTGACCTGCGAAATTTTGCCTTTCCTTTCCCGGAGAACAATGGGTACCTTAGCTCAGTAAAAATCAGAGAAGTAATTGGATTTGAACCTAAGCACGACTTGTTAAGTATGCTCGAGATTTACTATAAGTGGTGGCTTGAACAAGGTGATCTGGAACCAAAAGAATACTCACTGGAGCATAGGATTTTAGAAGACCTTAAAAAGCGAAATATTTAACTAATTAAAATTAAACCTACTCACCTTAAATTCGAACGGTAACTAATTTTTCTAGGGAAACAGCACTTACATCTGCTTGAGCAGAGCATTTAGTTTCTTTTGGAGAATTTTATCATCAACAAAGTAGGATATTTTTATGATTTCTTGATGGAATCTACACATGGCAATTAACGCTAATTGAGTGATGGCACCCTGAAGGCGATAGTGGGGGATTACTGATTCTTGTAGCAGATATGGCCACAGGAGTATTAGTCGTGGCATCTGCGGTGGGTGCACATTAGGACAAGTGGATGGGTGAGGTAACAATTGCAGTAAGAGCGCAGGTCCCTGGATCTTTTAGAGGATTTGGTCCACACATTTCCGACATTTAGGGAAGCGCTTGAAACCCGCTTTCGCGAATGTGCCCGCCAACATGAACTTTTCCATTTTTAGCGAAGAAAAAGTACGACCAGAATTCCCGTGACTGCCAGAAAAGAAGCTACAAAAATACTTCCGTTCTTGCCTAGCCTCTGAGGTAGTCCAAGTACTTTCTGATCAAGATCCCCCTGTAAATCTTTTAGAACATTGAGAAAGTGGAAGGAAGTAGAAAATAGAGCCAAGGCGATATAGAGCCATGGAGGTGGGGTAGTACCTGCTGCAATATAAATAGCCCAAGGCAACCCGCTAAAAGAAATTAAGTAGGGGATTGGAGATAAGAGCGTCGATTTTAATTTAAGGTTGTAGAGGGTGGCACTCAATATTCCCAAGAGATGTAAGAACGTTCCCAATAGGCCCAAGGGGCCGAAGTAAGAAAGTAGTGTTGCAGAGACAAGCGCAAGAGGGATTAGTTTTTCCAAAAGATTGATTGAGATTTCACCAGATACCAGAGGTTTTTTGATTCTGTTTGCTGACTTATCTAACGGATAGTCAATTACTTCATTACTCCAACCGACAACTAATTGCCCTGCAAAGATAGCTAAGGCAACCTGCATAGCCCTGATGACAGAGAATTGACTTAAGGCCAGAAAGAAGGTGATTGAGACAACGAGAACCGTGGGACCGAAATGGGTCGCAATAAGAAGTGATTTTATTCTTGCTGCAGCAGCATCAATCATCCACACATCATAGATTCAAAGTCGAGCTGAGCGCGCTTACAAGTGTCAAACTTCTATGGATTTTGATTCAGAGCCTATGCATGAAACTATTGCGAATTACTCATTACAAACTTATTAAAGGTCAAATTGAAGAATATAACGATTACCCGCAAGCAGTTGATAGTTGAAGTTTTAGCAGGACTCGTCGTGGCATTGGCGCTCATCCCTGAGGCAATTTCATTCTCTATTTTGGCAGGCGTCGACCCCAAAGTCGGTCTTTTTGCCTCGTTTACGATGGCAGTGACAATTTCAATCACGGGTGGTCGAAAGGCAATGATTTCGGCAGCAACAGGGGCGATAGCACTTGTCATCGCGCCACTTGTGAAGGAACAAGGAGTCAACTTTCTATTTGCCGCAGTTATTCTTGGCGGAGTTCTTCAAATAATTTTTGCATCTCTTGGTGTTGTTAAATTAATGAGGTTCATTCCACGTAGCGTTATGGTCGGATTTGTTAACTCATTGGCCGTACTCATTTTTTCTGCCCAGCTTCCTCATTTGATCGGGAAGAGCATCTCCGTATGGGTCCTAATGCTTGTTGGATTGGCTATTATCTTCTTGGCCCCACGAGTTATTTCGTCAGTACCCGCGCCACTCATTGCAATTGTTGTATTGACATTTACCACCAATTTTTTCGGAATGGATCTTCCAACAGTCGGAGATGAAGGAAAACTCCCAACTGGACTGCCGCTTCTTGGAATTCCTTCAGTGCCAATGAATATGGAGACATTTGGAATTATATTTCCTTACGCAATTGGAATCGCTCTAGTCGGACTTATTGAATCCCTTCTAACAGCAAAATTGGTAGATGACATCACTGACACTCGGTCGGATAAAACGAGAGAGTCGATAGGCCAAGGTATAGCCAATGTTGTGACTGGATTCTTCGGTGGCATGGGTGGTTGCGCCATGATCGGTCAGACAATGATCAATGTTAAATCTTCAGGTGCTAGAACTAGGATTTCAACCTTCTTGGCTGGTGCATTTCTATTAACTCTTGTCTTGGCTGCAGGGCCTCTAATATCTGCGATCCCGATGGCTTCACTTGTGGCAGTCATGATTATGGTCTCGTACCTGACATTCGACTGGCATTCAATATCACCGGTTACTTTGCGTCGTATGCCCAAGAGTGAGACTTTTGTAATGTTGATTACAGTAGCTGTTGTAGTGCTTACCCATAATTTGGCCTATGGCGTCATTGCCGGGGTATTTGTGGAGGCCGTACTTTTTGCAAGGAGGGTTGCGCATGTGGTGCAAGTGACAGGCACGTATGTGGAATCAGAGAAGGTAATGCATTATAAAGTCACAGGGGAGCTATTTTTTGCAAGTAGCAATGATCTTTACTATCTCTTCGACTACAACGTACCCGCATCAATCATTCAGATCGACTTCTCCGAAGCTCATGTTTGGGATGGATCTTCTGTAGCGGCTCTGGACTCGATCATTCATAAGTATGAACTTCATGGCAAGCGAGTTGAAATTACTGGCATGAATCAGATGAGCCAAGAAATCCATGAAAAATTGAGCGGCGGTTTTCCTGCCTCCTAGTCATTTCTGACTATGGGTTTAGTACCGCTATCTTGGTTTCAAGGCGTTCATGTTGCCTAAATTTTGGCCCCCAGTTAGAGTTTGCCAACAGTTCGCTTGAAATGAGGAGAGTCCATCAATGTCAGATTCAGCAAAGTGCCCGGTTGCCCATGGTGGCTTAACGAATGTTTCCACCTCAAATATGCAATGGTGGCCCAACGCTCTGAATTTAGACATTTTGCACCAACACGACACCAAGGTAAATCCCCTTGGTCACTCATTTAACTATCGCGAAGAGTTGAAGAAGTTAGACATTGCTGCGCTGAAAAAGGATGTTCATGCGCTGATGACCGACAGCCAATCATGGTGGCCTGCAGACTGGGGACATTACGGCGGGTTAATGATTCGTTTGTCATGGCACGCAGCTGGTACCTACAGAACAGCCGATGGCCGTGGTGGTGGCGGAACCGGTAACCAACGTTTTGCTCCACTTAATTCATGGCCAGATAACGTTAACCTAGATAAAGCGCGTCGACTTCTATGGCCGATAAAGAAGAAGTACGGAAATAAAGTCAGCTGGGCAGATTTACTTGTTCTTGCTGGCACTATTGCCTATGAATCAATGGGACTTAAGACATTTGGCTTCGGATTTGGGCGAGAAGATATTTGGCATCCAGAGACTGATATTTACTGGGGATCAGAGAAAGAATTCCTGGCTCCAAGTGACTCTCGTTATGGCAATTTAGAAGATCCAACAACGATGGAGAACCCATTAGCTGCGGTTCAAATGGGTCTAATTTACGTTAACCCTGAGGGCGTTAATGGAAAATCAGATCCGCTAAAGACGGCACTACACGTTCGTGAAACTTTTGCACGTATGGCGATGAATGATGAAGAGACCGTTGCCTTAACCGCAGGTGGACATACAGTTGGAAAGGCGCACGGTAATGGCGATGCATCACGACTTGGTCCTTCACCAGAAGGTGCTGATGTATCGGAACAAGGCTTAGGTTGGATCAACCAGGCCAGCCGTGGAATTGGACGAGATACAGTTTCAAGTGGAATTGAAGGAGCATGGACAACGAATCCAACCCAATGGGATAACGGTTATTTCTACCTACTCTTTACATATGAGTGGGAACTTAAGAAGTCACCAGCGGGCGCGACACAGTGGGAGCCAATCAATATCAAGGAAGAAGATAGGCCTGTAGATGTTGAAGATCCTTCAATTCGCTATAACCCAATTATGACTGATGCAGATATGGCGATGATTAAAGATCCGATCTATCGTGAAATTTCAGAGAAGTTCTATAAGAACCCTACATATTTTGATGATGTATTTGCTCGCGCATGGTTCAAACTCACTCACCGCGATATGGGACCAAAAGTTCGCTATATCGGACCAGATGTTCCAGAAGAAGATTTGATTTGGCAAGATCCAGTTCCTGCTGGTTCAACCTCGTACAAAGTTGATGAAGTTAAGGCAAGGATTTCTGCATCTGGTTTATCTGCGGCCGAGATGATTGCAACTGCCTGGGATAGCGCACGAACATTCCGAGGTTCAGATTTGCGTGGTGGCGCAAATGGCGCTCGCATTGCGTTAGCTCCACAGAAAGATTGGCAAGGCAATGAACCCGAGCGCCTTGCAAAGGTACTTTCAACTCTTAAGCCGATTGCTCAATCAACAGGTGCGTCTTTGGCCGATGTCATAGTCTTAGCCGGAAGCATCGGAGTCGAGATGGGAGCTAAGGCCGCAGGCTTTGATATGAAGGTTCCATTTGCTCCAGGTCGCGGAGATGCAACGCTAGACCAGACAGATGCAGCATCTTTTGAACCACTTGAGCCAATTCATGATGGTTTCCGTAACTGGGTGAAGGAAGATTACATCGTGAGCCCAGAAGAACTCATGCTTGATCGCGCACAGTTGATGGGGCTGACAGCTCCTGAGATGACTGTGCTCGTTGGTGGTATGCGCGTACTGGGAACGAACTTCGGTGGTAACACAGCCGGTGTATTCACCGATCGCGTTGGAGCGCTCACTACAGATTTCTTCGTAAATCTGACTGATATGACTTATATCTGGGAGCCAAGTGGCGAAAACGCATACAACATGCGTAATCGACACACAGGCGAAGTTAAGTACACCGCTAGCCGTGTAGACCTTGTCTTTGGTTCAAACTCAATTCTTCGTTCTTACTCTGAGGTTTATGCCCAGGATGATAATAAAGAGAAGTTTGTTCACGATTTCATTGCAGCGTGGGTAAAGGTTATGAACGCTGATCGCTTCGATCTAGCATAATTTCACGCGACTTCAAGGCCGATCGGACCTGTATCCATGTGGCCGGTAATGATGTCGAGATCCTTTACCAAGAGTGCGGCGCTATAGGGCTCGTTGATAAGTACAGGAGTCCGTCCTGACTTTTCAATAATTCCAAGAGAGGCAGCTGCGCGGTAGGCGCCACCACAATGCACCCAAATCTCACCTGTAGTTGGCAGTTCACTCACTCGTGATTCGAGTTCGTGTAAAGGAATATGAAGAGATGAAACGATATGGGACGCTTCGCGTTCACCATTGCGTCGAACATCGAGAATAGTCACAACTGGGTTACCAATTACTGCTGGAATATCTGCAAAATTTACAGATTTAGTGCTTCCGAGATCTGCGAAATCAGTGACAGTACCTACAAATGAACCCGCTGGACGCTCGATGCCGATACGTACTAATTCGCGCTGAGCCTCAGAGATATCAGTGGCTTTATCGGAAATCAGTATTAACTGCTTCTCATAAGGGAAGATCCAACCAAGGTAGGTAGCTATTGAGCCATCGAGTCCAAAAGAAACCGTGCCTTTTACATGGCCAGACGCCCACGCATTTCGGCTACGTAGATCTACAACCCATGACCCAGCCTGCAAAGCATTAAGGACCTCATCAGTTGACATGCGATTCAAATCCGAGAGATCGATCGGACCAGGACCTGCATGGTTTGCCGGACCCATATGTTTGTAATAAGTAGGGAAGGCATCAAGGCCCGTAAGTGTCTGTGCGATGTATGAATCTTTATCAAGAAGCAGTGCAGGGTTTGTCTTTCTCTCATCTGCAATTGTTGATGAATCGCCACTTGTTGCAGTTGCAGCGCAAAACGAACCAAAACCATGAGTTGGATGAATACTAACTTTATTTTCTAACAATTCTGCGAGTCGATGTGCTGAACCATGTTGTAAACCTGCAAGTTCATGAGCATGATCTTCGCCAAGTAAATCTGGGCGACCCGTGGATCCGTGCAACATTGAACCACCGGTAAATACACCCTGCGCTTTTTGGCTTGAATCTAGAAGCGCGTAGGACATATGGGTATATGTGTGGCCTGGAGTGTGAATGGCTTGAACAGCAAAAGATCCGACAGGTACAACTTGTTGATCAGCGATACTGAAGCGATCAAAAGTGACTGGATCTTTTTCGCTGACGATGTACTGAACCCCGTATTCACGGGCAAGGACTAATCCGCCAGAAACATAATCATTATGCATATGTGTTTCAATGACAGCGCCTAAAGCAACGCCCTCGCGCAGCAATATCGCTTCTACGCGATCAATGTCGCGTTGAGGATCTACGACAAGAGCTGTCTTTCCATCATGCGCTATGTAGGAGCGATCGCCAAGTGTTGGTGTATCAAGATTAATTACCTTTAGAGCCATTTTTCCCCCGGGACAGTTGTAATATCAGTATACCCTAGGGGGTATACTATGCAAACCCAGATTAGCCTTATCGCTTACTAGGATGGGTACACAGCTGAGAATGTGTTTGAACGACAACAGGAGAATTCATGCACTTAACCCGAGCAGACCATCAGAAGAAGGTGGTGCGTACTCTCAGCGCTGCTCAAGTTCTCAATGGCGTTGGTGTCACAGGAACTGTCGCTGCAGGCTCTCTTCTCGTTGCATCCATCTCAAATTCCGAAGCGTTAGCAGGTCTTGCACAAACTACATCGGTTATGGGTGCTGCGGCCATGGCGCTGCCTCTTGCAAAGTTAACTCAGAGAGGTGGACGCCGACTAGCACTCTCGGTTGGATACGGAGTAGGCGTTGTTGGCGCAGTATTGGCAATTTTAGGTGGAACTCATAAAATTCTTTTCTTGATGCTTGCAGGTGCTTTTTTAGTGGGAGCTGCATCAGCTTCTGGGTATCAGGCACGCTTTGCAGCAATTGATTTAGCAACACCAGAACATCGATCCAAGAATCTCTCTATCGTGGTATGGGGTTCAACGGTTGGCGCTGTGACAGGACCAAATTTGATGCAACCTTCTGGTAATTTTGCAGAGTTTATTGGATTGCCCAGATTGGTCGGACCCTATTTTATTGCAGCCTCAAGTCTGATGCTAGCGATAATCGTCATTCAGATTTTTCTCAAACCAGATCCGTACTTGACTGCCAATGTTGCAGCAGATGGCATTACGCAGAAGAAACATGTTCCGACCAAGGTTGCGCTGCGCCATATCCAATCTATTCCAAAAGCGTTATTTGGAATTACGGCAGTCGGTGTCGGGCATCTTGCAATGGTTTCGATCATGGTGATGACGCCGGTTCATATGGCGCACGTTGACGTGACTCTTTCCATTATTGGAATGGTTATTAGTGTGCACGTCTTAGGAATGTATGCGTTTTCACCACTCATTGGTTCGCTCAGTGACAAGATTGGGCGAGTGAAAGTTATTCAACTTGGGGTATTAATCCTTATTTTGTCAGCCATTGTTGCTGGACTTGCACCAGCAAATGAGCCAATCCCATTAGGAATAGGGCTTTTTCTCCTTGGGCTCGGTTGGTCCTGCACGTTGATTGCAGGCTCGACTCTGCTCTCTGAAACGGTGGCAATAGAAATGCGCCCGTCATCCCAAGGAGCTAGCGACTTGACGATGAATCTGATGGGCGCAGCCGGTGGTGCGATAAGCGGGGTCATCATCAGTTTTCTTTCCTATGGCTGGCTCTGCATCATCATGACGATTCCAGTTGTGATTTTAGGGGTCTCCTCCTTAAGTTCAGAGGTCCGCTCATCTTCAGTAGAGGCGTAAGTCGGATAAAGTCCCTGCATGAAATTCATAATCTCCGTCATCGATGATTTAGCAGAGTCAGGTACGCCTGAAGAAATGCTAGCTATCAATGCCTTTAATCATCAGCTGCGTGAAAATGGCCAATGGATCTTTGCTGGTGGCTTAGCTGCTCCCGTCAATGCAAGCGTCATTGATAATCACAGTAGTACAAATATTGAGGCATTTAAATCTAGATGTATCACTTACGCCTATTGAGCCATGATTGCATTGTGAACATATTGTGCTAAACCTGCTACGCGGCCATCGTAATATTTTTTAAATCTTGGGTCTTGAATATATAAAAGGGCTAGATTCTTCTGCATCTCAACTGTGCATTCGTAGAACCATTTTGAGATGGCCGCTCTATGCGCAATTACAGCTTCCTGAGCCTTTTCAGACGATACCGAAATACTATTTCCGAAGAGATACACGAATAATTCTGTGGCTGCTTCTTGGTCGACTTTGGCTGCGGCGAAATCAGCTTGAGAATATTTAGAAGTCTTAGTTTGCCATTGACGGAATTCGCCTGCATCGCCCCAACGTTGCTCAACTTCCCTCTCATATTCGGACATAGATACAAGTTACCAATTTAAGTTTGCGGAAGCCATATCTTTGCTTTAAGATTTGCATTAATTAAGGGGAGTACCTAGATACAGCTACCTCGTCATTACGGTGTCGAAGCCCGGGGCGCTGGCCGAACTTCGGTTAGGAAGACCTTGACCACGTTAATATTCACGCGAGTCAAGGAGAGAAAACAATGGAAGCTTCAACGCTAGTTTGGGCAGTAACAATTGGACTCATAGCTCTGATGCTCATCATCGATCTTTTTACCGTCAGCGCTAAACCTCATGAAGTGAAATTCAAAGAGGCTGCCACTTGGTCAATTTTCTATATTGGAATCGCAATCGCCTTTGGCATCTGGGTCTTCCAACGATATGGCAGTCAACCAGGCACTGAGTTCTTTGCAGCGTACCTAGTCGAGAAGTCACTTTCAGTCGACAATCTATTTGTATTTGTCATCATCTTGGCACAGTTTGCAGTCCCAAGCATTTATCACCAGAGAGTGCTCTTAATTGGCGTCATGCTCGCATTAGTTCTGCGCGGAATATTCATTGCAGTAGGGGCCGCAGCACTCGCTGCATTTTCATTCACATTTGTGATCTTTGGAGCAATTCTCATTTGGACGGGTATCGGCCTCTTCAAGCATTGGGATGAAGATCCAGAGCCTGGCGATAATGCATTTGTCAGACAAATTCGTAAGCGGATTCGAATCGTAGATGAATTTCATGGATCAAAACTTTTTATCCGAGAAAACGGGCGTCGGGTTGCGACCCCCATGTTTTTAGTCATGATTGCCATTGGGTCGACTGATCTCCTTTTTGCGCTGGATTCGATACCTGCAACATTTGGTGTCACATCAGAGACCTTCCTCGTCTTTGCCGCTAATGCCTTCGCCCTTCTTGGCCTTCGCGCACTTTATTTCTTGGTCAAGGGTTTGCTCGATCGCCTGATTTATCTTTCCCTGGGACTATCATTTATCTTGATTTTCATCGGAGCAAAGCTTGTTATGACATACTTACACGAAGAATTTAGCTCAATACCTAAAATCTCTACAGGCATTGGACTTTCAGTCATAGGAGGAATTCTCGTAATTTCAACGGTGGCAAGCCTAATTAAGAGTAAGTCAGATCCAACGGCAGTAGCTCATGCAGGACGCGTGAAGGGAAGTAAAGAGATTGAACAATAAATTAGCTCGAGCTTGGAAGCTACTTCCAAAGACTCTCCGAAAGACGATCGTTCTTCTCATAGGTTCCACCTTGATACTCACAGGGCTACTACTGATTATTCTTCCTGGTCCATTTACTCTGCCACTTCTTATCCTGGGTCTTGTAGTTCTAGCTCTCGAATTTGCCTGGGCGGAAGCGATGTTGGCTCGAGTGCGTCACCACGGTGCGAAAATAAATCCCAAAAAGTTCTTCAAGAAGTAAAGTCTGCGGCTATGAGCCACGTGAAAGTTGATGAGCTCACCGAGAATGATTGGATGCGCTATCGCGACATTCGAATCAAAGCCCTTGAAAGTGATGGCCATGCATTCGGTGGAGATCTCAAATCAGAGTGCAATTTTTCTGAAGAAACGTGGCGAGAGAAGGCACGTCAGTATTTGGGTTTGGTAGCCCATCTCGATGGAAAAGATATTGGCATGATGACTGTTGAAAATTTAGTGGGCGACTTCGATGTAACCTGCTGGATCGGAAGCTGCTGGGTTAATCCAGAGTTTAGAAAATGTGGAGCGCTACGGGCTCTCTTTGAATACGTGGATGGACGCTCGACTGAAAAAAGTTGGCAAATCCAAGGCCTTGGTGTCTGGGTCAATAATAAAATCGCCATAACAGCCTATGAAAAACTTGGTTTTAAGAAGATAGGTGAAGCTCAAGAGAGCACAAGAAAACCTGGAAAGTATTATCAGAAGATGATCAGGGTTGCAGCGAAGTAATTGCTGCCTCAACAAAACCATCGCGCTCCCACCCCGCAACGCGTGATTGAAAGAGTCCAGCCGTATCTTTAGTCCAAGCAACAAATGCACCCGCCTCTGCCTGTTGGACTCCGTAGGTGCAGGCAATCCCGTTGTTACTCAGAATTGCTTCCAGATCGGTGCCTGCAGCTGGTTGCCACTCTGTAGGAATGTAGACGGGGTTAGGCAAATCTTGTGGAAGGGCGGCCAAGATTGTGGTCGAATTGCAATCAATCGGAGGGTTAAAGGAAGCAACGGATACTGGTTCAGGTGAAGATCCAGCACAGCCTGTAAGTGTCACAGCTGTGAGTAATAGCACTAGATTTCTTTTTTGCACTAGATTTCTTTTTATCACTGGGAAAGCTGGACCCTATATTGGCGCTTACCAGATTCAAGAACGTATGAATCATAGAGTTTACGAGCGACTTCATTGTCGGCATCAGTGTTCCAATAGAGGCGTGAACATTTCATCTCGAGTGCAAATGCTTTCACGTAATCAATAAGAGCTCGCCCTGCTCCAGAACCGCGCATGGCTGGATCTACAAAGAGGTCCTCTAAATAGCAATGCCCACTCGGAGACCATGTTGAATTCTGCAGGTTGTAGGTAGTAAATCCGATAACTGCGCCATTTAGCTCTGCGACTGCGCACTTCATATTAAATTCAGGATCGATGATTCGATTCCATGTGCGCTCAGTCTGTTCTGAAGGTACGACGGTCTTATAAAAATCTAAATATCCTTGCCATAGAAGAAGCCAAACCTGCTTATCGCTCTCCTGAACTGGACGAATCGAGATTTCGTGAGTACTCATGGCGGAATCGTAGCCGCTGCATATACTCTTTCTTCATGAGCGAGCGTGAATATGCCGTAGTAACTGGAGCAAGTAGCGGAATCGGAGCTGCGACAGCCCGCCTATTGGCCTCTCATGGTTATCACGTTATTGCAGCAGCTCGCCGGCTAGATCGATTGCAGCAACTGGCATCGCAAGATTCACATATTGAAGCAATCGAACTTGATGTGACCGACCAGAAGAGCGTTGATTCATTGACTGCCCAATTAGTGGGCAAACCCATCGCGGTCTTAATCAACTGTGCAGGTGGAGCATTTGATGCAGCGCCTGTGACAGAGGCAGATCCAGAAATTTGGAAGAAGACTTTTGATATTAATGTTGTTGGTTCAGTTCGAATGGTGAAGGCCCTGACTCCGCTGATGCTCACACATGGAAGGGGACATGTGGTGGTTATATCGTCAACTGCTGGCCATCGTGCATATGAAAATGGTGGCAGCTATGTTGCGGCCAAATTTGCAGAGACATCTCTGGTTGAAACTCTTCGCCTAGAACTCAACGGCCAACCTATACGAGTAAGCGAGATAGCCCCAGGAATGGTCAAGACCGACGAGTTTGCAAAGGTTAGATTTGATGGTGATTCTGCGAAAGCGGCAAAGGTTTATGAAGGTGTTACACGGCCGCTCACAGCTGAAGACGTTGCCGAATCAATTCGCTGGACTGTCATGTTGCCAGATCACTTTAACGTTGATTCGATGACAATTCGCCCGATTGCACAAGCTGCCCAGCACAAGGTTTATCGCCAACCTCTGTAAATTATTTTTTAACGACTCGATAATTTTCAAGCGTTGGGTCTGTTGCATATGCAA
>ERZ889217.1314-NODE-1314-length-12867-cov-8.768264_pt1 | contig 12867 bp, 12 predicted proteins | sample MGYA00521098_ERZ889217 | MGnify/ENA primary metagenome ERZ889217 (study PRJEB32303, sample SAMEA104408613) | aquatic metagenome | biome: Brackish water; feature: Pelagic; material: water | place: Baltic Sea | collected 2014-06-10T22:04:00 | depth 2,362 m ...
CGCCACCACGTGCAGTGTTGGGCATCAAGACGCAGTAGCGCCCGGCCAAAGACAGATAGGTGGTCAAAGCCGCACCTTTATTACCGCGTTCTTCTTTAACCACTTGCACCAACATGATTTGGCGCATTTTAATCACTTCTTGTATCTTATAGCGTCGCGCCCGCGCTTTGCGCATGGGGGCTATTTCATCAGCTACATCTTCGTCGGCGATCGACTCAATCTCATTGGACTGGTATGGTCTTTCTGGCCAGCATGCTCATCATGGTCGCGATCATCACTTGCCTCAGCATCAACCTCTGTTTGACTTTGGCTTTCAGCTTCAGACTGCGCCGCCGGAGCTGCAAAGGGGGCGTCGAAACTTTCTAAATTAGCCTCATCGTCCTCATGACCGAACACTTCCCTGCCGGCAATCTCTGTGCCCAAAACGGGAGTTAGCGCTTCTAGATCAACGTCTGCGTCAGATAAGGGTCCTTGCAAAACCGCATCATTAGACTGAGTGCGTTCCGCGCGATTTTGATCGTTCCGGCCACGATCATTGCGCGGCTTTCTCTGACCACGCGCGGGGCGTGGTTCATCATCATTTTCTGCCGATGCTAAAGCCCGTTCTTCGTCCAGAAGCGCTTGGCGGTCTTCGGCAGGAATTTGGTAATAATCAGGGTGAATTTCGGCAAAAGCCAAAAAACCATGCCGGTTACCGCCGTAATCTACGAAGGCCGCCTGCAACGAGGGTTCAACCCGTGTGACTTTGGCTAAATATATATTGCCAGCAATTTGGCGTTTATTTAGGGTTTCAAAATCAAACTCTTCGACTTTGTTTCCATCAACCACGACCACACGCGTTTCCTCGGCGTGGGTGGCATCGATAAGCATTTTCTTAACCATTGTGTTCCGTTCCACCGTGCCAAAGCTGTGATGACCAAACCTATACTGGTCAAAAAAAGCGGTTGGGGTTGGTGTATTGTTTGGGCGGTGGCGCTAAGCGGAAATACCACGCGGGCACCATATTGGCGCCACTCGCGTTTTTCCATTTTACTCTCGCGCATCATCGCGGTTCTGTCCCAAATGCAAAATGCATTCATTAAGTTTGCCCTGAGTGCCAAATTTTGGCGGGCTCTGCGTGACCCTAAAGCCCTTTATCTGCCGTTGTCAGCGCGGTGTCGAACTCTATGTCGGCCTTGCGCGTGCAACTGCGAATCTTGTGGGTATGCATTTGATAAACGCACCTTAATGACCGTTATGGCGAAGCTTGTGGAAATTACAATCGAAACTTTTAGCAAACGCAGACCCTTTGGTTGAACAACCCCTATAAATAGTCCGAGCGCACTAAATTATATTTGGCCATCTTCTCATTCAAGGTGCGTCGTGGCAGGCACAGCTCATCCATCACCGCCGAGATATTGCCCTTATGGTGGCGCATGGTCGTGTCGACAAGCATGCGCTCAAAGGATTCAACATAATCTTTCAGAGGTTTACCTTCAGTGGTTAGCGCAGGACCAGCCATGTCATCATCGGCCAAAAGCAACGAGACAACCGCCCCCAACCCCCGACGGCTTTGCAAAACTGCGCGTTCGGTGATGTTGATCAGCTGGCGCACATTGCCCGGCCAAGGCGCTTGCAACAGTTGCGCCGCCTCTTGCGTGGTTAGTATAGGAGTGTCGCACCCATATTCTTCTGAAAATTTCTGGGCCATTTGCGTGAAAATGGTCAGAATATCTTCACCGCGTTGACGCAGCGGCGGCAAGATAATTGTCAACGCACTCAGACGATAGAAAAGGTCAGGGCGCAGCGCACCTTCGACGGTTTTATCAGGCGCATGATCGTTGCAAATCGCAATGATGCGGGTTTGCGGGGGAGTGCCTTGCTCGTTCATAAAGGCCAATAAGCGCGATTGCACCGGATGACACATCGCTTCGATATCTTCAAGGCAAAGCGTGCCGCCGCGCGCCTCTTCGACCAGGGGCAATGTGCCGTCGGCGGTGGGGCCGAACAACTTTGTGACCAGCTGATCTTCGGACCAAGCCGCACAAGAAAAGGCGATAATTTTGCGCCCAGCGCGCGGACCAACGGCGTGCAGCGCATGGGCGACCAAGGTTTTACCCGTGCCAATTTCGCCGTCGATCAGCACATGCCCGTCGGCTTGACCCCAATCAAGTAGATCTTCGCGCAACCGCTGCATAACCCCCGAGGTGCCGATCAGCTTTTCCACAAGCCCCGACCCATCCGACAATTCCCGCCGCAAAGCGCGGCTGTCCAATGCGATGCGCCTATTTTGCGCGGCCCGCTTGGCAATTTCAGTCATTCGATCTGGATCAAAAGGTTTTTCCAAAAAGTCAAAGGCACCCAAACGCATCGCCTCGACCGCTATTGGCACATCGCCATGCCCTGTGACCAAGATTACAGGCAACGTTGAATCCATCGCCATGATTTTCTTCAAAAAAGTCATACCGTCCATTGTGGGCATACGGATATCTGTGACCACAATGCCTGCATAATCGGGTGACAGATGGCTCAATGCCTCTTCTGCGCTGGCATAGGTCTCCGTGTCATAGCCCGACAGCGCCAACCATTGGCTGACCGATTGGCGCATGTCCATCTCGTCATCAACAATCATAATTTTCATGACTCGTGCCATCTTACCCTCATTTCTGTGTGACTGTGGCACCGATCAGAGGCAGCTGCACCTCAAATATAGCGCCGCCGCCATCACGATTGCGCGCGGTCAAGCGCCCCGAAAAATCTGAGATAATCCCCGATGAGATGGCCAACCCAAGCCCAACCCCCTCGCCGACTTTTTTGGTGGTATAAAAGGGTTCAAACACATTGTTCAATTGCGCAATCCCATGTCCATTGTCTTGCACCAACAAAAGGGCGGTTTTCTCCTGGCGCATGATAATGTCGATATGCGGTGCTTGGGTAGTTTTTGTGGCATCAAGCGCATTGCGCAGCAGGTTGATGATCACTTGCTCAAGCCGAATGCGGTCGGCCAAGACCATCATGGGTTTGCGCGGAATGTCGCGGTTGATATGCACGACGCGCTGTTTAAGCTGCGGCTCCATCATCGCCAAAGCCTGCGACACGCAGTCGCGAAAGTCCACCGCCTCAAAGGCCTCGCCGCCTTTGCGGGCATAGGATTTCAACTGCCGGGTAATGGCCCCCATCCGGTCAATCAAATCATCGATCCGCTGAAATGAAGACAGCGCCTCTTGCGCACGGCGGCGCTGCAGCAAAAGCCGCGCTCCGGCCAAATAGGTTTTCATCGCTGCTAAAGGCTGGTTCAACTCATGACTGACCGCCGCAGACATTTCACCTAGAGCCGCCAATTTTGACGATTGCGCCAAGGTCAGCTCGGCCACTTCCAGGGTTTTTTGTACCTTTTCGCGTTCGGCTATTTCGGCCTCAAGGCGCGAATTCAGGCGGCGCAGGTCAGCGGATTCGCGTTGGAATGTGATCGACTGCGACCAGGCTCTCCGCGAAAGGTAGTAAAAGGCAATCGACAAAAGAATGGCAAACCCCATGATTTCAAGGGCCAGAACGCCATTCACACGCTCGCGCACCGAATTATAGGCGGTGAATGTATAGATGCGCCAACCACGAAACAGCACGCGCGCATTGGTTTGTAAAACCGCCGCACCTTGAACAACGGCCTCACCCGTGCCGTCGGTCCAGTCCGAGGGGGCTTGCTTTAAATTAAACAGACCTTTTAACGTGGCGGTGCTGGTTAGCGCCTCTTCAATGGTTTTATCGCGCCAACGCGGCTGCGTGGATAGGATGATAATGCCCTTGCTGTCGGTCACCAAAACCGCATCTTGCAAACCCGACCAGGAACGTTCGAATTTCATCAAATCAACCGAGACGACAATCACCCCCAAAGGTTTATTGTCTACCATAATCGCGCGTGAATAGGTGAAATCAAACCCGCCCGAAAGGCCGGGGGTAGCATTAAAAAGCGTATCGACTTGGCGCTGCGCAGACACGAAATAAGGCTCACTGCGCAGATTTTTTCCCAAAAGCGTGCGGTTGGTGGCGGCCACGACGCGGCCATCCTTATCCAAAAGGGTGATTTGCGCCACACCAATATCAGCTTGAAAGGACATCAAAAGCTGCGAGGTGGCAGTATATTGCCCCGACTGCAATGAGGCGACAAGTGCCGGATCCCGCGCCAAAAGCAGCGGCACAATCGAGGTGCGTTGAACTTCGGTTAAAATATTCCCCGAATACAGCGTTAACCGCAGTTCGGCGCGGTTCCGGGTGGCCTCGGTGAAACGTTGGGTTAAAAATTTATTTGTGTAAAAGACCACACTGATTGTCAGCGCCAAAAGCAGGCCAATGATCAGCTTTATGCGCCAGGTGACGCCCCCCCCTATAACAGGCTGCGGGAGCACCGTCGCACTGGAGACATTTCTGCTTTGTTTCACGGCTGGTTTGCTCATGGGGCAAGCCTAGCAAGGCCCGCGCCAATGCTCAAGACAGGCTGTTTAGGCAAGGGCAAGTTGCCCGACCAAAGTTTGAAACATCGCTTGCCCATCTGTAGCCCCTATTGCGCCGTCAGCCACCCGTTCAGGATGCGGCATCATGCCCAAGACACGGCGGTTTTGGGACAAGACCCCCGCAATATCACCCATAGAGCCGTTAGGATTATCGCTGTAGGTAAAGGCGACGCGCCCCTCGGCCTGCACGCGGGACAGCGTGTCTGCGTCCAGCGTATAATTGCCGTCATGATGGGCAATCGGTACTTGAATATGCGTGCCTTGTGCATAGCCATTGGTAAAGACGCAGTCGCAATCACCAACCTTTAGTGTCACGGTTTTGCAGATGAATTTAAGCCCCGCATTGCGCATCAACGCTCCTGGCAAAAGTCCCATTTCGGTTAAAACCTGAAAGCCATTGCAAATCCCTAAAACATAACCACCCCTTTGGGCATGGGTCTGTACAGCGACGGCAATTGGGGCACGCGCAGCGATTGCCCCACAGCGCAAATAGTCGCCAAAAGAAAAACCACCTGGCACGCCGACAATATCAACCCCTTCGGGCAATGCGATTTCCTTGTGCCAAACTCGCACCACTTCGGCACCTGCCGCCTCAAAGGCTAGGGCCAAATCGCGGTCACAGTTAGATCCGGGGAAGGTCAGAATTGCGGCTTTCATGTCGGAGACTTTCGATCGAGGGGCACGGCAAAGGGGGCTTTTGCGCTTTTTACGATATTTCGATTGTGTATTTTTCAATTACAGTATTAGCTAAAAGTCGGTCGCACATGGTTTTGACGGACATTTCGGCCGCATCTTTGTCTGAACCGACGACATCAAGCTCAAGCACTTTTCCTTGCCGCACGCCCGTCACTCCTGAAAAGCCTAAAGCGCCCAGTGCGTGGCGCACGGCCTCACCTTGGGGGTCTAACACGCCATCTTTCAACATAATATGGATACGCGCCTTCATGGTTTGACCTTTCAATTTATTAATGTGGGCCTGGTTGTGTGTGTAACGTTTGATGGCAAAACACCCAGCCTTTTCGCCAGCTCGGTATAGGGATCGGGTAATGGAACCGGGACGCGTGGTGCGCCGTCTGGTTCAGGGGTGTCTAGACCGCGATTGTCCCAAAGGCGGCAACTGTCGGGGCTAATTTCATCAGCCACTATCAGACGCATAAAGTCGCCCTCCCAAACGCGGCCAACTTCCAAACGAAAATCCGCCAGCCGAATGCCAACCCCCATCATAACGCCAGACAAAAAGTCATTCACACGCAAAGCCAAAGCCACTATATCGTCTAGGTCTTGTTGATTGGCCCAGCCAAAGGCGATGATATGTTCCTCCGACACCAAGGGTGAACCAAGTTTTTCATCTTTGAAATAATATTCAACGATCGGACGCGGCAAAGCCATACCCAGTGGTATCCCCAACCGATTAGTGATATCTCCCGCGGCAAAATTACGCACCACCACTTCAATTGGCACAATTTCGGCCATTCTGACCAACTGCTCGCGCATATTAAGACGGCGCATAAAATGGGTAGGCACGCCAATACTGTTCAGCCCAGCCATGAAAAATTCGGACAAACGATTATTCAACACGCCTTTGCCATCAACCGCAGCATGGGGCGGGATCGCCGTCTTATTGCCGTCGTCTTTGTAATATTGGATCAAAGTGCCAGGCTCGGGGCCCTCATAAAGGATCTTAGCCGTACCTTCATAGATTTTCTTACGACGTGCCATCAATGCCTCGATCACTTGACGGGTAATTTGAGCGATCCCGCCCGTCTTTCATCTACGGCTATACTTCAAGGAGGGCAAGGTCGCAAGGCTGATGGCACCCGTTGTTTTGCGACCAAAGCTTTATATTAAAAAAGAAAAATCCAATAAATTATGTTAAATTGAAAAGATTTATTGAACATAAAGCGCTTTTAAAAATAATTTTTCCATGATGCCAGTTTAAAATTTCAGCTGAAAATATACCAAATAATCTTTTGGGCCTATGGGCAATCAATTTACTGAGAAAATCCGTCCCCAAGGCCTATGGCCAAGGTTGTGATTTTAGATCTGGCTGAAATGGTTGTTGGGTCGGTTATGGCTAAAGTCATCCAGAACCTGGGCACACAATCATCGGCAGAGGAGCCAGTATAAAAATACGCCCAATATGGGCTTGATGCAAAAACCCACATCATGGCACGGGGCACATAGAAACTTATGTAGATTTTATTTGTTAAAACCTTGGTTGCTGCCTTACCGTTAGAACGGGTCAGAAGGACTGATTGCCAACATTTGAGCCTATCAGCCATACTCTTATAAACGGCCTGCGCTAGGTTGGGGGCGGATCCGCTGTCTCTCAGCCCAGATTTACCCTAACTCACCCAAAAGCCCTTACGCGTGCGAGGCTTTTGGTGCTACCTCCTTATATAGGTTGATCCATGGATTACAGTTAAGCAAAAAAAAATGCAACCCGCGCCGCAACCAACCAAGGATCTCGAAAATAGCATAGTCTTATGGCAATTTTCGTAAACCGCTTATTATCTGCCATGCGACAAAGTTTTTGAAATTTAGGCATGAAGTCCGCCAATTGGAAACAACTTTACTGCTCTGTGCACCCCATTACTGGGGGGGGCTTTAAGCCAATTTTCTTTTATATCACACTTCGTCGATCGAAAGAGGGTAACTTTGGTCTCCTTTGCTGCAGGCGCATCTGCTTTAAAACTTCATAATGATCATGAAGATTATGAAATTGCCTAAAGTTCATTTGTCTGTCATGGGCAATATTTAAAGTTTACCCTACTTCAGTAAGGATAATTTATGGACGCGCTTTCAAAACTTTTGCAAACACATGATTGGCTAATGGCTGACGGAGCTACGGGCACGAATTTGTTTAACATGGGCCTATCCTCTGGTGATGCCCCCGAGTTTTGGAACCTCAACCATCCCGACCGTATCCGCACGCTTTATAAATCAGCGGTCGACGCCGGATCGCATATTTTTTTGACCAACAGCTTTGGCGGCAACGCGAGCCGCCTGAAACTGCATGACGCGCAAAGTCAGGTTCATGAACTGAACCGCGTCGCCGCAAGCCTTGGGCGTGACATAGCCGACGCAGCAGGCCGCCCCATTGTAGTTGCAGGCTCGATGGGCCCCACGGGTGAGATTATGACGCCAATGGGCACCCTAACCCATGAGATAGCGGTCGAAATGTTTCACGAACAGGCCGAAGGCTTGAAAGCTGGTGGTGCGGACGTTCTGTGGGTGGAAACCATATCAGCCCCCGAAGAATATGCCGCCGCCGCCCAAGCTGCTAAATTGGCAGGCATGCCTTGGTGCGGCACCATGAGCTTTGACACCGCTGGGCGCACGATGATGGGCCTGACCTCTTCTAATATGGCGGATATGGTCGAAAAATTAGAAAATCCCCCCTTGGCCTTTGGGGCCAATTGTGGGGTTGGCGCGGCGGATCTATTGCGCAGCCTTATTGGTTTTGTCGCCCAAGGCGAAACGCGACCCTTAATTGCCAAAGGCAATGCGGGCATTCCTAAATATCACGACGGCCATATCCATTATGACGGCACGCCAGAATTGATGGCGGAATATGCGATTTTGGCACGCGACATTGGCGCCACTATCATTGGCGGCTGCTGTGGCACGATGCCTGAACATCTGGCCTCAATGCGTCGCGCGCTTGACAGCCGTGCCAAAGGCTCCCCCCCCAGCCTTGAGCTGATAGCCAAAACTTTAGGCGGTTTTTCCTCGGCCTCAGACGGAACAGGCGATCAGGCTAATGAGGCCCCGCGCCGTGTACGGCGCCGCAACAAATAACTGCTTTCTTTTCATTTTATAGGCTAAAGAAAAGTCAGATCTTTAGCTTTTTGTGACGCTTGTCGGCTTTATACGCGACTATGTCGCTAACCGATAAGTTTCGCGATGCGATTGGTCGCAATGAGAACGAACAGTATAGTGGCAGGAGCGCCCCATGGCCGATGAAAATGACGACATCATCTTAAGCGAGCTTTCAGACGACGAATTGGTCTTGCAAATGCACGACGACCTTTACGACGGGTTGAAGGAAGAAATCGAAGAAGGCGTGAATATTCTTTTGTCACGCAAGTGGACCCCTTACGATGTGCTGACCAAAGCTTTGGTCGCAGGCATGACGATTGTGGGCGCTGATTTCCGTGATGGGATTTTGTTCGTGCCAGAGGTTTTGCTTGCCGCTAATGCCATGAAGGGTGGCATGTTCATTCTAAAACCGCTTTTGGCCGAAACAGGTGCTCCGCGCATGGGTAAGATGGTTATAGGCACCGTAAAAGGTGACATTCACGATATTGGCAAAAACTTGGTGGGCATGATGATGGAGGGCGCAGGCTTTGAAGTGCGAGATCTGGGCATCAACAATTCGGTAGAGAAATATCTCGAAGCCATCGAAGCCGACCAACCAGATATTTTGGGTATGTCTGCCCTTTTGACCACGACCATGCCTTATATGAAGGTTGTGATTGATACTCTTAAAGAAAAAGGCATGCGCGAAGATTATATCATCTTGGTCGGTGGTGCGCCTTTAAACGAAGAATTTAGCCGCGCCATTGGTGCAGACGCATATTGCCGGGATGCAGCGGTGGCTGTTGAAACGGCAAAAGCGCTTGTCGCCCGCAAACACAATCAATTGAACGCTTAAGCGGTTTTTTAAATCACTGAAAGATTTAGTCGGTTAAACCCTAGACCTCGGTCTGGGGTTTTTCTTTTGGGACTAGAAAGTTCTTGCTCCACCCCAATATAAAGGAAATGATAAATCCGAATTGAGGAGAGTCGCAATGCCAATGCATGTTTTCGTGACCTTACTGATTGCCGTTATTTTGGCTGGGGGCTTTACGTTACTTTTTGCTCAAGACCTTGGCTGGCCGGCTGCCATTTTGGGGGCCAGTGCTTTAGCAATGCGTGCGTCCCTTGCTTTGCGTCCATGACGGCACTCGATGATGACGTTCTAACCCATCAGGGGTTAGAGTGTCGCAATCACGGTCGGATTTTGCTAATTGCTTGCGGCGCCCTTGCGCGTGAGGTGTTGGCCCTCAAATTTGCCAACGGCTGGTCGCATATGGATTTGCACTGCCTGCCTGCTAATTTGCATCTATGGCCCGACCGTATCCCGGACGCGGTGGAACAGATGATCCTGCGTCAGCGCGAATCTTATGAAAAAATCTTTGTCCTTTATGCCGATTGCGGCACGGGTGGACTATTGCAAACTCGCTGCGCAAAACTGGGAGTCGAGATGATGGCCGGCCCGCATTGCTATTCGTTTTTTGAGGGTAACGCCCTTTTTGAAACATTGGCCGAGCAGGAATTTACTGCCTTTTATTTGACCGATTTTCTGGTGCGCCAATTTGATTCGTTCGTGTGGAAACCCATGGGGCTTGATCGCCACCCCGAGTTGCGCGACATGTATTTTGGCAATTATACCAAATTGGTCTATCAGGCCCAAACCGATGACCAAATGCTTGACCTAAAGGCACAAGAATGCGCGCACCGATTAGGCCTTGCATATGAGCGGCGTTTCACGGGATATGGTGATCTTTATGCCGAACTTGTAGCGCTTTAACGCGCCAAAACCTTGAAATTGGACCCAAAAGCCGTGCAAGCGCAAGAATTTGTCAAAAACTTTATAAAACTATGGGGTGACAAGGCCCCGCGCGAGATAGCAGCGCTTTGCGCCTTTGACGCGCATATGCTGACCGTTACGGGCCTTTGGTGCGAAGGGCGCATTGAAATTGAGAAAGCCCTTTCCAGCGAAATGGTGGGGCTTTTTCACCAAGCGCGCATAGTCTTGGGGCGCTCACATATCCGCACACTGTCCTCATCAGCCGAAGTTGCGACCCAACGACTTGTCGTCTCGGGGCTTGTGGATGCGCAAGGGCAAGATCTCGGGCGCGTTGGGGCGATTTTAACACTGGTTTTATCGAAAAGTGATGAGGGTCATTTCCAAGCCGTCAGCGTGACATTCAGCCCGCTAAGCCAATAAAACGCCTTAGTCACCCAAAAGCGCACTGGCCGCATCGCGGGCCGCTTGGGTGATTGTGTCCCCCGCCAACATGCGCGCAATCTCTTCTATGCGGGCATTCTGATCTAAGGGGGTAACAGTCGAAAGGGTCATGCCGGCCTTTACCTTTTTTTCCACCCGCCAATGATGGGTGCCAAGGGCTGCTACTTGGGGCGAGTGGGTCACAACCAACACTTGCCCACCTTGCGCCAAACTTGCCAAACGCCGCCCCACCGCATCGGCCGTAGCCCCACCAACACCGCGGTCAATCTCGTCGAAAATCATGGTCACTCTTGGGTTCTCACGTGTCAGGCACACTTTCAGCGCCAGCAAAAACCGCGACAACTCCCCCCCCGACGCAATGCGATTAAGCGCCCCCGAAGGCGTACCCGGATTGGTCGCCACGCAAAAGGCCACCAGATCTTGGCCCTCGGGCCCGGGATCTTGGGCTGTGAGGGTGGTTTCGAAAATCGCCCGTTCCATCTTAAGGGGAGCCAATTCGCCCACCATGGCCGCATCTAGCCGCTTAGCCGCAGCTTTGCGCGCTACGGTTAGAGCGTCAGCCTCTTGGGCATAAGTGGCTTCAGCCGACGCCAATATTTGCGAAAGAGCGGCAACGCCTTTGGTGCTGTCGTCGAGCGCATTTAGGCGCGCGCACAAACGATCAGCAAACGGGCCCAGATCATCTGGCAAGACATTATGCTTACGTGCCAATGCACGAATGGCAAAAAGACGTTCTTCTAAATGTTCAAGATCTTGGGGATCAAAGTCCAAGGCTGCAAGCTGGCGCTCGATACTGTCGATTGCTTCGCCCAGTTCGGTCATCGCCCGGCCAAGGCCGGCGATGGGAACCTCAAGGCCCGTTATGGAATCGAATTGGATCGCAACCCCTTCCAAACGGCGCAGGGCGTCGCCCATCATCATATCGGCCCCTTGGTCAGATATCAGTACCAAAGCGCGAGCAATTTCGCCGCGCAATTTTCCGGCCGCCTGCATGTGGCGGCGGCGAGTGTCTAAGGACGCCTCTTCGCCTGCTTGAGGGTTTAGTTGGACAAGTTCGGCCACAGCATTACGCAAGTATTCTTCTTCAGCGGTCAGTTTGGCAACTTCGGCGTGCGCGCTGTCCAGCGCCTTTTGCGCCCGCCCCTGCTCTGCCCAAGCCACCCGACAAGCACTTAGGTCAAGTTTGGCAAAATCGTCCAAAAGCGCGCGGTGTCCACGTGGGTTCAAAAGCCCACGATCATCTTGCTGGCCATGCAGTTCAACCAATTGATCCGACAAGGCACGCAACAACTCGCCCGAGGCGCGCCGCTCATTCACCCAAGCAGACTTGCGGCCGTCGGCATAATTCACTCGCCGCAAGATCACTTCGGACGTATTTTCTATACCCGCGTCAACCAAGATTGCGCGGGCAGGATGCGCCGGCGCGAGGTCAAAAACGGCCGTAACCTCCCCCTGCTCAGCCCCTTGGCGCACTAGCTCGGCCCGGCCACGCCAGCCCAGCACAAAGCCCAAACTGTCAAGCAAGATCGATTTTCCCGCCCCAGTCTCGCCAGTAAGCACGTTTAGCCCCGGCTCAAAAGCCAAACTTAAGTTATCAATGATTAGCATATCTCGAATATCAAGCGCGCGTAGCATTTTGCTTCCTAGCCGTTAGAGCCATTCGCCCTTAATCATTTGCCGATAGACATCGCGCAACCAATTGCTGCCCCCAACCTCAGGTTTCATGCCGTTAGTCGTCAACAGCTTATAGCTGTCTTGGTAAAAGGGACTTGATTGGTAGTTATACCCTAAGATCGCACCTGCGGTCTGGGCCTCATTCTGCAGGCCCAGTGCAGCATAGGCTTCTACCAGACGGTGCAGAGCTTCGGCCGTGTAGGCGGTGTTCTGATAATTTTGCACCACTGAGCGAAAACGATTGATCGCAGCTGTGAAGCTTGAACGTTTTAAATAGTAGCGCCCAACTTCCATTTCTTTCGCCGCTAAATGGTCAAAGGTCAAATCGAATTTCAGCGCAGCAAGGCGTGCATAATCTGAATTTGGATATTGGTCGATTACATTACGCAGTCCCGTCAGTGCTTCGAATGTAATGGCCTGATCGCGGCCCACATCATCAACTTGATCATAATAGGACAGGGCCACCAAATAAAGCGCATAGGGCGCGTCTTCGTCCCCAGGATAAAATTCGATGAACCTCTCCCCAGCCGATCGGGCCTCTTCATATTTTCGGTCTTTGTGATAGACATAGGCCTGCATAATCAACGCGCGTTTTGACCACTCGGAATAGGGATAAAGACGTTCAACCTCAGCAAAAAGTTCTACCGCTTTTTTGCGGTCTTTATCCACTTCCAGCATATATTCAGCGTT
>ERZ889217.1315-NODE-1315-length-12866-cov-37.761065_pt1 | contig 12866 bp, 14 predicted proteins | sample MGYA00521098_ERZ889217 | MGnify/ENA primary metagenome ERZ889217 (study PRJEB32303, sample SAMEA104408613) | aquatic metagenome | biome: Brackish water; feature: Pelagic; material: water | place: Baltic Sea | collected 2014-06-10T22:04:00 | depth 2,362 m ...
CAACCTCGCCTCCGCTGCCACCTTGCTCATCAGGAATCGCGTCGTCAATCGGCGGGGTCGTCGCCACAAATGAACCAGCACCGACCGTAGTCGTGCCCGAACTGAAACTAATCGCCGCCGCAACGGCGACAGACAAAATTATCTTCCGGTAAATTTTGGCTCTCGCTTTTCGATAAAGGCACGCATCGCTTCAGCCGTGTCGCTCGTTGCAAAGTTGATTGTCTGCGCGGCGGCCTCGTCGTCCAAGGCTTCTTCAAGAGTTACGTTCAGCGAATTATTTAAAAGACGCTTGGTCTGCGCCAATGCGATCGGTGGGCCCGCAGCAAGTTTGCGCGCCCAAGTGTCAACAAACGCATCAACTTCGCCATCAGGCAGAACTCGATTGATTAGACCCATCTCAAGCGCGTCGTTTGCACCAATAATTTCTGCCAACAATGCGAGTTCTTTGGCGCGATGCATGCCTATGCGTCGCGGCAACAACCACGAGCCGCCAAAGTCAAGCGACAATCCGCGACGTGCAAAAATTTCAGAAAACCGCGCCGTCGAAGATGCCACAACCAAGTCACAACCAAGTGCCAAGTTGCAACCCGCGCCCACTGCAACACCACGTACCTTGGCAATTGTCGGTTGAGGCAGACGTTGCAAAGCGATGCAGGCATCGTTGACCCGCCGCATAGCTGCCAAGTGATGCACTTGGTTCTGCGCACTGGCACCAACGGCAGCGGCGGCATTGCCACCTCGCCCACTCAAATCTGCACCCGAGCAAAAATCGTTGCCAGCACCCGTGACAACAACAACTCGATCGTCGGCGCGCGATGCAATTTCACGAAAAATCTCGGCCAAGCCATCCCACATTGCCGAATTAATCGCGTTTTTCTTCTCAGGCTGATTAATCGTCACCGTAACAACAGAATTTTCACGAAAAACCTGCAGAGTTTCCATTGCATAGACGATACTTGCCATATGGGATTCAACCCGACTCGCAAACGCAACACCCGCCCGATCGATTATTTAATCGTCGCCAGCGCAATGCTTGCAATTACCGCACTCGTGATCTGGGCTTTTTTCGGCTAGCTATTTTTAGTTAACGAAACATCTGATCAAATGTCAAAATCAATTTGGAACGGTCTCTACGGCAACATTGAAGTGCGTCGCGTTCAACCCTACGAAGCACTCAAGAACTACATCTGCCCTGGCTGCAACCAAGAAATTGCCAAAGGCACAGGCCATTACGTTTGCGTGCCATCCGAGGCGCCAGACTTGCGTCGACACTGGCACTATGCCTGCTGGGATCGTCGCACCGCAAACTAAAAAGCATCGCGCACAATCTCAACTTTTACTCCCATAACAGAAGCGACATCAAAACGCACGGCACTGTAACTAATCGTCTGACTAGCCAAAAACTTTTTTGTTGCAATGCGCAGTTTTTTCTGTTTTACTGGCGTTACCGATTCGAGTGCCGAGCCAAAATAATTTGATGCTCGCGCCCGCACTTCGACAACAACAATTGTCTTAACTTGCGCCTCGCGCAAAACGGCGACAATGTCGAGTTCGCCTTCGCGACAGTGCCAATTTCGGACGACAATTTCGTAGCCATCTCGCTGATAAAAACTTGCCACCAAATCTTCTGCCCATCGGGCTCGCGCCATGCGCACAACCGCGCGATCGCGCGCAGTCAAACCACCGCGGCTTACGCGTCTTGTGGTGGCAGTTCTTCGATGTTCAGGTCTTTGAAACTCATCACTCGCACCTTCGGCACGAACCGGCTCTTGCGGTATAGATCCCACACCCATGCGTCGCTAAGCGTCACCTCAAGTAGTGGTCGTACACCTTCGGCGACGACCTTTACATCAACATTGTTGGCCAGATAAAACCGACGATCTGTTTCGACTGCGAACTTAAATAGTTTTACGACGTCAGAATATTCTTGAGCCAATTGCAATTCACGCTCGGCCTCGAATTGTTCGAGATCGTCAGTGTTCAATGTGGATGCCGACTAAATCGACTGGCAGAAAAACAAAGAAATTTATTGGTCTTCGCGAAGTTCGCGCACTTTGGCCGACTTACCAGTTCGCTCGCGCAAGTAGTTGAGTTTTGCGCGACGCACATCGCCACGCTTGACAACTTCGAGTTTTGCAACCGACGGGCTGTGGATCGGAAAAGTTCGCTCGACACCAACGCCGTAACTGAGTTTTCGCACTGTGTAATTTTCGGCGACACCTGATCCGTAGACCGAAATTACGTTGCCTTGAAAAATCTGAACTCGCTCTTTGCCGCTTTCAACGACGCGAACATGAACTTTCACTTCATCGCCGGGACCGACCTTTGGAATGTCAGTGCGAAGAGTTTGCTTATCGACGATGTCTGTTGGTTTCATAGAGGTCTTTCAGGATACGGCACACAAGGGAACTCTTCCAACAGCCTCTTTTCGACGCTGCTCAAGCCACCACGGCGTTCTATGAGGTCAGGACGAGAGCGCACGGTGCGATGCAACGCTTGTGCACGCCTCCAGCGCTCAATCTTGGCGTGATCGCCGTTGCGCAAAACTTCTGGCACTTCCCATCCGCGAAACTCTGCAGGTCGTGTGTAGTGCGGCTCTTCGAGCATTCGCGATACACCAAAGCTTTCTGAAACAGGCGAAGCTTCGTTGCCCATCGCGCCTGGCAACAACCGCGTTGTTGCTTCGATCACTAAACACGCCGCAACTTCACCACCACTCAAAACAACGTCGCCAATCGAAATCTCGCCATCAATCAAGTGCTCGACCACGCGATGGTCAACACCCTCATAGCGACCGCACAGCAAGCTAAAGCCTGCCGACTTGCTCAATTGGTCGGCAAACTCTTGGTCAAAACTTCGCCCACCCGGCGAAAGCAAAAACAAAGGCCGCTGTGGCTGCACTGCTTCGACCGCGGCAAAAATTGGCTCGGGCCGAAACAACATGCCCGCGCCGCCACCATAAAGTGCATCGTCGACACGACGCGACTCATCGCCATAGTCGCGCAAGTCGTGACAACGCAGATCAACAATCGATTCTTCGCGGGCACGCCCCAACAAACTTTCGTTGCAAAAGTCGTCGACGAGTTTTGGAAAAATCGAAAACACATCGATGCGAAAAGCCGATTTCATGCTCACTCGTCACCTTCGTTCAAATCAAATAATCCTTGCGGTGGATCAATTGTGATGCGCTCTTTGGTTCGACTGACAACAAAAACTATCGGCACTAGTGCGCCAGACTCGAGCTCAAGCAAGGCGTGTGCTGGGTTGTCGACAACCGCGACGCAGCGACCGTGATTTACTCCAGAGACATCTTCTACTTCGGCACCGATTAGTTCGTGCACCCACATCACACTTGAATCTTCGATCGGCTCGCCGAAGACATCGTTTTTGCAAAGTCGCTCGGCCAAATTGCGATCGTCGATACCGGCAAAGTGCATCAACCAAGTCGTCGACTGGCTCGGGCTCAACTTGCCTGACGACAATTGACCGCGCGCGCTCGTGACTGTCATCCATTCGTTTTGAATAAAAAGTTTCGCACCAGGTCGAGTGCGCTCTGGGCGATCGGTGAAGAAAGAGACGTAGACGTCGCCTTTAACACCGTGCGGTCGCGTTACGCGACCAACGTGCAACAAACCCTGTGGAGTCTGGGCGTCAGTCGTCGAGAAAGTCGACATCGACTTCGGCATTATCGCGCGATGCCGCAGCGCGCACCACTGCGCGAATGCTCTGCGCTGTGCGACCACGACGGCCAATTACACGACCGAGGTCACCGTCAGCGACGCGAACTTCGAGAATTATTTTGCCCTCGTCTTCAATTGATTCGATCTTCACCGCGTCTGGTGTGTCGACAATCGATTTGACGATGTGCGTCAATACTGAAGAAGCAGTCGGCGCGAGAGTTGCGTTGGCTGTCTGTGCGTCAGACATTATTTCGCAGGCTTCTTGGTCGCTTGAAACTCAGCCCATGTTCCGGCGATTTCGAGCAACTTGCGAACACGCTCTGTTGGCAGAGCGCCTTTTTGCAACCACAAAATTACGCGCGCGCTATCAACCTTGAGCGCTGATGGCTCTTGTTGCGGCTGGTAGGTGCCAAGAATTTCGAGAAAGTTTGTATCGCGCGCTGAACGAGTGTCGGCGGCAACGATTCGATAGTGAGGTCTCTTGGTTTTACCCACACGAGAGAGACGCAGTTTTACTGACATGGATTTCCGATCTTTAAGCCAAATGGTCCAAACGAACCGACTTGTCAGGCTATCGCGGCCCCAGGCGCGAGCCCAACGCGGCAGCCAAGTCGTCAGGCATGCCTGCGGTCTTTGCGCCCTTGCCTCGCTTGCCACCGAGCATGCCCTTGCCGCCCATTTGCTTCATCATTTTCTTCATTTCACTGAATTGCTTCACCAGCCGATTGACATCAGCAACAGTCGTGCCCGAGCCTTTCGAGATGCGAATGCGGCGCGAACCGTCGATCAATTCGGGTCTCGCCCGCTCTTGAGGTGTCATCGAATAAATGATCGCTTCGGTGCGCTTGACCTGATCATCAGGAATCTCAGCGTTCTTCAATTCTTTGGGCACTCCTGGCATCATGCCCATCACGCCTTGCAGTGAGCCCATCTTTTTGAGTTGTTGCAACTGTTCGAGAAAATCTTCGAGCGTAAACTCGCCTTCCATCATTTTTGCCGCAGTTGCCTCGGCTTTTTCTTTTTCGAAAACTTTTTCAGCCTGCTCAATGAGCGTGAGCATGTCACCCATGCCGAGAATGCGACTCGCCATTCGATCGGGGTGAAATTGTTCGAAGGCATCAAGTTTTTCACCTGTCGATGCAAACGCAATCGGCTTGCCCAAAACTTGCTTCACTGACAGCGCGGCACCACCGCGAGCATCGCCGTCAAGTTTCGACAAAATCACGCCATCAATCGACAGTGTCTCGTCAAAAGATTTAGCCACTGTCACAGCGTCTTGACCAGTCATCGCATCGATAACTAGAAACGTAAATTTCGGTTGCACCGCTTCAGAAATATCTTTGACCTGCTGCATCATCTCGGCATCAATCGCCAATCGGCCCGCAGTGTCGACGATCAAAACATCTTTACCGAGGCGTTGTGCCTCAGCCAGACCAAGTTTGGCTGTGGTTACAGGGTCACCTGGTTCAGAAAACACAGGGACATTTATTTGCGCACCCAACACACGCAACTGTTCGACTGCGGCTGGTCGTTGCAAGTCGGCACCAACAAGCATCGGCTGTCGCCCTTGAGACTTAAACCAACTTGCAAGTTTGGCCGCGTTGGTTGTTTTGCCCGCACCTTGCAGACCAGCCATCAAAACAACAGTCGGCGGATGTGTCGCATATGTGATTTTGAGTGTCTCGCCACCCAGCATCGCGACAAGTTCGTCGTTGACTATTTTTATAACTTGCTGCCCCGGATTCAACGCGGTCGACGCGGTCGCCCCAACGGTGTTTACGCGAATTCGCTCAATCACGTCGCGCACAACACCAACATTGACGTCGGCTTCAAGCAACGCCGTACGTACTTCAGCCAAGACTTCAACTACATCGCTTTCAGTGAGTCTTCCGCGGTTACGCAGCCCTTTTAGAACACCGCCAAGTCGATCAGAAAGCGTTTCAAACATCGCAGGTCAGGTTATCTGTGAATTTTTAGTCGCAAATTTTGCTTGCAATTTTTACTCGAAAAGCGCAGCCACAAACTCGGCTGCATCAAACTCGACTAAGTCGTCAATCGTTTCTCCGAGGCCGACAAGTTTGACCGGAATCTGCAACTCGGTTTCAATTGCAAACACAATGCCGCCGCGTGCTGAGCCGTCAAGTTTCGTCAATACAACGCCAGTTACGGCTGTCGCTTGAGCAAACTGCTTGGCTTGAGTCAAGCCGTTCTGGCCAGTCGTTGCATCAATCACCAACAAAACTTCAGTTACCTTGCCGCTGCCTTTGTCGGCGACACGACGAACTTTCGTTAACTCTTCCATCAAGTTTGTGTTGTTCTGCAGTCGACCCGCAGTGTCAGCGAGCACTAGATCAATTTTCTTCGCTGAGGCCCGCGCGACTGCATCGAATATCACCGAACTCGGATCGCCACCTTCGCTGCCACGCACAATCTCAGCACCCGAGCGCTGCGCCCAAGTTTCAAGTTGATCACCAGCGGCTGCTCGAAATGTGTCGCCAGCCGCCATCAATACTGTGCGACCAAGTTTGCTTTGTTGTGCCGCGAGTTTGCCAATCGTCGTCGTCTTTCCCGCACCGTTAACACCTACGACAAGCCAAATGTTCGGTGCGTTTAGCGAGCGATCAAAATTCAATTCGCGTACGGTGTTCGAAAGTTGTGAGGTCATCTCGGTTTGTATGGCAACACGCAAATCAGTGGGATGAACTATTTTTTTCGCTTTAACCAACTCACGCAATGGCGATAAAACTCGAGTCGTCGTAGCCACCCCAAGATCAGCGCGCAATAGTGCTTCTTCGAGATCGTCCCAAGTTTCTTGAGTAATCGCAGATCTTGTGAGTGCGCTCGTCAAGGCACCCGCAAACGAACTGCGCACTTTGCCTAGACGATCATGAACCGTCGCCGTTGTTTTAACTGTCTCAGTCGCGAGTGGCGCGGCCACTGGCACTACTGCATTGGGCGTTGCTACATCATGTGGTTCTGCAGCGACTTTGACTGCGGCTTTAGGCGCAATTTCAACTGAAGTCGAGCGGCGGCGACCAACTACGACGACTCCGATACCGAAAACAATCGTCAGCACTGCGAGTGCCAACAAAATTGTTGGCGCAGTTTCAGCAGCAAACCGTGGCGCAAAAATTTCGAGCGCGAACATAAATTATTTTATGCCGACTGTGCGGTGACGCGCTCCACGACAACACGCGAAGATCCACCAGGCTGCATCGTCACACCCAGCAACGAGTCGCCGGCTTCCATTGTGCGCTTTTGGTGGCTAACAATCAAAAGTTGGGCCTCTTGTCTGAATTCATGCACGAGCGCCAAGAATCGATGCAAGTTCACATCGTCGAGCGCGGCTTCAACTTCGTCCATTACATAAAACGGTGAGGGTCGACTGCGGAAGACTGCGAACAAATAGGCCAACGCCGTCAACGAGCGCTCACCACCAGAAAGCAACGACAACTTTTTGACGTTCTTGCCGCTTGGCTTTGCTTCAACTTCAATACCCGTGTTCAACAAGTCGTCTGGGTTGGTCAGCGTCAAACGGCCCGTGCCACCAGGAAACAACATCGCAAACAACTTCGTAAAGTTGTCACGCACATCTGCGTATGCGGCAGCAAAATTGCTTTGAATTTCTTGGTCAACTTGTTTGATGACTTTCATTAACTCGCGACGCGAGTTTTTAACGTCCTCAAGTTGCTCTTCTAAGAACGTGTTACGCAGTTGCAACTCAGTGAACTCTTCTAATGCCAACGGATTAATCGGGCCCATCAACCGCAACTCGCGCTCAAGTTCGCGTTGTCGCGCCAATGGGTTCGTGCCTTCTGGCAACTCTGGCAATGGAGTGTCGATCGCCCGCTGCGGCTCTACTTCAAGATCTCGCCGAAGCGTTTCGACTGCACCTTCGAGTCGTACTTTTACCTCAGATTCTTCAAGTTCGACGCGACGATTGCGCTCGCGCTGGCCCTCGAGTTGTTTTTCGATTTCCGAGCGTTCGCGACGAGCCTCATCGAGTCGGTGCGAAATTTCGCGCACCTCGCTGCTCTGGCGCCGTCGCAATTCTTGCAATTCGATCTGTTGGGTTTCGAGCGTGCGCACATGGCCTTCAACAATGCTCGAAAGCCGAACTACGGCACCCAAAACGGCTTCAACTCGACTGCGTTGATCTGACGCTGCGCTACGTGCGCCTTGGTCAGCCTGCAAGCGCGACTCAATTTCTGCCAATCGCGCATCAACCAAACCTTTTCGCTCGCGCAAGCCGGCAGCCTTTGCATCAAACTCGCGGCGACGCGCAACAACTGATGTCGCCCGACTATCTATATCGACTTGTGTCGAACGCACGCCAGCGAGTCGTTCACGCACGCTGGCAACTTCGACACGGCGCAAATTCAACGCCGACTCTGCCTCTGTTAATGAGTTAGCACTCGCGATTGCGCGCGCTTCGGCTCGCTCAAGGGCTGCCGAAGTCACTGCATTTGGCCCAACACGCAATGAAGTGGTCGCTAAACGATCACCTTTGCTCGTTACGACAACAACATCAGGTCGCTCAAGCACGATGTCGATGCCGCGTTCAAACAAATCGACGAACACAACTCGCGCCAGCAACGCATCAAGCAGTGAGTTCACAGCGTTTGAAGTTGCGCCAGCTTTTGCCCGCACAAATGATCGCAACGAAGAAGCACCCTGCACAGCGACCGGCGCAATTTTTGATGTCCAGTCACCGAGCGAAAGCACGGCACCCATCGCGTCAGACTTTTGTAATTTACCCAGCGCTTCTCGTGCGCTCGTCGCATCAGTCATCACCATTGCGTTCAATGCATCTGACAAACCAGCGTGTATCGCTGACTGCCAATCGGCATCAATTTCGATCAAATCGCTAAGTGCGCCAAGTGCGCCAGTCGTGTTTGCAAGTTCGCCGAGACTCGAAGCATTCGCCGCCACAGATGCTCGAAGTGTTTCAACTCGAGCGTTGTCACCAGCAGACGCGGCAACCGCCTTTGCATAGGTTGTCGTCGCTGCATCGAGCGCCGACTCGGCATCGCGCACTGCTTGTTGTGCCGACTGAGCGTCTTGGGCTTGATCGGCAATCAACGCCGCTTCGTCGCGCGCAAGTTCAACTTCTTGTTTCGACAACTCAGAAAGTGCAGACGAAACACGCTCGAGCTCTTCTCGCGCAGTCGCAGCATCTGCTTCGAGTGATGCGATAACGCCAGAGTCAGCCAACTGACCACGATCGCGTTCAACCGAACGGCGTCGCTCTGCCAAAACTGCAACTTGGCCTCGAGCGCGACCCAACAATTGCTCTACGCGCACCAAGTCATCGCTGACACCAGACTCACCACGAGCAGTGAGTTCAGCTTCGTCTGCCATGACTGCAGTGTCGAGACTCGCGAGTCTGGTCCGCAAAGTTTTTTCGTTCGCCTCGCCTTCAACTTTGCTTACGGCAGAATTTTCTAATCGCGAGCGCAACGCAGCGATTTCGCGACCAGAAATGTAGAGCTGCAAATTTCGCATCTCAGCAGCGACGGCACCATGTCGCCGTGCAGCATCGGCTTGCCGTTCAAGTGGTCTTAACTGACGTCGCACTTCGCGAAGCAAATCTTGAGCGCGCAATAGATTTGCTTCAGTACCTTCAAGGCGTCGCTCGGCTTTTTCTTTGCGCTTGCGATGTTTCAGCACGCCCGAGGCTTCTTCAATAATCGCCCGACGATCTTCGGGTCGCGCGTTCAACACGGCGTCAATTTGTCCTTGACTAACAATTACGTGCTGCTGACGACCCACACCCGCATCAGAGAGCAGATCTTGCACGTCTAATAGCCGGCAACTAATGCCGTTGATTGCATATTCGCTTTCACCGCTGCGAAACAAAGTGCGACTCACACTGACCTCAGAAAACTCAATCGGCAAAAGACCAGCCGAGTTATCAATCGTCAAAACCACTTCGGCCCGACCTAAAGCGGGGCGCTTTGAAGTGCCAGCAAAAATCACATCATCCATTTTTTGACTGCGCACTGAACTCGGCGCTTGGGCACCCAAAACCCAGGCAATTGCATCGACGACATTTGATTTTCCCGAACCGTTCGGGCCGACCACGACGGTCACGCCTGGCTCGAGCTCCATCACCGTTGTGTCGGCGAACGACTTAAAGCCTTTCAGCGTTAATGATTTAAGAAACATCTCGTCGCCGAGATTACTTCATCTTTCAACATCAAACTTGAAATTCAGTGCTGACAAGCCGAGCAATAACAGGTCGTTCGACCCGCAACGACCGTCATCAAAATGCGACCTTTTCCACAGGTCAAACACGGCAGACCGCCCCGCCCATACACGCGGTGCTCGTCTTGAAAGTTGCCCGTTTGGCCGTCTAGATCAACATATTGGGTGTCTTTGAGCGTGCTGCCCCCAGCCATCACGGCTTTGTTCAGAACTTCAACAACCGCCGAATGAAGCCGCGTCAATGTTGCGCCCGTCAATCGACTTGGCAAACGATCGGGTCGCAGTTTGGCTAGATGCAAAATTTCGTCAGCGTAAATGTTGCCGATGCCCGCAACACAGTGCTGGTTTAACAGTAGGGCTTTCAAATTTCCGCGCCGGTTCTTGAATAGCTCACGCAATGTCTCGGGCGTAAATTTGTCGTTCAAAGGATCGACCCCCAAATTTGCCAAATCTGGCATCTGCGTTTTTATTTTGTCAGGATCAAATACGACGACTTCACCAAATGTTCGCGGGTCAACGAACCACAATTCACTTTCAACCGTATTGGCTTTGGCAAGATGCATCACCACATGGGTATGCGCAGGTCGCGTTGCACCAGGTTTGGCGATAATCAACCGACCGCTCATTCGAAGATGCATCATTAATCTCTGACCTGAGTCAAGATCGCACAGCAAATATTTGCCACGGCGAGTCGCTGAAGTTATTTTCACGCCTGTTAATCCGTCAATCAGCGCCTCACGACTTGTTCGTCGCACAGTTCGTTCACGACCAACTTCTACTTTTGCAATCTTTCGGCCAACAACATTTTGTTGCAGTCCACGCCGAACAGTTTCAACTTCTGGTAGTTCTGGCATTTGGGTCTCGCCTGGTTCGCGTTCTGGCTGGGCTTGATTTAGCGACGCATATCTAAGACGTTTGCAATTTGGCGCAGGCTTGTTGAGCCGCAAGTTCTTCGGCTGCTTTTTTAGAGCGGCCCGTGCCGCTGCCTAAAAGTTCATCGCCCAAAAAAACATCAGCAAAGAACGTCTTGGCATGATCTGGCCCTTCATCGGTCACGCGATACTCAGGCATTGGGCGTTCTAAACGTGCCGCAAGTTCTTGTAATTGCGACTTTGCGTCGAGTTGCTTCAGCGCTGTCAGCGCTTCTTCGATCGAGTCGGTTAGCAATCGCGCTGCAACGTCATATGCACGTTGCGAGTTTGAGTCAAGATAAACCGCACCAAAAACCGCTTCAAGCGCGTTTGCCAAAATCGAGGTTTTTGAGCGACCACCGCCTGCTTCTTCGCCGCGACCCAGCAACACGTATTCGCCTAAACCTAAATTGATTGCCACACGCGACAAAGCAGTCGTATTGACAACGATCTTGCGCAAGTCGGTTAACTTGCCTTCGTCAAAGTCTGGATAGCGGCGATACATCACATCGGCAACTACGAAACCGATTAACGAGTCACCCAAAAACTCGAGTCGCTCGTTCGACTCGAAGCCTTCGTTTTCTGCTATCCACGAACTGTGGCGCATCGCAGTTTCAAGAAATGCGATGTTTGAAAACTGATAATTGATTTTTGCCGAAAGACTTTCTAGTGATTCAGGCACAACTTTATTGTTGCACGGCTTGGCGAATTTTGCCGACCATATCGACATCGACCATCTCTTTTGCCACTTTGATGCCGTTCAACATCGCTCGCGAACCAGATGAACCATGAGAGATAATGCACACACCATCTACGCCGAGCAAGATCGCGCCACCATATGTGTCTGGGTCAAACGTCGAATACAAACTTAAGAGCGCAGGCATGATGCCATCGGCGTGTTCTTTATATTCAGGTGCACTAATTGCAGCGAATAGCGCTTTAACGACACCACGCATCGTGCCCTCTAAAGTTTTTAGTGCGACATTGCCTGTGAACCCGTCAGTCACGACAACATCAACTTTGTCTGTCATGATGTCGCGGCCTTCAACGTTGCCGATGAAATTTAAATTCTTGGCATTTGAAAACAACTCGTAAGCCTGCTTGCGCAAAGTGTCGCCCTTGCCAGGCTCTTCACCGATCGAAAGCAAACCTACGCGTGGGTTCTTGACACCAAAGCGGGCGTCAGCATAAACACTGCCCATTAATCCGAATTGCACAAGCCACTCTGGCTCGACTTCGGCATTCGCACCAGCATCAAGCAGCACAGTTGGTGTCGTACCCGGCGCCGGTATCGGCGTGGCAATCGCCGGCCGCTTTACGCCAGAGATACGACCCATGCGCAACAGCGCCGACGCCATCGTCGCGCCGGTGTTGCCCGCAGAAATCATTGCACTGGCTTTGCCGTCACGAACTGCTTCGGCTGCACGCACAAGAGTTGAATCTTTTTTGTTGCGCACCGAACTAGCGGCATCTTCGTGCATCTCAATAACTTCGCTCGCTTCGATTAATTCGAAGCCTTCACAGCCGGCCAAGCCGCGCGGCCCAACAAGAATTACATCAATGCCCGCAGCAACGGCTTCACGCGCACCAGCAATAATCTCGCTTGGTGCTTTATCGCCCCCTAGGGCATCAACAGCAATTGGCAGCATCGTTGCAACAAACGACGCGAACGACCGAAATTAACTCGCGTCGACGTTGACCGCGACGCGACCCTTGTACCAGCCACATGAGCCACAAACAGTGTGTGGGCGCTTGGCGACGCCACATCGTGGGCACGAACTCGAAGATGGCGACTTGAGTTTCCAGTTCGCAGCCTGACGCATGCGACCCTTGGATTTAGATTTCTTTTTCTTTGGAACTGCCATCGCGAACTCGGCTTTCGTAAATTCTGGACTGACTGAAAATTTTCGTTATTACAACGTCCGAAAGACTATCTACATTTGCACCGTTTTACTCGTGCCTCATTGGTTTTCATCGGTTTTTAACGCATCAAGAGCGGCCCACCGCTCATCGCGCACCTCGCGCGAACATGAGCATGGCGCCGACTGAAGATCAGCACCACACTGAG
>ERZ889217.1316-NODE-1316-length-12866-cov-5.818593_pt1 | contig 12866 bp, 6 predicted proteins | sample MGYA00521098_ERZ889217 | MGnify/ENA primary metagenome ERZ889217 (study PRJEB32303, sample SAMEA104408613) | aquatic metagenome | biome: Brackish water; feature: Pelagic; material: water | place: Baltic Sea | collected 2014-06-10T22:04:00 | depth 2,362 m ...
CAACATACTTGTTTAAATCACGCATTGCAATTACCGAATAGTCATTCTCCTTTAGATATTTTAGAAGATTTAAAAAGTGAGCCTTTGACGTATTGACACGATACTGCTCAGTATCGGAAACGCCATGCAGAGTAAGAATCACAATATTTCCATCGCGTGCTTTACCAAGAAATTCACTCAGCCTGTCCAAATTGTTACTATGCACACAATAACCAGGCAAAAGAAGCGGATTGTCTTTCAATGGATTATATGCATCAGGGTATATTGTCCGGGCAAATGTGTATCCTTTCGTTGCAAGCATTTTTATCAGGGCTATATTATTACCAACTCGCCCACCTGGGTAAGTAAAGGTCGAAGGAATATCAATTCCCCAATTTTGGCATTTATCTTCAATATAGCTTACCTGCCTTACAAGCTCTTTCGCTGAAGCTTCTTCCAGATCAATATGACTTTGTGTATGATTCCCTATTTCAAAACCCATATCGGATAATTCCTTTATCTGCCTCCACGTCATAAACCGGGTAGTATCCGCAAAATCAGGAAACTCACAAATATAAAACGTAGCTCCAAACCCATACTCTTTCAACAGCGGTGCAACAAATGAATAGTTGTTTTCCCGGGCATCGTCAAATGATAGCACCACGAGTTTATCCGGTATAGCTTTTTTAATAATAGATAAATTGTCTTGACATCCTGACAATAAAAAAAGCACTAACACAAACCAAAATAATATTTTCATTTCTTTATAAATAATTATTAAAATCAAATTATTCATCCAATCCTTCAATAACGCTCACTGGCTAAATTATTCTTCTGTATTCAATAAACTTTAAATAATCTAAGCTCACCAATCCAATAATCTGAAGCAGAATCCCATAGGGCTTTCTCCACTTTGAATTTTCATTACAATCTGGTTCTTGCCCTTTTTGAGATTTACCCAAAAACGATCATCATCGACAACTACACGCCAGTCAGACCAGTTTTCATGTACGAGTTCACCATTGAGCCAAACTTTTACGCCATTCTCATGTCCAATCCCCAACAGATATCGTCTGTCCATTGGCATATCAATCTGGGCCCATAAATAAGCAACTTTATAATCCGCATCATTCTTGACTAAGTCTGTCAGGTTTATTACGTCGTGTTTGGCCGTCATTATGGCCCATTCGTATTCCTTGCCATCAATAGTCACTTTTGGTTGGAAATTAACAACATCAATAGAATTTAAATCAAAAACCTGTTTTATTTCCTCCCGGGTCATGGGTATCCCGTCTATATCAGAGTCGATATGAACATCTTCTCGCCCCACATAAGGCATGGGTCCCAGAACAAGCCATTTACGCATAAACTCATCCTCTTGAAAATCAACACCATAACGATACATGACATCATCCGGGCCATTCTCACTTTCTGTTAATTTAATATCGAGATCCATTTGATCAAGCTCTTCGGGCGTGTATCTGGAATTGGCAATAGGACCAGGCCCCCAGGACTGTTCCAGCTTTGAAGGCTTTGCCTTTTGTACGGGTATTACGAATACTTCCTCGCCGCTGGCGCCCTTTTCCACTCGTCCACCAGATTTAATGACTGCCTGGCGAGCGAGTTTCTCGCAAACCGCTGTAAGCAAATCATAGTTGTACGGTGTGTGGCTAAATTTACTCTCAGGATCCAGAGCAGACGTGAAACGTTCGGGAATATTCGAGTAGCCCTTAGCTGTAAATAGAATACCGGCAGCGTTCGATGGGTTGCAGTCCGAATCCGAGCCGCATCGCATCGAAATAACGATCGTCTTGTCGATGTCACCTTCACCATAGAGGAGTCCCATGACGATATATGCGGCGTTGATCTTGGCATCAATGTTGAAGCTGCCCTTGAGGCAGGATGCCTTTCGATAATCCGGATTGAGATGGTATTTTTCATTGATAAGCTCCCATGTCTTCTGCCAGTCGTTTGGGTTTTGCCGGTGCCATTCGATTACGTTACTGATACATTCGTGAAACTGGCTGCCCTTTGGAACGCAGGCCAGACCTGCTTCAACGATTTTATGGACATCTTTTTCAAAGAAGGCTTCCGCGTACATACCGCCCACGAACTGGCCGCCGTAAAGACCGTCACCGTAATTCATTAGTCGTCCGAAGACCTCGCCGAGCCTTATGGCTTCATTGGGCATGCCCGGACTGATAAGACCTGAGAAATCGGCTTCGATCTGATAGTCGATATCGTCAACGTGCCTATTAAACTTGGGATGCCCCGCATCCGGCGGCGCAATTCCGTTTCGCAGATTTACACGAGCTGCAAGGTTTGAGTGCGCCAGCCCGTATTTACTGTTTGCGAAGTCTATCCCGGCCTGACGGATACTGACATCGAAGCCGTGGAGTTCTAGGGTGCGCAAAAATGTCATCTCCACATAGATATCGTCCTGGTTGAATTGGTTGACCATTTCGGGTTGCCATTGTGGCACTCCGTCGGCGGGAATAATCTCACCTTTCCACTTAAATTCAGTGGGGCCACCCCAGCCCACACCTACCATCTGGCCAAGCCAACCGGCTTTCATCTTACTTCGGTATTCATCTACAGAAAGAGTTCTTCCTTCTATCGGAAGAACTCTTTCTTTTTTTGAACAACTACATGTCAATTGTAGCAACACTATTATAAAAATTAGTTTTGTTAATTTTTTCATCTTATACATATTCGTTAAACATCTCAAATATTACTTATTTTCATATAACACAGAATTAAATCATCTATCATTAATTCAACCGTCGCTTACCAGCGATCTGTCCTGAATGGCAATGCGGGCAGTGATTCTTTATTGCTTAAATTGGGTTCGGCTATCTGATCCCATCCAAAGCGAACGGCTACAGGATTATCAACCTGCTTACTGGAAACCACAACTTTTTCGCACTTGATCTTTGCTTTAGCGGGATAAAATTCTTTATCCTCCCCTGCTATGCTGAACCAACTCAAAGCTTCGCCATCCCTGCTTCTGAGTCCTTTACCTACATGTTCGAAACTGATATAAGCCTTTTTACCATTGATTTCCATTGATTTATATGACGGCCCGGAATAGACCAAGTCCTCCATACCATAATCCTTCGCTAATGCCCAAAGCGCCAGACGCTTGCCTACATCCTGCTTGTTCTTCGGATGTATATCAATCGTATCACCTATATCAACAGTGACAGCCATCCCGGTATTGGGTATTTGCAGACATGCCGTCTGAGCTTCCCAAAATAATGGAAGTTGCTCTGAATCACCATAAATATAGGGAGCCAGCTGAACAAAATAAAACGGGAAATTACCCTGGCCCCATCGCGAACGCCAACTTGCAAGCATAGCTTTAAATTTATCGTAGTAAAGCATACCATCGTCACAATTCGCTTCACCCTGATACCATATCGCACCACGAATAGCGAAAGGCACTATTGGATTTATCATTCCGTTGAAAAGGCACGTCGGCTGCTGCTTGTCTCTTTCCAAAGGATGCACTGGCCATTTCCTTGGCACCGGCACTTGTTCACCGGCTTCAAATGTCTTTTTTGCTATAGGTAAGTAATTCTCCAAATCATTTAAAGCCTCAGCGACATGTCTGCGGTAGACTTCATCAGATCCATTGATATATTCAACTGCACTATTTAAAGACGGGACTTGCTTCATTGCCTCGATCGTCATCCATGGTTCAATCTTCGAGCCACCATACGCCGACTGTATCAGTCCTATCGGAACATTAATCTGGTTATTTATAGTTTTTCCAAAATAATATGCTACTGCAGAAAAATTATCCGCAAAATTAGGACTACAAACCATCCAGGATGCTTCAACATCATCTTTGAGTTTTGCCGATATTGTCTCGGGGATCTGAAACAAACGAATATTGGAATTAGTTGCTTTCTTAATTTCCTCTCTCGATCCTGTCGACCCCGAGAGATGAAATTCCATATTCGACTGTCCTGAGCAAATCCAAACTTCGCCAACCATTACATTGGTAAAGGTGACAGTATTGTTACCCCTGACGGTCATCTCGAAAGGTCCGCCTGCGGGCATCGCCGAGAGCTTTACCATCCATTTGCCGTCAGCGTCGGCTTTAACTGTGTTGCTCTGACCGCTGAAATTTACCGTCACTTCCTCGCCCGGATCGGCCCAGCCCCACACCGGAACTTGGATTTCCCGCTGCAATACCATATTACTGCTGAACACGGCAGGCAGCTTTACATCCGCATAACTCAACGAAGATATAAGCAACGACAGTATAGTAACGAATGAAAACTTCATCTTTATTTATTTGAATACTTTTTATTTAATTTTCAGAGCTAATTTGAAACGCATATAGCTTCGCATTTATAAGCGTAAATTTCAATCTAGCTTTTCCATCGCATACACTTGTTAAACTCCTCACATCATCTTTCCATTTTATCCTGGTGCTGGTGACAGTACTGCCCACAGGTTCGCTATGAGCCAGTTCCTCGCCGTATTCATCAACAACCATCACAATCACAGACCCGCCGTTTTGCACATCAGCGGTGATGCTCAACGAGGCTAAGTCGCCTGTAACTGCTTTCGTCGTAATGACGGCCGGAGCATCCGTTGATATCTGCTCGTAACCTGCCCAACCGTCCAGACGAAGCGTCGCCAGTGCCAGGTAAGCTTTACGCCAATCAAAGAAGTACCAGTCGCAGGCTCCGTAATAGAGTCTTATCTCATCTTCAAGGAATACCGGAGCCGCGGCAAAGGCAGTCCCAAAGTCGTAGGGCGTATATCCAAAGTGCTCTTTCTCTGCAGGACTATTGTCAATAAACGGCTTACCTTCTTCAATACGGTACCATGTTTTAGTGTCAGGGCTCCATGCAAGCTCAATATGCTGTTTTACATTGTAGTTGGAATAATCAATAAATTCCATCACACCCAGCAGCCCGATATATACTCCACCGGTGGGAAAAACAACCATATCGTGGGTCTGCTTTAATGGATCCGAACCCTCAAGTACGACCTTTGCCTTTGTCCAGTTGACAAAATCCTCCGATTCTGTCCGGGCGACCTGCCTAATGCCCATCTTGCCCTCGCCCCCAATCGCCGGCACATGATATTTAAGACGTGAAATACCGATATATTTATCCAGACCCGGCGCCCAGAACGCGATATTATGGGTATCGCCAAGAGCATCCATCTTCGGGCAGTCGATCGCCTCGCTCCAGTGCAAACCGTCGGCGGAAAAAGATACCGCCATCTCTGTCCCCCTGAAGAACATCTTATAACGCTTAGCGGGATCCGATTCATGGAGATCCTTGAAAACACTGGCACCATGAGGACCATAGTATGCTCCAGTGAAATGCCGACCACCCATGACAATGTTATTGTTTTTATTACCTTCGAATTCTATCAGACCGAGTTCGGGTTTATCCCACTTCAGTCCGTCCTTGCTGGTAGCGTAGCAGACAGCCATCTCTCTGCCCTCGGGGCTTGTTTGTAAATAACCGGTATAAAAGGGATGGCGTCTATTCTCTTCTATTAGCGTCGTCCGATCATCGACGGTAAAGGGGCTGTACCAACATTTGTATAGCCTATCCTCTTCGTCATAGCTAACGTTCGCATAAACGTTATCTAAACGCGTTTCCCAGGGCTTGTCCTCACCAAACAACGGATTGGCCGGGTGCTTTTTGATAGTACCAAGGGTGAGTTTTGCATTTTCGACTTGTTCTGTCACCCGATTATCTAAAAGGAGGTATTTACTGCAACTTGTTTGCTTATTTTGACCAATGCATGAGTATGCAGTTAGTATGCAGGCTATAAGTAATAAATACAAATAATATTTCATTCGAATATGTTTTGATTAAACGTTCATTTTTAATGTTTTAATCCTGGAAATAAAACAAAAGCTGTCTTATCCTAATCTATTTAGTGTCTGTCCATAAAGTCCGTTTTCTTCGTTACTCTCCTCTTAAAACTCAGTCATTTACAAGAGTAAACTCCTGATTTTTAAAACTTCGAAAGCCTCGAAAACGAACATTCTGAACAAGACACCCAACTTTATGGACGGACTCTATTTAGTTTCAAACGAATAAAGCTTCGCATTTATAAGCGTAAATTTCAATCTAGCTTTTCCATCGCATACACTTGTTAAACTCCTCACATCATCTTTCCATTTTATCCTGGTGCTGGTGACAGTACTGCCCACAGGTTCGCTATGAGCCAGTTCCTCGCCGTATTCATCAACAACCATCACAATCACAGACCCGCCGTTTTGCACATCAGCGGTGATGCTCAACGAGGCTAAGTCGCCTGTAACTGCTTTCGTCGTAATGACGGCCGGAGCATCCGTTGATATCTGCTCGTAACCTGCCCAACCGTCCAGACGAAGCGTCGCCAGTGCCAGGTAAGCTTTACGCCAATCAAAGAAGTACCAGTCGCAGGCTCCGTAATAGAGTCTTATCTCATCTTCAAGGAATACCGGAGCCGCGGCAAAGGCAGTCCCAAAGTCGTAGGGCGTATATCCAAAGTGCTCTTTCTCTGCAGGACTATTGTCAATAAACGGCTTACCTTCTTCAATACGGTACCATGTTTTAGTGTCAGGGCTCCATGCAAGCTCAATATGCTGTTTTACATTGTAGTTGGAATAATCAATAAATTCCATCACACCCAGCAGCCCGATATATACTCCACCGGTGGGAAAAACAACCATATCGTGGGTCTGCTTTAATGGATCCGAACCCTCAAGTACGACCTTTGCCTTTGTCCAGTTGACAAAATCCTCCGATTCTGTCCGGGCGACCTGCCTAATGCCCATCTTGCCCTCGCCCCCAATCGCCGGCACATGATATTTAAGACGTGAAATACCGATATATTTATCCAGACCCGGCGCCCAGAACGCGATATTATGGGTATCGCCAAGAGCATCCATCTTCGGGCAGTCGATCGCCTCGCTCCAGTGCAAACCGTCGGCGGAAAAAGATACCGCCATCTCTGTCCCCCTGAAGAACATCTTATAACGCTTAGCGGGATCCGATTCATGGAGATCCTTGAAAACACTGGCACCATGAGGACCATAGTATGCTCCAGTGAAATGCCGACCACCCATGACAATGTTATTGTTTTTATTACCTTCGAATTCTATCAGACCGAGTTCGGGTTTATCCCACTTCAGTCCGTCCTTGCTGGTAGCGTAGCAGACAGCCATCTCTCTGCCCTCGGGGCTTGTTTGTAAATAACCGGTATAAAAGGGATGGCGTCTATTCTCTTCTATTAGCGTCGTCCGATCATCGACGGTAAAGGGGCTGTACCAACATTTGTATAGCCTATCCTCTTCGTCATAGCTAACGTTCGCATAAACGTTATCTAAACGCGTTTCCCAGGGCTTGTCCTCACCAAACAACGGATTGGCCGGGTGCTTTTTGATAGTACCAAGGGTGAGTTTTGCATTTTCGACTTGTTCTGTCACCCGATTATCTAAAAGGAGGTATTTACTGCAACTTGTTTGCTTATTTTGACCAATGCATGAGTATGCAGTTAGTATGCAGGCTATAAGTAATAAATACAAATAATATTTCATTCGAATATGTTTTGATTAAACGTTCATTTTTAATGTTTTAATCCTGGAAATAAAACAAAAGCTGTCTTATCCTAATCTATTTAGTGTCTGTCCATAAAGTCCGTTTTCTTCGTTACTCTCCTCTTAAAACTCAGTCATTTACAAGAGTAAACTCCTGATTTTTAAAACTTCGAAAGCCTCGAAAACGAACATTCTGAACAAGACACCCAACTTTATGGACGGACTCTATTTAGTTTCAAACGAATAAAGCTTCGCATTTATAAGCGTAAATTTCAATCTAGCTTTTCCATCGTATACACTCGTTAAACTCCTCACATCGTCTTTCCATTTTATTCTGGCGCCGGTGACAGTATTGACTATAGGCTCGCTATGAGCCAGTTCCTCGCCGTATTCATCAACAACCGTCACGATCACAGACCCGCCGTTTTGCACATCAGCGGTGATGCTCAGCGAGGCTAAGTCGCCTGCAACTGCCATGGTCGTAATTACCGCCGGAGCATCCGTTGATACCTGCTCGTAACCTGCCCAACCGTCCGGACGAAGCGTCGCCAGAGCCAGGTAACCTTTACGCCAGTCCATGAAGTACCAATCACTGGACCCATAATAGATCCGCACCTCATCTTCCAAGAATATCGGAGCCGATGCAAAGGCAGTCCCAAAGTCGTAGGGCGTATATCCATAGTGTTCTTTTTCCGCAGAACTATTGGCAATTAACGGCTTGCCTTCTTCAATACGGTACCAGGTTTTAGTGTCGGGGCTCCAGGCAAGCTCAATATGCTGCTTTATGTTGTAGTTGGATTTATCGATAAATTCCATTACGCCTAACAGCCCGAGATAGACTCCTCCGGTCGGAAATACAACCATATCGTGGGTCTGCTTTAAAGGATCAGGCCCCTCAAGAATAACTTTTGCCTTCGTCCATTTCACAAAATCTTTCGACTCTGTTCTGGCGACCTTCCTTACGTTATTACTTCCGTTGATACGTGTAATAACAACATATTTACCCAGGTCCGGCGCCCATAATGCTACGTTATGGGTATCACCGCCAGCATCAATCTCTGGACATTCGATCGGCTCGCTCCAGCGCAGACCGTCGGAGGAAAAAGATACCGCCATCCCGTCATCCGCCCCATCCCCCTTGAAGATCATTTTATAACGCTTAGCGGGATCCGATTCATGGGTATCCTTGAAAATAGCGGCTCCATGGTAACCACGATTTAGGATGTTATTGTTTTTATTACCCTCGAATTCGATCAGGCCGAGTTCGGGTTTATCCCACTTGAGTCCGTCCTTGCTAGTAGCATAGCAGATACCCGTCTCTCTACCCATGGGTTTTTTTTTCAAATAAGGAGTATAAAAAGGATGCCGCTCCTCTTCGGGAGTTAATGTCGTTCTCTCATCGACGATGAAAGGGCTGTACCAGCATTTGTACAAATCATCTTCTTCGTCATAGATAACATTGGCGTAAAGATTGTCGAAACGTGGTTCCCAGAGCTTATCTTCTCCAAACAACGGATTGGCTGGGTGCTTTTTGGTTTCACCAAGAGTCAGCTTTGCGTTTTGAACATTATCAATAATACGTGAATCCAGAACAAGATACTTAGTCGGTTTAGCTTCACGGTGTACTACGGTTTGTCTGGGCGGAATGGCCAAAGAAAAGGTCGAGCCAAGCGAAACAACAACTCCAATCCCTATCAACTTTCTACTTACATTTTTCATAATTAAATCTTATTTCTTAATCTTATTTCTTAATCTGAAGCACATATATTCTTGCATTTCTGTATCATTCCAAATCCTTTAGATCCCGGTCAGTCTGCAAATGAAAAAGAATACAGTTTTGCTGAGTTAATAACAAATTCCAAGCGTACCCGCTTACCCTGCAAATCTTTATCTATAAGCCATTCAAAAGGGGCGTCTGTGACAGTTTCCCTGATCTTCTTGCTTGTGGTGATTTTATTGCCCTGTTCATCTTTGACCACCACCATGACAAATTCTCCCTGCGGTATATCGGCTGTGATGCGGAGGTTCTTACCCGCGAATATCATCGGTTTGGTGGTTACAATGGCCGTATATCGTTCGTTTATGGGTTCGTAACCGGCAAAACCATCGGGGCGAAGCGTTGCCAGGCAGAAAAATCCGTTTCGCCAACCGTAGTGATAACCGTCGTTACCGCCGTAGTAGATGCGGATTTCGTCATCCAGAAATATCGGCGCTGCGGTAAATATACAGCCCCAGTCATAGGTCATTCCCTCTTTTGAATTGGGAATTAGCGGCGTTCCCGGGCAAATACGATTCCATTGTTTTGTATCAGGACTCCATGCCAGTTCAGTCCAAACGCGATCTGCCTGCTGGTCATGAATCGCTATCAGCCCGAGATACACGCCTCCGTGGTAAAATGTTGACATGGCGTAAGTCTGGAGGTTTGTGTCCACCCCTTTGAGTACCACTTCGGCTTTGCTCCATTTTACGAAGTCCTCGCTCTCGATTCTGGAAATCAGACGTCCATAGTCGGTATTTGTACGGGTAATTCCAACATACTTGCCCAATGTCGGCGCCCAAAATGCATTGTTACGTGTGTCGCCTCCGGCATTCATTTCAGGGCAGGGAAAGGATTTGTCCCAGTGAATACCGTCGGCAGAAAAACCAACGGACATCACGTGACTTCTGAAAATCGCTTTGTATCGACGGGCGGGATCGAGGTCCAAAGGATCCTTAAAGATGCCAACTCCGTGGCCCCAGATTCCTGGAGATTCCCGCATAATGATATTGTTCTTTTTGGAACCGTTGAATTCTACTACCCCCAATTTAGGCTTAACCCATTTGAGACCGTCTTTGCTGGTGGCGTAACAAACACCTGTTTCTCTGTTCCTCGGCGGGCTATACGGTTTGTTGCGCTCCTCGGGTGTCATGCCCTTGGCGGAATGGTCAACGATAAACGGATTGTACCAGCACTTATAGACTTGCTCCTCTTTGTCGTAGATGACATTGGGATAAAGATTGTCAAATCGAGATTCCCATAGTTTCTCTTCACTAAACAATGGATTCGCCGGGTGCTTTTTGATAGTACCAAGGGTGAGCCTGGCATTTTGAACATTATCAATAATCCGTGAATCCAAAACAAGAAACTTAGTCGGTTTAACCGATTCTTGTGCAGATGTTATAGAAACACAGATTACATTAACACAAACAAATACTCCAAACCATATCAACTTTCTGATTACATTTTTCATAATTAATCCTATAATTAAATCTTATTTCTTAATCTGAAACGCATATATTTTTGCATTTTTAAGATAAAATTTCAGACGTATTGATTTACCCTCAAGTGATGACAGGTCTTTTTGTCCCTTCCACCACGGCTCCAACCTCAACTGGTCAACACCGCCGAATATTCTCGCTTCATTAACTGTAAAGCCCGGGATCGGCTTACCATCAGCATCAAGTATCTCAGCATAGAATCTACCATCCCCGGCATCAACATTAACCTGTAGCGTGTTAGCTTCAAGCACAAATGGTTTCGTAGTAATAGTGCCCAGCTTATCCCCAGCTCCTTGACTAATAAAACGATCCAGTGGTAAAATAGCCAGGCCGACCTTGCCACTCTCTTTCTTGGCCGCATCGGGACTATGGTGCTGGCTATACTGGCCTGTATAATAAATTAGATGTTCATCGCCTCGGGTAATGATTTCCGAAGATGGCTGAAGCATGCCCTTGTCAAAGCTGTAATCGGGTCCACGTGGGACAAAGGGATTTTTAGCATATATCCAACTTTTGTCAAAATTCTTTGCGTCTCTGCTGGTTCCAAGATAGAAATCAAGCACATCTGCATCAGGACGCTTGTCGGGATCTGCTACCACGACACTGCCTTCAGATCCTGTTAAATCCCCAGTCGTCAACACGTGCATCAATCCGAAATAGATATTCTCATAGGGCCATACGCACATCGACTCCATCTGATATAATGGAACCCCTGCTTTGGTTACCTCATTGCCAGGATGATCTACATTGATTACAGTTATAGTTTTCCAGGCTGTCGGATGGTTAAGAATATCATTTCCCTTGTCATGTACCATGATACGACTGGAACGTGACTCTTTAAGTCCGCCCATCGCTGCCAAGTCGGTTCGGGTAAGAAACATGTAGCGATTTGCAATAGGATCCCAGAGAATCTGGTTATAGGTATCAGCCGCTCTGCCAGTAGCTGGTTTTCCGCCGTTGTAACCCGTCCAGTGTTTGCCGTCAGCAGAATATGCCAAAGCACACATGGTGTTTCCTGGATTGTAAGGAGCCTTATATTTCTCCGGATGGCCCCATGGAACCGTCGGGTCGATCATGAAGGAAGATTCGTAGAAAGTGCCGCTTGTTTTTCCACGAAATGAAATCAGGTTGCTCTTTCCGTCCTCAGAAATCAAGGGTTTTGTCCAATTGATGCCATCTTTTGATTCAGCATAAGCGGTAGTATTTTCCGCATATGCGCGGTACAACATCTGGTAACACTCGCGATTGTCATTCCAGACTACAGAAAGACGTCTACTGAACTCCCAATATCCCCCTGTCTGAGGCAGACCGTTAGTAAATTGCTTTGTGGGATGAAAATCGGTTGGCACACTGGGGGCCATGACTACACCCTTTTTTTGAGGTTTACCCAACTCGCGGGTAATATTTTGCTTTTCGGCAATAACATAATCATCCACCAGAAGTTGCTTCTTCAAACCGACCGGAACCAACTCTTGTGCAGATATCATTGAAACACAAAAAACATTAACACAAATAAATATGGTAGCAAAGATTTTCATTTGATTTTTTTTTTAATTTTTAGCCTTAATCTGGAACGCATATAGTCTTGCATTGTAGAGATAGAATTTTAAACGTACCGTTTTGCCTTTGAGCGATGAAAGGTCTTTTTGCTCCTTCCACCACGGCTCCAATCTCAACTGATCAACACCGCCAAATATTCTCGCTTCATTAACTGTAAAACCCGGGATCGGCTTACCATCAGCATCAAGTATCTCAGCATAGAATCTACCATCCCCAGCATCAACATTAACCTGCAAAGTGTCACCTTCTAGCTTGAAAGGTTTTGTAGTGATGGTGCCTAACTCATCTTTTGCAGACTGGCTAACGAATCGATCCAATGGCAATTTCGCCAGGCCAACCTTGCCGCTTTCTTTTTTTGCCGAAGCGGGACTATGATGCTGGCTGTACAGACCTGTATAGAAGATAAAGTGTTCATCGCCTCGCGTAATGATCTCAGAGGAAGGCTCAAGTATACTCTTATCGAAGCTGTATGCGGGTCCACGTGGAACAAAAGGCTTTTGAGCAT
>ERZ889217.1317-NODE-1317-length-12858-cov-6.463798_pt1 | contig 12858 bp, 23 predicted proteins | sample MGYA00521098_ERZ889217 | MGnify/ENA primary metagenome ERZ889217 (study PRJEB32303, sample SAMEA104408613) | aquatic metagenome | biome: Brackish water; feature: Pelagic; material: water | place: Baltic Sea | collected 2014-06-10T22:04:00 | depth 2,362 m ...
CTCCCCAAAACCCCAAAACCCCATGACAATGACAATCACAACTCGTGATCATATTAATAATATTTAAATTAACCACTAATATAATCAAAAGAATCATCCTTGTTGTTTTCCTATTTATTATTAATGGTATTACAAAAGTTAAAATAATTTGAATTAAACGTAAAAAACTCAAACCAATCACTCCTCTTCCTCTTCCTATTCAATGGAATGAATTTCTTTGTCTTCAGGAAGATAATTGTCTACATTTTCGACGTCTTCAATCACCATCTTTGAACCAGTTTCGTGAGTTCCTCCGAAATTTGAAGTGGCATCTTCTTCAATACTCGAGTCTTACTCATGCTAAGAGGCATCGTCAGCGAGGTTCATCTTCTCCTTCATGTTCTGAAGGCCTCCTCTTGACTTATCACCAATCCCAAAGATTGCGAAATCGTTGTTAGGATCGTACTGCTGCTCATACTCAGGTCCTTGAGACATAAGGACCGAATGAGCAGTTCTTGAAGCAACTGATGCATATTAGTCGCCTAGATCATCGCCTAACTTACCGCCTCCGAGCTTATGGCCGAGCTTAGCGAGGTTAGCCATTTCTTTTTCGCCCAAAACATCCTTGAAACCTTTTCCATCTACGGAGTGTGGAGAAACTTGACCGTTCTCAAAGGCCTTGGCTCTTTCAACTCTAGCCTGAGCGAGATGAAGATTGGCATCTGATTTGTTCTTGATGTATCTGCAGGCCACAACTCCGATAAAGACCATAACGATCGAAAGTGCAATTGGAATAACCATAACAACTGGATTTTTCCCTTTCTCAAGCTTGATCACTTCTGGAGTCTTTTCAACAACAACAGTTGAGTATGTGTACTGGGTCTCTTCATCTCTCTCGACCTGCACGGTGACGTTGTTGTAAGTGATTTGTTCCTCAACTTGGATCAAAATGTCTGGGTTGAAGTTGTTGGCAACACCCTAGTTGTTTTAGGAATAGTCTCCATTAACCATAGTGACTGGCTCGTATTCAGTGCTGTCATCAGTGTTCTAGGACACTCTTGCGGTGAACTCTAAAACAGGGGCACCGAGGTCAATTCCATTAGCGAAGGCATCGTTTTGAGTTTACTCTAACTCCTCAAGAGTTTGGCCCTCCTCAGCTTCTATCTCATAATTGACGATTAAAGAGCCCTCGTAGACACTCACGACCTTGACTTAAGATGCATGGATACCTAATGAGGCTGTTAATCTATCAACGAATGTGGTGGTTCCTCCCGCTGTGAAGAACTCGGCGAATGTCCACTCCATCCTAACAAGGGTCTAAATGGCATCTCTTGGTTGAATTTGAAGGGTACAGTTGGTGGTGATGTAGAACTCAAGGATATTTTAGACACCTATGTATCTATTTTCTCCGCATTAGCTTTACCTTATCTCTCCATACATGGATGCGATCTCGTCCCATTGGTTCATTGGTACAATCTGACCATCTTTGACGATAGATCTTGACTCAGCACTAGGGTAAGCGATACGAATAGTGGCTCCAGTCGTCAAACTCTTGGCGTTCAACTTGAATTTCATTTTCTTGGCTGGAGATCCAGTGAAAGTGATGTCATAAACAGATCTTCTAGATCCCTCAAACACAGAGCCGAATCTACTCAATCTCTTTTGTCCAGTGTAGAATCCATCCCAAGTGTGATCCATCATAGCGTTGAGATTGTTTGCCATGTCTGTACCTTGCTTTTAGATGTAAATTGGCTGCATTGACCTATCCATAGTATCTGAGTCTTCACTCTCGAACTAGAGAACAGCAAGCCTATCACTTTCACAGATGTAGGCGTTACCGGCGGTGTATGGCTCACATTCAGGGATAAATGGAGCGAACTCACCGTTATCAGCGATAATCTAGAAGTCTTTCTTTGACCACCTTGGTTTTGTTCCTCTGAAGGTGGTGTCTTCAAAATCAAACAAGATGTTCTTTGGTGCAGTACATGGGTAATTACCGCAGTCTGCAATATTTGCCCATCCAGGACTAGGATCCATGATATAAGCCATAGCATCGTTCTCAACATTAATGAACTCAGAATCGTAGAATTCTGCCATTGGGTGATAATCAGCTTAGTAGTGATTGAGAGCGAACACGAATTGTGAAGCTCCTTACCTTGTCTTAGCATCGAAGTTGTAGAATTTGTTTCTATAGAATCTTTGCATTCCACCCCATGCTCCATCACCTTTAATCTTGTTCATTGGCAGAGACGATGATCCCGTTGGATGAAGATCTTTACCCTTCCTGGCTACACCAGAAATCAAGAATCCATTCTTGTTGAAGGTGAAGCAGTAAGAGCCGTCTGACGGGCAATCAGTTGCTTCAGATTCTCCGTAGATATGGTTATCATTTACCATGACTGTTACACCTTGGTATTCAGCAGCACCACTCACAGCAAGCATTGCTCCGAATCCTTCTCTGTTATCAACCATCGTCATATGGTGGAATCGGACCTCATGAGTATTGAAGAATCCCCATGCTCCCATATAGTAGTTCTTGTAAGCTGCAAAGTGAGAACCTTCATAGCAATCAGATTGGGATGAATCAGATCCACTTGGGTAAATAAGTGCTCCGAATCCATACTTTGGTCCACCTGTAGAGTGGGCAACATTGTTGAAGAAGTTTCCATAGTTTGTCTCCCCGCATTTATCGCCAGGAGCAATGAAGCCGGCAAAGACAACACCCGAAGCGATATTGTTCTTAACTTTAATATCTTTGCATTAATCGCTTGTGTCAAAATAAGAACATATGCAGAAGCCTCCACTCTTGTCTTCGACAGGTTCATCAGTACCGATTGTAGTCCTTTAGACTACCCTCATCAAGAGATTTCCGTCAATAGTAATGTTCCTGGAGCTTTCGACAGTAACACCGACAGGTCTGAACTCATAAATGACATTGTCTTTCAAATGAATGTTAGCTGACTTGTCGATCCTTATTCCCCAACCCAAACCATTATGGATGGCGCTGTTAGTAACCGATGACCATTTGGTGGCTGCGCTCTCGAAACGAAGGGCTGATTTGAAAGTATCCCATTGAGAGCAATTGTAGATCTCAACGTGGTCAAGGATGGTCTGTCCAGTTAAGAAGTTCAGCTGACCGTTCATAATTTCGTAAGTGTCACTTGTCACAATTTGACCTCCCCAAGAATCAATGTCTTCTCCAGCAATGACGATGCTTCTATTGAAGAGGATGACTTCACCTCTCATATCAACACCGTTGTAATCATTGGCGGTAGACTGAGCAGCTCCCCAATGGTGATATGTGAGATTATTCCTAAGAGTAACCCTTCCAGTCTCGATGTCGTACTGCTCAACCCAGTTTTGCTCACTTTGATCCCAGTTATACGAAGTTGGTCCTATAGCAATTCTGTCTCCAGGGACCCAGCTGAGCAATGGCTCAACATAAATCTCGTTTTGGTCTTTGAAGCACTCTCTAGTAAGTCTTGTTACCTTACCGTTCCTTGGTTACCCGAACATTTTGACAGTTCCTGTATTGGCAATGATCTTATTACCAGCTTCGATAAGGTTGTCATAGACCATGTGCTCAAATTCTTTCTCACCCTTGAGAGTGATTTTAACTGATCCGTGGAATGAATTGGTTTCATTTCCAATCTCAAGCTTACCGTATCTAACATAAATATGCTTGGCCTTGAAATGGATATCAGTCTCATTTTGGAAGAACAGGTTTCCGTTGATTTGAACGTGCTTATAAGTGATGTTTTCAGTCTAGGTCTCGTTAAGGTCGTAGATCATGTTCCATCCACTAATGACTTCAACGTCCTCACCATCACCTGGAAGAGTATTATTTGGCCAGTTGCTGGCGTCACTCCAGAGTCTGAAGAGAGTTTCAACGGATTCAGCCAAAACAACATCTTCATTGCAGTTTGCGTAGCATCTGACACCCTACAGTTGGAAGTTTTGGACATCGGTTGGGTAAGTCTTGTTCTTTCCGTTTAATATGATATGCATCCTTCTTGTCTCTGTATCATTCAAAACTAAGTTTTGCCCAGGCTAATAGTCAACCGAGTTTTGCGCAATAGACTCATTAGCGTAGAGGATCCCGTTTGATCTCACCTCGATACCTTCTCTAACATCGGTGAAGTTGTGGATAAAGTAGACTGAGCCATCTGTAGGTTTATAAGGTTGAGCGACTGTAATTACAATGCTCTCAAAGTCAATTCCGACAACTCCGATGTGAATCTTGTATTTATGGCCGAGAACAAAAGCTTGTGCCCAGTTCTTGTTTGGCTTCACCTTCATTGGGACATGACCGTAGTTTGTGGTGTTTAGTTCATATGCGGCCAGCTCAGTCTCGTTCATTCCTCCGATGATGCTGTCATCGTAAGGGAGTACTTTGAGAGGTTGGTTCAAATGAAGTCCACTTGGTGTGGACGAGCCGAATTTGATAACTCTAACTTAAGTATTACTGTTGCATGTAACACCATCAAACTCATCAGCTAGGTATGTGCATTCACCATCCCAAACGTGATGTTTGAAATATGGTGTTGCCCAAGAATTAGGGCCAAGTCCAGTAAGGGTTCCGTCAAGATCCTCGATAATAGCTTTATTAGGAAATCCCCATCTGATCTTTCTTGGCATTGTTGCAGTATCGAAGAAAAGACCTGATGTAATGAAAGTTCTCGCACCTTCATCTGTAGAAGCTGGATGGAAGCAATGAGAGCAAGATCCAAAAGCGGCAGCACTGCCGAAGTCAAAGTTGTAGAATCTAGCTCCTTTAACTACGAAATTTTCAGTTCTAGGCGCAATGATTCCATGTGGGCTACCATCACAGCCGTTGTTTGTCTAACCTATAATCAAAGCTTAATTAACTTGAGCCCATTCTCCGATCATTTCACCTGTCAAGGAGAACTCGATTCCCGCCAACTTATTATCAGCTGTCTTGAAGTTGTTGAAATGTACGTCACCGACTCTCTCAGCAATAGCTCCATTTCTGTTATTCTTCCACCCGACAAAGTTGTCGAAGTTAGCCGTAATTGGAGGATTCATCCAATATGGATTATCAGGGGTGGATGGGTCAAACACCATAGCTCTACAAGGGAACATTCTTGGCACCATATTATGGAAGATTCTTAGACCGTATCTTCCCATAGAGTGAGCAGTGTTATTGATGTTCTCACCGACTTTGTCGTTCTCCGGGCAGACATCGTTGTTGGCTGATGGGCCCATAGCATGAGTTTAGAGATCATACCAAAATCCATATCGGTCAGATCCAGCTGCGTGGTTTCCAATGAAGATGTTGTTTGGATGAGTGATCCAGAAGCAAGCAGGAGTTTGATCAGTGTTCAAAAGACTCCAAGATCTCTTAGTCTTTATTACTAAGTTGTCCTTGATGTAGTTGTTAGTCTCAACGGCATCCTCAATGAAGATTGTGTGGCCCTTCACCTCGTAGGCAACGTTGTTTTCAAGTCTCAAGTAATGGGTTCCGTGGAGGGTAAACGCTCTGTTGTTTCCCTGATGGGTTCCCAATCCTCTAGCATAGGAGTTGTGGACAGCACCGATCATGTGGAAATGAACAGCGTATCTTCCAACCTTGAATGCTTGACCGACTTCAAAGAGCTCGATGTAGGAAAGTCTACATGTCAAAGAATCATCTCCGTTTGAATGGAGGAAAATGTTTGCACCATATTGGTTTTATGGCGAAGTCTCGAGATCTCCTCTGAAGACAACATTCCTTGACAAAAGACCAACTTCAGCTCTCATGTCAATAAATTCACCTTCGGTTCCAACATTATAAGTCTCAGCGAAATGCTAATAGCTTAATGGCTGATCAAGGGTCAAAATCTTTCGAGTTGAGTCCACTGACAAAATAGTTCTATGCTCTCCCTCCCTTGACGAGTAGCTAGTTGATGCGATGGCAATCATTTCTCCAGCTTGCCAGTCAACAGCTTCCTGTAGGTGAATGACTGATCCTCCAGCCTAAACTGTCTGGTCCAAGACTGTCCATGTTTTGTCTCTGACGACACCGTGCATGTCAAGAGTACCGTATCTGACTCCAATCACTTTATTACCGTAGATTGGGAGATAAGGGTCAGAAAGGAGACCATGCATTGTGATCGTGATCTTGGAGGTATATGGGAATTCTTCTGTGCCGACTTCCATGAGACCGCCTGACACAAAGATGTATCTGGCGTCAAAGAAACGCTCGTGGTTAGGGTCTGTATCTGGAGCAAAGATTATGGAACCTTCGACTATAACGGCATTGAGGATAGGTGATCTATCAATATCAATATAGAGATTGAGGCCTACTGGAACATGGATTGATTCTCCTTCCATAGGGGCGAATTCACCGCCCCAAGTGGTATCACTAGACCATAAACTTACGTATCTGAACAAAATTTCATTGGTTGACACGAGTCCCTGTCCTTCGATAAAGATTTCAAGAGATGATTCTACCAATCCAGGTCTGCTACCTGTGGTGCAAGATACGGTGGTTGTAGTAGCTGAGTCGACTGGGCAAATAATTCCATCGATAATGATGGTATATTTGGTTGTGTCAGTTGGAAAATTGGTTCCAGTTAATGTAAGTGGGGTTCCTCCTTCAACTCTTCCGAATCTTGGTGAGATTGAAACAAGATTTGTGGTCAAAGCGCCTTAAAATTCTACTGAGTTAAGATCAGTGATGATAAACTCCTCAACAACATTTCCATAGTCGATTGGGGTTTCTTGGACTTCGCTATCAATGTGGAAGACTGTTGGGTTTTCATCGTATGAGTATACTTTAAGATAGTCGATCTTTAAAGCAGCATCATTTGTAGCTGGATAGTTCCAAGTTGGGTACCAGTTATCTCTGTCTTGCCAGAATGACTCGGCATCAGTCCAATTCTTACCACATTCTCCATCTGGGAAGAAGCCTTCGGTGGCACCAACGGCATTGTTCAAGATGAAGTGGAAGTTTTGATTGAAAGGAGCATTCTTATCTACTTCGTTTGCCCATGGGTTGGTTTATGCTTCAGCATCACTAGTATATGGGAAACCAGCTCTTGAGTACATGTCTGCGCTTCCTCCAGCTGCTGGGAAATCAAAGTTCATGACAGTGATGCCATCGATCTTAGTGACGATCTTAGCTTCAGTCCACTCAAGCTCGTAAATGTGGTAATCGTCATTCAATGTACCTTGTGGGATAGAGTAATGACTATTTGGAATGTTGAATCCATTGTTGTTGTAAAGTGGACCCCAATGCATAGTTGAGCCAAATGTGTCAGCTCCCATACCAGCTGAGCAGCTTGATGGCAAGTTTCCTCTTGATTCCATAATATCGATCTCGCCTGACTTTGGCCAAACGCCAAAAGTATTGTCGGTAGGAAGCAACCAGATAGCTGGCCATAGCCAGTCTCCTACTGGAAGCTTTGCTTTGACCTCGACTCTTCCATACTTAAAGCTGAATGAGTCTTTGGTCCTGATTCTTGCGCTTTAAACAGTTGGGTTCTTATATCCACTGGCAGGGGCATTTCTTAAGCAGCCATAGTTGAAGTCATTGGTGCAATAAGAGCCAAGGTCAAGGATGCCCAAATCTAGCCAAGCCTCGTTGTACATGTCCGAGGTCAATGTTGGTTGCAGGTGGAGCACACCCTCTTTAGTGAACGAGTTGTGGGTGTAGTTCGTATAATACTGGAACTCACCGTTACCTCCACCTCCAGCGAAGATCTCGTGCTGCCAAGTTGTGGTGTTCAAAGAATTGAAGTTATCTTCAAAGATAAGGGTCTCAGTTGGAGTGTTGAGACGGCGCCTATTTGGCATCTGGATGTTGTTCACCCCGATGACGAGCTTGGCTGGGCAAGTGTAAGTGGAATCTTCGTTATCGATAGTCTCAACACCGGTGAATGTGATCTCATTGATAGAGCAGGCGTTCGTTTGGTTTCCATGGAATCTATAGTATCTGAACTTAGGGTAGTCTACTGAGGTCTCCCATTTATGATAGTTCCATCCAGAGTGGAGGTTCTAATCAATTGTGAAAAGAGTTTGGTAACTGACATCATCATTGGATCCTTGGAAAGTGGTGATGTCAACGAATTAAGCTTTTGTGTTGGTGTCCATGTACTTCATAAACCATTTGACTTAAGAGATCATACCGACATGATTTTCCTTGAATCTCATTCCAAGTGAGCATTCGCTGCTGCTGTCTGAAGGGCTCTCAGTTAGCACTCCGTCAAAAGCCATGGAAACATCTTGAGCAGTTCCGAAGTAAACTCCTGAATCCAAGTCTTCAGATTCAGTGGCGATCGAGAATTGTTCATTTGAGTAAATGGTTGAGACCTAAGGGACGTTGCACTTAACCGAAGTGGCCGAGGAAGCGGTCTCATTGAACACGCAAACTTCATCACAGACAGTGATGTAGTTGATACTCGAGTCATTTTTGAGCATTATAGCGAGACTGTTTGAGGTAACCTCATACTCGCATCCTCCTGCAAATGAGCACGTCAAGCTAGAAGAGCTAGCTGTGATAGAAATATCATTGATCAGAGTTTGAGAAGTCTGAGCAAAAATTTATTAAGTGCTGCCAGTTAAGATGAATGATAGCTCAGGGGTTGTGGCGTTTATAGAAATGGGCACACCGAGATTGTAGTATGCTGTGGCGCTCGTTGAACTAAGGATAGTCACTGTGTCAGCTTCGATTCCGTTGAACTTAGACTTTGGAATGTAAGTATCAGTTGAGAACTCAAAATCAGTTCCGATAAAAGATATGGTGTTTAGATCAGTGATGATTGCGGATGAGATTCTAGGGAAGCTTCCATCATCAAGTTGCTAGAATTGACAAAGGGTTTGGTTAGAGTTTTCACAGTTATAATCCTGATTGCCTTATGTAACTTTAAGCAGAGATTATGCAGCGATGAGTTGTGCTTTGGTCTTGCACTCAACAACTCCATACGAGATAACAGCTATTGTCTCACAAATTGAGTTTCCTGATGGGTCTTTAATGTCAATGTCAGTTGAAGTAACGGTGGCTCCTGGAACTTGAGCGGTAACAACAGTTCCTCCAATGGAACCAACATTTGGAGAGATGGACACGAACTTAGGAGTCAGGTCCAGTTATGTCTCAACAATTGAGTGGTTTTTTGGGTGACCAATTTCAAAGTAAAGTTTCTTAGTGGTCATTGCCTATGAGCTAACATTTGAGACAGTAAACGTAGCCTCAGTGGCTGATACTGCCAATGTTGTCTGCTCCACTCCTGCAATCTCTAGTGAGACATCGCTTGAAGTACCAATGAAGCCAGTTCCCTCAACTTTGATAGTCCATATTAATGAGGATGAATCAAAAATGGTTGAGATGGCTGTTACTTAAGGCAAGTTATCTGTGTAGAGGTAGTCGCATACGTTGGCTGTATCACAAGTGGCCTCCTCCGAAACCTTTAAGAACACAACCATGGTAGCTTCTTGGTTAGCAGCTCTCTGATTGCCAGTTAGCAATGAGTCAATTCTACAAGTGATATCGTTTGCCGTAATTGACTTTAGGTAACAATCGATACTATCAACTCCTCCATTGGTGCTAATTTGAATTGGATTGTCGGTGAAGACGTTTCCAAAATTTCTTCCTGTGACAGCTATAAGTTGACCTCCGTAAATTGACCCAATCTTCGGTGAGTATGAGTCAACGTATGTGTTCACGTCGAGAATAAGACCTGTGGAGTTAATCAAGCCAGCCACTGAGTGTCTGATTAAGATTTCGAATGGGCCATGCTTACTCTCAGCACCTCCAAACATGCATGTGATAGTCTTGGCTGTATCATCAACGCGCAGGACGTTCATTTGTCTAAAGTAAGTCCTGTTGGCAGTTCCAGACGCGTTAACTGAGAAGTCTTCCCTTTGTAGCGTATATGGGAAAGCATCTTCGAGTTGGATCGTGATCTGGGTCTTCTATACTGGAGACGCTGAGGCTGGAGTCAAATTGACTCCTTGATTAGCCACGTCTCTCGTAGTAAGTTGAATGTTAGTGGCAACAGTTTAGCCGTTGATGACAACTGTGAACAAGACTGTTGTGTCTGTGCTGTCAGCAGCGTTGAATGCCTCAGTTAAGCAGATAAACTCTTCGGTTGTCGATGATTGTGGGATGCATTAAGTTTGCTGAGGATCGTTGAAAGTGAAGGTCACATCTGAAGTTAAGAGGTCTCTTGGAAGGTTAGTTCCTGTAAATGTCAAATTATCTCCTCCTAAAATGTTCAATGTATAGTTTTCAGGTGGGCTAACAGCGTTGAAAGTGCAGGTGACTGGCTCAGCAGCTAGACTGGTCAAGTTAGGGATGATTCCATAAGAGCTTGTGTAGATTGGGTAATGGTTACCGCATACAGGTTCTTAATCGAGAGTACATTAAACAGTAGTATTCGTAAGAGACGATTCATCAATGACACAGTTTGTATGGGCAAATTTGATACTTTGGATATCGTCAGTGATGTTTGGAAGGCTTTCTCCTTCCAAAGTAAGCACGTTGGTATTGTGATTGAATAAAAAGTTCGAAATCTCTCCAACAGGCTCGGTGTAGTTAAAGTCACAGGTGAGGTTATGGCAAACAGCTGGAACATCGTTAACTGTCACGATCAGTTGAGGCTTCTCTTCAAACGTTCTTAAGAACTCAAATGGGACAGGTTCGTAGAACAGATTGTCACTATAAGGAATAGTGGTGTTCGAAATATACGTGAGGTTAGTACCACCGAGTGGGCTCATGTCAGCATCGTCAGAAACGATCTCGAATTGACCAGGGTCTCCTCTAAATCCTTTGAAATAGATTCGATAACTGAATCCGTTTTGCCAGTAAGGGTAGTCTCCTGGGTTAGTGACTACAACAGAGTCAACGACTCCCATCATATCGCAATTCTAATGGATTTCTTCACCAAGCCAGAACATATCTGTATATCCTGCATTGATAGAATTTGTGTAGGACACATACCCTTGTGGACTGACGCACTTAATCTTGAATTTTCCAGACAATGGTGCGGCAGATAGCTACACATCAGCTGGGAGAGTCACATTGACCTCAGCTTGAGAGCCAGCGCTGAGCGAGGTGATTTGAGAGGTAGTATAGCCGTCGATGAGCTTTGTGAGAGTTACAAAATATTCGTTAGTGACCACAAGAGTCTCGTTAGTGGTCTCTGTACCATTAACATCATACATAGTCTTGTTAACGACTATATCGCTACCAAACAGCCCGGAATAGTACCCTTTAATTGAGTTCTTGAAAGTATCGGCTGAAGCGTCTGCTGGAATAATAGAACTTGGGTGTGTAATTTGATCGAGAGGGTTTGTGTAGATAAGTATGTATCCTCCGGTGGTGTCTAGATTGGTGACTGTAAACTTGGTGCTCTCAAATACTCGGGCTGATTCAACAGCGATATATTGGAGCTCTTTCATTGAGTGATGATGACCTGTGGTGTTTTAATCTGAGGTGGCCTCAATCTCGACAGCAACAGTGTAATGATCACCACCACCTGCTTCATATTGTTATGCTTCGATATAATAAGGGAGTCCTTCAGTCAAACTCACCCATTCACTAATATGAGGCTCGCTGAATTTGAGTGAATGCCAGTCTCTATAATTTACCCAAGTTGTGGTTTCCATTATTTCGGTAACATTCTGAGTGGCATCTCCACTAACATTGGACATAAAGATTCTACAATGATCATCACATGTTTGATAGAATCTGTATCTTGTAGTGGCTGGAGGAATGAACCATCCCTTAAATCTGTTAACGTGATAGTCGGCTTCGTTGATAGGAACTTCCATTGCGAGGGCGAGCTCTTCAGTTGTCGTATAGCCTCTTTCGTCTATATTTTCCCAATTCATGCCACCAGTGTGATCAAAGAAGGTTTTTCTTATTCCATGAGATCCCACATAAGTAGCATTTTGATCAAGAGTGAGGCTTGCAGCAGTTTTGCTTTAGGTTGTGCATGAGAAAGAGAAGTCTGAAACTCTTGTGACAGCGCAATCGACACCATCCAAGGTTGCTGACACATTGCCGTTGAAACCATGACCTTCAACAGTCAGGTTCATGCCACCTGTTGTGTATCCAATATTTGAGCTATGATTAAAAATCACAGGCACTGATCTGGCTTGAAAACAGTTCGACATGTCGTAAGTGCAATGAGTTGCCTCAACTGAATGAACGAGAGACTGGCCTGTTTCCCAAAGCATTGACACGTTGTAAGATTCTCCTGCTGGAAGATCGCCAATACGGCCGTAAACCTAGTTTCTTGACCATTTGTTGAATGAAGTTGTGTCATCAACGAAATCTTCAAAATCAAGAAGACTGGCTCCAACCTTGGCATTGATGAAAGGCATCTCATCAGTCTCTAACCCGGCGATCAGATTAGGAACTGATCTCGGGTCAAAGATAAAGCTCGTAAGAGACTCATAATAGACAATCGGAGGCTAGAGGTAGTAGAGAGCTGGAGTGTAAGATCTCTTATAAATCACTTTACAATAATCTTAAGTTACGCACTCTAATTTCTGGGTGTTTCCAGATGCGTCAGCGATCATAATGCTGATCCAGAATGTCATCTCTTCGTACCCACTTACGAAGTTCATTGGTACGCTGAGAAGATCATCCAGTCCCGGAAGCCTGTAGGCGATTGTGCCAAGGATTGGGTGAGAATTGAACGCGTCATCTTCTGAAAGAATCGGAGCCATTACTTCGGCTCCAAGCTCATGAGATCTCATGATGACATAGTTCGATTAAGGATTCTCAGTGAGACCTGAACCTTTAATGAAGATGTGAGTTCCTCCCGCAAAGGAAGCGTACCCGACTCCGTTAGGTCTCTCGTTCTCAAAATTTTACCCTTTGGATTGTTAAAGGGCTTACTCTCTGTAGCCGATTCCCTCAAGGGTTAGAGG
>ERZ889217.1318-NODE-1318-length-12857-cov-8.564756_pt1 | contig 12857 bp, 14 predicted proteins | sample MGYA00521098_ERZ889217 | MGnify/ENA primary metagenome ERZ889217 (study PRJEB32303, sample SAMEA104408613) | aquatic metagenome | biome: Brackish water; feature: Pelagic; material: water | place: Baltic Sea | collected 2014-06-10T22:04:00 | depth 2,362 m ...
AAGCTTCTACTTCTCAGTCGCCAGCGTTTAGGGCTGTGACGGGACCCAATACAAAGCTGACGTATCCAACACCTGCTGTGGCATTTGATTTAGTGAAGAGAATGTATGGGGATTATCAAAGCTCTCCTGATTTCACTGTGCTCAGCTTTGGCTATGCAGATCGCATGTGGGCACAAGAGCAGATGAGGGCGATTCAACCTTCTTCTACCTATCAATGGATTACCGATATGGCGTGTGCTACGAAGGCGACTTGTTGGGGCGGTGGAATGTTCACCGATGAGAAAGCAATGGGGTTGTTGGTCTTAACAACTGAAGTTGTGGACGATAACCACACCACGGGAACTCTGGAAGCTCATGAATACACGCATGCTATCCAGCAGAATCAGATGCGTGGGCCTCAACCATGGCCAACTACAGGCAATTGGCCTCCAACTTGGTATTTAGAGGGACAAGCTGAGTTCTCACAAAATGCTGCGATCTACTATGAATCTTTTGCGCTCTATACGAAAAATCGTAGGGATGTTTCGCAAGATCTCTTTAGGGATTCGAAGATTACCTCCGAATGGATTCAGGAGTTCTTTGTTGTCAGTCAGCCATCGAGCTGGTTTAGTAAATATGACCGTTGGCGCCAATATGACTTAGGTGGAATGCTCGTTGAAGTATTGACAGCGATAAAAGGCCCTGCCTCCACCATGGAAGTGTGGAAGCAGTGTGGCTCTGGGATGAAGTTCCCTGATGCCTTTGAAAAGGTCTATGGGATTTCATTTGAGAAGGCTCTGCCAATCATCTCGAAAGCGATAGCACTTGAATTGGGACGTAGCTAGCGAACGCGGGCTTTCGACTTTCTCTTCACTGTATATCCAGAGTCATCAATGACGTGATGGGTAATTCGTGCGCCGATGGCGTGTGCATATCTGCGCACAGAACTTAAGGTGGGGTTTGAATCCATTGCTTCAAAGGCAGCAACACCGGGTTGACTAATACCCATGCGCTCTCCCACGAGCTCTTGGGAGAGGCCTTTTTTCTTGCGGAGCGCAATCAGAGATTGCATAAGCTCAAAGTGGCTTTCCACGAGTTGCTCAGCACGAGCCTCAAGATGTTTGGGGTTTTCTCTCATAAGTTATAAGTTATACCTATCTAGCCTGAAAATCAAGACTAGATACCCCAGTTGGTGGAAAGACCAGCTTGCCAATACCCCATAGCCGTTGAAATTTCCTCATTCTGCATAAGCCAGGTAGATCCATCACCAGAAATAATCTTTTCGTGAATATGGTGGGCTACGAAAAAACCAGGAAATTCCTCAGGTTCAGAGTGATACATACGGACAAGGAGTCGTTTATCTTCAAATACTCCTGAACCATTTCTCTCGCGGACGGTAATTGCTTGCCAACGTATTCAAGAGGTTGTGCAATCTGTGCGCCACCCAGGTGGTGTTGATGAGACCACTCGTGTGAATTACACACTGGGTAATGCCACTGAGTGAATCTCTGCGCTTTGCGCAGTTATTTGATGCAGCTATTGCTCAGATTAAATAGCTTCCTGGCGGGCTCAATCTAGTGGTACCATTTCTCGTACCAGTCTAGAGAGGGCTCTGAAATGGCAATTACCGCATCCGAAGCGCGTGCTCGGCTTTTTCCACTCATTGAAGAGGTCAATGCCAATGAGAAGCCAGTGACTATTACTTCTAAGAATGGCAATGCTGTGTTGATGTCAGAATCAGAGTATGAATCCATTCTCGAGACTGCCTACCTATTCTCTTCACCGGCAAATCGCGAGCACCTCTTAGAATCAATAGCTCAGGTAGATCGTGGGCAAACCTACGAAGTTGAATTTCCGACCGATGCTGAAACTTTAGTGAAATCTCTAAAGGATGCCGTGAAGAAGAAGCAAAAGGTTAAAAAGCGCGCTTGAGCAAAAGGCGCGTTCCGACCAAAGTTAAGTTCTCCCCCCAGGCAACCGAAGACATTCTCTTCTGGGAGAAGAGTGGCAATAAAAAGGCGATAAAGAAAATTCTTGATCTCATCAACGATTGCTTGAAAACGCCTTACAGTGGAATTGGTTCACCTGAGCAATTGAGATACCAAGCTCGGGATACGTACTCTCGGCGAATAGATCGTGTGAATCGTTTGGTCTATATCGTAGATGGCGAAGACTTATTTATTATCTCGGCCCGTTATCACTACGAAAAGTAACTACTTAGTCTCAGAAATCCTTGCCTTGACCATGTCAAGGATGAGTTTCTCCTCGACCTTCCAATCGTTTGGGACACCGATAGTTTTTTTATTGAGGGTTAAGTGTGCAAGACGGTCGCGGAATGTATCAAGGACATCGGTCGACCAAGGTGAGATAAGAATGTGCTTGGTGGCGCAGGAAGCACCGAATATGTAGGTCTCACCTATTTTGAGCATCGGCTGATTCCATGCAATCACAAGTTCTGACTTTGGATATTTGGTTTGGATGGTTTTAAAGATTTTGCGGATTGTTGTGGCCTGCTTTGGATTTATGGTTTTGTAGTACTGGGCGGGGGTCTCAAATCGCTTGGCCGAAGTAGATCCGCGCGAATACATGACTAGAGCATTGGCGTGGGCCTGCGAAAAGCCATAGTTCTGGCGCAGGTGCGCAATCTGGGCAGGATATTTCTCGTCCTTGATTTCCTTCATGACCTTAAACCAGTAGGACATCTTTTCCCCGTAACGCTTTTCGATAGCGGGGAAGTGCGCCTCGCGGCTAGGGTCCTTAGGCATGAGGTGAGAATATCTTGACTAGAGTGGAAAAATGGAATTGCTTCATCGGTCGAACGCCTTATCTATTGTGAAGTAGGTGAGTAGGATTTTGACCATTATGCGCGATGCTGCTTTAGCTCTTGATGTAGGAGCCACCAAGGTGGCGGTCGGGGCTGTGTTGCGCGATGGCACAGTGCTGTCGCGGGTAGAAGTGGCTTCCAGCAATACAAGTCGCCAAGATTTAAATGACAGTCTTACGACTGCGATCAATCAGGTTTTAGAGACACCAGATATTGCCCTCGTTGGAGCTGGCATTGGCTCAGCCGGCCCTATCGATCATTTCAAGGGAACGATTAGCCCTGTCAACATTGCGCAATGGGCAGATTTTTCACTCGTTGATTTTGTCCAAGATGTGTCAGGGATTGAAAAGGTAAGAATTGTCGGAGATGCCAGTGCGCTGGCCTTTGCCGAATTTTCAATTGGCGCAGGAATTGGTTCAACTAATTTATTAGGCATTGTTGTCTCAACTGGAATCGGTGGGGGAACTGTGGTGGGCGGGCGATTGCACAGCGGTCAATATGGAAATGCTGGATTTATTGGGCATTCAATTGTTGTAATTGATGGAGACCTTTGTGCGTGCGGCGCCCGTGGATGTATCGAGGCATATTGCAGTGGGACGAATATGGCGAAGAACTTTGGGGTTGCAACTTTTGAAGAGGTAGCTAGCGCTGCCCGAAACGCAGATGCGCGAGCGATAGAGGTAATTGATCAAGGCGCCAGATTCCTTGCCATCGGCTTAGTCAACGCAGTTGCATTGTTAGATCTGGACACCATCGTTATCGGTGGGGGAGTCATGAGCGCTGATGATATTTATTGGCCAGTTCTGCAGTCACACTTTGAAAACGAGGTTAAAAAGCTTAAATTCCCTGGAAAAGTGGCGTTAAAGAGGGCAACACTCGGCAAGGATTCAGGACTTGTGGGAGCTGGTTTGGTTGGATTCACCTTAAGAGAAGGGCAGGGCTAACGATGTTGGAATTTTCAGAACGTCCATGGGGTAGCTATCAAGTGCTTCACACCAACGCCTTCTCTCAGGTGAAAGAGATCACCGTCAAAGCTGGCTCTCGCCTTTCCTATCAAACCCACGAAAAGCGAGCAGAGCATTGGTTTATTACCCAAGGCCCTGCGGTGGTAACGATTGATGGAGTGACGAAGACGCTTCAGGCTGGTGAATCAGTAGATATTGCTATCGGTGTTGCTCATCGCATGGCAGCGCCTGAATCAAATGGCGTGACATTTATTGAGGTACAGAGTGGTTCTTATTTCGGCGAAGATGACATCGTTCGCCTTGAAGATGACTTCGGTCGCAGTTAAATAAAGTTCTAAAGCGAGCGCAGGTAAATATCTCTGCGAGGCCCGATATCCAGCACGAGAATAGTTAGCGCACTTCCATCAAATGTATAGATGATTCGAAACTTGCCCACACGAATGCGGTAACCCTCGCGCCCTTTAAGTTTGAGCGCCTTAGGTGGAATGGGGTTCTCGCGCAGCAGCTCGATGGCAATGGAAATTCTCGCCCTATCCGACTTAGGTGCTTCAAGAAGTGCCTTCTGAGCTCTGGGGTCGAAATTAACTGAGTAGCGAATCAAAGAAGGCCGAGTTCTCTCTTTACCTCATCCCAGGGGACTGTCTGCGCTTTACTCAGCATCGCTTGATCGAATGCTTCAATATCTTCAAGTTCTTCCATGGCTTCCAACATCTTTCTGTAAAGGATGGGAGAGATTAGAACAGCAACGGGTTCGCCGTGTTTAAGGATGTGGACAGGGGCTTTCTGGGATTTCTTGATAGCAGCAGGCAATTCAGCACGGGCATCGGTGACGCTTAATTCACTCATAGAAGTAATGTACAGAAAATACTAAAAAATGTACAGAATATATTTAAAGCGAGCGCAGTACCGCTGTAACGATTCCTAGAACTTCGCAGGTGTCGCCATCGATAGGTGCAAAGTCATCGTTGGCTGGCAGCAACCAGATATGGCCGCCTTTGCGTGAAAATGTTTTGACCGTTGCTTCTCCATCGATCATTGCAGCAACGATTTCGCCATTGTTGGCATCTTTCTGCTGACGGATAACGACAAGGTCGCCATCGCAAATTGCGGCGTTGATCATGGATTCACCTTTGACCTTGAGCATAAAGAGATCGCCCTTGCCGACAAGGGACTCAGGAAGTGGAAACCTCTCTTGGATCTGCTGATCGGCTGTAATAGGAACGCCTGCTGCAATGGAACCAACGAGTGGAATAAAGCGAGTCTTATCTGTGTGGGCGCCTTCACCTGATGCTCCGGCTACTAGCTCTGAATCAGGAAGGACGACCTCCATGGCACGGCCTCGGTCGGCATCGCGACGGATGAAACCTTTCTCGACCAAGATATCGAGCTGGTATTTAACTGATGCGGGGGAGTTCAGGCCTGCGGCATCGCCGATCTCGCGCATGGATGGGGCATATCCCTGGGATTCTGAGGTGGTCTTGATGAAGTCCAGGATTGAAATCTGGCGGGCGCTGAGTTCAGCCTTGCCTGCCTGGGGGGTCTGGTTTTTGCTCATGCACAGATGATTCCACAGGTTGGGGATAAATTCAAACATATGTTCGAAAAATAGTTGACCATGTCGGTGGCTGGGTATATGGTTTTCCTATCGAACAAGTGTTCGAAAACCTTCCCCAAGGTTTAGTCGGTAGCAAAGAGAGACGAACCATGAGCGCTATAACCATTGACCACTCTAAAGTCATTGATTTACAAGGCTTTCTGGCCAATCCGTCTGCGATTACTCTTAATCGTCGTGGCCGCCTAGCTCGCACCATTGTGGTTCTCTCTCTCGCTATCGTCCTAGGATCTCTCGTCAGCGCCAAGGCCGGGACGGGTACCGATAGCGCCTCAGTCCATGCAGGCTCATTCGTGAGCGTGACTGTGGCCCCTGGAGAGACGGTCTGGTCGCTAGCTAACCGCCTGGCAGGCGGAGGCGATGTGCGCTCGCTCGTCTCTGAGATCATCTCGGTCAACTCACTTGCATCAGTGGATGTTGCAACAGGCCAGAAGCTTCGAATCCCGCTTCGATAAGTTTTTTTCGCGCGACACGCGCCGTCTCTTATTACTCATGCGGCAAAGCCTCAAGAAATGCTTTATAGTTCCCACTAGATGTAGGGGTCGAAACGAATAAAACTTCCATAAGTAGTGTTTTTACGGTAGTTTTGCCAATTCGCCAATACAGCTAAAAATGAGAATATCGAGTATTTCGAAGGGAGACACGCCGAGATGATTTGTCCGTTCTGCAGACATGATGATTCCCGAGTCGTTGACTCCCGTCCGGTCGTTGATGGCACAGAAATCCGCCGCCGCCGCGAATGCCCTAAATGTGGACAGCGCTTTTCTACACAAGAGGTAGCCCTGCTCAACATCATTAAGCGATCAGGTGCTACTGAACCTTTTAGCCGCGAGAAAGTACTTGTCGGCGTCCGCAAGGCGTGCCAAGGTCGGCCAGTAGATGAAGATGATTTGGTCCTCTTAGCTCAGCGAGTAGAAGAAACCCTTCGCTCAACGGGCCAAGCAGAGATCGAAGCACAAGAGGTAGGGCTAGCAATTCTTGCGCCACTACGCGAACTCGATGAGGTGGCCTACCTCCGATACGCGTCTGTGTACCGTAACTTTGCCTCCCTTGAAGATTTCGAAGGCGAGATTGCACTTCTCCGCGCCCTTCCTTCGAATGCACATCAGGTGACACCAGAAAGATCAGCAGTCAAGCCAGTAATGTCAACAAGCAATCAGAAGACGGGGAAATAACATATGTCAGACACGGTCATCAATCGACCAACTTCGAAGATCAAGGGCGCAAAGTCGCTGACAGTCGAACGTATTTACACAATAGAAGGCGTACATCCTTATGACACAGTCAAGTGGGAACGCCGCGACGTTGTTCAGCAGAATTGGAGGACGGGCGAAGTTGTTTTCGAACAACGCGGCGTTGAATACCCTGACTTTTGGTCAGTGAATGCATCAACGATCGTAACGACCAAGTACTTCCGTGGCGCAGTCGGTGCCGAAAATCGCGAATGGTCTCTTAAGCAGGTCATCGATCGCGTTGTACTTACCTATGTAAAGGCCGGAAAAGAATTCGGTTACTTTGCAACAGATAACGATGCAACAATTTTCGAACACGAACTCACGCACATGCTGATGCATCAAATTTTCTCATTCAACTCCCCAGTCTGGTTTAACGTCGGAACTGCTGCCCCACAGCAAGTATCTGCATGCTTCATCTTGTCTGTTGACGACACTATGGACTCAATTCTTAACTGGTATCGCGAAGAAGGAATGATCTTTAAGGGCGGATCTGGTGCCGGCCTTAACTTGTCACGTATTCGTTCTTCAAAGGAACTTCTCAAATCAGGTGGAACAGCCTCTGGCCCAGTTTCATTTATGCGCGGTGCTGATGCATCAGCTGGAACAATTAAGTCAGGGGGCGCAACCCGACGCGCCGCAAAGATGGTTGTTCTCGACGTTGATCACCCAGATATCGAAGAGTTCATCGAAACTAAGGTTGCAGAAGAGCAGAAAATCCGCGCTCTACGCGATGCTGGTTTTGATATGGACCTCGGTGGAAAAGACATCATCTCTGTTCAGTATCAGAATGCAAATAACTCAGTCCGTGTCAGCGATGAATTTATGCGCGCATATGAAGCAGGAACTGAATTCGGTCTGAAGGCTCGCTCAACGGGTGAAGTCCTCGAGACAACAGATGCACGCAAGCTCTTCCGCAAGATGGCAGAAGCTGCATGGGCATGTGCTGATCCTGGAATTCAATATGACGACACCATCAATGATTGGCACACCAACCCAGAGACAGGGCGCATCAATGCGTCTAACCCTTGCTCTGAGTACATGTCACTTGATAACTCATCATGTAACTTGGCATCTCTTAACTTGATGAAGTTCCTCAAGTCAGATGGTTCATTTGATGCAAAGACATTCGGTAAGGCTGCAGAGATGATCATCACCGCGATGGATATCTCAATCTGTTTCGCAGACTTCCCAACGCAGGCAATTACTGAGACAACTCGCGCATACCGCCAGCTCGGAATCGGATATGCAAACCTTGGCGCCCTTCTTATGGCATCAGGTCTTGCATATGACTCTGAAGGTGGACGCGCACTTGCTGGCGCAATAACATCCTTGATGTCAGGTATTACCTACAAGCGTTCTGCAGAACTTGCAGCAATTGTTGGTCCATACGATGGCTTTGCACGTAATGCTTCAGCTCACTCTCGCGTTATGCGCAAGCATGCATCAGCGTCATCATCTGCAAAGTCAGTATCAACTCTTGATATCGATGTATGGACAGAGGCCAACAGGGCGTGGGATGCATGCCTTACAACAGGAGATAAGAATGGATGGCGCAACGCGCAGATCTCAGTACTTGCTCCAACAGGAACAATTGGTTTGATGATGGATTGCGATACAACAGGTATTGAGCCAGACTTCTCACTCGTTAAGTTCAAGAAGCTTGTCGGTGGCGGATCCATGCAGATCGTTAACCAGACAGTTCCACAAGCACTTCGCAAGCTCGGATACACCGAAGAGACCATCGAAGCGATCGTTGAATTCATCGCATCAAATGGCCACGTCATCGATGCTCCAGGGCTAAAGCAAGAGCACTACGACATCTTCGATTGCGCACTTGGAGCACGTTCAATTGCTCCAATGGGCCACGTCCGCATGATGGCTGCATGCCAGCCATTCCTATCGGGTGCAATCTCAAAGACCGTTAACCTTCCAGAAGATGCAACTGTTGAAGAGGTTGAAGAGGTTTACTACGAAGGTTGGAAGCTCGGCCTTAAGGCGCTCGCTGTTTATCGCGATAACTGCAAAGTCGGTCAGCCACTTTCAGATGGCAAGGCGAAGAAGAAGGACGCTCCAGTAGAAGCTGCAGCAACTCCTGTTCGTAAGCGTCTTCCTAAGTCACGTCCTGCAACGACAACATCATTTGCAGTAGGCGGGGCAGAGGGTTACATGACTGCTGGCGCATATGCAGATGGTGCACTCGGCGAAGTATTCTTAAAGCTTGGTAAGCAAGGTTCAACTCTTGCAGGCGTTATGGATGCATTCTCAATCGCAGTATCAATTGGTCTTCAATACGGAGTACCTCTTGAGACATTCGTTGAGAAGTTCACCAACCTTCGCTTCGAGCCAGCAGGCATGACAGATGATGCAGATATCCGCATGGCGCAATCCATGATGGATTACATCTTCCGTCGCTTAGCACTCGATTACCTTCCATTCGAACAACGTTCAGCAATGGGTCTCTACACATCAGCAGAGCGCCAAGCCGCGCTCGATAACGGTGGCGAGTACGCACCTGTTGCGAGTGCTGATACCCCAAAAGCGGTTGCGCCTGCGGTGGTAGCTGCGCCTGTAAAGGTTGAAGCACCAAAGCCGGTTGCGGTAAAGATTGAAGCAGCACCTGCTGCTCCACTTGCTCCAACAATTGGTTCATCTTCTGATCTCCTAGAATCTATGGGAATCAAATCTGATGCGCCTCTCTGTATGACATGTGGCGTCAAGATGCGTATGGCAGGTGCTTGCTTTGTATGCGAAGGGTGTGGCAACACATCTGGTTGCAGCTAATAGTAAGAAGTAAAACTTAACCAGCCCCGTTCAAAAACCCCGCCGATTAACCTCGGCGGGGGTTTTGCATTAGAATAGGGGTGTTGTTATCGGGGTCGATGTAATTTCGAACCGGCGGTTATAGTCCGCGACCCGCACATATCCAATGGGCGGTTGATTCAGTGAAACTCTGAGACCGACGGTTAAAGTCCGGATGAGAGATAACAGCGGAATCGGTGCACCATGTTTATCGATGACGCCTACGCGCATCTATCGTCACTCTGCCTGCAGGGCTTAGGGCGAACTTCTCCCAACCCCAATGTGGCAGCTGCCATCTATACATCCGATGGCGCACTCATCTCTGATGGCTTTCATGATCGAACACATTCACCGGATCATGCAGAAGTTGTAGCAATTAAGAAAGCTGGAGCAAAGACAATCGGTGCAACCATTGTTGTATCCCTTCAACCGTGCGCACATAGCAGCAAGACACCTGCATGCACATCGGCAATTATTGAAGCTGGAATTACATCTGTTATTTACGCCGTCAAAGATCCCAATCCGGTAGCTGCCGGGGGAGAAGCGCTTCTTCGCGCCGCCGGAATCAACGTTGAATATCGCCACAGCCCGGAACTCGAATTTATACAACGAGCATGGCTCCATAAAATTCTGACCGGCCGACCACTAATGATCTGGAAAATCGCGGCTACTCTCGATGGAAAAGTTGCAGCAAGTGATGGAACATCTCAATGGATTTCAAATGAAATTTCTCGAGCAGATGTCCAACAACTACGAGCGCAATCTGATGCAATTCTTATCGGCACCAACACGGCTCTTATTGATAACCCGCATTTGATTCCTAGGGGTTTTACTTCCCGCCCAGTTCGCATCGTTGTTGGAGAACAAGAAATCCCATCCAGTAGCCATATTTTCGATGACCAGGCCCGTACTCTCATTATTAAATCTCGCTCCGTTCCAGAGCTGATGCAGACCCTTACTGCGCAAGATTTCTCGCAAGTCCTGGTTGAGGCAGGGCCAACTCTTGGAAGTGCGCTGGTAGCTTCTGGAAATATCGATGAAATTCTTATTTATCAGGCTCCAAAAATTCTCGGTGCGGGTAAGGAATTTATCAGCCACATAGGAATTTCTACCCTTGATGATCACCTTGAACTCGAACTTCTGGCTGTCCAACCATGTGGGAGCGATATCAAAGCTCACTATCGAGTGAAGGGGCGCTAAATGTTTACAGGACTTATAACCGAACTTGGAACCGTAACCCAGATTGCACGAGGTGAAAGCTCGGCACTCTTTACTATTAAAGCCCCCAAGTCATTGCTAGAGCTAGCTCTTGGCGACTCAATCGCGGTGAATGGAACATGTTTAACTGCCACCTCGATAATAGCCGATAGTTTTACAGCAGATGTCATGGTCCAAACGCTTTCGCTTACCTCGCTTGCACAGCTAGAAATTGGCTCTACTGTCAATCTCGAACTAGCCGCAAAGATGGATATGCGCATGGGCGGACATATCGTGCAAGGTCATGTCGATGGCACAGCAACAGTTCAGCAGGTGCTACCTGGTGAAAAATGGGCGCAGTGTGATATCCAAGCGCCAGAGCATCTGATGAAATATGTGGTGGCGCAAGGCTCAATCACACTCGACGGTGTTTCGCTCACAGTTGGTGCACTCGATGATTCCAGTAACACGATAACTGTGTGGTTGATTCCTGAAACCTTAGCCAATACAAATTTGTCAGATAAGAAACCAGGGGACCTAGTCAATGTTGAGGTAGATATCTTGGCCAAATATGTCGAACGGCTCATAGCTAAGGGAGCCATTGATGAACGTTGATTTCACTGATGCACTTGATCGATTCCAAAGAGGCGAAATGCTCATTGTTGTCGATGCGCACGATCGCGAAAATGAGGGTGACCTCATTATGTTGGCCGAACATGCCTCAACTGAAAAGACCGCTTTTATGGTGCGCCATACAACTGGAATTTTGTGTGTAGCAATCACTGCAGAACATGCATATCGAATGCGGCTTCCCTATATGGTCGAAGAGAGCCAAGATGTACGAAAGACTGCATTTACCGTTTCGGTAGATTTAGCAGAAGGAATTACAACGGGCGTAAGTGCTGCAGAGCGCGCAGCAACGATTAGAGCCCTTGGAAGTCCAACATCTCTTGCAAGGGATTTCATTAGACCCGGCCACATATATCCGCTGATTGCACATAAGCAAGGATTGCAGGCACGAGGCGGACATACAGAGGCAGGAATCGCCTTGACTACCCTTACTGGTTCCTATCCGGCAGCCCTTCTCTCAGAGATTGTGGCAGAAGACGGTTCCATGGCAAGAGGTGAAACTCTTACCGCCTTCGCGCAGCAATTCCAGATCCCGATTGTCTCAATTGAAGAAATTCGCACCTATCAAGAATCTCTCATGGCGACTGCTTATCTGCCAACCTATCCAGCTTTTGATTTTGAATGGGTTGATATCCAGCTTGCGACAGATCTATGGAGCATTGCAACCTATCCATCTCTTAAGCACCGTGAGCAAGTAGTTATGCGTTTTGGCTCAGGTGATAAGACCCCATTGGTGCGCCTTCACTCAGAATGCTTCACCGGCGATGTCATCCATTCACAACGATGTGATTGTGGCCAGCAGCTGCAACGTTCAATCGAGGTAATTCAAGAGTACGGCTATGGATATATTCTCTATCTACGAGACCATGAAGGTCGCGGTATTGGCTTAACTGAAAAATTAAAGGCGTACGCCTTGCAGAATGATGGGCTCGATACAGTAGATGCCAATTTACATTTAGGACATGCTATTGACTCTCGCGATTGGTTTGAGGCGATTGCGATACTCAAGAGCCTTAATCTCACCGCTATTACCCTACTGACCAACAACCCTGAAAAGGTCAAGGCGGTAGCTGATAGTGGAATTGCCTGTGCTCAGAAATCTTTAACTATCGAAACCAATGAATTCAATATGAGATATCTAGCAACTAAGGCTGAACGTCTAGGACATAAGGGAGAGAAATAATGGCAGGACATGCGCCAACAATCGAGATTGCAAAGCACCCCACAGCAAAGGTCGCCATCATCTCATCATCATGGCATCTAGATATCTGTAACGACCTTATAGCGGGGGCAACCAGAGCGCTTTCACTCGCTGATGTAAGAGAGATTGAAGTTATCTATGTCCCTGGCTCTTTTGAAATCCCACTTGCAGCACAGAAAGCATTTGAAAAAGGCTTCGATGCAGTCGTTGCGCTAGGCCTTGTCCTCAAAGGTGAAACTCCGCACTTTGATTTTGTCTGCCAAGGTGTTACTCAGGGCGTGATTGATGTGCAACTTAAGTTTTCAAAGCCAATCGGTTATGGAGTCTTGATGTGTAACGACGTGGATCAAGCTATTGCGCGATCCGGTAGGCCCGGAAGTAAAGAAGATAAAGGGTATGAGAGCGCAATTGCAGC
>ERZ889217.1319-NODE-1319-length-12853-cov-7.681825_pt1 | contig 12853 bp, 5 predicted proteins | sample MGYA00521098_ERZ889217 | MGnify/ENA primary metagenome ERZ889217 (study PRJEB32303, sample SAMEA104408613) | aquatic metagenome | biome: Brackish water; feature: Pelagic; material: water | place: Baltic Sea | collected 2014-06-10T22:04:00 | depth 2,362 m ...
CTGATAATCTTGCAACAAAAAATGCGGGAGACTGATCTGACACTCGGTCTAGCCTTCCCTCATATAAAGCTTTTGCATCTGGCAAAAACTTAAGCAGGTGACCATAATTCGCCTTTTGTAGAGACTGTGATACGTGATCACCCGTAAATGATATGAAAAGATCGTTGATAGGTCGAGTAAGTGCGACGTAGATAATACGTCTCTCTTCCTCCGATAGGCTGTGTACGTCATTTTCGATTCCCGATGAAATGGGCCGTCTTGTTGATCCATTTAGATTAGGAATAATGACTCGTGGAAACTCAAGACCCTTTGCCTTGAAGACTGTTAGGATCTTGACTCGAGACCGGTCGTCAGTTGCTTCTTCTGCTGCATCTAGTTCTCTTCGGAGAGCAATAGCCATGAGGAACTGCTCCAGCTTGTCGTTTCTTACATAGTCGAGTAGGCCTTCTACTATAGCTGCCTTTGCCTAACCAGCTTGCTCGTTGACTGAAGACTCAATGAACCATCTTTTGATATCAACTTTATCTGCAAGTGTCTCAATTGCCTGCTTTGCAGTAATGCTTTCTCCGAGCTCTAAGCACTTCTCAAAATAGGCAGCCAAAGCCAGTAAGCCCTGGCTACCTCTTCCATTGTCTCTAAGCATGTCTCCATGTATCTCCCTAAGATGGGTCTGTATCGGCATCACTTCGCCCGACGCTGTTTGCAGTTGACACAGAAGATGAATCGCGGTTGCCTTTCGCAGGAAAGTAGTCGGTCGTATATAGACCCGTAAAAAGTGATTGCTAAATGCTTCGTTCTCGGCATTGGTAAGGCCGTGGCCATTGCATCGCTTGATTTCTAGTTCGGCAAGACGTAAGTACGATTCGATTAGGCAGAACTCCGATCGAAAGTAGAAAGGCTTGCTACCTGGAATAGTGTAAGGGATACCTTTTGAGATTAATTCCTCTTCGATGATGGGTGTCTCAGCATACTGACGGATAAGTACCACTGCATTATCATAGTGGCGTTCTTCTGATCTTGACGAAGATGAATGATATGACTCTTCTATAAGGTCTACAATCCATTGAGCTTGCTTGCCAATGGATTCAAATCTCTCAACACAAAGCTGGCCAGTGAAGCCCTTCGCTGGCATCATTTTCTTTGCAGCTCGGTTCGTGTTTTGTTCGATAACCTCACGTGCCAGAAGGATTGACCCGGGGGAGCAACGAAAGTTTCTATCTAGAAAGAATGTCTGCCACTGTTTGTCGTCAAGCTTATCTCGGATGAATGTCGGTCTTGCGCCTCTCCATTCGTATATTGTCTGGTCGTCGTCTCCGATCACCATCATATTGTTTGACTGATCATCAAGCTTCATGAGCATGGTGTTCTGAGCTCTATTCACGTCTTGGTATTCGTCGACAAAAACGTAGTCGTAGCAGTTGGCAAAGTGCTGATAGGCAAACACTTGCGAAGTAAGGACAATGGTGGACAGCTGCATGATGTCCGAGTAGCCGAAGAACTTCCGCCTTATCCGCTCGTCATCATAAGTATCAATCAGGACTTCAAGCCAAGGAGCATCCTTGAACTTCCTTATATCAAATATCTGGTGGCACGATGGATCAAGTTGGTCGTACGACCATTTTGTCAGGAGCATGTCATTCTTGAGTTCATCGACATATTTCCCGAAATCATCCCAACCCAGATCGCGAACCTTTGTAAAATCAATGTATTCAGTGGAGTAACTGTTGTGGTTTATCATGTTACCTTGTCGCATACGTTTCCGAGCTTCTGAGAAGCATTTTTCGAGCATCTCGCTATCGGCCTCAATGCGTGCTGGCAGACGCTTTCTTTCATCGCTAAAGCGAACAATCCTTGAAGCCAATTGGCTTAGTGTCAAGACGTGGACCTTGTTGCAGTTTGGTTGTAGAACGAGCTTGTCCTTGAGTTGACGCTTTGCTTCTCTTCCAAACGTCGTCGCGAGAATTCGGTCGGGCCGATGACAGTGCTTGTTCACCAGTTCTCCGATGCGTCTGACGATAGTCGAGGTCTTTCCAGATCCTGCCACCGCAAAGACCACTGATTTGCCTGCTCGGTGGCTGATAATCTCTCGCTGTTGGTCGGTGAGTTTCAGCATCTGTGTTAACCCTTTATGCAAGCTTGCTCAGATGATTGATCAGTTTAGTTGTTTCTGATTCAGCATTCTCAAACCAATCCGTCGACCAGATGCGATAAATCTTCCAACCCAGACCTTCCAGAACAGCCTGACGGTATTTATCGCGATCTCGGGCAGAACGTGCTGAGTGGTATGTAGCACCATCACACTCTACCCCAAGCAAATAGGTTTCAGGCTTGTCGGGATGGCGGATCGCCAGATCGATGAAATAATTCGCTACGCCCACCTGACAGTCCACCCCATAGCCGTGGCGGGTCAATGCTTCCGCAACGACGATCTCGAATTCGCTATCGGGCTCCCTCCCACTTTGATGTCCAGTGTCGAGGCTCTGAGCTTCGACATACTTCAGATAGCCCTTGAGAGCATGAACTCCCTGGCTAGAAGTGGCAGTAGGTTGGATCTGGTGGGATTCCATCGAGGTCACAAGCGCGATGGCATATTTTGCGCGGGTGAACAGCACATTCAATCGTCGGTGACCACCGCCTTGGTTGATAGGGCCGAAACGCATCGCCACAGCACCACCGGGCTGAGACGGCCCGTAGGTTGTTGAAATGACAATGGTGTCGCGTTCATCGCCTTGCACCTTCTCCAGAGATTTTACAAACAATTCATCAGAACTATCGGTCAGATCAAGGCGGCGTCTTAACTCCTCATGATGAATGGAGAGCATTTCCAACTGTTCCGCAATTTGTTCCGACTGGGCTTCATTCATGGCTACGACGCCAAGGCTGCGGTTGGGGTGCTCATCCAACTGCTGCAAGACCACATCGCAAACCTGCTTAACCTCAGGTAGATTGACACCTTTGGCGTATCGGGGAGCCTCTACAAGGTGCCGAACAATAGCAAAGTCACGATCACAAGAAGGGAATACAACTAATTCATTATTGTAAAAGTGCTTGTTTGAAAAAGCAATTAAGCTGCCGTGGCGGGAGCGATAATGCCACTTGAGTCGACGGACTGGATGGAAGCTCTTGGTACAAAGATCCAGGATTGATTCCTCTTCAAGGGCATCCGTATCCACCTCGTCAATCTCTTCAGAATCTTCGGATGAGGTTGATCTTTGGAAGAAAGCCGTAGGGGGAAGCTGCTTTGGGTCGCCAACAACAACACACTGCTTCGCGCGGCTAATAACTCCAAAGGCTCGCTCCGGTGCCATCTGCGAGGCTTCATCCACAATCACGAGGTCAAACTGCTCGATAACTTCCCTTGGAACCAACGATGCCACGGTCGATGGTGACATCATCCAGCAGGGCTTCAGTCCGCGCAGTGCATTGCCTGCGTCTTGAAAAAGATGCCTTAGGGGGCGGTGACGCTTCTGCTTGTAGGCTTTATTATTGATCAGGCCCATCTCCGTGAAAAACCCTTTGGGTCCGGTACTATTGCCGCTAGGAAGTTGTTGAGGCGTCCGGTGGATTCGTGCAATCACCTCGGCACGGTCCAGGTCTCTGATTTGATCCTCAACCCGATTAAAGCGCTCCCTGCGGGCAACCTGCTCTGCGGCCTGTAGACCCCGGACTGCTGGTACATCATCTGAAATGCGATTCAACTGGCTACGTACAAGATTCCAGCGATAAACCGTTTGCCAAAGCTCAGCTGCCAAGCCACTGACCATCAACTTGTCAGCTAATTCTTGTTCTGACTGAGATGGCAAATCGTGTCTGAGCTGATCGATGCGAACCCAGTCATGAAAGGACTCACGCATCGTGACAAGCTGCTGTAACCATTGGCCTAGATGCATGTTGTTTAAGCCTTCAACAGACGGTGCTGGTCCGTAAGCAAGCAGCGTGGGGTTAAAGTCTGCTGTGTTCAGGAACTTGAAAGAGGTCTCGCCTTCGGCGTTGAGCAGCTCGGTTAAATGCCTACCTTTGGTGCGTTGCTCAATGAGATAAGCAATCGATCTTGCTGACAAACACTGCTCTTCCATCTCCCAGGGCAACGCAAGATCCTTCAAGTTATTGATCCAGATCAGAACGCCGCGCAAATCTTCGGGTTCTGTTTCAGCAAGGTCTGGGCCGGCTTGTTGGCGAAATTCAGCCAACGCCCGCTGCATACCATCCTTTCGGCGACGATATATCTCAAGCTCAATTGGGGCTGATTGAAGTTCGCCGCTACATAATTCACTCTGAAGACCAAAGTCGCTATAGCAATTAAAAAGCTGGCCGAAATCTTCTATCCCTTTGGCAAGTGATTCCAGTAGAGTATGCAGAGACATCTGCTTACCATCTGCGGGCAAAAGATCCTGTTCGGCAAATAACTCCTCAATGGCTGGCAGGAGCTGCTCTCTGAGAACCATAGCTTGTTGCTCTAGCTCAGTTTTATTTAGCTTTTCAAGCACTTCACTAAGGTCTTTTAAATTGCCAGCATCTATAAGTTGCTCGTTTCGATCAGACGCATCCAATACAACTAGAGCCTTCCTAGGCTCGGTGCTAAGCAACCCCAGCACTGCCTCGAAATCTTCCTTAGGAAATTGGGACATCCGCAGGCGATAGGCAATCACATCCTCGAGCCACGGCGCCATCCCCTCGGGCTGTTCAATTCCTGCCCCTCGGGCCCATACGGCATAGGGATTTACCTTTTTAAGAAGTTCTAAGTTGACTTTGTTTGCCATGAGCTCACGGCGAAGATCGCTTGTCGTCTTACTTGCAATCGCCAGAGCTGACCAAAGTGGCAAACTGATTAGGTCTTCGAGATTGGATGATAGGCTATTTTTGAATAAGGTAATCAGGCCCTTTAATTCTTCTACCTGCAAACTCCTAAGCTGTTCCGGGAAGCTCGCTAAGTTAGATTTACTTAAAATATATCGTTTCAGAGCATCTAGCTCCTTGACCACCGCTGTGGCTTGGCTCAAATTCAGTCCGCCCTCGCACCAGCCTTGCACTAGGGCAGTAGGGAAGGCCGCCTCAAGATCAAGAACATCTGCAACTAGGCGAAGAGCTTCTGGCTTACTAACAGAATCGACAGCACCTAATTCAGCTGCCAATTTGCTTGCTCGCGCATAGGAGCGACTGACCAATTTGCGCAAGGGAGACATCGTCTCTAATTTTGTTGCTGCAGCACGAAGCTCCTCAGCCTGCAGGGTATCCAAGACTCGCAAGCCATCCAGGCTTAGAGTCTGTTTCTTTTGTTCCAGTTCTCTTTGTTTTTCAAGGACAGCGGTGATCACATCCGGTGGCGTCGACCACAGGTCTGATTGCCGATACCGGAGAGCATCTGGACTTAGCTCGTTTAACCGCTCGAGGAGGTCCTGCAGGCATTGCAATTGCTCGAGCTTTAGTCCCCGCAGATCAATCGGTAGGGGCTCGCCAACTAGGGCAGAGTCCACCGACAGCAGAAGGCTCTCCGCTAATTCAAGCTGTGCCCCCCAGCCCTGAATGGCATCATCTTGTCCGAGCACCAATTGCATCCCGCCTTCGCAGCACTGGCGAAGCCCCTCAGCCGCCTTATGCAGATCTGCGGGAGTACTGGCTAAGGGTGGCTCACCACGATTCAAACCAAGATTGTCATGCTCAACTTGCAGCTGTAGATAGGTATTAATTAAGTCCCTGGTGTATTGCCGGTTGCCTAGCCACAGCGGCGAACGGCGCTGGTCAAGGATCCAATTCGGCTGGCTGCTTAGGTGGTCAATAAGAGCATTAAGGCCGACAAGCTCTACAGGATTCAAGTTTTGAACAGCGATGCCATTTGATCTCGTAGTTGCGATCACCTGGATTCGCTCTAGTCGCTCCAATAGGGCACTTAATCTGGTATTAAGCTGATCTCGTTGAAGAGCGGTCGCGGGCATTCTCAACGTGCCCAAACGCCACTGAGACCATCGTTCAATAAATGTAGTGAATATCTGTCCCTCGGGAAGGGGATCAGGAATCCGATTAAACAAAACCGACAGTTTTGAACTACTAGCTTGTTCTGCCTTCAGCGCTGCAAGCAAGTCCTGGGCGACACCAGCTCCCTGTCTAGAGGCTAAGACTGGTAGGAGGGCTGCTTGATCTGTTGAGAGGGGTTCTGGCAACCTTGCAGCTAGGACAGCCCCAGCCTGTGCCGCAGTGCGAAGTTCCCCGAGCGTCATTGCAGGTAAAGTCTCACCGCTACTTACTTCCTGGCTTAAAGCAGACAGGGACCTATTCCATTTGTCAGCCTGGTCAATCAACTGGTCTCGCCCCAAGGCGTCGCTTGGCTTGCCACCGATGGGAACAAAAGTAGAACGAAAGCTCTCAAAATCTTGCCTTGTACACAACCTCGCTAATTGTTCGATGGCTTGGGTTATCCGCTCGACCTGTTGCTCGGAATATTGCGTTGCCTCATTCAATGTAAGGCCTAAAGTCCCTAATGGAACTTTCGCACCTTGAAGTTGCTTGCGTAGCAGCAATTCTCGCCAGAAGAGTTTCTGTGGGCTCTGGTCATCTGGACCATGGCCGGAATTGAGTGACTCACTAAAGTCGTTGAGCTTGCTGCGCAGCTGTTGAAAATCCTCAATGGCAGCATCTCGTTTTGGTCGTACTGGTACAGGAAGCTCTAGCCGTTGAGCCAGCTCGTCATATACCTCTCTTTTGTTAGTCTTGTCAGAGGCGATTCGAAGGCAGTAGGGCTTTAGTCCTGCATCGGCAAGGCGCGTGTATACGACATCAAGTGCAACTTTCTTCTCAGCGACGAAAAGAACACGTTGTCCAATGCAGAGAGCATTGGCAATGATATTGGTAATTGTCTGACTTTTGCCAGTCCCAGGTGGTCCTTCAATAACCATGGATCTGCCACTCATCACATCGGCAATTCCGGCGAACTGGCTAGCATCGGCCTGGGTAATTAATACTGGTACACGTTCGGCTATGGCTGGATCGTCAACATTTTGATCTTCAGCGACCACATCCGTTTCACTTGGTTGCTCCTCATCTGAAAGCTCTGCAGCCAAAAGCTGCCTAACTAGCACTGAGCGCCTGATAACTTCTGGGTCAAGGTCTTCATAAAGACCAAGGCCGCTAAAATTGAATAACGCGAGATTCAAGAAGTTATTTACTTTCCAGTCCGTACGCTCTGACACCGCATCGTTAAGTTGAGCGTAATAGGGCTTTAGGTTGACGCCAGCTGTGTCGATTGCTGGCATCGGTAAGTCAATCAGAAAATCACGCCGCAAACGCTCTTTAAGGGTAACGTTGCCAATAGGAGCATCATCAGCAGCACGTAGAAAAAATGTTTTCGCACCACCTCTCGTGGCCCCTTTAGTGAGTTCCACAGGTAGCAATACTAATGGTGCCAGGAATTTTCTGTCTTTTTCTATCCATTCCAAGCAACCAAAAGCTAAATAAAGAATATTATTTCCTGTTTCTTCGATTGAGCTCCGTGCTTGCTTGCGAATTCCCTCAGCGAGACGATCCAGGCTTGCCTCTACTTGTAGAACATGCATCTCGCTCTTTGAGCCAGAGTTTAGATTGCCTGAAAACGTCAGCTCATAGGAAGGGTCGATTCCATGGGCATCTGCCAACTGCACCAAGTTCCTTGTGGGTTTATTGCCCTTAGAGACCACCCCCAATCCCTCGCGAACCATTGATCTCAAGCGATCCTCAGCCTGTTGAAGCGCTAGGCTCAAACCTTGATCGCCGGTACTATCGGCAAGGATCTGTTCATACAAAGGGTCTTGGCTTCTTGCTACTTCAAGCGCTTGTTTAAATTCATCACTTTCCTCATCATTGGTATTGTCATTGGGTGGATCTGGCAGCGCAAGTATTTGGATGGTTGCTCCATCACAAAGTTCTGTAAGTATGACTTGTGGATCACAGTCGATAAACCTCAGCAGGCGGGATGTTCGTTTGCTGCTTAAGGATAGATTGAGGAGATTATTACGCGTCGTCAGATCCAATAACTTATTGCGAAATCCCTCCAGTGTTGGAATGAGATATTGGTTGATGCCCAAGGCGTCGCTCATTTCAGTAGCCGTTCAACTGTAATCCAAGACTTAAGCATTGGGCTGCCTGAATGCCCATAGCAGTTGACTTGAAGCAGTAATATTTTTGCAAACCATACTCGATATGCCAAGCATACTGGGCGGGCGCAAGGGGAGGTTGTGGGCTCGGCATGACCACCTAGGAAGCTCTGAACACAGCGTTGATGAACTATACATCAATTCTGGGCATACTTCAAGCAAGAGGCCTCTGCTGTGTAACCTCGTCATTTTTTTGCTATCAATACAGTTCATGCATCCAGCTCGCTAGGCTTAAGTTAATCTGCCTAGCCTTGATACAAGTGATGATGATTGGTCGCTTTTCACTAGTGTGAAACATCATGCTGATCGGTTATTTGTGATTCACTTTAAAGAGTCGACAGCCAATGCGATGTCTTGACTGTCGGTATAAAACGTAGCTCAACATCACTGTCTAAAGCGATTAGGCGGCGAGGAAGCTATTTAGAGCGAGCCCTCAGAACCGATAACGAGCCCCAACCCGAGCCCCAAAAGCGCTCAAGGAGTCGTAGTTCACCCGATCAACCGAAAAGCCGCTGCTGCCCTGGTAGGTGCCTTCCACAAACACATCCGCTTTGGAACTGGCTTGATAGGTCACACCCAGCTTGGCTTGGTAGCCCAAGACCCCTTGGCTGCCTGCTTGTTGCGTCAAGGTGATTCCCAAGGCAGAAGCCGAATAGGCACCCCAGCCCACATTGGTGTAGCCCAGGCCACCGCCGATGTAGGGCGTGAATTTGCTTTTGGTTGGAATATCAACGTAGGCACTCACGAGCACCGAATTGGTGCTGACACTGCCATTGCTGATTGAACTGGTCAGGCTTGTACCAAGGGCCGAAGCAGTGATTGTATTCAGGCTTGCACCTGTGTAGGCATAGGTCAGCTCCGTGCGCACGGGCCCAAAGTCATAGCCAGCGCCAATCTCACCGGAAAAGCCACCACCAAGGCCGTAGGAGCCGTTCACCCCAACCCCAAGGATGGTGGTGTTGCCAGTCACGTTTTGGGGCCAGGCGCCCCCCAGACCAGCGGTGGCATAAAACCCCTTCTCGGGTGCAGCACTTGTGGTGCTGGCTGTCTTGCCATAGGGATCGCTGGCATCTGAGTCGGCTTTTGCCGCAGATACCGAATAGACCGACAGACTAGTTGCAGCAAGTGCAATAATGATCGAGCGCAGAAGTGTCATGGTCTTTTCAAGCAACGGCTGCAGCTAAGCAGCTGAAGTTGCAACGCAGATCCACTGCTTGTCAGCAAGCAAATTGACCCCCTTTTTAGCGGTTGCTGTATGCGTCAAACGCATGAAATGAGTGGATCGAGGCCTCGATTGTTTCTGCCAGCTCAGCCAGCACAGGAACCTGCTCCCAGTTGCTGGGGTTCACCAGCAGCCAAATCTGCTCCCGGATGGGGCTTTCGAGCTCCAACCACCGCAACCCAGGGGCGCGATCGCCCAACCCTTTAAACCAGCTGGGTGTGACGATGCAAGGCAGCTGTTGAGCCTCTAGTCCCTGCTTAGAGCTGGACCCGTTGAAAGCCCCTGGAGACTGGCGGACCACCCATTGCTGCTGGCGAACAGCAGAGGCCAACCCCGGCGCACAAGCCAGGGGCGGCACCAGCACCTCCGTCCAGCGGGGCGGCAGCTCTTGCACTCCAGCAGGTGCCACCAGCCCCAGCTGCCAAAAGCCCAGCGGCACCAACAAGTAACCATCCCACTCCCTTGCCGCATGGCGGCAAAACCCTTCCCCAGGCGGTTGGGCGGTGGCAATGGGGACGGATGGTTGCTCACCAACTGCACGCTGATCTGGCCCTTGGGGCCGCTCTGCTAATAACGCCTCGATCTCCAGTGAACTCACTAGGGCCCCATCGAGGATGGAGCTCTCCACCAAGCGATGCAGCCATCTAACGTGGCGAAATTGGGCCGTTACCGGTTGCACCTGGCGAGCGCCATCAATTAGGCCCTGGCGCAAGGGATCACTGCCAATCCTCAGGACCCCTGAGGCCAGGCGATGGGATTGGAAGGCACGACGCAGCAGGCGGATGCACTCCGTTTCGCCATACTGCAAGTCATCAATGGAGCGGCGGGTCGCTTTGTTGAGCCCAAAATCTCTGCTGATTTTCCGGTAGCGGCGACTAACCGTCGGCTGGGACAAATTGAGGGGGGTGGCCGCCGCCGCCATCGAGCCACACAACTCGAGGAAGTCGAGGGTGTTGAGGCCATCAAATAATTCTGGCTGGCGGTAAGTGGTGGCTGCCAGGGTGGCGCCCATCGAAAGATCCCAATGCCCATTGAGCATTGGGGCAGCACTAGGCCTAACCACGAAACTCCGTGCGAAAGACTAACCTGCATGCGTTTACGCCTAGTCGCTACCAGGCAGGCTGCAGTGCTTTTGTGGACGATTCGGTACAGAATTTTGGTTATTCGCATGGAATCCTTGTCCTAGTTCCAGCCCCCTGCCACCCTGCAGTGATGACCGCCCCCCTGCGCTGCCACCTGCTGATCGGTGCCCCCGCCAGCGGCAAAACCACCCTGGCGGCAGTGCTGGCAAAGCTCACTGGCGCGGTCGTGCTCTCCACCGACGTGGTGCGCGCCGAGTTGTTTGGTGATGCCGCCGTTCAGGGCCCCTGGCGCGACATTGAGGCCCAGCTGCACCACCGCATCCGCCAATCGGTCGCCGCAGGCATCCCGGTGATCGTCGATGCCACCCATGCCCGCCGCCCCTGGCGCTTAGCCATCACCCAGGCCCTGGCCCTGCCGGCCCCGGTGGAATGGATCGGCTGGTGGCTCTACACGCCCCTGGCCACCTGCCTGCAATGGAACCAGACCCGCGAACGCCTGGTGCCAGAAGCGGTGATCCGCGAGATGGATGCTGCCCTCGCCGATCCGGTCTTTGGCCCCAACAGGTCCGAGGGTTTCGCGGCCCTGGTCGCCGTGGTGCCCACCCACCAGCACGACCTAGAAGCCCTGCTGGGCGATGAGTTAGCCCGCCTCGATCGCCGCATCCGTTCGGCCCGCAACCGCGAACACCGGTTTGCGCTCCATGGCTATTCGCGGCTGCTCGATCTCGAGCGCTTGCTCTATCTCCTGCGCCTACTGAGCCGCTTCCCGGATCTGGCTGCCAGCGATGCAGCCACCACGGCCGAGTTAGAAGCGATCGTTTCGCCCCTGCCGCCCGGAGATCTGGCCGATCGCGCTGCGGCCTTCCTGCGCCGGCTCCATGGCAGTTGCTACGGAGATCCCACCGCCCTGCGCGCGGATTTGGCCTGGCTGGAGGCCAACGGCTTCTGCAGTGCTGAACCAACCCTTGTCCCGATCCAGCCGCCACCGGAGCCAGCAGTTCCAGAGTCAGCAGCGCCCCTGGCCCCAGGTGCTGGCCCCTGGATGGGTGGCGTGCATGGGGGCTACCCGCCGCTGGCCGACGCCCAGGTCTTCCAACGGGTGTTTGTGTTCCTGCGCCACCTGCTGCAGCAACCGTTTGACCGCCAGGCCGGAACGCCGTTGCCCGAGCACCTGATCGCCCAGAGCGAAACGATTCCCGGCGCCTACCTCCCCGGTGAGGCGGCCACCCTGCGCAAGGACCTCGAAAAGCTGCTCACTCCCTATGGCTTCCGCTCGCGCAACGACAATGTGCGCCACGGCTACGCCATCGGCACCGCCCTGCTCTCCGCCAACCGACTGAGGGAGATCCATGGCCTGGTCAGCCAGGCCGCCGGCAGGCTGGCCGATCCCAGTGCCCAAAACCTCCTCGCTGAACTCGAGCAGCGGCTCCAATGGGGCGGCATCACCATCGACCAAGCCACGCCAGTGCGGGCCTTTGCCAACCGCTCGATTGTTGATGCCTCCCTGGTGCGGCCCGATTGCTTAGCGGCAGAACGGCAGGCCGAGCGCCTGGAAACTGCAATTGTCGAGCGCCGCCGCATCGAACTTGAGCGCTACAGCTCGGTGGCCTCCTTTGCCGATAGCCCCACCGGCTGCTTCCGCGTCTGGCCGCTGCAACTGCTCTTCCACAACATCGGCTGGTACCTCGTCTTTGAAGACGACAACGTTGGCCGCGAGGAAGGCCTAATCCGCAGCGAACGGCTCGATCGCCTCGCCCTGCGCCACAGCGAAGACCGCTATCGCCGCGGCGACGAGCCCCACAGCAAGGGCCTACAACGTCTCCAAACCCTGCTGCACCACAGCGGCGGCATCTATTTCGGTGACAACCTCGACGCCCAGCTGCTGCTCTGCCATGGCTCGCCCCAGCAGCGGGCCAAGGCCCTGGTCACCCTGCGCTTTTGCTGCCAAAGCTGGAGCTTTGCCTTCATCCGCGAGGGTCTGCAGCGCTACCCGATCGAGCACACCCGTTTCTCCAAACGCCTCGACGGCGATCAGTGGTGGCACCACCCCAAGGCACCCCATGTCCTCGATCCAGGCGACCCAGCAGGCACCCACCCCTACCCGGTGGAGCTGGATCTCCCCCCCTGGACCGTGCAGCGCGACATCGACCTGCGCAACTGGCTCTTTGGCTTTGGCGCCGGCATCCGCATCGAGAGCCCCATCGAGCTGCGGGAGGAGCACCAGCAGCGGCTACAGGACGCGTTGGCGGTTTATCCGCAGACTTGAACCAGCGCCTACCTCAGTACAGAGCACGAACTGGTCCTGGAGTTACCATTGATTAAGGCCGCCTAAATGGCAGTCAAGGAGTGACAACTTTCCTGAAAGTCACCGCACCAGAACAGCTAAGACGCCAGCGTGACCCCGTTCGGAGCCGAGTGATGATCGC
>ERZ889217.1320-NODE-1320-length-12849-cov-11.207285_pt1 | contig 12849 bp, 11 predicted proteins | sample MGYA00521098_ERZ889217 | MGnify/ENA primary metagenome ERZ889217 (study PRJEB32303, sample SAMEA104408613) | aquatic metagenome | biome: Brackish water; feature: Pelagic; material: water | place: Baltic Sea | collected 2014-06-10T22:04:00 | depth 2,362 m ...
AAGCAGCCTGGGTGGATGCAGTGAAACCAACTGGCAACTGGTCAAGCATCACTTGAGCGGTGATGTCTTGCGATCCTGGTTCTATTAAATAATGATTGCCTCGATCTTGATCGTGATATGTGCGCAACCACTCACGCCACGGTGTAAGTGCAATCTCAGAAGTCGAAGAGCTGCAGTAATCAAACAGCAGCAATCGCCCACGATCGATTTTTGACAAACAGTCTCGTACCCAAGAGGCTGCGGCGTCTTGGATAGGTGCACGCGATCCGAGTAGCGCCGACTCTGGCAGACAAGTAGGAATAATTTTTGGTGTGCGCAAGACCTCTAGAAACTTTCCATCGCGTTCTTCAACAAACGCCTCTTGCCACTGGTTATCAAACACAAACAACCTAAACGGTAAATTGTCAAGCAACTCGTTTGCCAAAACCACACCGGTGATTGGGCCATCAGGCATCGTTTCGCGAGACTCAACTCCTTGTGGATGCATTGCACGCTGCGACGCAGAAACTTCAACTGCAACATAATGCAACGCATGAGCACACTCAGGTTGAGCAGCCAAGATACTGCGCGCAAGTGTGCCCGGGCCTGCACCACACTCGACTACGTCAAACCGACTTGGTGAACCAAGTTCTTTCCACCACGCGTCAAGTGCGCGAGCAAGCACTGCGCCAAATAATGGTCCGACTTCTGGGCTCGTGATGAAATCTCCACCCCGTCGCCCGGCGCGACCAGTTTTTGTGTAGAAACCATTTGGCGAATAGAGCGCCAGATCCATAAAATTTTCGAACGAAATCGCACCACCAGCCATCGCAATGGCGGATGAAATATCCTTAGCGGATGATTGCACCGGCAATTTCAGCAAGATCTGCAAAGTGCAACGCGACACCTGGTAACACACCAAAAGTCAAAGTTGCAACACTTGTAATTCCGAGCGCCAAACTCAAAGAACCTGGTATCTGAATTGGTGTTGTATCACCATCAGGCACTGGTCGCATCCAGATTTCACGCATCACGTTGCCGTAATAACCAAATGCAATCACCGAGTTAACAGCACCAATGACTGCAAGTGCATAACCCCATGTTGATTGTGACTGTATCAACGACTGAAATGCGGCAAACTTAGCAATCCATCCGCCCAATGGTGGAATGCCCGCCAAAGATGCCAAAAATAATGTCATCAGAACACCAAGCGTTGGCGCATAAGAAAATAGTCCACCAAAACTTGACACTTCGCCACTACGAGTTTTGCGTGACACTGCCAAGATCACACCAAACACGCCAAGGTTTGTCGCAGCGTAAATAATCATGTACAACACGACTGAACGTAACGCTGAACTTCCAGAGCCTGCCATGCCGGCAACAGCGAGCGGCATCAATACAAAACCGCCTTGACTGATCGACGAGTACGCAATCATTCGCACGATATTTTTTTGTTTAAGAGCCAGTACGTTGCCAACAGTCATCGTCAACGCTGATAACACCCAGATAAACGGTTGCCAAGTGTCTTGGGCCAAAGGAAACGCGGTGTAGATCAAAACAACTAAGGCGACAAAACCAGCAGCCTTTGATGCAACTGACAAAAACGCCGTCACTGGCGCAGGCGCACCTTCGTATGTGTCTGGCGCCCAAGTATGAAACGGCACGGCTGAAACTTTGAATGCGAAGCCAACAATTACGAATACGACTGCCAGTACCTGCACTGCTGCAAAATCACCAGTTGCAGTTGTTGTTGCTGCGATGTCAACTAGAAGCGTCGAATTTGTTACTCCGTAGAGAAGTGACATGCCATAAAGCATCACTGCTGAAGCAAACACACCAAGCATGAAGTACTTAACACCAGCTTCGTTGCTTTTTGGATCACGCTTTCGCCAAGCGGCCAACATATACGCAGGGATTGAAAGAAACTCAAGGGCCACAAAAATGCTGACGAGGTCTCGAGATGAAGTCATCATCAACATTCCAAGCAAACTTGAAAGTAGCAAGAACCAATATTCTCCGCGCCAATATTCACCCTCTTCAACATGCGAACTTGAAAGCAAAACAACTACATACCCCGCAAGCAAGAACACGCCCTTCATAACGAGGCTGAAGTTATCGACAACATAGCGATCGCCAAACATCGAGCGAACTGAGGTCTCAGACAATGCGAGTGTGATTATCGGAATCATCGCCGCAAGCAAAGTGAACGAAGAAATAATTGACAACAACCACTTTTTTCGCTCGTCAATAAATAAATCCAAAATCAGCACAAGGCATAGTCCGCCAGCCACAACCAACTCAGGCGCAAGCCCGTGATAGTCAACTGTCGGCGCAACCCATTGCGCTGAGAGAACGTTAAGGTTCTGCAACTTATCCCCCGAACACGCTCAGCGTTACCTGCACAGCAGGATCAAAAACACTAAATAACAAGTTCGGCATAATGCCTAATACGAGAATTCCGATTAACAACGGTGACCACGCCAACCATTCGAGTGTTGTGACGTCGTGAAGTTCTTCTTGGGCTGAATGTTCGTCGTGTGAATTATTTTTTGGAGTACCGAATGCAATCCGTTGATAAAGCCACAATAAATAAGCAGCAGCCAAAACTGTTCCGAGTGCAGCAATAACCATGAATACTCGATATACGGTGACATTTAATCCTGCGGCTGGGTTATAAGTCGAAAGAATCGCCGGAAACTCACCCCAAAAACCAGCCAAACCTGGCAAACCAAGTGAAGCCATACAACAGAATCCGAAAATCCAACCGAGGCGTGGCATCTGCGTGAGCATTCCACCAATTTTTGAAATCTCAAGTGTGTGGTATCGCTCTTTGACACTTCCAGCGATGAAGAACAACATGCCGGTGATTAATCCGTGCGCAACCATGCCAAACATTGCTGCGTTGATTCCAAAACTTGTCAGAGTTGAAATGCCAAGCATTACGAAACCCATGTGTGCAACTGACGAAAAAGCGATTAATCGCTTCATGTCACTTTGTGCAAGACAACCAAGCGCTCCGTAAATAATGCCGATCACTGCGAGACCGCCAATGTATGGCGCCCACTCGCGTGCGGCGATTGGCAAAATCGGCAATGCAATTCGCACAAAACCGTAGGTTCCGAGTTTGAGCAATACTGCAGCCAGAATTACCGAACCTTGAGTTGGCGCCTGAGTGTGAGCATCTGGCAACCAAGTATGAAATGGAAACATCGGTACTTTCACCGCGAAACCAACGAACATGCCAGCGAAGATCCAGATCTGAACGTTTTTGGCAATGCTCCCACCATTTTCGATCAAATAAGGAATGCTGAAACTTTCTGCACCAGTCTTAAAGAACAGAGCCAAGAATGCAACCAGCATTAGTGCTGAACCAAACATTGTGTAGAGGAAGAACTTGATTGACGCGTACTGACGTTGCTCGCCACCCCACACACCGATCAGGAAGAACATTGGCAATAATACGAGTTCAAAGAAAACGAAAAACAAAATCAAATCTTGCGCAATGAACGTGCCGGCCATGCCAGTTTGCAAGACAAGCAACAACGAGAAGAATGCTTTTGGTTTGCCTGGGTTCGGGAGATGGTCAAGCGAATAAATAACCACCAACAGAGTGATCACCATGCTCAACAAGTACAACGGAAGACTGATGCCATCTACGCCGATCAGATAAGAACTTTTGATTACTGAAATCCATTTTGTTTCGGCAACAAATTGCATTTTTTCGGCTTGATTGAAGTCGAAATTCATTGCTGTGAATATTCCAACTGCCAGGGTTGCAATTGAAGTTACTAGTGCGACGAATTTGACGGCCTGATCTTGAGCCTTTGGCATAAGCATCATCACCACGACGCCAAGCACTGGCAGGAAAGTGCCGACACTCAGCACCCAATTGTTGTCCCGCAGCATGTTCATAATTATGTTCTCCCTTTTTCGACTAGTTACGTATTAATAATCACAAGTACAAGCGCAGCAACACCCGCTGCGCTAAACAATAAAGCTCCGTATTGACTCACTTTGCCTGATTGAGATGGTTGCGCAGCAGTACCCACAGACTTCGTAAACGATGCCGAATTATTTACTGCTCCATCAACAACTCGTTGGTCAATGTTGCGATAAACCCAGCCAGAAATCAGTCTGGATGAACTTGCAATTTTATGAATGATTCCATCCAAAATGTTTTGGTTAATCCAATACGCAGCGCTGGCGATTGGTCCGGCAATGTTGCGGACGATTACTTTTTCGTAGAAGTCATCTAGGTAGTACTTATTGACCAAGAACTTATGTCCGACCCCAAGTATTTTGACGCGTTGTGTGAGCCCAACAAGTCGTGGGTCACGCTTTGTAAATAACCTGAAACTCAAAACCCACGAGACTGCGATACCTAGAAATACGATCGCCAATGACATCATCGCTTTCAACCATTTAAATGGCGCGTGGTTCAGCTGAGGTGCATAACAAATGCCTTTCTCGGGTTGAGCAGAACCACACACTGATTTTGAGTGGCTATCTTCTGCACTTGGCAGAATAATTACTAGCGACTCGCCTGGCCCGCCCGAATGAGTTTCGTCAATAACTTCTGCTGCTCGGGGCTCAACCCAGAGTTTCATTCGCTCCCAACTCTCACCAAACGGAGTTGCGTTCAAGAAACCTGAGCTAAGTGCAAGTACTGACAAAATAATTAATGGGACTGTGATCAACAAACCTGATTCATGCGGACCAGATGAAGCATGCGCATCGTGTGAGTCGTGAACAGCGTGCGCATCATGCGCACCGTGATCTGCGTGACCGGCCGATGCACCACGTGGTTTGCCGAAGAATGTCAAGTAGGTCGCGCGCGTCATATATGCAGCGGTCATGAATGCGCCGATCAGCGCGATAATCATAAACAAGCCATAGCCGTTGTGCCCAACGTTGTCAATAATTTCGTCTTTAGAAAAGAAACCAGAAAATGGAAACACGCCGCATAATGCGAGAGTCGAGATTATCCAAGTAGCAAAAGTGATCGGCATTACTTTGCGCAGTCCACCCATATCGCGTTTCATGTCAAAAGAGTGGTGCGATGCACTGTGACTGATTGAACCGGCACCCAAGAACAGACACGCTTTGAAAAATGCGTGCGTAAAAATATGAAATACCGCAGGCATCCAAGCGCCAGCACCAAGACCAAGCATCATGTAGCCGAGTTGCGACACAGTCGAATAGGCAAGCACACGCTTGATGTCGTTTTGCACGAATGCCAGCGCCGCCGAAATCACAATCGTGATTCCGCCGATAATGACGATCAGATTTCCGCCGCCACCCGGGATATCGAGTCCAACGAAAAACACTGGGTACAAACGCGCAACAAGATAAACGCCAGCAACCACCATCGTTGACGAATGCAAAAGAGAACTAACCGGAGTTGGTCCAGCCATTGCGTCAGGCAACCAAGTGTGCAACGGAAACTGACCACTCTTGCCGATGCACGCAATAAACAAAGCGATTGCCGCAATCATGATTACGGTGCTGTTTGGTTCTCCAGAAAGTGCCCACGCCGAAATTCCGCGAATTGAAAAACCTGAAACATCAAGATTTTCTCGAGTCCAGTCGTTGGCGGCGAAATAAAGCATCGAGATTCCGACGAGCAGGCCGACGTCACCAACACGAACAGTAAAGAATGCTTTGAGAGCCGCCTTGCTATTGACATCTTCTTCCCACCAGTGACCGATCAACATGAAACTACATAAGCCCATGATCTCCCAACCAAGAAGCAGCAACATCATGTTGTCAGCCAAAACCATTGCCAACATGCCGCCAGAAAATAATGTCAAGGCCGCAAAGAAATGTGTGTAGCGACGATCACCACGTAAATATTCAAGCGAATAAATTTGTACCAACGTCGAAATAAACGCAACGACAAACAGCACCAAAATTGAAAGACCGTCTATGTGCTGACCAATACCGAATTCGAATCCTGCGTTTTGCCACCATGTCCAAGACTTAATCACTGGATCAACAAATTGCTCTTCGGTTGCGCTATTAACGCGTTGTATCCATTGATAGCCAGCACCAGCCGACAACACGAGTGAAGCCAGCATTGACAGCACACCTAGTTCACTGCCCTTGAATGGCATTCGCTTGCCAAATAAAATAATCAAGGCAAAAGCAATCGCTGGCACAACTGGAATCAGCCAAGCGTGTTCGAGAAACCAACCTGAAGTCAGGGGTGCAAGCACCTCGGCATCAACACTTGAGAACAAGTTCATCCGCGCATCTCCGAAAGATCATCAACTGAAATAGTTTTCTTGTTGCGATAGACGAGAAGCACCAAACCAAGACCCACACCAACTTCAGCCGCAGCAACGGCAATAATATACAAAGCGAAAACGTGACCATCGGTTGACCCGTTACGTAAAGCGAATGTAAGCAAATTGATATTCACAGAATTTAAAATTATTTCGATCGACATCAGCATTAATACAGCATTTTTACGGGCGACAACTCCGTATACGCCGATACAAAACAAAACTGCCGCGAGAAATAAGAACTGATTAACAAACATTTGGTCAGTCCTTCCTCGCTAAAACGATTGCGCCAACTACTGCTGCCAACAGCACGAACGACAGCGCCCAAAATGGAAGAAGATACTGACCAAAAATTTGATCTGAGACTTCTTGGGTCGAAATAACCTTTGGCGAATCGGGAAGTTTTTCTTTGCCGAATGAACCACTCAAAGCAACAACCATTGCGGCAAACATCAAACCAGCTACTGGTACTCCTAATTTCTTGTAAGTGTTGTTCAGATCTGATTCTGAACCAATTCGTGCCCTGGTCAACATCGTTCCGAATAGGAACAAAACCATGACTGCTCCTATATATACGAGTACCTGAGTGACGGCGACGAATTCGGCTGCCAACAAGATGTACTGGGCGGCGGCACCCGCAAGAACGACAACTAGCCATAATGCGGCGTGAACAACATTGTTGGTAGTCACGACACGAAGTGCAGCAACAATCATCACAATTGCAATTATCCAAAAGCCAATATTCTGCGCAATCACAATTTTTTAACTAGGCCTTTCATTTCTTCTTTTTGTCTGCGCCAGATTCAAGTTCTGGTGCTTCTGGAACTGTTTCCATCCACTCACTCAATTTCGTCTTGTCGTGCAACAGATCAGAAATATTTGGTTCAGAATATTCGTACTCTGGGCTCCAGAACAGTGCATCAAATGGACAAACCTCTACGCAAATACCGCAATACATGCATAACGCGTAATCGATATCAAAGCGATCCAATAAATTGACTTGACGGGGTTTGCCACCTTCACGACGCGGCGGTGCGAGTTCTTTGTGCGCCTCAATATAGATGCACCAATCTGGGCACGAGCGTGAACACAACATACATGATGTGCAATTGTCTTGATGTAAAGCAATAACTCCACGCGAACGAATCGGTGGAGTTTCTTTTTCGTGTGGATACTGCACCGTGTTAGAGCCCTTGGTCGCAGTCGTAAACAACGTGCCGAGAGTTACGCCGAGTCCTTTAATTAGTCCTGGAACTTTTGCCATTAGAACACCACCTTAAGAATTGAAGTAACCATAATGTTGGCTAGCGCAACTGGGATCAAACCTTTCCAGGCAAATCGTTGCAGTTGATCTTCGCGAAGTCGTGGGTAACTAAATCGAATCCACATGATGATGAACACGAGCAACATCATTTTTGTAAACATGATTAACGGCCCAACAAAATTCATCCAGTTAGCAATATCATCTATTGAAGTCCAACCGAACCAAGTAAATGGCACTCCCCAACCACCGAGGAATAAGACCGAAGCGATCATTGCAAATACGCCTGCTGTAGCAAATTCGCCGATGAAAAATATCAAGAAGCGGAAGCCCGAATATTCGGTCATGTAACCAGAAACAAGTTCGCTTTCGGCGATCGGCATGTCAAACGGTGCTTGTGTAAGTTCTGCTTGAATCGCAATCATGAAAATGATAAATCCAACAAACTGACTTATGACATATGGATGCCCAACAACATCAATGCCGAACATCGAGCCGGAGTTCTGGGCAACAACAATTTTCTGTAAGTTCATCGTGCCGGCCTGAATGACTACACCCATAACCGCAAGCACCATCGGCAACTCATAAGCAATCAATTGACCTGCCGCACGCAATCCACCGAGGAGTGAATATTTATTTGCACTTGACCAACCAGCAATCAAAATTCCGAGCACTGATACTGACGAAACTGCAAGTGCGTAAAACACCCCAGTTTCAAAATCGGTGAAAAAAGCATCAGGACCAAATGGCACGACCACCACGAGCAAGAACGTACTGACGAGCACAATGATCGGCGCCATTTTAAAGATTCGAGCGTCAGCACGGTCTGGCACGATGTCTTCTTTTTGTAGCCACTTACCGACTTCGGCAAAAAGTTGCATCGAACCATACGGGCCAGCCTCCATTGGGCCAAGCCGACTCTGCATAAACGACATCATCTTGAACAAGAAAATGTAAACGATGGTTCCTGCAGGAAGCAGAACCGCGACAAGTCCGCCGAGTACACGCAACAACGATTGGCCCCAATATGGAACCTCTGCGAACAACCCAATCATCGGTCAATGTCTCCGAGAATGAAATAAAGTGAAGCCAAAATCGTCACAATGTCAGGAACGTAGACGCCACGCAGCAACCACGGAGTTATTGAAATATTATTGAAACTTGCCGAACGAATTTTAACTCTGAACGGGCCGAGGTCGCCACGAGAAACTACGTAGTAGCCCATTTCGCCAAGTGGGTTCTCGGTTGACACCCATGCTTCGCCCTCAGGGACTTTAATAATTTTCGGTACTTTTGCCATTACTGGCCCTGACGGAATTGATCCGAGAAGCTGATCTACGATTTTTGTGGATTCACGAGTTTCTTGCAGACGAATCCAGCAACGCGCAAAACTGTCGCCGTCGGGATGTGTCCAAACTTTCCAATCAGCTTTATTCCACATCATTGGCAATGTCTGATCGCGTCGTAAATCCCAATCAACACCGCTGGCTCGCAGGTTTGCTCCAGATAATCCATATTGCAAAGCAACATCACGCGGAATAACGCCAATACCGCGAGTTCGTGATTGAAAGATTTCGTTGCCGAATAGCAAGTCTTCGATCTGGTCACAGAAATTGCGCAACTTTTTCATTACGGCGCGAGTTTCGTCGATCCATCCAGCAGGCAAATCATCTTTCAATCCACCGATGCGGTCAAAGTTTGGATGGAACCGACCACCTGTGGCTGATTCAATCAAGTTCAAAACATATTCACGATCGCGGAATGCGAGAAATACCGGCGTGATTGCTCCAAGTTGCACACCTAGGTCACCAAGAAATAAAGAAACGTTGGCGATGCGCGAAAGTTCGAACAAAATCGTGCGAATATATTGCGCACGCGTTGGTGCTTCAACGCCCATAAGTTTTTCTGCTGCCAAAATGAATGGAACTTCGTTGGCGAAACTTCCGAGCCAATCAATTCGATTGACGAGTGTCGTTACTTGTGGAAACGTTCGAACTTCGGTTAGTTTTTCGTAACCACGGTGCATATAACCGCAAGCCGGTTCAGCCCACACAACTTGTTCACCATCGAGGCGAGCGATGATTCGCAAAGTTCCGTGTGTCGCTGGGTGTTGCGGCCCAATGTTGAGAGTCATTCCTTCGGTTTCAAGTTCAAGATTTAACCGAGCATCGGCCGCCTGCGAAGCAATGTACGAAAGTTGCTGACGGTCACCAAGCATTGTCATCAGGCATCACCACCGTTTGAATCTTGCGCGGCAAGTTCTGGCTCGTCGCCACCAGGTAGTGGCTCAACGTCGACTATTCCTGGCCATGGTTTAACCATGCGCGCCAACAACGGGAAGTCTTTACGCAAGGGATGACCTTCGAAGTCAACCGGCAAGTACATATTTCGCAAATCATTATGACCAACAAAATCAATACCAAACATTTCATGTGTTTCGCGCTCGTGCCAATTTGCACCAGCAAAAATTGTGATCAGAGATTCAACAGATGGCGAAGAATCTGCAACGTCAACTTTTACTGTTAATCCAAAATGGGTAGTTGAATTAACAATCCGAATAAAAACTTGCATCCGCGTATCGCCACCGGCATACCCCGAACGAATAGTCATGTCGCGCTCTGGTGCAGGCTCAGTTGGATCATCTTCACCTCGACCATATGGAGATGGCATCCAGTCAATCGCTGACAAGAAACCAAAATAATCAAACGAATGAACATCACGAAGTTTTTGGACACTTGTTCGCCACGAATCTGTTCGAACACGAATCCATAAATCGTCACCAGGCTTAATGTGCGAATCAATTAATGCGTCACCGAGCGAACCCTTGATCGCTTCGAGCATCTGCTCACGCACTACGTCGACAGCCGGCGTCGTTGTTTCACTATTAGACGACAACTGTTTCACCCTTGGTCTCGGCTATTTGCGCAGCATCCATTGACTTGGTTCCTTCGCCACGCCATCTCGCGCCCATATCTTCGTTTTTAATTCGTTGTTGCAACAACACGATGCCTTCAAGAAGTGCCTCGGGTCGAGGCGGACACCCTGGTACATAAACATCAACAGGAATAATCTGATCAACACCTTTTGTCACCGAGTAACTATCCCAATATGGGCCGCCACAATTTGCACAACTGCCCATGCTGATTACATATTTTGGTTCAGGCATCTGCTCGTAGAGGCGGCGAATTACTGGCGCCATTTTGTCAGTGACCGTTCCTGAAATCACAACAAGATCTGCTTGGCGCGGACTTGCCGGCAATGGAATTACTCCAAGGCGCATCACGTCGTAACGCGGTGAACCAAACGCTGCACCCATTTCAATTGCACAACAAGCAAGGCCCCACTGATAAACCCACAACGAATACGAGCGTCCGAGATTGAACAGCGTCGTCAGTGGTCTTGGCAATCTGCCGCGATCTACTAAACCCATCGCAGCACACCTTTGCGCCAGGCGTAAATTAAACCCAACAGCAATACAAACACGAAAGCACCCATTTCAATTAAGCCGAACGCTCCATAGCGCTCGAGTTGAGTTGCCCACGGAAAAATAAAAACAGCTTCAACATCGAACACGACGAACAGTAATGCGAAAATGTAGTAACGAACTTGACTCTGCGACCAACCATGTCCAACAGGATCGACGCCGCTTTCATAAGTCAACATTTTTTCTCTGTTCGGTCGATTTGGCCGCAGCAACGATGAGATCCACAAAAGCAAACCAGCGATCCCAACCGCTGCCCCGCCGAACCAAACGACCGTTAAATATGACCGAAGGAAGGTTGACATACCCCTGTAAAACTAGTCTGCAAAACCGTTCTAGCTTTAACCACCGATCACTTTGATCGCTTGTGAAACATCGGCAGTACTGCGAATTAACTAGCTGAGGTTTCAATAAACCAGTCAACTAAGCGAGCCGCCGCAGGGGCACTTTTCTGAACCTCAATAAGAGTTTCGGCGATTAAATCGTCAGCAGTTATGCCTACTTTGGCTAGTTCGGCTTCACCTGACTCACTTGCCCAACGCCGAACTATCGCCTCGGTAACTTCAGGATGAAACTGCGTTGCGAACGAACGACCGATGCGGATTGCCTGAGGCCCAGCAGGGCTTGTGGCAAGAATCTCCATCTGACTAGTTGGAGTAAACGTGTCGTAATGCCATTGCAGCCATTTGCCACCGATGACTTGGTTCGGGGCTTGAGCATCTACTTGGTGCCAGCCAACTTCGTGTTGGGTCGCGCGTTGAGCGGTGCCACCGAAAGCTTTGGCCATAATTTGCGCCCCGTAGCAAATTCCAAACAATGGGATGCCACGACGATGCGTTTCAAGAATCAGCTCACACTCGGCAAGTACATTTTTTTCAATATCCGACCAATATGCCGACCACCAACTACCGAGCAAGACAACGAAGTCTGCGCCATCTAGCGATGGCCACTGATCTGGGTGTTCACGCTCGCAATGTTCAAAAATGCTTCCATGATCTTTGAACCGCTCACCGACGAAACCCTGCTCGGCAAATCGTTGTCCGATACAGCCTGGATCGGCATCATTGGCATTGGCTACAAGTAAAGCACGCACAGCGATACCGTAGTTGGGAAATGTCTACAAAGCCAAGTATCCCAAATATTGATCTGGATGCGATTCGGGCGGCCCGCGAGGTCGGACGGTCAGTGGTTGAACATACGCCAGTTACACCGTCGGCATATCTGTCACAAGAATTTGGTGGAAAAATAATTTTAAAAGCCGAGAACCTGCAACGCACTGGTGCTTTCAAAATTCGAGGGGCGATAAATAAATTGCACCGACTAGGCGAACTTGCCAAGCACGGTGTTGTTGCAGGTAGCGCGGGTAATCACGCTCAGGGAGTCGCATTCGCTGCAAAACATTTCGGTGTTAAGTCTGAAATTTTTATTCCGCTGGGTGCGTCACTTTCAAAAATTAATGCCTGCAAAGGTTATGGTGGCCTCGTTTTAGACGGTGGCGAAAGTGTTGATACTGCAGTCGCCGCAGCAAAAGCTCGAGCACTCGAAACTGGCATGGCGTTTTGTCATCCGTATGACGATGTCGATGTCGTTGCGGGTCAAGGCACTCTCGGCCTTGAGTTGCTCGAAGATATTCCAGATTTAGCCCAAGTGATAGTGCCCCTTGGCGGTGGCGGGTTGCTTTCAGGCGTGGCTCTAGCAATTAAACAACAACGCCCTGATGTGCGAATTATTGGTGTACAAATTTCTTCATGTGCACCTTACATTTATGGCACTGCTCCAAATGGCGCAGTGTCAACTCTCGCTGACGGAATCGCCGTTAAACAACCAGGCGACGTAACTCGACC
>ERZ889217.1322-NODE-1322-length-12839-cov-29.157854_pt1 | contig 12839 bp, 7 predicted proteins | sample MGYA00521098_ERZ889217 | MGnify/ENA primary metagenome ERZ889217 (study PRJEB32303, sample SAMEA104408613) | aquatic metagenome | biome: Brackish water; feature: Pelagic; material: water | place: Baltic Sea | collected 2014-06-10T22:04:00 | depth 2,362 m ...
TTTTTTTGCGTCCGGGGGCACGGTGGGGTTACAGCGCGATTGACCTTGGCGCGGGGGTTCTGGGATGCTGCAAAGCTTATGAGCAAAGGAATTCTCGAGGGAAAAACAGGAGTGGTTTTCGGGGTGGCGAACAAGCGGAGCATCGCCTGGGCCATTGCCAAGGCTTGGAAAGAGGCGGGCGCGAAACTCATCTTCAACTACCAGGGCGAACGGGTGAAAGAGAACGTGGAAGAACTGGTTTCGGAATTCGGCACCGAGGTGCCGGTCTACCCGTGCGATGTCTCAAAGGACGAAGAAATTGCGGGATTTTTCGACCGAGTGAAAAGCCACACCGACAAGCTCGACCTGCTCTTGCATTCCGTGGCCTTCGCGCCGAAGGAAGCTCTGGAGGGGGATTTTGTCTCGACCTCGCGGACGGCCTTTTCCGCCGCCTTGGATATCAGTGCTTACTCGCTGGTCGCCCTTTCCCGGGCCGCAGCGCCGATGATGACCAGCGGGGGCAGCATCGTGGCCATGAGTTATCTCGGCAGCGTGAAAGTTGTGCCGCATTACAATGTGATGGGCGTGGCCAAGGCGGCGCTGGAATCCTCGACCCGCTACCTGGCCTACGACCTCGGGGCGCACAAGATCCGGGTGAATTGCATCAGTGCCGGCCCGGTGCAAACTTTGGCCGCGCGCGGCATCGCCGGATTTTCTTCCATGATGAAGCACTATGAGGAGCACGCGCCGCTCAAGCGCAGCTGTGAAACCTCCGAACTCGGCGCCACCGGTGTCTTTCTGGCCAGCGATGGTGCGGCCTCGATCACGGGTCAGGTCCTTTACGTGGACGGTGGCTACGAGATCATGGGGATGTAGACCGGTGGACGCGCGGATCATCGACGAGTTGCGCCAAGTCGCCGGGATCGACGGCGTGCGCACGGATGATGCCTCGCGCGAAGCGGCGGCGGGCGACAAGTGGTTTGCCCGCGCCATGCCGGAGGCCGTGGTTTTCGGCCGTTCGACGGCATCAATTGCCGGCGTGATGAAAATCGCGGCGCGGGAAAAGATTCCCGTGACGACCCGCGGGGCGGGTCACGGTTACGTGGGTGGGTGCGTGCCGGTGCGCGGCGGGATCGTCCTTTCCACCGCACGGATGGACCGGATCAAGGAAGTGAGTGCGGAGGACTTTGTCGCCGTGGTCGAGCCGGGAGTGATCACCGGACACTTGCAGGAGGCCGTGCGGAGCCGGGGGCTTTTTTATCCGCCGGATCCGGCCAGTTTGGCGGATTGCAGCATCGGGGGAAACATTGCGACCAATGCGGGCGGTCCGCGGTGTTTGAAATACGGCGTGACCCGCAATTATGTGCTCGGGCTTGAAGTCGTGCTGGCCGACGGAACGGTGGCGCGGGTGGGGGGGCGCACGCACAAAAACAAAACGGGCTTTGACTTGGTCGGACTTTTCACCGGCTCGGAAGGCATGCTCGGTGTCGTCACCGAGGCGACCTTGCGCCTGCTCCCCTGGCCGCCGGTGCGGGCCGTGCTCTCGGCCAGTTTTCCCGACATGCCGACCGCTGCCGCTGCGGTGCAATCGATTTTTGTCCACGGGCACTTGCCCTCCGCGGTGGAAATCGCCGACCGCTTCACCCTCGAGGCGGCGCGCCAGCATGCGGGGACCGAAACGGCCATCCCGGCAGGCGAGGCGCATTTGCTGGTCGAGATCGACGGACAGGAGGCCAGCGTGAAGGCGGAGACGGCCGAGCTGACGGCGCTCTTGCGGGAGGCCCGCGCGGTCTCGGTTGAAAGTGCGCTGACGGCCGAAGGATGTGAGCGGCTCTGGGCGCTGCGGCGCGGGTTTTCCGGATCGCTCAAAGCGACCGGCCTGAAAAAGCTGAACGAGGACATCGTGGTGCCGCGGGGAAAATTAGTCGAACTGGTCGAGTTCGGCGCGCAGCTCGGGCGCGACTATGACGTTCCTGTGGCTTGCTTCGGTCATGCGGGGGATGGAAACATTCACGTGAATTTGATGGTGGAGAATCCGGACGAACCGGCGACCAGACAACGGATGGAGCGGGCGCTCGATGCGCTGTTTCAAGGTGTGCTGGCCATGGGCGGGAGTATCACCGGCGAGCACGGGGTCGGCCTCGCCAAGCAACGCTGGTGGCCGCAGGCAGTGGACCCCGGCTCGGATGAATTGCACCGGCGGATCAAGCGCGCCTTGGATCCGGAGGATTTGCTCAATCCGGGGAAGTTTTTGTGAGGGGTTTTTTTGTGGTATCGGCTTCCAGCCGATGACCCGGGTGGATCATCGGCAAGATGCCGAGGCCACGTTGCGTGGAGACGTTGTAGCGTCGGCTCAGTAAATCAACCCGATTGATGCGGTGTAGCCGTGGAGAAAGTTGCGGCCGGCAACGGGACCGATTTCGCCGTTGCAGAAAAAGCCGCTGGAGGGCAGGGGTCCGAGTGCTTCTGCGACAACCTTGGCATCATGGTCGGGGGATCCGAAAAGATGCTTGCCGCGTCCGTTGCAGCAAAAGAGGAGCGAGGCGACCGGCCTTTTTCCCTGCGCGGCGAGGGGCGCGAGGAGCGCTTTGAGTTCTTCGTCCGCGCTGGCCGCATCGCGCAACTGGTATTGCAGTGTCTGGCCGGTGCGCGGATGCGCGCCGACCACCACCGCGCCGGTGGCGGGATCGGCCCCGAGGATATTGCGCACCAGAAAATCACCGCGGGCGAATTGCTCTTTGTATTCGTCCACCGCAAGGCCGGCGAAAAGGTTGCCCCGGGCGCGTTGTTTGTCCGCCTCGGCCAACGTGTTGAAAGCCTGCTCGAGCACCTGGTAAGCGGGGCGGGAGCCGAGCTCGAAGAGGAGATGTTCGTCGGCCCGGGTGACCGGCAGTGCCTCGCCAATCGGACGGCATCCCTGGCTGACCACCGTTTCGATCCGCAGGCCGTCGAGGGCGATGGCGAGGGCGTCGGAGGTGTCGCCGATCCCCGGACCGAAGACGGCCACGTCTTCGTCGCCGCGTGGTCCGCTGGCCAGGCCACCGAGGACGGGTGTGCCGGGAAATGCGCTATTCCATTCGCGCAGCCAGGTGTCGGTGTCGAAACGGAAAGGATTGGCCAGAGAAAGCCAGGCCTGCGCTGGGCCACCGGCCGCTTCGCGCCAGAAAGGGTCACCGTCCGACGTCTCGACTTGGGCCTGCGAGAGGGGAACAGCGCGGATTTTTGCTTCCGGCGCATGAAGGAAAAGCAGGGAGAAACCCTCCGTTGCTTCCGCTTCGCGCGCCGGGCCGATGAGACCCGAACCGGTGCAACCGCAGAGCATGGCGGCGTGTCCGTGCACCGCGACCACTTCTTGGAATTCGGCGAGGTGGGGCGAGTAACCGGTCGAAAGAAAAGCCAGGGCCAGGGTGGGTGCGGCCCCCAATTCGGCCCGCATCTCTTCGGCCGCGGCTCGCACCCGTCCCTCGTCGAAGGGGGACAAAACAAAGCGGGATGCGGCGCGGGTCATGGCGGGGCCCAAGATGGACCGCCCCGGGTGCCGGGTCAAATGGTCCCTCTGGCTCGTTTTTTTGTTTCCTTCCTGCCCGCTTCGGTTGAACGTTTGTGTGGTTTTCCCTGTCGAATCATTGGTCGAAGCTGGGTCCGTCCCGGCTTAACCGGCCACCATTTTTATGTTCCCCTCCGAGCTTGCATTATTATTGCCGCGCCAAGCACACGCGAGGTCCCTTGTTTTTTCCGCCTTGTTCCTGTTTTCTGCGCCCCTCGGAGCGCTCGCCCAGCAAGCCAACATCTGGCACCTTCCGGACGCAACGCAGGAGGGGATACCCTCGACCATGCGCGACCCGGCTGCCCCGGGGGGCGCCCAAAGCGCGACCTTTTACCAGGGTGTCTGGAAGGGAGAGGGGGCCAATCAGACGGGAGGCCAGTTGTTATACCGGATCAACGGGAGCAGTTGGCAGCCGGTCAGCCTCGGCTTCCACTCGAACGTCGGATCCGGTTTGAGCCTGAACCAATTCTGGAAAGCCAGCTTCGTCATGCCAGCCACAGTCGGTGCCACGGTGGAATATTATTTCAGCACCGACTTCAGCAACCGGACACGCACATTTGCCTACTCCGGCAGCGCGGTCACGACCAACGAGTCCGTGGCGCAGGCGAACCCTTTTTCTTTCACGGTGGCGCCCCCGCGTCCGGTTTTCACGGTCAACGGCTCAAGCGGCGACTACTCCAAGTCGAACTATTACATCGACGAGAACAACGATGTCTCTTTTCCCATCCTGCCCATCCGCCTCAATCCCGGAGTCGCCGAGCAGGTCGAGGTGTTCACCAACCTGAACAACCGTGATCTGGCGAACAACGATTTCAACAATGACGGCATTGAGGACGGCATTTTGCCCCCCGACGGCAACCTCACGACCACCGCCGAGACCGGCGCTTATTTCCGGGCTTATGCCATGACCGATTCGAACAATGACGGCACCTATGAACTCGATCTGCCGGTGCTCAAGACCGGGGCTTATCGTGTCACTGCCCGCTACCGCGCCAACCCGACCGACCCGTGGACCTGGCTCGGTAGCTCGGGGATTCGCGACCATGCGGTCGTGGTGGCGCCACGGATTGCCCGGGAGATGCGGGTTTACGAGATCCACGTGGCCAATGCCAATGCGACGGCCGCAACTTTTGCCGACCGCGGCACCTTCGAGGATCTCCACGACCCGGCCAAGCGGGTGAATGTTACTTGGCTCCAGGATCTCGGGGTCAATTGGATTTGGTTCCAGCCCTTCCATCCGCAAGGTTTGGACGGAAGGCAGACCGACCCCGCCACCCAGTCGGCCTACGACCCGGGCAGCCCCTACGCGATCCGTAATTTTTGGGAGATCAACCCGCTCTACACCCGCAACTACAACGGAAACTTGGCCAACCCAGCCGCGGCCCCGGCGAATTACGCGGCCGCCATGACCGCGTTTCAAAATTTCGCCGCGGCGGCGGATCAGGGCGGCATCCAGCTCATGCTGGACTTCCCCTTCAACCATACCTCGCCGGATGTGGTTCTCGGCCTCAAGGGCGTCGAGATTTTCGGGGGCGCCGGCAATCCGGGTGGTTGGCAACCCGGCGACGAAATCCGTAACCGGGTGGCCGGATTCTTTTCGACTGATGGCGGGGAGGGCCCGGCCGCTTACAGCGCGCCGGCCCGGTCGGGTACCCGTATCGCCACGGCTCCCGATCGCAACGACTTCGGGAAATGGAGTGATGTCCGGGATGTCTTTTTCGGCAACTACGCGACGCTGGTCACGGGATATCCGGATGCCGAGGCCAGCCGCAGCATCACGCGCAGCGAGGGTGATTGGATGGACTTCGGTGGCATGTCACCGACCACCCGGGGGGTGTGGCGTTATTTCGGCGAGGTGCTGCCCCACTGGATCGTCCAGTCGGGCCATCGGGGTTACAATTCGTCGGTCTCGGATGGTTCTGCCCGCGACGTGCTCGATGCCGCCGGCATCGATGGACTGCGCAAGGATTTCGGCCAGGGGCTTCCGCCCCAGGCCATGGAATACATCATCAACCGCACGCATGAGGTGAAGTGGAACTTTGTCTTCATGACGGAAAGTCTCGACGGCGAACAGGTCACTTACCGTTCGAGCCGGCATTTTGCGGTGCTCAACGAGAACATCGTTTTTCCGCTGCAAGCCGCAACAACGACGTCGGGCTACCGCTCAATCATGGAGGACCGGCGCGCGGCTTACGGTCAGAGCCTCGTCTTGCTCAACAACACCTCGCATGACGAGATGCCCTACGGCGATGCGTGGCAGGCGCTGATCCGTTATGCAACCGTGTCGGCCACCGACGGGGCGCCCATGATGATGTATGGCCAGGAAATCGGCACCGGGCAAAAGGTCCAAGATTCCCTCCCGCAGGGCGGCTTCGATTGGTACGAGTCGAACTTCGGAAAGTTCATTCCCCACTTCAAAAAATGGAACTCGATGCAACCCCAGTGGAATGCTTATGACAGCAATGCTTACGGCGTCCAATTTTTGAAACCGGTTTACGCCGCGATCGGCCACGCGCGCGCCTTCAGTCCGGCGCTGCGCAGTTCCAGCCGCTGGTTCCTCAACCTGCGGGGGAGCGACAACCCCGATCCGGACATTTTCGCGGTGGCCAAATACACCTCGGGCAACACCCCGCTCGCGCAGCAGGACGTGGTGCTTGCTTTCACCAGCCTCGACCGCAACAGCGCCCAGGAAAACACCTTCGGCCTGTCTGCTGGTTTGGCTGACATCCTCGGCTTGCAGACCGGTCGCCTTTACAACGCGAAAAACATTGCCGCCTACGCCGGTCGGGCCAACGAGCAAAGCAACCGGCGCGACCAGTGGCTCTGGGGAGCAGGCTTTACCCGTCCCCAGCTTGAAGCCAATGGCATTTACGTCGCACTCAACCCCGTGCCGACATCCGACGCCACGTGGGCGACCGCGCCTTACGAAGCCAAGTTTCTCAAAGTCTATGATGTGACTCCCCCGGCGGGTGCGCCGACCGGGTTGCAGGGTCCGAATGTCGCAGCTTTCGCCGTCGGCCGCAGCGTGCAGTTTTCCTGGTCGGCCCTTCCGGCCGATGCGGCGGGTGTTGTTCCCCGCTACGAAGTGATCGTGACGGTCAATGGCGAGGAACGCGCGGCGGAGATTGTTTCGGGCGCCAGCTACACCCTTGATGGCGTCGATCCCGGCAATGCAGTGGGGATCAGCGTCCGTGCGGTCAATCCCGACAACAACGAGAACAAATCCCCCGTGGTGGCCTCCAGCCCCACGATCCGCGTTCTGGCTGCGGCTGGCGATGAGGACGGCGACGGGATGCGCAACGATGCCGAGCAGGTCGCGGGGACCAACGCACTTGAGGCCAGCTCCCGTCTGCAGGCATCTGTTCTGCGTTCCGGCCAAAGCGCGACCATTAGCTGGGACACCGCCCCGGCGCGCTCCTACAAGGTGCAATACCGGGAAAGTCTGGATTCCGGGGACTGGGCTGATCTCGCCACCGGCCAAACCTCCGGCGCGTTCACGCACGGCAACCTCAATGCCCCCACCGCATTTTACCGCGTGGTGGTGGAATAGCGTTTTCGCGGGGGCAAGCGGGACTTCTTTTTCCCGCGGGCCGCGTCTTGACTCACGGGGTCCGTGGCGTTCTCTTGGAGGTCGACCGCCGGCATAGCTCAGCTGGTAGAGCACCTGATTTGTAATCAGGCGGTCGTCGGTTCGAGTCCGACTGCCGGCTTTTTTTTGCGGATTTCGTCGGGGGTTGATTGACGTCCGCGCTTCTGCGCTCCTGTTCTTTCATCCTCCCATCCTCCCGGCGCATCGGGGACGCCGCGCCCTCCCTGGGGACAAACGGGGGGTGCTCAGCGTTGCATGACGCGGCCGTCGGCTTTGAGGACGTTCATCCCCAGTTTTCCGGCTCCGGCGTGGACGGGTTGATAATCGGTGCAGACCGTGAGCCGGCCGACATTGGGCACCTGAAAAATGCCGCGACGGCCGTAGATGTTGACGTTGGAGGCCAGTTCATCCTGCAGGACGGGGGAAAAGTGGTAACTGGCGCCGTATTGGGCCACGGTGTCCGGTCCCGCGGCGTCGCTGGGGCAGGTGAGCGTGTTCTGCGTCACGCCGTAGGGCCCGAGGGTTTCCAGCGCGGAGCGTCCTTCATTGCCAAGGCTGGGGGGCACGGTTTCAATGGGCGGAAAACGGAAGTCGTTCTCGCTGACGTATTGCTGCACGGCGATGCCGATCGAGCGGAGGTTGCCGGCGCATTTGGCCGAACGGGCGCGCTCGATCATCGCGCCGACCGCCGGCATGGTGAAAGAGGCCAAAATCGTGATGATGGCGATGGCAACCAGCAGTTCGACGAGGGTGAAGGCCGGGGCTTTCATGGGTTGCGGGGTGACGGGGATTGGGCGGCCTGCTTGCGTTCAAAGTAGCGTTTGGCGCGGTCGACGCGTTGCTGCGGCGTCATTTTCGCTTCGCGGGCCAGACGGCGTTCGTCCATGCGCTCGGCGACCTCGGGACGGCTGAAAAATTCGCGGGCTTTGGCCCGGCGTTCCTCCTCCGGCAAGTCGCGCACTCCCTGCCAGAAGTCGCGCATGGTGCGGAAGTCCTCCCGCGCCTGGTCCTGCTCGTTGGCCGGAAGCAGCGCGATTTGCGCCTCGATGCGCTCGGCAACCTGCTGCGGGTCGCCCATCGCGCGCATCCAACCACCGCCGCGTTGTCCGGATGCTGTCGCGGGAGCGTTGCCGATCCACACGCCCCCGCGTCCGCCGCCCATTCTGTCGTCGTCGCGCGAGGGCCGGCCACGCAGGAGAAAAACTTCGCGGGTGACGCCGCCGGCATTGCGGAAAAGTTGCGCAGCGGCTTGGGCTATGGGGCCGGGTTTTGGGGCTTTGGTGGCCGGTTTCCAGTCGGCGGGCGCGGCGAGGAACACGCCGGTTTTCTGCGAGGCTTCTTCGAGGAGCGCGGGGAGTTCGCCGGCTGCCGACGGGGTCCAGTTCACGCGCCGCAAGTCGAGGGCGGCGCCCGATTGGGGTTCGACCATAGAGAAGCCACCGCCGCCGTAGGCGGTCCAACCGGGTGCTGTGCCGCCACCGCGGAACGCGTCCAGCGCGGTATTGATGGCCTCCGCCGCAGGCGCCCCAAGGTAGGCGAGGCGCCAAGAAGCTTGGGCGCGTGCGGCGACGAGGTCCAGGGCTTCGACCGGCGACAGGCGTTTGACTTGGACTGTGACCGGGGTGGTCGGGTCGAGATTGGAGGCGATGTCGATTCCGCCTTGGCGGCTGATCGAGTTGAGCACTTTGGAAACCGGGGTGTCCCGGACGTCCAAGGTGACCAGTCCCCAACCGGCATAAATCTGCCAAGCACCCCATAGAAGCAAAAGAAGAACGAGGAGGCCGGGTAGAAAAAGGCGGTTTTGCAGCATAATTTGTTTGAAATAACCCCGCAGCGAGGGCCTGGTTGCGCTTTTTGAGGGGAAAATCGGCCCGGGCGGATCGGGGCTTTCCCTTGCAGCCAGCGGGTAGGCTGATACATTGAAAAAGGCACTTAAAAAAGATATGACCGATCGCGACACAAACGCTGTGCAGGAAGCGAAGCTGCACTTCCTCGATTATTGGCGCGTGATCCGGTTGCGCCTGCCGATCATTATTCTGGCCTTCCTCCTTGTCGTGGTCACCGCGGGCGTGACGACCTACTTTCTGCCACGTCAATACGAGTCGAACGTCATCATCGAGGTCGAGCAAAACGAGCAGAAGATCCGCATCTTCACCGAAGGCTACCAAGGGGCAATGGGAATGGACCCCCGGTTTGCCACCACCCAGTTCCAGATCATTCAACGCAAGGAGATGCTTTACCCTGTGATCGAATCCCTGCAGCTGGTTGAGCGGTGGAGCGAGGAGTTCGGTGTCCGCACCCCCGAGCAGGCCTACTTCAAGCTGCGCGGCATGATCGACGTGCGCGAGGTGCGCAACACAAACCTTCTCCAAATCAGTGTCGAGAGCACTGATCCCCAAGAGGCGTCCGATTTGGCCAACAGCATCGCGCAGGAATACCAGCGCAAGCGGATCGAAGAGCAGCAAAAGATCATCGCCCGCTCTCTGGCAACCCTCGAGGACGAGGTTTCCAAACAACGGACCAAGGTGCAGCAGGCCAACGAGGAAATGAGCCGCATCCGCACGGAGCTGGGTATCACGGACCTCAACCCGGACAGCCTCGAGGATCCGATGCAGTCGCAGGAGACCGTCCTGCAACAACAAGAGGGGCTAGTCAACGAGGCCCGCATCCAAGCTTCGAATCTCCGCAGCAAATACATCGAAATTGAAAAACTCTCCGGCGACGAATTGATGCGCTCACTGCCGACCCTTGAGATCGAAGACCAGACAGTCGCCACCATCCTGCCGCAGTATCAGGAGATCAGCTCGGAGTTGGCCCGTGCGCTGCAATCCGGCCTCGGTCCGCAGCACCCGACGATTCTCTCCTTCGCGGCCAAGAAATCGACCTACGAGCAGCAGCTTACCGAACAGATCAACAGCATCCGCCGCACGCTGGCGGCCAACCTGCAGATCACCGAGCGCTCCATGAGCAAGATGGAGGAGGAGTTAGAAGCGGCCCGACTCGAACAGCGCGAAGCCAAAACCCGCGGCTCGGAATACGGGCGCTCCAAGAACAGCTACATCCAAGCGAAAAGAGTCCTCGAAGCGGCGGAGTTGCGTCTCTCCACCGAGACCATGCAGCGCAGCATGCCGATGAGTCCGGCCCGCATCTGGGAAATCGCCGAACCCTCCTCGGCGCCTTCCAAGCCGAAGGTTCTGCTCAACATGGCCCTCGCCGTGGTGGTCGGCTTGATTGTCGGGGTCGGCCTCGCCTTCTTCCTCGAATACCTCGACACGAGCGTGAAGACGATGGAAGACGTGGAGAATTTCCTGCAGGTCCCGGTTCTCGCCGTCGTGCCGAAAAATATCAGCGTGCTCTACTCGCACTCCGAAGCCACGGCCGATGCCGAAGCCTACCGGATCCTGCGCACCAACCTCGAATTCAACCGGCAGTCGCCGGATGCCAATACCGTCACCTTTGTCAGCGGCGGCGCGGGCGAAGGCAAATCGACCACCCTGTCCAACCTTGCCTACACTTTCGCCCAAGGCGGCTACAACACGCTCATTGTCGACGCCGACCTGCGTCGTCCTTCGCAGCACCGCTTGTACGGCCTGAGTGGCGATTTCGGCCTGTCCGATTTTCTCACCACCGATATCGATCTGGAGGATGTGGTGCAGGCCACCGATCTCCCGAATCTGTTCCTCCTGCCCAGCGGCAAGCTGCCTTATGATGCGGTCGGCGTGCTCAACTCGCAGCGCATGATGGACCTCATCGCTCAGGTCAAGAACCGCTTCGATATTATCTTTTTTGATTCGCCTCCGATCCTCGGGGTGAGTGATGCCTCGGTGCTGGTGCGCGCCCTCGATCTCACCATCATCGTGGTGCAGCACCGTCGTTTCCCTCGCGCCATGCTCCAGCGGGTCAAGCAGGCCGTGGTCAATGTCGGCGGCAATATCCTCGGCGTCGTCCTCAACAACGTCGACGTGCGGCACGATCAGTATTACGAGTATTACACCAACTACTATAACTACTACTACACGCCGCGGAATGTGCAGGACGGGGTCAACGGTTCCCCGGCCAAGGAGACCAAAGCCGCGGGCCGCGCCCGGCGCCCGGCCAAGGTGGGTCCGCAGGACGACTATTGATTAATTATGCTCAGCCGCGCTCACATTCTGGCCTTGCTCGTCGCCTTGCTTCCTTCCGCGAGCGTTCTGTTCGCCTCGGATGCCGCTTTTCGTGACGGTGACACCATCGAACTGCGCATCGGCGGAGTGCCGGCCGAGGAAACCCAACTTGTCACCGGATCCTACACGGTCGACGGCGAAGGTTTCATCAACTTGCCCCATGTCGGCAAGGTTCGTGCGGCTGGGTTGGGCCAAGCGGCCCTGCAACGCGCGATCGAAGCGGCCTACCGGGGAGGCAATATCTACACCAACCCGACCATCACGGTGACCGTTCCCACCACCCTGCGCTTCGTCAACGTGAGTGGTGACGTGCGACAGCCCCGACGGGTCGAATACACCTCCGACCTCACCGTGCTCGGAGCCATCAGTGCCGCGGGTGGCTTCACCGACTACGCCGACCAGCGCAAAGTCCGCCTCATCCGCGGGGGCAGGGTGCAGATGGTGGACATCAAAGCCGTCCGCAATAATCCGACCCTCGATATTATTCTTCTCCCCGGTGACCAGATCGAAGTCCCGCAGAGTTTTTGGTGAGCCGCGTTCTGGATTGTCTTGGTCACGTTTGACCGTTGCACCACCAGGTTGTAGGTTCTCCGTTCTATATGCGCAGTGTCGGCCTTCTTTTGATCTGTCTCGGCCTGGCCGCTCACAGCGTGCGGGCCCAGCCGCTGCCCCTCGGCGCCACCGTTAACCGCAGTGGCAGCGATGTCACCGGCGTGACCTTCCGGGTTTGGGCACCCAATGCGACCAGCGTGGCCGTGCGGGGCGAGTTCAGCAGTTGGAACGACACCGCCATGACGAGGGATAGCACCACGGACTATTGGACGGTCACGGTGGCCAATGCCCGGCCGAATCAGGAATACAAATACTTCATCCGCTGGCCCGGCAACACCACCGGCTCGTGGAAGCATGATCCCCGGGCGGTGTGGGTCCGTAATGGCAATTCCGTCGTCTACGACCACAGTGTCTTTGATTGGGGCACAAGCTCCCGCCCCAGCATCCCGGTGGACCGGCAGGTGATGTATGAGCTGCATGTCGGAAGCTTTTACGACCCCAATCCCGGCGACAACCGCCCGGCCACTTTCGACGATGCCATCGCCCGACTCGATTATCTGCAGAGGCTGGGTGTCAATGTTATCGCGCTCATGCCGGTCAACGAATTCGGGGGCGATTACAGCTGGGGCTACAACCCGGAACATCTCTTCGCCATCGAGTCGGTTTACGGCGGCCCGGATGGCTTGAAACGGCTGGTCAAAGCCGCCCACCAGCGCGGAATGAAGGTGCAACTCGATGTGGTGCACAATCACTGGAACCCGCCGGGCGACGGGCTTTGGGAGTTCGACGGCCCGGCCAACATTTATTTTCCTGCCGATCCCATCCGCCGCTGGACCCCGTGGGGCGACCGTCCCGACTACGCCAAGTTCGAAGTACGGCGCTTCATCGAGGAAAATATCAAGACGCTCCTTGACGACTTTCGTGTTGACGGTTTCCGGTGGGATTCGCCGCAGAATATCTTGGGTTATGACACAAGACAAAGCGGCGCCAATCCCGACACGGTGTCGCC
>ERZ889217.1323-NODE-1323-length-12837-cov-31.294711_pt1 | contig 12837 bp, 13 predicted proteins | sample MGYA00521098_ERZ889217 | MGnify/ENA primary metagenome ERZ889217 (study PRJEB32303, sample SAMEA104408613) | aquatic metagenome | biome: Brackish water; feature: Pelagic; material: water | place: Baltic Sea | collected 2014-06-10T22:04:00 | depth 2,362 m ...
ACCTGGAGAAAGAAGGCGGCGTGCGCAAGCTTTCGGAACTCAACCTCTCCAAGCGTAATCTGGAGTTGCTGCAGGCGGCCATGACCCGCGACCAAGGCCTCATCCTCATCACCGGTCCGACCGGCAGTGGCAAGACTACCACCCTCTACGCGCTGCTCAACGGCGTGAACTCCGAGAACATCAATATCCAGACCATCGAAGATCCCATCGAATACGAAGTCGAGGGGCTCAACCAGACCCAGACCGATCCCGTGCACGACATCGACTTCGCCCAGGGCCTACGCCGGCTCATGCGCGCCGACCCCGATGTCATCCTTATCGGCGAGTGCCGCGACGAGGAAACGGCCAGCACCGCCGTCAACGCCGCCCTCACGGGCCACCTTGTGCTCACCACCCTGCACGCCAACGACTGTCTGCGCGCAGTGAGCCGCTTCATCTCGATGGGTGTGCCGCCCTACCTTTTGGCCGATTCACTGGCGCTTTCCCAAGCCCAGCGCTTGGTCCGACGGCTCTGCGGCCAATGCAAACACATGGTCCCACTCACAGCCGGGCAGCGACGACTCTTTGCCGCCAACAAAATTCCCCTCGGCCCCGACGTCACTCACCTCTATGAGGCCGAGGGGTGTCCCGAGTGCCGCGAAACTGGCTACCGCGGGCGCATCGCGCTCATGGAACTATGCCCCATCGACCACGAAATCGCCGATCTCATTGCGGTCAATGCTCCGCAAGGCGAGATGCGCAAGATCGCCACCAAACAAGGACTACGCACCCTTTACCAAGAGGGCCTCGTTGCTGTGATGAAGGGCGATACTTCCCTCGATGAGATCAACTGCCTCGCTTATACAGGAGTGGCAGCGTCCGAGTCGGAAGAGAGCGCGGGGGCAGATGAATTCGCGATTTGAGAAGCGAGGATACGGTAATCGTCCAGATGATAGTTTGCGAGCACCCTGGGTCCGTGCCATTATTCAGTTGATGAAGCTATCTTCTTTGACTTGGAGGCTTGCCGGTCTGGTCTTGTTCGCTCTGTCGACTCGCGCTCTGGCAGCACCGCAATTCTTCACCGATCAGTCGGCCTTTGATGCCGCAATTACCGGGGCGAGTTTCACCACGAATCTTTCCGCGTTTCCCCCCGGTCAAGTGATCGTTTCTCCGGCTACTTTTTCAGCCAACGGTCTTTCTGTGCAAGCTGTGTCCACTAACACGGGGGAGTACAACCTTTACTCTTTCGGCAACGGTTTGACTCTTGACTCGGAAGGCTTCGACCTTTTTTTCACCAATTTCAGCCTTAATACCACTGCTTTCGGCGGGCTTTTCTTCAACTTGGAGACTGGAGGAAGCCTCGCTCCGGGAGACGTGGTTTTGAGCGTACTCTTCGCTGATTTGAGCGCGCTGACCACGACCAACGAGGTCACAACGACGAATAGCTTCTTCGGTTTTGTCGGAAACACAAACATCGTCTCGCTCACCATTAGCGGCCAAGCAGGGCTCCCGACCGCCGGGCAGTTGTCGCTCGGAGCTCCCGTCCCGGAGCCGTCGTCCTTGTCTTTAGTGCTTTTGTCTCTCGGATCGCTGGTCGCCTACTTGGCAGCGCGTCGCCGCAGGGCGTAAACCACTGACACCACTGCGCTGGGATAGTGCTATGCCTATGCCTCGATCATGTGATTCCGGATCGCATACCGCACTAATTCCCCGATCGAGTGCAGCCCCAGCTTCCGCATGATGGCGGCGCGGTGAGTTTCGACCGTTTTCACACTAATCCCCAGTTTCTCCGCCACCTCTTTGTTGCTGCTGCCCTCAGCCAACAGTTGGATAATTTCGCGTTCGCGCGTCGTGGGTTTGTCTTCATCCAGCGCCGCCGTGTGCGGCAGTTTGCTGGTCCGCATACTGTCAAAGATGACTTCGGACACCTGCAAGCTGAAGTAATGCTTGCCGCCCAACACGCACCTGATCGCATCAAGCAGCTGTCGTCCCGCGTCGGATTTCAAAATGTATCCATGAGCACCGGTCCGGAAAATTTCCACCACGACGTGCTCGGCATCATGGACTGTGAAGACCAGCACCTTGGTCTGCGGACACAGTTTGAGCACCTGCTTGGCCGCTTCGATCCCATTCAGCTCCGGCATGGTCACATCGAGAATTGCCACATCCGGCCGCAACTCCTCCGCCATTTTCACCGCCTCGCGTCCGTTGGAGGCCTCCGCACAACAGCTATAGCCCCCGCTCTCGATCAAATTCCGCACCCCCGCCCGTACGATCTCATGATCGTCGGCAATAAGAACGGTCGGTTTCCTCTTAGGCATACAGAAAGCTTAGCCACCGATTGGGGAAGATTTAAGAGGATAATTTTGCCCGGGTGACCATGGCCAAAAACCCTCCCCATTCTCCGAGTCCCCAGTGCCTCCGTGAGAGCCCCTCTTGTTCAGATTTCATCACCTCAGACCCCAATCCGTGCCATCGGTGAAATTTGCCTGCGGCCCAAGTGCCTCGGCGTTTGCCCAGAGGCCATCTCCGCCGCTCTCCGGTTCGCAGACTCGGCTGTGGTTAAAAATCTCTGAATTCCTCAGCTTTCACGCTTCAACTTTCATCCCTCATTTCATATCTCCACTCGCCATTTAACCTCAGGTTTCAAGTTTGCCCCGTCTTCGACTCACGCCATCTCCGATTCGCTCCGGTTCCAGCCCTAATCTCCCCCTCCTCAACCTCCGCGCCCCTGTGCCGCCGTGAGAGATCTTGCTGATCACAACAGCTCTATTTCTAGCGTTCTACGTAGATTAGGAACATCTTCGATCGCCGTTTGCCAGACCCTTTCGAGGTCCACCTCCCCATAGTCGTGGGCGATGATATTACGCATACCACGAATCTCTCGAAACGGGATTCCGGGAAACTCTTTTTGCACCTACGGCGAGATTCGTCCGGCGGCCTCCCCGATTATTTCGAGGCGCCGCAGAACGGCATCTTGCTTTTCACCATTGGCGTAGAAAGTTTCACGACTGACTCCTGTAAGATAGTCAACGATTGCCGCAGCCGAATCCCGCATATCGACAAGCAGACTTGTCTGGAACTTATCGCGCATACAAAGGCACGGTGTGGCTCAGAATGGATTCCCGGCGGATGGCGTTCCGACCACGTTCGACCGCTTTACGGCTCAAGATATCAATCTCAACGCCAAGTCGTTCGACGAGGTCCTCTCGGATCGCACCTAATTCGAAGAGGCCGATCTTCGCCTCCGCATCGAATTCCATCAACAAATCCACATCACTAGAGGCATTGAAGCTTCCGGTAGCACGGGAGCCGAACAATTCGACCCGCGTAATCGGGCGCCCAGCGCAAACACTCCCAACCGCTTCACGGATTTCTTTGAGGTCGATTAAGTGTGAAACCATGATCTACCTCTGGATCAACACCCGCCTCCGCGCAAGCAACTATTCGCTCTGTGAAGCACTGTTTCCTCCCGTTGTCCAACGGGAGAAAACAAATCCTCCCTAATCTTCTTTCATCCGTGGCTAAGATTCTTCTCCGGTTCCGTGGCCCCCATCCTGCACTTCACCGCCACCCCATACGGCGAAGAATCAACTTCCAGCGTCCCGCCCAACTGCTTCATCCGCTCGCGCATCCCGGCCAAACCGACGCCGACCGACTTGGTGAACGAAAAATCCTCGGGTAACCCTTCGCCATTGTCCCGGATTTCCAGCGTAACCACTCCACCCTCCCCTCGCCGTAGCGTGATCCACGCCTTCGTCGCTCCCGCATGATGGTAAATATTACTCAGCGCCTCCTGCACGATGCGGAACAAAGCCGTCTCCTCGTCCGCCTTCAGCCGCGGAAAATCCTCAGCCAAATCGAGAAACACCGGGATGCTGTTGCGTTTGGTAAAGCCATCGGCAAACCAGCGGATGGCGAAACCCAGCCCCTCCTCCTCCAGCAATGGCGGATGCAGCAGGTAGGAGATATTGCGCAGCTCGCTGCAAACTTGCCGGCTGATCTCCGCCGTATCCGCCGCCAATTTCCGCGTTTTCTCATCCGTCGCCATCGACTCCAATAGGCTGGTGTTCATTTCCAGCGCGGAGAGAGCCTGTGCCGTGGAGTCGTGCAGATCGCGCGCGATGCGCCGCCTCTCTGCATCCTGCAAATTCATCAGCCGTCCGGAGAGCACCTGCAGTTGTTGCTGCGATTCTTGCAATCGCCGCGTCGCTTCCACTTCGGAGGTCACATCGGCCGCGATCCATTGGGCACCCTGCCGTCTTCCATCAGGTGCAAAGTTCGCCCGCAATGTGCTCCGATACCAGACCGGCGCAGTCCCGTTCTTCTGCACTAGGTGGGTGAACGAGGTCACCGCCGCGTCCGGCTTGAGACCCTTGAGGGTGTCCCGCAGCAAAGCCAGCGTCCTGCCATCGACACAGGCTCCCATTTCCGGACGGCGCCCCGCCGGCACATGTTCACACACTGTGGCAAAGGCCCGGTTGGAGAAGGTGATCTTCTCCTCGGCATCGAACCGGCAAATGCTCTCCGTCTGGTCCTCGACCACGTTGCGATATTCCCGCTCCGCAGCCTGCACCAGCCGCGCCAGTTCCTCGATACTCCCGGCCAGTTGCGCAATTTCATCATCCCCCGGCACATCCAACTTCACTGGCAGGCGCTCCGAATTTTTCTCGTACTCGACCTTGCCCATCAGCAACTGGATGCGCGAGAGGATGGTCCGATCCACGATGAAAAGGATCAGCAACAAGGTGATACCTCCGGCCACTGCGAGACCGGCCAACATCAAACGCGCCACATCCTTGCCGGCTTCGTAGAAAGGCCGACGCCCGGAAATCACCACCTCTCCGGCGCCGAAGCGAAACGAAGATTCCACCAAGCCGCCGGGAATTTCACGCACGGCAATGCCATCAGACTGGCCCTCTCCCGACGGTGTGGATGATTGCCGGAAAGTAACTTCCCGCGCGAGGATCACCGAGGCCTCTCTCAGCTTGTCGGGGGGCGGACTGGCTCCGTCCACCGCCACATCAGCAGCCAGAAACCGACTGACCGCAGCGGCCGAGGCCCGTGCTTCTTGGGCGTCGGCCAATTCAAACTGCCGGAACATGAAATACCAGACGATGGCCACCACGGCTCCGCCCAAAACGATGAAGACCAAAGCAGTGAGAAGGATAGCGCGGGAGTAAACCGTCTCCGAACGCAGCCCCAGCACCTTGCCCATCCGTGCCAACCAGCGACCGGAGAATGAATCCTTGGGCGGAACAAAGCGTATCATGCGACCCTCACTGTCCAGGAACCGCCGGCGCCGCCGCGCCTGGGGGCACCTCGCCTTCTTTCTTCGGGAGGATGACTTTGCTCAGGCCGAAAATAGGCCCGTAAATTGCATAGACGAGCCCCCCCACCACGGAGCCGAGGATGATCAACACAAAGGGCTCGAGAAGTTTGTCAATCTGGGCGGACATCAAATCCAGCTGCTCCTCATAGTCTGACGCGATCTGGTCAAGCACCTCATTCATACCGCCTGTTTCCCCTGCCATTTGGACGATCGCTGCGATGCCGCGCCCGTCGGCTCCAAGGCGGTGGCTCTCCATGAGAAATGCCTCCGGCATCGACAACCCATCGACGATGTGATCCCGAACCGCCAAGTAAAAGGCCTCAAATTCCACATGGTTGGCGCTCTTGGCCGAGATTTCCAACGCCGTGGCCACGCGCACATTGGCCTGAAGCAGCAGGGCCAAAATACGGAAGCTGACCATGGCCGCCGTCTTGGTGATGAAGTTGCCGATCGTGGGGATTCGCGACAAAAAGATTTGCACATTGGGGACCCGGTAAATTTTTCCCCACTTCTTGAACAAAACCATCAAACCAATAATCGGAACTGCTGCCAGGTATGGCTGATTGATCAGCAGGTCCGAAAACCAGATGAGAATCTGGGTCGGCAGCGGCAAGGCGACATTCATCGACCCGTAGAGTTTTGAAACAGCAGGAATGAGTGTGAAGCTCATGACGATGACCACAACCACCGCCAGCAAGATGACGATGACCGGGTAAATCATGCCTGCCTTGAGTTTGCGCAGGATACGCAGCGATTTTTCACGGCCGCTGGTGATTTGCTGGAAGACCATATCGATCTGGCCCGACTCTTCGCCCGCTTTGATCAGGGCCAGCACATCCTCGGTGAAGAGATCCGGGTGCTGGGCAAAGGCATCGCTCATCTTCTCCCCGGCCATGATGCTGCGATTGATTTCCGCCACGGCGCCCCGGAAACGCGGTGTTTTCAGCCGCCCGGTCATCAGCTCCAATCCCTTGTTGATCGCAATGTTGCGCTGCAAACACCGCGCCATGCCGTTGAAAAAACTGGCGGACTCCTCGAGATTCGGCTTTTTCTGGGTCATCCGGTTGACGAATTCGTCAGCGCCGGTGATATCCATCACTTCGGCCGTCTCATTGGGCGCCTTGCCCGCGCCAAAGATTGCTTGGGCATCATCGTTGGCATCGACGATCACCTCCGACGACCGGCCGTTGTAGATGTTGGTCAGTTTGACTTTTTTCAGCATGGCAATTCCCAGTTATTGAGCGTATCTGACGCGGGTTGCAGGCCGGACAATATCGACCCTGTTCGTCACGTTGCCGGCCGCCACGGTGTTGGGATAAACCAGAGTCAGTCGAGTCCTGTCGAGATCAACGGTGGTTCCATCGATCTCGAGATTAGTGGAGGAAGGGACGCTGAATGAGAGGGTGTATCCGCCGGACGGAGGCGCTCCGCTCGCGACACAGGGCTCCGGGAGGAGGCCGCGGATAGCCGACGAACTCAGATCCAAACGGTAGAGCTTCACGGCCTGCTCCTGCAAATTGGCCGCCCGCAAAGAAGCCGCGTTGAGTTCCTGCTGCTGCATCAGAGTCCCGACCAGCACGGCGGCGGCCGTCAGGCCGATGGCCACGACCGCGGCCGCCAGCACGACTTCAACCAGGCTGTAACCCCGTGCCCTCATGGCGTTTTGTAATCCTCCAGCCACATCATCCGGTCGGCAATGTAATCCAGCCCGCCGGGATCCCGCTCCTGCTCCAACGACGGATTGCCGGAGATCGTGCCATCGGTGCGGATGCCCCCAACGATATCAATCCCGGTTGTCGCACAAAACACATCGCTATGCGACGCGGAAAGCCCGAGGCGCCACCGTCCGGTGGCATTCGTCGCCACCATGCTCAGCGTGGCGCCACCACCCGCGCTGCGCTGGTAATTGATGTAGACCGGGCGCCCGGTCACCAGCGGGTTGCGGCCTTCGAGGAAAATTGTCTGGAGGTTGGTCCTTTCTTTCGGGATGACTACTTGCAGCGGCTTCAAATCAAAAATTTCGGTTCCCCGGACGAGAAGACTCGTCACCGGCACCCCCGCATAGTTTGTTCCATTGGTCGCGAAGTCCGCGGTATCCGCGACCAGCTCGTAGCGCAAGACTTGGTTGAGGTCCTGCGGATCGGAGGTTGAGAGGTCGATGAACGCCTGCATTTCCGTGACCTGCGCGTTCGCCGGGCGGAAGACCACATTGGTGAAGAGACCGGCCGCAGCGACTCCGATCGGCACATCGAGAAAGCCCTCATAGCCCGTCGCGTCCACGGCGGTGTTCGTCACGGAACTCACTCTCATCCGCGCCATGTCGTGGAACCCGATGAACTGCTCGTTTTTGGTCATGTCGATATGGGGCACCGCACCAACCAGCAAGGCGACATTGTTCGATGCGGGAAGTTGCTGCACCACCGGGTAGCCGGCCGTAATCGGACTGCGCGTGCGCACCTGGAAGTTCCAATCGACGCCATTGTTGGTCGCCGTGGGGTCGCTGTAGAGCTTCCCGGGAACCACCACACGATAAAAACCGCCCCGCTCCATCAAAGTGAACGGATTGATCTTGAGGTTCACATTGGTGTTGGTCGTGGACAGCGTGGTCCAATAGTCGCCGCCGGTGTTGGTGCTGCTGATCGGCGAAAGGGAGAAGCCGCCGAGCGAGGTGTCCACGAATGTGATCGGGGCCGCAACCACCCCATTGAACATCCTAGCCAACATGAACTGACGCGCCATGGCCCGGCTGTTTTCCAGCCGGATCCGCCGATCGAGCGCCTGCCACTCGCTTTGGCCGATGAGAGCTTGGGTGGCGGCCAGCTGCGCGATCCCCGTGAGCACGAAGACGCCCGCGGCGAGCAGCAGCACAGCGAAGACCAGCACCGCCGCCGCATCACCCTGGGGCTTGAGTTTCATAAGGACGGGAAAGCGGGCAGCACGAAGAAAAGCGACGTGCGTCCTGCCATGTTACTGTAGTTGGCTCGGGCACTTCCGGTGGAAGCCGCGGGCACACCGCCTGCCCCGAGCCGCGACACCAGCGGGTCGGGCCACCACAGGAAGGTGAAAGGTTGGTTCACGGCCTCGGCAAAAGGATCTGTCCCTTGGACCGCCGCTTTTCTCCCAAAGAAAGCACCAACCGGACGGAACCCATCCGCACCATTCGACTCGCCCGCATAGTGGACGTGGTAATAGTCGGTCGGCACCGCGGTGTTGGTTCCGCTGTAGCGCCGGACCGAGGCGACCGTTCCGCCGGCCGGGTCCGTGGTGGGGATAAAATCGACCTCATAGGTGGCCAGCACCGTGAGGCGGTTGGTGTCGTCCGAAATAGTCGCGAGGGTGCCGAGCACATAAACACTCGCGTTGGTCGTGGCGAGCAACGCCCCATTCTGCTGCGCGGGGAAAACATCGGCCAAGCCACCATCGGCCTCGACGAGGAAGGTGCGGAAAGCGGAAGGCGTGGAATTGGTCCGGAAGTCGGTGCCTTGAGGCACCGAAAGCTCGAACGGCCGGATCGCCGGGCTCCCCGCGACATTCCTGCCCAGACAAAATACCGCCGAGGCGGCGGAAACGTCGTCCATCAACCGGTCCTTCATCCGCCGCGCCTGCGCCGCCTGAAAGTAGTTCGGATTCGAGCCCAGGGTGAGCGAGGGCAGGTTTGTGCCGTAAAGATTTTGGATGGCGCCGGACGGCAGGGAGACGTTGACCGTGCCCTGCCGCAGTGGCAACGCCGCCACCACGCCGAAACCGATGACCGCCGCGGCAATCAGCGCCGCGCCGATGGCTGCCGCCACCAGCAATTCCACGAGAGTGAAAGCCTCACTCTTTGGCTTCTTCGGTCTTTTCATCTTCGCGTCGAAAGGAGGGTTCACCCATCAGCTCGAAAGTACGCTCGGTCAAACCCTGCAGACCGGCGGCTTCGGCGCCTTCGGCGATGGCTTTGACCGCGGGAACCTCAAGCGGCTTCAGATCGGGCGCACCTTTCGGCGTGAAGGGCACAAGTTTTCCGAAAATCTCGCCGGGCAACAGGGACTGCGGACGCGGCCGCAGATCGTAGCCCAGCCCGATCGTGCGCGGAGGCACGCCGGAATCCTTCTCCTCGAACGAAAGAATGATCTCGCGGTCTGTGACCTTGGTGACCCGCAAAAGTTCAGCTTGGTCGGCAAATAATTTGGGCAACGGTTGGCCCTCCTTGATCTGCATGGAGCCCAAAAGGACAAGGTAAGCGCCGGGCGAACCGCTCACGCCACTGACGCGCATGTTGCCCAAGATGCGCCGCAAACGCATTTCTTCGGTCTCCGCTTGGATGGTCGCCGTTTCCTCGACCTCGGTCGGCGGCAGAGAAACCAAACCGAAGGGATTCCTTTCTGCTTCCTGCACCGTAGCTGGTTCACGTTTTTCCGGCTCTAAGGCAGAGCGATCCAAGTCGGGCAGACGCATATCGGCCGCTTTCTGCTCGGCCGGAGTCAACCCCCTCTCTTGCGCATACCCAGATCCGGGGCCAAAGGCTTTCAGAATCAACAAAACGATGAGAGTGGTCAGCTTCATTTCTTGGGGGCATTGCGTAGGGGCACTTCCAAGGTCACGTCCATACGAAGATCATCTCCACGGGAACCTTTGGACAGCGTGATGCGCCCGATTCGCATGGTCGGCCGAATTTTTTCCATCATACCGACCCAATTCAGGAGCTTGGAGTAACTGTCATCGAAGACCAGCGCAGCCCGCATTAAGATCGGCAACGACTTATTGTCGACGTTGTTGATCTTGTGGGGAATTTGCTGGTAGCGCTGCGAGAGATTCAGCATTTCCGCTTCCCGCACTTTCATACTGATGCCGGTCTCGGCCGCCTGCTGCTCTTCAATCACCGCGAAGAAGGGTTCCCACTTTTCGACAAACTCGAGGAGATCTTTCGACTGGCGCTGGAGATCCTCGAAAACATCTCTCTCGGCTTGGAGTTGCGTGGCCAGAGCGGCCTGCTCCTTGCCAGCTGTAGCCACCTCAACATTGAGAGCCCTTGCCTTGTTCCTGAAAGATTGGCCGAGTTGGGCCACGAGGAGAATCCCCAGAAGAACCACCACCATGCCGAGCTGCTTCGCGTTCATGGTTCGACGGCTTGCTGGGCCCGCTCCTCTGGAAGCTGACCTTTGGTGTAGGGGTTTTGCCAGAGCATGCTGGCTTTGTAGTCGAGATCGCCCCGCACCCGGGTCTGGGTGGGCGAAAATTCCCGGTAATGCATGTCACGAATGACTTCGAGCGTGTCCTCCAACTGCTTGTCCGAGTCCGTATTGAGGCGCAGCCCGAGCCTGAGTTGGGAAGGCGTCTCGGCATCACGCTCCAAGTTGAGTTCCACGATCGAGGAGTTCGCCGCCATGCTGCGGACGATAGCGACCACGAGCGGTTGGAGCGGCATCGAGGCCAGTACCCAGTTTTCCAGATCGGCAGCTTCACGAATCTTGTTTTCGAGCGTGGCCCGCGCCGCCTTGGTCTGGGCAATTTCACTGTTGAGCGATTCGATCTTCTGCCGGATTGCGTCTCGCTGCTGGGTCGCAACCCGGACATTCCAAAAAGCAACCGACCCAACTACTAGGGAAAAAGCGATCGCCCCGTAAAACAAGATCGGCACCAAACGGAACACCATGGGCAAGGGCGGCATCACGTCCTTGCGGTCGGTCTTCAGGTCATCAATCTGGTCGGCAATGATCTGCATGGTCAATTCCGGTAAAGAATCTTCGCCAGCAACCCGGGCTCGGTCAGGTCGTTGATCGGGCGGCCGGGAAAAAGCTCGGTCAACTTCTCCGCCAGACCGGCAACCGGTTCGTCGCAGGCGACAACCAAACCGCGGTCTGGTCCAAGTCGTTCCTCGAAGGGCCGCAGCAAATCGACCAGAGGCGTGATATCCCCGCCCGCCTCAAACAAGTCCGGCCGCGATCGCAGTTCCATCCAGTTATCTTTCTCCTGGAGCAGGGCGCAGACCGAACCGTTGCAGCAAACGAGATAAAGGGCACTGAAAGGCGCTTCCGCCCCCTTCTTCGCGTTGGTGGCGGCAAGCGCGTGGCGCAGCAGCACATAGGTGCCGCAGCAAATGCGGCCCGGTTTGAGTTTGTGCTCCTTGAGCAGCGCCTCGGTCTTTTTTACATTCTCCTCGTCCATGGCCAGCAAAATGCTGGTGTTAGTTTCGGGATTGTGTGTTGCCGCATAGCGTTTTCCACGCTCGAAACGCGCGTGCAGCACGCTGCGCGGATCCTTCCGTATCGCCTCCTCTGAACCCTTCTTGCGGGACAGATTGTTCTCCACGCTGATGACATAGCGGCTGTCGAGCGACACCATGCACCAGCCATCGGCCGTGTCACTCTTGATGGCCGGCCCCAACTCGGCGAAAAGTTCCTTCAACTCGCCGCGCTTGCTCTCGGCAAATTTATCCCACCCCTTGGCGTCGATCAACGAGTAGGAAAGGGTATTGCGTCCCACATGCACCAAAGTGGTCGGGCGCCCCGCAAAACGATTCTTCCACGAGGCCTGCGGGTCGTCCGCTTCCGGCCGGAAGGCCGAAAAATTCAGGACGGCTTTGACGTATTGCAACATTTAGCGGGTGATTTCCTCCTGCTGCGCCAGATAGTCGCGGACCTCGTCCTCGGCGAAACCCGAGGTGACCACCTTGATCGCACTGATATAACCCTCCTCCTCGCGGATCTGCTGGCTGCGCTCGAAATTATACATGCCGCGCTTGAAGCCGGTCTCCAACTCCTGATCGAGCTTCTTGAAATCTCCCCGGCGGATGATGTTCACCACGCCGTCGTATTGCAGCAGCACCTCGTGGATGGGGAAACGCTTGCCCTGCTTGTCGTCCAGCATCAAACGTTGGCACATGATCAGGCGCAATGAATCGGCCAGACTGGCCTGCGCACTCTCGAGACGCTCGCTCGGGATCAGCTTGAGAAAGCGTTGCACAGTCTGGGCGGCCGAGGAGGTGTGCAAAGTCGCCACCACCACGTGTCCGGTTTCGGCCGCCTGCAGCGCAATCTCCGCCGTTTCGCCATCGCGTATCTCGCCGAGGATGATGACGTCGGGCGCTTGGCGCAGGGCCGCTCGCAGCGCCTTGCCGAAGTCGATCTCGTCGGTTCCCATCTCGCGCTGGGAAATCAGGGAGGGCAGATCCTCCGGGTAAACAAATTCAATCGGGTCTTCGAAGGAAATCACATGCTCCCGCCGGCGCTTGGCGCGGCTGAGGACCATCGAAGCAATGGTGGTCGACTTGCCGCTGCCGGTTGGTCCGCAGATGAGAAAAAGCCCGTTTTTCGCTTCGAGAAAAGACTTCATGGCGGCGGGCGGAACCTTGATCTCCTCCGGTTTGGGAATGACATTGGGCAGGAGCCGCAGCACCCACCGCAGCCGCCCTTTCGTCACCATCTGGCTCACGCGGTAGCGGCGGCCATGCAGGTCGATCGCGCTGTCCACACAACCGGGCTCGATCACCGCCGGCAAGGTGAAGTCGTAGACCACGTCGTCATAAACCATTTTGCCATTGGCCT
>ERZ889217.1324-NODE-1324-length-12835-cov-16.289671_pt1 | contig 12835 bp, 13 predicted proteins | sample MGYA00521098_ERZ889217 | MGnify/ENA primary metagenome ERZ889217 (study PRJEB32303, sample SAMEA104408613) | aquatic metagenome | biome: Brackish water; feature: Pelagic; material: water | place: Baltic Sea | collected 2014-06-10T22:04:00 | depth 2,362 m ...
TTAGTGGGCGACGAGGGACTCGAACCCCCAACCCCCTCGGTGTAAACGAGGTGCTCTGACCAATTGAGCTAGTCGCCCTGTTTTCACGCGGCAAAAGCCATCCTGACCCGTTGCCGTGTGGGCTCCCGGTGGGCACGCCAGGGTTGCCCATGGGAGACAGCATCGCTTCGGGAGACAGCATCGCTTCCTCTGACACAATTCTACCGCAAGGTTTCACTGTGGTGTCGGTTTCGGTGGCGGGGCCACGACTCGGATGCCGAGTTCCATCAGTTGCTTGGCATCCACGGATGAAGGTGCGCCGGTCATCAGATCGCTGGCTTTTTGGGTCTTCGGGAAGGCGATCACGTCGCGGATGCTGTCGAGGCCGCCAAACAACATCACCCAGCGGTCGACCCCCAGTGCGATCCCGCCATGCGGCGGTGCTCCGCTCCGCAGGGCGTCGAGTAGAAAACCAAACCGCTCGCGGGCCATTTCCACCGAAATGCCCAGGAGCTTGAAAACCTTCTCCTGCGTAGCCGAGTCGTGAATCCGAATCGTGCCCCCGCCGGCTTCGGAGCCATTGATCACGAGGTCGTAGGCCACGGCCCGGCAGGCGGCCGGGTCACTCTCGAGCAGTTCCAGGTCGGCGGGCCGAGGTGCCGTGAATGGATGGTGCATCGAGGACCAGCCGCCGGTCTCCGTGTCGCGGGCAAACATGGGAAAATCGACCACCCAGGAGAAGTGCATCGCCTGTGGGTCAAACAGGCCGAGCTGGGAACCGAGCCGCTTTCGCAGCGTGTGCAACGCCTTGCAAGAGACCTCGAACGAATCGGCCACGATCAGGGCAAGATCGCCCGGTTCGCAGCCGAGCCGCTCACGAATCCTCGGGGCGATCGTCGTGAGGTTTTTGGCAACCGGCCCGGCCCAAGAGCCGTCGGCCTCACACTTGAGCCAAACAAGCCCTTTGGCCCCGGCTTCCACGGCCACTGCGGTCAACCCGTCAAGATCCTTGCGGGAGAACCGTTCGGCGACCGCTGGCACCCGAATCCCCCGGACTCGGCCGCCCGCCTCAACCGCACCGCGAAACACGCGGAAGTCACTCTCGCCGGCCAGAGCCGTGAGGTCCACGATCTCGAGGCCGAAGCGGAGGTCGGGCGCGTCGTGCCCAAATCGCTCCATGCACTCGTCCCAGCCGAGCCGAGGCAGCGGCAGCGGCACTTCGAAGCCGAGGATTTCGCGTGCTGTCTTCCGCACGAGCTCCTCGATCACCCCGATCACGTCGTCAGTTTCGACGAACGACATCTCGACATCGAGTTGGGTGAACTCAGGCTGCCGGTCGGCCCGAAGATCTTCGTCGCGGAAGCACTTCGCCACCTGAACGTAGCGGTCAAAGCCTGCCATCATGAGGAGCTGTTTGTAGAGCTGCGGCGACTGCGGCAGAGCGAAGAATGATCCGTGGTCGAGTCGGGAGGGCACGAGGTAATCCCGCGCTCCCTCGGGCGTGCTCCGGCCGAGCATCGGTGTCTCTACGTCAATGAAGCCGAGTTCAGCGAAATGATCCCGCATGATCTTTACGATCCGGCTGCGAAGAAGCAGGTTGGTTTGCATCGCCGGCCGCCGCAGGTCGAGCCAGCGGTGGGCCAGGCGGACCTCCTCACCCGGCAGGTCGCCGGCACCCGGCTGAAAGACGGGTGTCTCCGCCTCGTTCAGAATCTCGATCACGCGGCAAACAACCTCGATGGCGCCGGTCGTAAGTTTCGGGTTCGTGGTGCCCTCCGGACGCGCGCCAACCGTTCCCGTCACCCGGAGCACCCACTCGGCGCGGGCCCCGCGGGCGGTAGCCAGGGTTTCTGGTGGGGCATCAGGACCGAACACCACCTGCGTGCGTCCCCAGCGGTCGCGGAGGTCGATGAAGATCACTCCCTTGTGGTCGCGGACCCGATCCACCCAGCCACACAGGGAAACCTCCGCTCCGATTTGTTCGGGCCGCAATTCGCCGCAGGTATGGGTTCTCAGCACAGAGGCCTTTCTCTTCTCGCACGCCAGGATCGATTACGGATCCGGTGGTCTGCCGCCGGGGCTTGGGGGTGTCTTACCTGGCCACGCGGGAAGCCGCCAGCAGGTCGGCCCGGCGGCGCCGCGCATCCGAGCCGAATTCCAACTCCATTTGCTGGCCCGGGTCGCCTTCCGGGCAGAGTTCACGAAACAGCATGCTCGGCTGGATGTCGCGGTTGTGCTGATACTTATCGCTGGAGTACTCGGTAATCTCGCCAGCCACCTCGTGAAAGAAAATCTGGCAGATCGGCACACCCGGATAGATTTTGACTGGCTGGACGGCGAACATCTCCAGCGTCCAGAAGCCGGCGAATCCCACATCGCCGAACCCCGCCGTGACGTGCACGAATAGCCCCAGTCGTCCCACCGAACTCCGGCCTTCGATCATCGGCACGTAGTTGTGGGTTTCGGTCCGCTCGACGGTTCGGCCGAGGTAGAGTTGATTGGGAGCGAGCACCAGCCCCTCTTCGGGGATCGAAATCCGCTCAACGCGGTTGCTCTTCCGCATGTCGAGCACCACCTCCTCGTAGACGAGCAGTTCGTCATGCAGGGAGAGGTTGTAGCTGTTGGGGTTGAGCCGGCTCTCGTCGAATGGCTCGATCAGAATATTTTGGCCGAGTTGGCGGCGAATCTCGTGGCCGGAGAGAATCATGACGAGGGTCCCGTGCGTGGCGACGGTCGGACGGGGAACGCAGCCCACGATTCTAACGGCACTCGCCAAAGCTGACAGTCGCCGGCTTCGCTCCGCGGCCCAAACACTCTTTTACGGGGAGTGGACGGCGAGCGGGCGTGATTTACGCCGGCGTTTGTGGCCTCGAGGGGCAATGGATTCACGGCCGTCGGGTCAGGCAGGGGTCGAATGATGTCCTGGTTTGACGGGAGTGCTACGATTCAGAGGGATGATATTCTCCGGTGCCGGAAAAGGTCGGCCGGGCACCTGCGTTGGTCGGGAACGAGCGATCACGGACAGCAAATCATGAGTAGTGAAGCGTCCCCCGACGACTACGAGCGGCTTTACCTCGAAGGAATTTCCCTTTTTAACGCCTGCGACTACTACGAGAGCCATGAGGTCTGGGAGGAACTCTGGACCGAATACCGCGGTCCTTCGCGGCGGTACTACCAGGCCCTGATCCAAGCTGCTGTAGCCCTCTATCATTTTGGAAATGGCAACATCCGCGGCGCCCGAAAACTCCATGCAAGCGTGCATGGGTATTTGGAACCATACGCACCCCGTCATCTCGGCCTCGACGTAGTTCGCTTCCTCGCCGAATTCGACGCCTGCCTGGCCGAGGTTGTGGCGAGCACCGAAGATTTCCCCACAATCGACCTCGACCCTGAGCGACTGCCCGAGATCCACCTCGACCCTCCGCCCCGCGAAGCCACTGTCTGATCTGCCCGAGCCCCCACGATCAACTTGTATGTCAGACGAGCCACTCGCCTTCTCACCGGAGCAGTTTTCAGGGGTAGCCCGGATCTTTCCGCTGCCCAACCTGGTGATGTTTCCGCACGTCATGCAGGCTGTCCACATCTTCGAACCCCGCTACCGAGCCCTGTTTGAGGAGGCGATCGAGGACGATCGGCTCCTGGCTCTCGGCTCCCTCGCACCGGGCTGGGAAGGCGATTACGAGGGGCGACCCCCACTGCGGCCCACGGCCTGCCTCTGTCGGATCGCCACCCACCAACAGACCGACGACGGAACCTACAACGTGCTTGTGCTGGGGGTGAGGCGGCTGCGTCTCGTGCGGGAACTCCCGCCTAAAAAACTGTTCCGTGTGATGGAGTCGGAGATCATTGAGGATTTTGAGCCTGGGGGAGCCCCGGTCGGCGCGGCGGCAGCACTCCAGCAGCGGCTTCTGGCTGCCTTCAAGGAGGCGATGCCGCGGATCCCCAACGCCTACGAGCAACTCGACCAACTCCTGGGTAACCAGATCACGCTGGCCATGCTCGCCGATATCGTGGCCTACACAATCGACCTGGATCTCGAGATCAAGGCCAGGCTTCTGGCCGAGCCGGACGTGTTTCGTCGCACCCTGTTGCTGTTGGAGGCAATCGCCGGAAGACCAGCCCCCCGGGCCGACCGAAAATTTCCGCCAGAATTCAGTCAAAACTGAAACGTCCGGAGTCGTCGTAGGTCTGGAGTTGCCGGCAACCTGTTACGGGCAATCCTGACCAGCGGGTTCGTGCCACTGGTGTGTGCCACTTCCTGGGCTTCGGAGTTGGGCCCGGGCAGATTGCGGCGGGCGATGGGGGGCGAGGATCGCGTTGGGTACACTTTTCTCCATGACTCACAAGCCTCAAATTGATCAGGCCAGGATCGAGCGGGCGGTACGGGAAATCCTGGCGGCCATCGGGGAAGACCCGGACCGGGAAGGACTGCTGGAAACCCCCGCCCGGGTCGCGCGGATGTACACCGAGATGTTCAGCGGGCTCGGGGCCGATCCGAGGGTGCATCTCCGCAAGGCCTTCCGGGAAAAGTATGACGAGATCGTGCTGGTCCGAGACATCGCCTTCAATAGCGTCTGCGAGCACCACCTGCTGCCGTTCATGGGGCGGGCGCACATCGGCTATTTGCCCGACGGACGAGTGCTCGGACTGAGCAAACTGGCGCGGCTCGTCGAGACCGTCTCGCATCGTCCGCAGGTGCAGGAGCGGATGACTGAGGAGATCGCGACTCTGCTCGAGCACGATCTGGGGGCCAAGGGGGTAGCGGTGGTGGTCGAGGCGACCCACACCTGCATGACGATTCGCGGCGTGCGAAAGCCCGGCAGCATGTGCGTGACCTCCGCGATGAAGGGGCTGTTTCGGCAGAATATGTCGAGCCGTGCGGAAGTGATGTCGCTGATCTATGGCCACCGCTCCGCCCCATGAACAGCTCTGTTTTTTGCAGTTCAGTTGCCCCGAACTCCCCCGCCCGCCCATGAGACTCCTGCTCGATTTTTTCTGTCGGTTCGGTTGGGGCATGGCCGTCGGGCTGATACTCACCCCGGCTGCGATCGTGCCAGCAGGGTTCTTCCGCGTGAATCTGCTGGTGGTGTTGGGGTTGGCGACCGCCGCCGCCGCAGTGGCCTGGCAGGGTGAGGCAGCGTCGTCGGCCTGGCTTCCCGCGACGGCGGCGGCGATCACCGCCTGGGTTGGTAGCGTGGCCTGGCTCGCGGAACGGCAACGAACTGGTCGTTGGTTCTGTGGAGCGGCCGCCGCCTGGCTTGCGATCGCGACGGTGATCGTGGCCCCGCGCGACGCCTCTGAGGGTTCCGTGTTGGCCGGCTTTGCTGGGTGGCTCGCCCCGACCCTCGCGCTGCTTTCTGGGCTCGTGACCGGCCTGACCGTTCACGCCATGCTGCTGGGACACTGGTACCTCAACGCGCCCGGAATGCGGGTGGATGCCCTGCGACGCATGATCGACGTCGCTTTGGCCGTGTGGGGGCTGCAATTGGCCGTCTCCGTCAGTCAATTGGTGAGCGGCGGGACTGCGGCCGGAGGGATCACAGCCGGGGCTTTGCTGACGCTTCGCTGGCTGGCGGGCCTGGTGGGGCTGCCCATCCTCCTGGTGTTGGCCCGCAAGACCCTCGACATTCCCAACACCCAGAGCGCTACCGGTATCCTATATGTTGCTTCCTTGGCAGCGATTCTGGGTGAACTCACAGCCCAACTCCTCCAGGCTTCGGTTTGAAAGCCCGTTCCATGCGCATCACCTACGCCTGTCCCGCCTGTGACGCCACCGTGATTCACGGGCAGGTGGAAACAGCCCGCTCGCTCGACTGCCCGCACTGCGGGGTAGCCGTCGAGATTCCCACCGAGGCGATTGGCTGGAGTGGGCCAGCGGGGGAAGTGGCGGAGCAGGGCACCGGGCACCCGGTTTTACGGCGATGCCTGGTCTGCCCGAGCACGGAGCTGTTTCTGCGGAAGGATTTTCCCCAACGGCTTGGTGTGGGGATCGTGGTGGCTGGCTTTGCGGCGAGTTGCGTCACCTGGGCTTACCAGCTGCTCGTGCCGACCTTTGCAATTCTGTTCGGTACATCGCTGATCGACATCGTGCTCTTTTTCATGATGCCTGAGTGCCTCACCTGCTACCGCTGCGCGGCCCGCTACCGAGGAGCCGGGGGGTCGCATGGGGGTTTCAACTTGGAGACGCACGAGCGGCACCGGCAGCAGCGGATCCGGTTGGGCGAGGCGTCCGGTTCGCAGGGTGCACCCGCGGCTTCATCCACATCCTGACCTTCGGTGGGAGGATTTCGTGGATCCGGAGCAGGTGAGGATCGAAGAGGATCTCCGGGGCATCGTGGCCGGGGATGTCCTTTGTGACGATGTCGGTCGGTCGCTCTATGCGACCGACGGCAGTCTGTTCGAGGAATGGCCGCTGGCGGTTGTCAGGCCGCGCTCCTCCGAGGACGTGGCAGCCACGGTCCGCTGGGCAGCTGAGCGCGGGGTGAGTGTGCATCCAAGGGGCGGGGGCACGAGCCCCTGCGGCAGCCCGCTCGGTCGCGGGATCGTGATCGATTGCTCCCGGTTCATGCGGCGAATCCTGTCGTCGCGGGAGGATTTTGTGCGGGTGCAGCCGGGTGTGGTCGGCCAGCAACTCGAGGCCTTTCTCGGCAGACGGCGGCGGATTTTCGGCCCCGATCCCGCCAATGCGGCGGTCAGCACACTCGGAGGCATGATCGGCCGGGACGCCTCTGGGAGCCGCTTCCTCCGCCATGGCTCGGTCCGGCAGTGGGTGGAATCCCTCGAGGTGGTGCTCGCTGATGGAACCGTCCTCGAATTGGCGGCGATTCCGCCGACGCGGCCCGCTCTGCCAGCTGCGTCCGCAGCCGGGATCACCGCCACGAGTTTGGATCGGGCCGGGGGGCTCGCGGCCGGTCTTGCCGACATTCTGGAAGACCACCGTGACTCGATCGCCCGCTGGCAACCGCAGACCCGGGCCACCCATGGGGGCTACCGACTTGGCGATCTGGAACGGGATGGTTTGATCGATCTGCCGCGGTTGTTCTGTGGGGCCGAGGGAACGCTCGGGATCGTCACCGCGGCCACGCTGCGGACCTCAGCTCCAGATCCGGCGACGGCGGTGGGATTGCTGCTCTTCGATTCGCTCGAGGCCGCGGCCGAGGCGGCTTTACGACTGCTGCCGCTGTCACCGAGCGCCTGCGACCTGTTTGACCGCAGGCATCTTGCGCTCGCCCGCGGTGCTCGGCCGTCCTTCGACCTGCTGATTCCGCCGGTGGCGGAGGCGGGTCTGCTCGTGGAGTTCACCGCTGCCGAGCCGGCCGATTGCAACGCCCGGCTGGAGCAGTCGCTGGCCTCGATCCACCGGGGCCGGCGGGGCTGTATCGACATCCGGCGGGCCGAGGATGCTCACGACTCGGCCTTCTTCTGGGAGCTTTCTCGCAACGTAGTCTCCACGCTCCATGGAGTGCGGGCGGAGATGCGGCCGGTGCCGTTCATCGAAGACATCGTCGTACCCGTGGCGTCGTTGCCCGACTTTATTCGCCGCCTTCAGGAGGTGCTCAAACGGCTGCATGGCACAGCGATGATCTTCAGCCACGCCGGCCATGGCGAACTCCACGTGCGGCCCCATGCCAACCCGCGGGATCCGGCGGAACGGGGCCGGCTGGAGTCGCTGGCCGAAGCGGTCTACGCCGAGGTGGCAGCGGTCGGCGGGTCGATCGGGGCTGAACTCGGCCTGGGACTATCCCGCACCCGTCCGTTTGCCAATCTGTTTCCGGAACTCGTGGGGGTGTTCTCCGAGGTCAAGCGCCTGTTTGATCCGGCGGGCACGCTGAGTCCCGGCCGGATCGTGCCTGACGATTCCCCACCGGTGGCGTTTCGTCAGCCGCTCGAGCCGCAGGCCGAGCGAGAGACTCCGACCGAGCCTCCTCCCCGACTCGTGCCCCTGAGCACCTGGGATCTCAATGTGCTGGTGTCGGAGGTGGATGCCTGCAACGGGTGCGGCAGCTGCCGCAGCGTATCGCCGGCAACGAGGATGTGCCCCCGCTACCGGGAGAATCCCTCCGAGGAAGCTTCGCCGCGGGCCAAGGCCAACCTTATGTCAGCTCTCTTGTCGGGGGCACTCGATCCCAAAAGCCTGACCACCGACGCCGTTCGCGCCGTCGCCGACACCTGCTTCAACTGCCATCGCTGCCGCAGCGACTGCGCGGCCGGGGTCGACATCCCAGGAATCGTGACTGAGCTCAAGGCTGCCCATTACGCGGCCAACGCCACCCGCCTCGCTCCTTGGCTGCTGTCGCGGATCGATTCGATCCTCAGTGTCGCGGGAACTGCCCGACCCTTGGCGAATTGGGCCATCGCCAACCCGCAGGCCAGGTGGGTGATCGAGAAGACGATCGGCATCGCGCGGGGTAGAAAACTTCCCTCGATGAGCGGTAACCAATTCATGCGTTGGGCAGCCCGACGAGGACTGACGCGGCCGTCTCGGCGAAGCGGTCCGCGGGTGCTCTACTTTCTCGACATTTATGCCCGGCGGCATGACCCACTCCTGGGGCAGTCATTCGTCTCCGTGCTTGAACGAAACGGGATTGGCGTATTCATCGATCCGCGACAGGTCGCTGCCGGTATGCCGCAGGTTTCGGAGGGCGATCTTGATGGTGCGCGGAAACTCGCCCGGGCCAACCTCCGGGTTCTAGCCGAGGCGGTTCGGCTGGGATATCGGATCGTCTGCACGGAGCCCTCGGCCGTGACCTGCATCACCCGACACTATCCGATGCTGCTCGATGACGAGGAACTGCAGCGGGTGGCAGCCGCCACCTGCGATGCCCCGACCTACCTCTGGGAATTGCATCGGGAAGGTCGGCTGCGACTCGACTTCCAGCCGGTGCCAGCCAAGATTCTCTACCACGCGGGTTGTCATGAGCAGGTAGCCGCTGCCATTCCGCCCGCTGAGCATCTGCTGCGCCTGGTGCCGGAACTTGTAGTGGAATCGGCCGACCGGGGCTGTTCGGGGATGGCCGGCACCTTCGGCCTGGCCAGGGAGAATTACCGGGCCAGCCTTCGGATGGGGCTGGGGCTTGTCAGCGCCATGCGCGCAGGCGGCATCGAGGCGGGCGCGACCGGCTGCAGCGCCTGCCGGCTGCAGATGGAGCAGGGCACGACAAAGCCCACGGCTCACCCCGTCAAGATCCTGGCGAAGGCGTACGGACTCCTCGACGGCCCCTCCCCGGATGGCCTTGATACCCTGCTCACGGCGGCGAGCGGCCGACTTACCACGACATAAGGCAGCAGTGCCGATGACCATAGATTCTCAATCCTCCCACAGCCTGCGGGTTACCCTTTTCGCCGGGATGGCGGAGCTTGCCGGCCGGCGGCAACTCGATCTGCCCTGGGTTGGAGGCACGGTGGCCGACCTCCAGATGGCGGTGCGTGCGGCCTGTCCGGCAATCGGACCGCTGTTGCAACGCAGTGCGATCGCGATCGGAGATCGCTACGCGACAGCCGGCGAGGCCATTGCGGTTGGCGATGATGTGGCGATCATCCCACCGGTGAGTGGAGGGTAGGCCATGGCGAACGGCATAGCGGAGTGTTCGTCGGCGGGAGCGCGAGGCGTGCGGCTGGCCCGCGGGCCGCTCGATCCCACTGCCGCGCTCGGGGCAGTGTCCAGGCCGACCGCCGGGGGCAACGTGCTGTTTGTGGGCACGGCTCGGGCCGCGACCGACGGCCTGTTGACTGTGCGGCTTGAATACGAGGCCCATGAACCGCTGGCTCTCGCCGTGTTGGCTCGGCTTCAAGGCGCGGCGATCGAGCGGTTTGGGCTGACGGCCTGCTGGATCGAACATCGGCTGGGCATGGTCGAGCCAGGCGAAGCGAGCGTGGTGGTGGCCGTCAGCAGTCCGCATCGACGGGCGGCGTTTGCCGCGAGCGAGTGGCTGATGGATCAGATCAAGCGGGAGGTGCCGATTTGGAAGCGGGAGCATCGGCCCGACGGCGGCGGTGAATGGGTGCATGGCGGTGAGCCGCCCGATGCGGTCTCTCGAGCTGCAGGTGGAGATCGGGCGGCAGGAGTCGGGTCATGACGAGACTCGTGGATGGTTTCGGCCGTGGGCACACCGATCTGCGGATCAGCGTGACTGACCGCTGCAACCTGCGTTGCACCTATTGCATGCCGGCTGAGGTGATCTTCCGTCAGCGGGAGCAACTGCTCGACTACGCAGAGATCGCGCGGGTGGCGGCCGTCGCGGCGAGTCTCGGCATCCGGACGATTCGGCTCACGGGCGGTGAGCCGCTGGTCCGCCGTGATCTCGACCAGCTCGTGCGACTGCTCGTGGACCTGCCGGGCATCGAGGAAGTGACCCTCACGACCAACGGCATTCTGCTCGCGGAGCAGGCCGGCCCGCTGGCCGCGGCGGGGCTGACGCGGCTCAATGTCAGCCTCGATGCCCTCTCCGAGGAGGCGTTTGTCAGGATTGCCCGTCGAAATGGCCTGGCGGCCGTGCTCGCCGGACTCGCTGCGGCCCAAGCCGCCGGATTTCACTCGATCCGGATCAACGCCGTTTCGATCCGCGGGCTGACCGAAGCCGAGATTGTGCCGTTGGCTGATTTTGCCCGCAAAGCGGGGTTCCATCTGCGGTTCATCGAGTTTATGCCGCTCGACGCCGATCAGGCCTGGGCCGATGATCGCGTGCTTTCCGGGGCCGAGGTGCGGGCGATCCTCGCGCGGGAGATCGGACCGCTCGAGCCACTGCCGCGGGAAGACCCCGGTCAGCCGGCGGCCGATTGGAGGTGGGCCGACGGCGGCGGGCTGGTCGGGTTCATCGACCCGGTCTCGGTTCCCTTCTGCGACCGCTGCGACCGGCTCAGGCTCACCGCCGATGGCCAGTTTCGCAACTGCTTGTTTTCGACCTGCGAGTGGGACGTGCGACAGATTCTGCGGAGCGGTGGCGATGATGCCGCGATCGCGGCCTTGCTGCATGAATGTGTGGCGGCCAAAACCGCGGCCCACGGGATCGGTTCGCCCGGATTCAAGCGGCCCGTTCGCGCGATGTACGAGATCGGAGGCTAGCGATGGAGCCGAACCGAATGAGCCAGCCGCAGCGGGCTGTCCGCCGGTATCTCGATAACGCCGCCACGACCTGGCCCAAGCCTGCCGAGGTGCTCGCGGCCTGGAACCGAGCCGCCCAGGATGTGGGCGCAACCGCAGGCCGCGGGTTTTATACCGATGCGGTCGAGGCCGAGGTGATTCGCCGTCGGGCCCGGGGGGCGGTGGCCCGGCTCCTGGGCGGAGTCGACCCCGGTCGTGTAGCGCTTCCTTCAGGCTGCACCCTCGCACTGAATCTCGCGATCCGCGGACTCCTCTCCCCAGGCGACCATGTGATTGCCACCGCAGCCGATCACAACGCCACGCTCCGGCCGCTGCATCGGCTGGCTGTCGGCGGCACAATCGACTGGACGGTGGTGCCCTGCGACGCCAAGGGCCAGGTCGATCCGGAGGAGATCGCGACAGCCTGGAGGCCGACGACCCGGTTGGTGGTCTGTTCCCATGTTTCCAATGTCACGGGTGTGCTGCAAGACGCTGCCGCGATTGCTGCGGTAGCCCACGAGCGATCGGGCCTGTTTCTGCTTGACGCCGCCCAGTCGCTGGGGATGGTGGCGGGCGACGTGAGCGAGTGGGGCTGCGACCTGCTTGCGGCCCCGGCTCACAAGTGGCTGCTCGGAACAGGCGGCGTTGCGGTGCTCTGGGCCCGTCCAGGGCTGGAGCTCGAGCCGCTGGTGGCCGGGGGCACGGGCACTGCCAGCGAGTCACTGGAGATGCCAGAGGATTTCACGGCCAGCCTGGAGGCAGGCACGCCCGACGTGCCTGCTCTGGCGGCACTCGCTGCGGCGGTCGAATGGCATGAGGCTCACGGCGTGACCAGGACAGGTAGTGCCTGCCGGCGGCTGGCTGTTGCCTGCGCTGACGGCCTGGCCGATCTCGCGGGAGTGCGGATCGTGGGCGGGGAACCAGCCGCGCCGATTGTGAGCTTCACAGTTGAGGGCTATGATCCCGCCGAGGCTGCGGTGCTCCTCGAGCAGGTCGCGGGCGTACAGGTACGGTCGGGTTTTCACTGTGCCGCCAGCATCCACGAGCATCTCGGCACCAGCACGAGTGGCACGGTGCGAGCGGCGTTCGGGCCATTCAACACCCTGGCCGACGTCGAGGCGGTGGTGCAGGCGGTGGCGATGATCACAGGAGGCTAGAGGCCATGGCAGGTGTTCCCAAGGATGTCTGGTACGCCGATGGGCTGCGGTTTCGATGCACGCAGTGTGGTGACTGCTGCACGGGCGCGGAGGGCTATGTCTGGGTCAACCAGGCCGAGATAGACGCGATGGCCGCGCGGCTAGGTCTGACACCCGAGGCTTTCGAGGCGAAACACGTTTACCGGGTGGGTGTGCGGCGATCCCTCAAAGAACGCCGAGGCGGCGATTGTGTCTTGCTCGATCCCCACACCCGCAAGTGCACCGCGTATCAGGAGCGGCCCCGGCAGTGCCGCACCTGGCCGTTCTGGGATTCGAATCTTCGGTCTCCGGGAGCCTGGGACGAAGCCGCCGAGGCCTGCCCCGGCTGCAACATGGGGAATCTCGTTCCGCTCGAGAAGATCATCGAACAGGCTGCCCAAATCCGGGTATAGCCGGTCTCTCAGCGGCAGAAGCGACGTCAACTGAGAGGTCGGGGTTGCCCACCCCCCGTCTCTCAGCGACAGAAGCGACGTCAACTGAGAGATCGGGATTGCCCACACCCCGTCTCACAGCGGCAGAAGCGACGTCAACTGAGAGATCGGGGTTGCCCACACCCCGTCTCACAGCGGCAGAAGCGATG
>ERZ889217.1325-NODE-1325-length-12822-cov-43.438396_pt1 | contig 12822 bp, 3 predicted proteins | sample MGYA00521098_ERZ889217 | MGnify/ENA primary metagenome ERZ889217 (study PRJEB32303, sample SAMEA104408613) | aquatic metagenome | biome: Brackish water; feature: Pelagic; material: water | place: Baltic Sea | collected 2014-06-10T22:04:00 | depth 2,362 m ...
CTTAGTTATTCTACATTGAACCAACAACATTTTATAATCATTTAACACCCGAATTAAACCAACCCGGCGTTTAATTCTAAGAGGACTCTATTAACTTATTCATCAGCTATCTGTCTTTCCGGTCATAAAAGCATATAGATATACATTCTATTGGTCTAGTGTTTAGCGTCTTTGTCTTAATAACCTTGAAGAGTCTAATCCCATATATTTGACATCTTTTTTGAGCCTTATAGCTAAATCCCACAGACTTGGTAAAATTATCTTATCCCACTTTTAGTGACTAGCACATACAGACTTGTGACAAATACGTCCGTCGCCTCACACGTGGTGCAAATTACCGGTCATTCTATTCACAAAAACGCCTTTTTTCTCTTTAGTGGCTTTGGGAAGCATATTTAAAGTATCTTTAACTTTAAAAATTGTTTTTCCAAACCAAACAATATAGCTTTGAGATAGAGATTTTGCAAGCAGTATAAGATCATAACTGCACTACTTGAATAAGTAAGCTTTGAGAAGACAAAAGAATCTACAAGTTTAATATAGAAAAAGTGAAAATAAACTTGTGAAAAAAGTTTAAAAATAAAAGTGATAAAAAAGTGAAAATAAACTTGTGAAAAAAGTTTATAAAGTGAAGAGAGCTGAATAGAAGTTTCAGTCTCTCAATAGTGATAAACAAGAACGAGACAGTGCAGTGTTTCACAGCCGTCTGCAGCGGAGAAACAGAAAAAAGGTAGGAACTTTTAATTATAGGAAATTATTATAGAATCTTAACAGCTTTTAATTTGTTTACTATTTCAAATAAGAGGTTTGGCCAACTTTACTTTAACAGTTTGATTTAGTAACAAAAAGATTTGTGAATTAATTTATTTCTTTTGTCACGGGGGTACTTTCTTGATACTTTTAGCTTCCTTTGGCCTGATCAGCATAATAGCAAGCATATTCGTAACTATAGAAATATATATCAACTTTATCAAAAATAAAGCGGACAAAAGAATTAAAAAACTAGAATTAAAAAATTTTCCAGTTTAAAACAATAAAGGCATAAAGATTAGTGAAATTTGCTACGACCCTTTCATATTACTCATAATAGTACTCTTGTTACCACTAATAAGTATAATAGTAGTAAAATTGGGTTTTTACCTTGAGGATAAAATTTATAGGTTCGAAGAGGGCAAACTTTTGGAAGTAGCAATTCCACAGAAATCAAATTCAAGCAACCTTAATATACAGGTTTGAGTCAAATATTAGAAATCAATAATTTTAAAGCAATTTCTTAGCTGTTTATTTTCTACTTTAGTTATATTTTTAACTGTAGCACTCTTAATATACAACCCCTCTCTGTTTAGTCACATTAAATCACTAACTATAGAATTGTTTGATACAATTAAAGACCTGGGCATAGCGGTAAAATCTAGAATATCCCACTATGTTTAAAAAGAGAGACAAATCTCCTAAGGCGGAGCATACATTAGCATCAGAAATCAATGATGCTGTTGATCAAATAAGTGATCACATTGCTTCAGGTAGCACACCTAATCCAGGTGATAACGATCCTCAAGAAGCTGGAGGCTTCAATAATAATCCTGCAGGGGGGAGATCACGAGATAGTTCAGTAGGTAGGGCACCTAGTAGTAGCTATGGTGAATATGAGGGGAGTTCAGGATCAATAGATGACGCAAACTTAACCCTCACATCCAGGTTTCCATTGGGAAGAGCTTTATTGGCAATAATGACAAATCAGTTAGAATTATCCAAGAAGAATAGGATACCCTTGGATGCAGACTTCGAAAAGATCTGCCAAGATGTTATAGAACATCACCATACCACTGAACAGAATACAAATCAGAAAATAAAGTTACTTGAAAGTAAACTAAAGGAAGACATCTCCAAAATAAAGGACGCTCCAGAACAACCTTTTAGAGATCATACAGAAACAATCTTCCCACCAGTAAATTTTTCTAGTGCGGACACTATGAAAAACAATGAGTATAGGAAAAGAAATGTCCATGATACTTTTCCAACTACACATAAGTTTACAGGACCAGACAGTAGAATCCCTATATCTGAGTTCCTTAGGAAAATGAATGACGCTCAGGAAGAGTGTATGCTGTCATTAAAAGAATTCAAAGGTCAATTGAAGAAATGTACGTCAGGAAAAGCTTGGGAAGAGGTTACAGGATGGATAGACAATAAAGTGTCTTTAGAATCCATATATACTAACTTATTAGTTAAGTATGACCAGAGAGTCAAACCTGAAGCAGCCAAGCTAGAGCTTGATGCCTATTTACCGCCGATAGATGCCACACTGAACATTGTACAATCAGATGTGATGAGTCTCGGACAGAGAGCCATGTTATTACATGCTCCAGTAGCCAGAGAACAGGCTTTCAATCACGACTGTATAGACAAACTCATCAAAGTTTTGCCAGAGGACTCCAAGAATCAAGCACTACTTTCATATCAGAAATTGATATACAAACTCGGCAGGACGCCTACATATACAGAATTCCTTTCCAAGCTAGCTGTGTTCCAGTCAGTAATTAATAATAATTATGACAAAGAAAGACCAAAGAGAATAGAAAGACAACAGAAGAAACTGAGAAGAAACTATGAACCAGCACCTTATAAGAGACAAGGCAAATACACAGCTAGAGTTAGAGAACTCAATACTACAGCCAGAAAACCTGCTACGTACACAAATGACAGACAGCCAGGAAGTTACCAGAAGAACAGACCACCAAGTGGACAACAGAACAATAGACAAACAAGCGAATATCAGAGGAAAGATAACAGGCCCAACACTAGAAGCATGGGCAACCCAAACCATATGCCTATTCAGAACAGAAGAAACCCTATTATGAATAATAAAGGGAACAGCAACTCAAATTCATATAACAAAAACAGAAATATGAATAAAAATCAAGGATACGGTAATAAGACAGAAATGGCCGCAAGAGGGCGCCATCATTGTTCATTATGTGGAATGTCTACACATTCAGCATCAATGGGATGCTATAAGATGAGATCAGACAATGGTAAATTAGTCTTTAGTCCTCCTTCTCAGAGCCCTTGCAGTATGTGCCAAAGACAGGAGGGAAAAACATTGTATCATCCAGCCCAATATTGCTTTCTTAGGCCAGCATATCAGAAATTAGATAGGGAAGGAAAATTGACTTTTCCAACTAGGGAGGAAAGAGATGATATGACTAAATATATCAACGGTGAACAAAGATAGCAATCAACAGCAGACTTAAAGGTACAAATGTTAAAGATATCCAGAGTTATTACAAGTGAATTAACATCTCCAGAGTTATTTGCTACAAACATAGATCAATCTATGGGACAAAAATTGTATCTTCCAAGCCTTTTATCTTTTATGGACAGTCCTTTCAATAGGTCGACGTCGATGGTCGACAGTGGATCTGACATTAACATAATGCAACTGTCCTACTTCTTGAAGCTTTTTCCACACTTGGACAAAGCCCACTTATTGAAGGGTCTAGAAGAATCTACTTTCACTCTTACCAGTTATACAAATCATAAAATAGCTATATGTGGGAAAGCAACAATGAAAGTAAAATTTCACAAAGAAGAGCAACCCAACCAGATAGATATTTACATTGTGGATTCGGAAAGAAGTGATACAAAAACTCCAGTGATTTTTAGCTTAAATGCACTTTTTAACTTAGGGATATCTATACAACATATGGTGGTTGATAATAAACACCAACCTTATCTGACTAGATCGGAGTCTGCAAATAATAAGAATTTACCTGTATACTATGGAGGTGATACAGAACTCTTAATGGTTCATGGTTTTGTCGACAGATTAGGACCAGGGGAATTAAAGAATGTAGAATTTATCTTGTCCCCTACATCACCATTCTTACCTGGAAATGAAGTCATGGTTTCACAAGACTTAGTTCCATACAAAGATCAGAATGACATAAAGATCTTTGCTTCCGTATCTACCATCATGAATGAAGCCGGAGAATATTATGCTATGGGAGCTGTTAGAAATATAGGCCAGAATGTTTTTAAGGGAGTAATTAGAGGCTCCATAGAATCAGTTAAGGAGGGCCAGCAGATCAGAACAGTGACAGCAAAAAATGTTAAACGGATTAGAAAAGAGATAGGATATTTGGTTACAGAATGTAGACCTGTAAAAAGTCAATTAGAAAATATCAAGACTATTAACCTTCTAAAAACCATAGACATAGATGGTACACTGAATAAAGACATATACAAATTGGACGCCGTATTCCCAGAATTTTCACCAAATCAGGCAAATTCCAAGTCTCAGAATAACGATGTTAAAAATTTGGACACCGCTCTGAGTGAAGAAAATTTCAACCTAAAGGAGGATAATGTTATATTGACTGAGGAGGAAATAGAAAAATTTCATGACAAATCCCACTCTGTACAGTTAGGATATCAGGGGAACTTACCTAATTTGACAGAGACAGACTTATTACCAGATGGATATTCTGTGCCATCCTCGGTTATGGAGCAACCAGAGGATATTGTTTTGGAGACAGATTATCCAGCTCACATATGGCCGCATGTTAAGAAAATATTCTTAGATAAATATCCTCAAGTGGTCAGTCGTCACAGCTTGGACCGAGGTTACATATCCGACACATTGGGATATTATAATATAGCTTTGAAACCTAATGTGTCCCTTCCTAGACACAAAAAACTCTACTACCTGGATCCTGGAGGTTCCAGCATGATGAGAGATATTTTGGAATTTCTGGTAAAAGTTAATGTCATCAGTAAATCAAAGACTTCTGGAAGTGAAATCAGTCAATTTGCTTCACCATGCTTTTTGGTACAAAGGGCTGGAAATGACCAGTCAGACAAGGCCAGAGGAAAAGCAGCCAGGCTGGTTGTGAACTATAAATTATTGAATCAGGCTATTAAAATTGAACCCATAACACTGAGTAATTTTGAACTCATATTAGGACAAGTAAGGGGGGCAGCTTTATTCTCTAGTATAGATTTAAAAAGTGCTTTTCAATCAATAGAAATTTCACCTAAGTCTAGAAAATTAACTACATTTGCTACACAGTTTGGATCATATGAAATGAATACTTTGTGTACTGGACTAGCCAGTTCACCAAATGCCCTTGCCCGCTTTTGTGACGTTATGCTTAATTATATCCCTACTAGAGATGAAAAGGGAGATATAAAATTAGACAAAGGGGGATATCCTATCATGACTCCTGATTATCTTAATGGTATGGCTATTTATTATGACGACGTTTTAATTTACTCTAAGGCCAAGGCTACTTATAAAGAGACTGTAGAGCATCATTTTGCCTTGATAGACAAAATTATAGGAAGGTTAGCGTTCCACCGAACTAAGTTAGACATGAGTAAGGCTAATTTAGCTAAGAGTAGAATAAATTTCTTGGGCTGGTTCCTAACAAATGATTACTTGATAGCGGACCCTAAGCGAATCGAAAAAATTAAAAACTCAGAATTTCCCACTTCTGTAAAACAGATGAGAAGTTGGTTGGGAATGTTAAATACTTTGAGGCTTACACTAAATTTTTCTATACTGGATGAGACCTCTTGTTTGACTCCTTTAACCTCGTCTCTTCTTAAAAAGTGGGACCCTAGTCAAGAGCAAAGGGAGGCTTTTAAAAGGGCAAACGGTTTGTTAACAAGGGCCCCCTTATATTCAAAGGTAGTCATGGCGGGCGCCCCCAAAATATTAATGACTGACGCCAGTTCAGCCTCAAATTCTCACTACTCATGTGTGTTAGCACAAATAGTTCCTAGTAAAAATCCTGAGATTACGGTACCATATTATTTAAACTTAGATGACAAATGTCATCAAATTATTTTCGATAATAATTTACCTTCAAGACCAGTACCTTTACAGGCTGAGGGCGTAACAGATAAGGATTATCTTTATGAGCTAAAATTAAAACATCCACCGGAGCACTTATACCTGGAAGATCCAAACATGGGATATGGGGACAACGTTACTAATTCTTTGGGGATAAGTATTCAACTAATTTTAAAATTACACAAGTGTAGTCAGAATTACACAGATCTTTGCAAAAAGATTCATGACAAACTTAGAGATCATATAGGCTTTTATAGAATTTTACAAGATGATTTTTACGGAGATCATGATAAAATGAAACAGTATATGCGGGATATAAAAGAGGGGAAATTAATAATAGATAAAAATTTGCAAATTATAGAAGTTATGGCTATAGCTCTTTATAGAACTATTGTAGTGGTAAATTCCACTGAAGCAGTGGATGGCTTGCCTATTATTTATTTAAACCCTTCAACTGAGAAGCCACATTTTTATATGTTGTTATACAAGAGGGGAGATCTATTTGTGATAAGGCCAACTCTTTTAGATTGCAAACCTGAGTATAGTCTAAGTAAACACGCCGGATCTTTTGAGATTATTTTATATCACTCTAAAGTCGTACCAGATATGGCTAAGTCCAATCCCATCTATCAATTAGAATTATTTGCTTTGTTGGGATCTTTAGAGGTCACAGAAAAGCTCAGGGGTAATGATGAGACTTTAGCATTAGTTGATAATAAGGTTGTCTATTTTCTGTATCATAATTTGGTAATTAAGTCTAGCACTAAACTAACTAATTGGGGACATAAATTACACCAGTATAAATTCTTAAAATTGGCTTTTATAAGCAGCCAAAAGAATCCTTCTGATTGGCTTAGCAGACAATTTCAAGTCAGTGTACCTGAGATTAAAAGAATTGATCTGCCTAGTTACGTGAGCACCGAGCTGGACGAGAACATGCCAGACGAGACCATGAGCAGCTTGGATTGGTCAGAATGGGTCAAATCCCATCCCGAATACCTGGTGACCATCAATGACACAGGGACAAAGAAGGTCAACCAGATAAAAATGGACATCACAATTGGAGATAATAAAGCCAGAGAAAGCCAATGGATTAAAGATGGTAGCCGAGATAACAAATTCCCTGACTTAAAAGACGTCAACAACAGAACCTATGCTGAATTTGAAGCAGTCTACAAAAGCAGAAAAAGAGACAACATTAGAAGCAGCTTTAATGAAAGGAGAGAAGAAGTAATTTCTCCAGACAATTACGCTACATTGTGTCAGATCAAGGCGGACATCATAAGGAGCAAACACATAAGAGCTACTCGCCTACACAAGAAAACAAGGGGGTCAGGTTTATCTCCCCATTATATCAAACGAAATGTAGGAGCCATCTTTGATCCAATACGAAGTTTAGAAGAGGACATAACACCTGAAACAATAGCTGAATATCAACAAGAAGAGTTTCCTGAAGAGTGGGCAAAAGCCACACTAGGAGGTAACCATGATGAAACACACAAACCTAGACCACCGTATGAAATACACTTTGGATTACTACTGATGCATAGGGGAAGTAGTGATAATAAATTGAGATTTCCAAGTAAACCCAAGATCATGCTTCCCACAAAGTTGTTATCTAGATTTGTGGCTATGGCACATTTGGCCTCCAACCATTCTGGAGCAAGAAGGATGCAGCTCATGTTATCCAGGTATTACCACCCAAAACTTCTCAAGATGACAGTCAAATACTCCACCTCTTGCTTAGCATGCCTACTTGTTAATGGACATCATAGAATGGAAAAACTAGGATTGTTCCCACTGGATAATGATCCAGGAGAAGTATTGCACATGGACCTCATAGAATCTCTTGGTACAGCATCAGGATTCAATCACATATTATGTGTGAAGGAACCTATAAGCAACTTTATACAGCTCATTCCAATGGTGGGTAAGACCAGTGCTGAGTTCTTGCACATCTTTGCCACCATCATCTTCCCACTGTGGCACCCAAGGGCTTTGTTTTGCGACAATGCCTCTTTCTTTGTGTCCAAGGAGACCATCAGGACCCTGCACAGTATGGGGACCAGGATGCTGCACAGCACCGCCTACTCTGGAATGAGCCACGGCGGCGTGGAACGCTATGTTGGGCTCACCAAGGTTGCATTTAAGAAAGTTTTAGCAGCAGAACCCAACTACAACTGGTCATTCTTATCATCCACAGTTTCACACCTGCACAACACCTCTAAGTTACCAAAGAGTGGTTACTCTCCATATGAGATCCTGTTCGGTTGCAGGACACATATGAGCCGCTCATTCTTGGACCTGGAGATCACTCCCAAGGTACATCCTGCTCTGAAAAATGAGAAAGTAGGATTAGAGGTCAAATTTAAGGAAATTCAAGAAATCCTTAAAACAGCTAGAGAAGCTATCACTAAAGACAGAGATGACCGCACAGAACGAGTAAACAAGAACAGAGTAGTCAGAGATATCAACGTGGGTGATATCGTCTTTGTCAGAGACAGGACCAAGACACTGGGGAGCACAAAACCCTTGGCCACCACATTCCACCTGGATCCATTCATAGTTATCCAAGTGCCAGCCAAGGCAGTTTTGGCCCGAAGAATATCTGACAGCTTTGTAGTCAGACGAAACAGGAATGAAATCAAACTATACAAATCTATGGATCCTGACTTTAATGACTTACCCGAGATAGTCAAGAAGATTTGCACTAGTGATTATCATAACATCTCCCCACAAGACCTCAAGGAATTACTAAATACTGACGACCTAGACTTTGAAAAATTTTCAAAGGAGGAAGACGAGGTGTTGGAGGAGGTAATAGCTACCAAAGAAGAGATGAGTGAAACTCCTGTAGCAGAAGTTACCTCAAGGGAGGAGATAGAAGAGAAAATATTAGAAGAGGATAACCCAGAGATCAAAGAGGATGGACCTCAAACAAGATCTAAGACCGCTCAACAGCTAGAAAAAGCAGCTACAGAGGATAATATAGAGAAGGAAGTACATTTTGATGCTACAGCCGAAAAACCACAGGTAAAGTTTTTCTAAGTAAAAATATCTAATATTTGACTCAAAAATATTCACAGGACTGATTGAAGAATGATGACCACTTTACTGATACTCATACTAGGATTACAATGCATTAATGGTTTTAGATTTTTTTATTCTCAAAGTGATAGTGAAACAATCTATCAATTTGAGGATGAGTTACTCATACATACAATAATTAGTTTTACTAAAGAAACACTAGCTTTTCCTACGCATATGAAAGCTCAATGGGGTAAACTAATTAAACCTTTTGACTTAACTCCAGTAATTATTGCTAAAATGGAGAATGAAGTTACCATTCAATTTAATGATTTGGAAGCCTGGATTAAAAGGCTATTATTATTAGAGGAGGATATAAAATCCTCTAGGGAAATCATCAAATTAACTAAACCTATGCATTATGGGGATAATACTACAGTAGCGCTTGACTCAGATTTTGAGTCACAGATTAAAACAAATATAGACGACTATGTTACTAAATTGGTTACCATTATGGAAACAGCCGGACAAATTGAGTCAATAGATAAGAATAATATTTTGCCGGGTATGATTACTATGTTCGAATTGCTTAATGAAGATTTAAAAACTTATGTAACGGAATATGAAAAAATACATGAGGCTGTTACACTAGCCCAAAGAAAAGTGGTCTCTGACGAACTTAGGGACAGTATTATTGACGGAACTAAGGATGTTGATGGGCCCTTAAAACTTGAAATAATTCATATCGGAAAAGAGGGGAATAATTTCATTGTTTATACCACTAGGGTTTTATGGAAGAACCCAATATCGGGTTATTATTTGGTCCCAATAAGTTATTACTCATATTTTATTACCGGGCAATATTTTCTCACTAATAGACATCAATATGTAAGAAAATTTACTAAGGTTGAGAGGGAAGTGGGATATCACCTACATGCCAAATTATGCCTTGAGGCACTAAATAATCATCACCTTCCTAACACACTCCAACATTGTAAATTTGCTCATTCGTCGGAAAGTTTTTTCCCAACTGAAAATGGTGTTATGTTTTATAACATATCAACCTCCAGCATATCAGCCATTAATAAGCAATTAACATTATCCTATAAGTACGAACAGTTACCTTTTCATGTTACTTTTAATGGGTCTTTAGAATTTTATGATAGAGATATAGGAAATGTACAAATTACTAGATACGCATTGCCCTCCACTGAAGTAACCGAATTTAGTGAGGACGACAGAAAATTAATCAAAGATAAATTTCATTCTTTGGAAGAAATTGATGACACTAACTATATAACGCTGATTTTACAAAAAGAGTATGAAGGAATCATACTTAACATTTCATTCATTTCGATATTGGGATTACTATATTACATTGGTAGAGCTATTTATCATAAAATAAAAATGAGAAAGGTTAAAACCAAATCTATCCATAAAGCTATGACTAAAAGAGTCAAAGCTAGTAAAAAGGAAAACCTTCCTCTTTTCTTTTAAATTAATAAATAACTCTACATGTAAATAATACGCTAAAATAATTAAGTCATATCTCCAATTTTTTTAGGAGAAACACGCTGATACAAATGAACAGCTACAACCTACAACACAAAACATTGCTAAGTGCGCAACCGTGTTTTCTAACACACCGGAGGTTGTCAGAAGGGTGACAAATTCATTGAAACATAAGGCAGAATTTTTCGATTTTTTAATTAAGCATAACCCCAGCTTTTTAGAAGCACTCGATAGGGACATTAATTATATGAGTACGCATTTCGAGGATCTGAAAAAAGGGGATATTTTTGAGCACTTAATGGATAACTACGGCATATTTAATAGATTTTACACTAGGGGCAGGATACAAACAGGTATACTTTCATTCGACGGGCTTACTTTTCATTTTTCTTTTTACGCCCTTATGAATACCCTAACTTCGGAAGAATTAGTCCCATTTATATGCAAATGCAAATAAAACCCCACTGTAAAATCTACCAATATATCCATATACGGCGAATATGATAATAACATGATTTTAAACAGCATATTCGCCCCATATGAATAACATCCGCTTTTATTACCATGATACCATATTCGGACAATTCACCTTATACACAATGAGTAACATTTCATTTTTTTTATATAAACACCCCTAAGTAAACAGCGTGCTATTATCAATCCAATACCAGTTATGTATTTGAATTTAAAATTACTTTCCGAAATTTTTTACACTATCCTATTAGGTTACACCTCTATTACTCGCGGATTTTTACAAATTCGTTAACATAATTGGGTTACCCGAACTTTCTTCAACTATAAGTTAATTACAGGTTCTTACATGAATATATGACTTTACCGCGTAAAATCAAACTAATGAGGTTAGCCTAATATCAGTCAATTTCGAATACAGCAACAGTTAACACCATTCAACATAAAGTTAAAATTTATCACGCGCATGTGACAAATAATTAGATAAAAATATCAATCTAAGCGCAATAAGTTATTAAAAAAATAACCCTTAAGTTAATAGTTAAGACAAGAGCAGCAATTTCTCATTTTCGCCCAGCATGGATAAAACAGATAAAGGTAACACTAAATAACAGTACTTGAATATTTTAAAGTTTTTATTTTTACATAAAAAAAAATATACATAAAATTTTCATATAAGTTTATCAACATATAACTCTGAGATCCAAACTGGTTTTATTACATTTAAAGAATTATACCTTGATAAGGTAAAATTGGTCAAAACAATCCACCGATTATGGATTCTTTTTAAATACATTATAATTTCTAGCATAATGAATTTTTTTTGACTAAACTTTTCCCACTGTTTATGGGAACTACACAAACCTACGATTTATAGGTTTAAGCAATATATAACTCTGAGATACAAAATAGTTTATTGCATATATATAATTCTACCTTGGTAAGGTAAGAATTTTTTCTTGATTTTCTGACAAATCAATTAATCTTTGACCTTAAGGTCAAGTTCTGACAAACTTATTATAAGTATTGACATATCATAGTCAACAAGTTTTTTTACAAAAATCAAAAAAAATATAATTATTTTTTGACCTTAAATAATTCTACCTTGGTAAGGTAAGAATTTTTTTTAGATTTTGACAAATCAATTAATCTCCGACCTTTAGGTCAAAGTCTGACAAACTTTTATAAGTTAATGACACGTTTTGGTCAACGCAGTTTACAAAAATCCAGAAAATATTCTGGATTAATTAGTTTTTAAGGGTCACATACATGTTTTAATTAATGAATATTCATTAAAAATGATAAATTATGCTTAATTTTTTTTAACTCAAAAAAAAACCCGGTAGAGGGGAGCAGTTATAAATTACATTAATAATTGAGAAAAGATTTTTCTCCGACAGTATAATATATAGATACTAGAAACAGGTACTCAACAGGTACATATATAAAAAACATGGATGTATTATAGATCCATATAACATCACAAGGTGAGTCATTAAAAGCTAGATTATCAACGGACAACGCTAACCAGGTAAAGACATTAGGTTTTAGTTTTTAATAGCTAGCGCATATAGAACACTATATATAGTTCACTAGACTTAGACTAGAAAAGTAAGTCCTTTATATAATATAAAGTAAGATTTTAAGTACTAGACAAAATTAGCTGGGAACAAATGTTTTTTTAAGACCTCTAAGCAAAAAACCCAGTATTCCCTTTAAAGGGACAGTATAAACAAAAAGAGCTTTAAAGATAAAACAGTTTTAATGCTTCTTGCCGGAGCCTTTGACAACGCGCGCCTTCCTTCTGGCCGCGGAAGAAGTGTTAGAATTCTTGACCGAGCGCTTGCGCACAACGGTCTTCTCGTTGGCCGGGGTGGAAGGGCTGTTTAAGAAGGCCAGAGTAGACCTCGTCATCTGGTACAGCGGGCAATTATTTGGCCTACCAACTGTCTCTT
>ERZ889217.1326-NODE-1326-length-12814-cov-10.956109_pt1 | contig 12814 bp, 11 predicted proteins | sample MGYA00521098_ERZ889217 | MGnify/ENA primary metagenome ERZ889217 (study PRJEB32303, sample SAMEA104408613) | aquatic metagenome | biome: Brackish water; feature: Pelagic; material: water | place: Baltic Sea | collected 2014-06-10T22:04:00 | depth 2,362 m ...
GTGCGTGCATATTTGGTGCGGGCTTTTTCAACTTTTGCAGATTCGTCGCCGAAAGACTGCATGGCTTCGGCGACGGTATTGCCAAAGCGCAACTGGGCCTCGCCAGTGATGACGGCAAAGCGCCACGGCCAAGTCCGTTTGTGATTTGGTGCCCACGTTGCTAGTTCACATAATTCTTCAATCAGTGCGCGAGGTACTTCACGAGTCTTATCAAGCAACATGCTCGTACGTCGAGCACGAATGTTATTGGCAATGATTTCGTGGTTGTTCTCGTTCATTCGAAGAGTCCTTCACGAATGTTTGTAAACGCGGCAGTTAAATGTTTCAATTGTTCTGTGGTCAAACGATCGATAAAGCGGTGACGGACGCTGGCGACATGATGTGGGGCAGCGGCAACTAGTTCACGGTACCCCTGAGGTGTGAGAACTGCCAACTGTACTCGACGGTCTTCGGTGGAAACTTCGCGGGTTACTGAGCCCTCTTTAACGAGGCCATCAAGTCGGCGAGTTAACCCACTTGGAGTCAAATTGAGACGAGCAGCTAAATCGCACATGCGGGTGCGACGCTCGGGAGACTCTGAAAGGTACACAAGTACTTGATAATCGCCAGCAGTCATATCGCTTGATTCACGCAAGTCCGAATCAAGGTTGTACTGCAAATCGCCGATCGTTTCGATAAACGAAATCCAGGCAGCCATTTCGGTTTTGTTCAACCAGTTGGTCTTTTCGTCGATGCGGGACATGTCACAAGGCTAACAACTTTATTTCTCTCACAATAGTTGCGAGCGCAACTAAAATGGTGTACGATGGAGGTATGACAAATACAACTATCCCCGCAGGAACATGGAATATTGACCCCACTCACTCGACTGTTGGCTTTGTGGCCAGGCATTTGGTGATCAGTAAAGTGCGAGGTTCATTCCGCTCATTTAGTGGCGCAATCATCATTGGTGCTCAGCAACTTGATTCATCGGTATCGGTATCAATTGATATGGCCTCAGTTGACACAGCTGACGAGAGTCGTGATGGGCACATCAAAGGCGAAGATTTCTTTGACGTCGCCACGTTCCCGACGATGACCTTTACAAGCACCAAGCTGACACAAGAAGGCGAGGGTTTTGAGGTAACCGGCGATTTGACGATCAAGGGTGTCACTCGTTCGGTCATCCTTGAACTTGAGTTCAACGGTGTTTCGAAAGATCCATGGGGCGGAACGCGTGCCGGATTCAGTGCCGAGACCGAAATTAACCGTAAAGACTTTGGGCTTGAATGGAACGTCGTGATGGAAACTGGTGGCGTCTTAGTTGGTGAAAAGATCAAGATTGAATTAGATATTCAGGCTGTTCAAGCCTGAAACATTTTGGTTTAACTACCTTGAAAAATGCTGAGCCATCCGCTCAAGTGTCGCCAGCATAAACTTCTTGTTTGTTGTTGGTGATTTTCTTAGGCGTAGCACCAAAGGTGATTTTGATCCATTCCAATCGAATTGCTCAGTCACCTGCGTGCCACCCTCAACGGCTTCAAGTTTGTAACGCCAGATGTGCCCGCCGAAATGCCGCCAGGCGATCAGATTTGGTTCATTGAATTCAACAACTTCATTGGTGATCTTGTACTTCAGACCAATCTTCATATCCATGCCAAAGTTGGCGCCGAGGGACAAACGCTCGGGAGCATCAGGTCGTGCCTTGAGCACCGAACCTGAACCGTCAATCAAAGCATGCTGATTCGGATCAGCTAAGAGGTTGAAGATTTCTGCGGGGGATGCGGGGACCAATCCGCTCACCGAGACAACTTTTGCTGGATCTTGAACTTTCATGGACAACTTCCGTTTTCTCTAGTTTTATATGGATGAAAGGTATGAGATCACCGTATCAGCGCAGCGTCGCCCTGAGTACAAGGCGCCTTGAGTTGAAGCAGTATCGCGATGATCCCCGCAGACGAAAAGTCCATCTCCGAGTGACTGTTTTTTCTGTGGCGAAAATGGTGGCGATTGGTCGGGCTGACCGTGTTCAATTCGGTATGTGCGCAGGTGTACCCATTGTTGTACTTGTTCGCCAAACATTTCCTCAAGTTGTGGGCGAGCCAGAGCTTCGAGATCACCTTGGTAGTGACCTGGCATGGCAGCGGCGATGAGGTGTTTGCCGGGCGGCGCATAAGAAGCCGAAACATTACTCATCACTGCGATATTGAGCACTGGCCCTCGAGCGGTGCCATCAAGAATGATGAGGTTTTTATCCGTTGGAGCAATGTCGGCAGAAAAATAAACGCATCCCACACTGCGTGAGACAACGGGTTCAATACCAGTCAACACACTCGCCGACGGACCTTCAACGGCGACGATCACACAGCGACAAGAAATGCGTTGTCCACCTTTCAAGGTCACGCCGGTACCTGAGACTTTGACGACGGGCGAATGGAGATGAATTGTCGCGGGGTCGAGATGTCCCGCCAATTGTTTGGGGATCATCCCCATCCCGCCTGAGGGGACAGCGGCGTCACCTTGCGAGAGCATGCGAAAAATGGTGTCAAACATTCGCCGTGAAGCACTTAGTTGTGGATCGAGTTGTATTCCACCAACGAGGGGAGTGAAGAAACGCTGAATCATCCGTGATGAGAAGCCTGACTTGCGGAGCATCTCGGATGTTGTCATGTCCTCACCCGACAACAGACGTGCTGCGTCACCTCGGCGCACGCGATAGCGCAAAGCCACGATGCGCAATTTGTCGAACACCGACCCGATGGGGGCGATTGCCGTCGACATAGTGGTGAGTGGCCGGCGCAATGGGTCAGAGACAACATGTCCCTTCTTTTTCAGCCACACCAATGCTCCTGGTTCAAATGCACGTAGATCCAAAGATGGCACATCAAATTGTCGTTGTAGTTCGGGATAGGCCGTCAAGATCACTTGAAAGCCACGATCCAAGGTGAAGCCATCCAGGTAATCAGTGCGCACACGACCGCCGACGTCGTCGGATGCTTCGAGGAGATGAACATCAAACCCATTTTCTTGGAGCACTCGGGTGGCGCTGAGACCAGCCAAGCCGGCACCAACCACGACCACATCACATGTGGCTGGAAGTGCGGTGTTCATTGATGATTATTCGCCGTCGTCGTTCAGGCGGGACGGTGAAGTAGCGAACGCAAGGCTGACTCAAGATCTGAATGAATAAATGAGTACCCGGCACCTTGCAAAATACGCGGCAGAACTTTTTGTCCAGTGAAGAGTAAGGCATCTGCAAGTTCACCACCGAGCAATAATTTTGGTCCAAAAGAAGGGACTGGCATAAACGACGGACGATGTAGCACCTTTGCTAGCACCTTGGTGAACTCACTTTGTGTGACTGGTTGTGGGGCAGTGAGATTCACGGCTCCTGTGACATTGGCGCTGAGCAAGAAATCAATAGCGGCTATTTCGTCATCAATGGAAATCCAACTCTGCCATTGCTTACCTGTTCCCATTTTTCCACCGGCGCCAATTTTGAACAATGGCAATAATTTGGCGAGTGCGCCACCAGCAGGACTGAGCACAATGCCGGTGCGCAAATGAGCCACACGAATGCCGACTTTTGAGGCGGGATCCGTAGCAGCTTCCCATTGCTGACAGACGTCGGCGAGGAAGGTTGATCCATTTCGCGATTGTTCATCAAATTCTGTGGTCGTTGATGCACCATAAATGCCGATCGCCGAACCTGATAACAATACTTTTGGCCCATCGCTCAGGTCGGCCATTGCCTGCGCTAAAAGAGTGGTGCTTTTTGTGCGACTTTCAAGAATTTCTCTCTTGTATTCGGCGGTCCATCGCTTGTCACCGATTCCAGCACCGGCGAGGTGGACGACAGCATCGACGCCGCTGAGGCGAGTGCCGTCAATCTGGCCCGAAGCAGGATTCCAGGCGATTGTTGTGTCGGATGAGCGGCCAGTTCGAGTGAACTTCAGTACCCGATCCCCGCGAGCCGTTAAGTGGGTGCCCAGAGCAGTGCCGATCAGGCCACTTGCTCCTGTGATTGCAATGGTGCGACTTGTCATGTCATCAGATTACGAGAGTGATGGAGGAAGTGTCTGACTGGGCGGGAAAACAGTGGGAAGCGATGGGCTTGAAGACTAGATCTCGACAGTTGATCCAACTTCGAAAATCTTGTCATGGGGAAGATTGAAGAACCGTCCCGCACTATCTGCACCGCGATTGAGAATGACGAAAAGATGTTCAAACACTGGGTTCATTCCAGGGGCCTTGCCAGAAATCACAGATTCATGACCAAGGAAGAACGTGGTGTCATCCAGGTTGAAGTCAAATCCTCGTTCTTTAATTGCTGCCAAGGCTTCCACCACATTGGGTTCTTCGGTAAACCCGAAGCTCAGAAGAATTTGAAAGACCCCAGGTTCCACACGCGTGACCGTGGAACGTTGTTCAAGGGCGACACGGGGAATATCTGCAGTCTCAACTGCCACGATCAGAGTGCATTTATGTAAAACCTTGTTGTGCTTCAGATTATTCACTAAGGCCGGTGGTGCCTTGCCGAGATCCTTGAACATGAACACTGCAGTGCCTGGAACTTTGGCAACCGTGCCGTACTCATCTAAGACATCGTTGATGTCGCGTTCTCCACGATTGATGCGTTGCGCCACAAGTTGGCGACCTTTTCGCCAAGTCATCATCTGCACCAACAAGATGATGGCGATGATGAGCGGGAACCAACCACCCTCTGGAATCTTGGGAATGTTTGCACCGAAGAAGGCCATGTCAATGATTGCCAGTGGCGCACATATCGCCAGGGCTTTGAACTTAGACCACTGCCAGCGATTGACGGCGAGTATGTAGAACAAAATGGTGGTGATCGCCATCGTCGTTGTCACAGCGATCCCGTAGGCGGCAGCAAGGTTGGCCGAGGTTTGAAAGGTGATGACGAGTCCGATACAGCCGAACATCAACAACCAATTCACGAGAGGTACATAGACCTGCCCGCGATGATCTGATGAAGTATGACGAATTTTGATTCGTGGGAGATAATCAAGTTGCACTGCTTGAACAGTGAGAGAAAAAGCGCCCGAAATCAGTGCTTGTGAGGCGATCACAGTGGCCATCGTGGCCAAGATAACGAGCGGAACGATGGCCCATTCGGGGGCTAATTTAAAGAACGGACGCTCGACTGCTGTTGGGTCGGAAAGTATCAGTGCGGCTTGGCCAAAATAGTTCAGCAACAATGCCGGCAAGACGGCGAGGTACCACGTCAACTGGATTGGCTTGCGACCGAAGTGTCCCATGTCGGCGTATAAAGCTTCGCCTCCCGTGACGACCAAGAAAATAGATCCGAGGGTGAGAAATGACTTCATCGGCGAAACCATAAAAAAGTCGTAGGCATACGTTGGGCTGATGGCCTTCAGCACGCTTGGTCGCCGAACGATTTGGTTGAGTCCAAGTCCCGCCAAAGTAGCGAACCACAGCACCATGATGGGTCCAAAGACGCGACCGATCCCCGCCGTGCCTCGTTTTTGTATAAGGAACAAAACTGCCAAAATGACAACTGCAATAGGAATAATCAAACTGTCGAAGGCGGTGGTTGTTTCTTTGACACCCTCGACGGCGCTGAGAACCGAGATCGCTGGGGTGATCAGACCGTCTCCGTAGAGCAGAGCTGTTCCAAAAATACCTAGGGCCACAGCGAAGGAAAGTTTTTTGCTTGCCGAACCCTTGGGCATGATCATCGCTGTGAGCGCCAAAATCCCACCTTCACCGTGGTTGTCGGCACGCATCACAAACAGCAGATATTTGACGGAAATGATCAAAATCAAAGCCCAAAAGATAACAGAGGCGACGCCTAAGGCATAGACCGGATTTGCTGCATTTAGGTTTTGGTGATGAAAGGCTTCGCGAAAGGCATAGAGCGGTGATGTTCCGATATCCCCATAGACGATGCCCAATGCTCCCAAAGCGAGAGTGCCCATGCCTGCCTGGTGTCCATGCGTACCTTGCGAAGAGGTTGACTGTTCTGATGAAAGATCCTGCGTTGACACATTGTGGATGCTAGCGATCTCGCCCTCCTGAGTCGGTGCTTGCCTGCATGTGATCAAAGCCACGACCGAGGTTTTTGTGCTCATCGGGGCTCACGCGCTCTAAGATTTGACCAGCCATGAAGACGCGCACGTTACTTTTGCTCTCGGTGGGCTGTGGACTGCTGATTCTCTTGGCGGGCGGATTCAAACTTTTCCAGGTCGCTACGGATCGCACTGAAGCAGAGGTGTTGGTCATCGGGACCTCCGCCACAATCGGTGATATGACGGTCACGGTGAGCAGTATCGAGGTGACCCCAGACGGTCTGGCAGTGAGCGTCAAAATGTTTGGTGTGGCGGGTGAACCAGTCATTGAGGACTGGCGACTCCTCGGTGATGGTCGGGTTCTTGAACCCTCGAGAACTGTGGCGACCGGAGTTTGTGACGCCTCAAGCGTTGTTCCGCCGGAAAATGCCCCAGTATTTTGCATTTTGCGGTTTCCTTTGGTCAAAACCGTTCAAGCAGTGGCCTATACACGGGCCGGCGAGCAGCGCCAGTGGGGTCCCTGACCCGAAGGCGTCATGACACAGGTCATCAACCTATGGGAATTGGGTCTCTGACGGCTACGGTTGGGATCTGCAACGCGCAATAGCGCTCGTTTTTGGAGGTGGCCTGGATGGCCGAGCAATTTGACCTCGTAGTGATTGGTGGTGGCCCCGGAGGATATGGGGCTGCCCTCTACGCATCATCGGCAGGAATGAACGTCGCCCTCGTTGAGCGCGACGCTCTCGGTGGTACCTGTTTGAATCGTGGTTGTATTCCCGCCAAGGCTTTTCTCGAGACCGCATCGGTATATCGCCATGTGGCCCACGCTGCTGATTTCGGCATTGAGTCGAGTGCTCCCGTGGTGAACTTTGCCACGACTCAGGCGCGCAAGAAAAAAATTGTTGATGGCTTAGTGAAGGGCATCGGCGGATTATGCAAATCGCGTAAGGTCACAGTTTTTAATGGCACGGGTTCGCTTGGCGCAGGCCGTACCGTCAATATCACGATGGTCGATGGCTCAACTGCTGTTGCTCAAGGGGCCCATATCATCTTGTCAGCAGGCTCTGTGCCGCGCACGATTCCTGGCTTTGATCGTGGCGGACCGATTATGACAAGCGATGAAGTTCTTGACCTTGATTACATTCCAGCGCGAGTAGCGGTGATCGGCGGTGGAGCGATTGGTTGCGAATTTGCCTCAACTTTTGCCGACTTGGGTTCGGCTGTCACGATTCTTGAAGGCTTACCAAAGATCTTGCCGGGTCTGGATACTGATGTCGCCAATGTCGTGGTGAAGTCGTTTAAAAAGAAGAACATTGACATTCGCACTGGCGTCGCTGTCAAAAGTCATGCGCCCACCCCAAGTGGTGGAACCGTTGTCAGTTTCGGCGAGGGAGAGCAACTTGAAGTTGATGTCGTCGTGGTCTCTGTGGGTCGCCGTCCATTTGCCGACTTACTCGGTTTGCAGAACACCAATGTCAAGGTCAGTGATCGTGGATTTGTCGACGTAGATCCGTGGTGCCAGACATCTGAACCAGGTGTGTACGCCATTGGCGACTTGGTGAACACTCCGCAACTAGCCCACGTTGCTTATGCCGAAGCGATTCTGGCCGTGAAGCACATGTTGGGCGAAGGTCCGATGCCCATTGCTTATGACCGCGTTCCGTGGGCGATCTACTGTCATCCCGAAGTGGCCTGGTCTGGTCCAGGTGAAGATGCCGCTAAGGCCGCTGGTTTGGATGTCGTGGTCGCCAAGCATCAGTTCCGCGGTAATAGTCGAGCCCAAATCTTGGGTGAGATTGATGGTTTGGTGAAAATTGTGGCTAAGCGCAACGCTGATGGAACAGCTGGACAGATTTTGGGTGTGCACATGGTTGGCCCATGGGTCACCGAGCAACTGTCGGGCGGTTATCTTGCGGTGAACTGGGAAGCCACGGTGGCTGAGGTGGCCGAATTCATTCAGCCGCATCCAAGTTTGTCTGAACTTTTTGGTGAGACTGTGTTATCTCTCACCGGTCGCAGTTTGAACGCGTGAGTCTTAGGTCGCAGAGAAAAGGATTGTCATGGCAGAGGTAACACTTCCCCAACTAGGTGAAACAGTGACTGAAGGAACAATCACGCGCTGGTTCAAAAAAGTTGGCGACACTGTTGCTGCTGATGAACCCTTGTTTGAAGTCTCCACCGACAAAGTAGACACTGAGGTCCCATCGCCGATCGCTGGAGTTCTGACTGAGATACGAGTTCCAGAAGGTGAGACTGTTCCCGTTGGAGCGGTGATTGGTGTTGTCGGAGTCGCTTCAGGCGCTGCGCCTGCTGCGCCTGCTGTTGCTGCGCCTGTTGTTGCTGCGCCAGCCGCGCCTGTTGTCGCTGCGCCTGTTGTTGCTACGCCTGTTGTTGCTACGCCTGTTGTTGCTACGCCAGCCGCGCCTGTTGTTGCTGCGCCTGTTCGTGACAACGCGCTTGCGACCTTAAAAGACAACCGTCTGTTGTCACCAGTCGTGCGTCGCTTGGTGGCCGAACATAATCTCAATGTTGATGGACTGGTTGGTACTGGACCTGGCGGGAGAATCACCCGTGAAGATGTCCTTGATCACATCGACAAACTCGCGACCGCCCCTCCGGCTCCGACAAGTCAACCGACTGTCACTGCAACTGCGACGACGAGTGCCCCAATATCTAGTCAGGCGGCGGTCAATCCACCAGTCGTGCGAGTTGGACAGCGCGATGAAGTCGTCGCGATGTCCAAGATTCGTCAAATCACTGGAGCGCACATGCTGATGTCACAGACAGTGAGCCCACATGCTTTGAGCATGGTGGAAGTGGACTATTCCAATGTTGATACCACTCGCCTCAGACTGAAGGATGAATTCAAGGAGGCGGAAGGTTTCAGCCTGACCTATTTGCCGTTCATTTCGCGTGCCGTGGTTGACGCCATCGGAGACTTTCCACATATGAATGCCAGTATCTCAGGAACCGATCTGATCGTTCATCGATATGTCGATCTCGGCATTGCCGTGGATGTCAACGGTCAAGGACTTTTGGTCCCAGTTGTTCGTAGCGCAGAAGGCAAGCGACTGCGGGCCATTGCTCGAGAAATCAGCGACTTGGCCGTGCGCGCCAAAACTCGCAAAATCACCCCCGATGAAATTCAAGGTGGGACCTTTACCATCTCGAATAACGGCTCAGCAGGCTCCGTGCTTACTATGGCGATCATCAATCAACCGCAGGTCGCAATCCTGTCTACCGATGCAATCGTGCGTAAGCCAGTCGTGGTCAATTCTGATGGTGGAGAAAGTATCGCTATTCATCCCGTTGGAAACTTGGCGATGAGTTGGGACCATCGGGCATTTGATGGTGCTTATGCCGCTGGCTTTTTGAGTCGCATCAAAGAGATCCTTGAGACACGCGATTGGTCGAGCGAGTTTTAAATCATGTTGCGCGTTCGCTGGATTGGCAGAGTCGCCTATAGCGAAGCCTTGGCACTACAAAATTCTCTGTTTGAGTATGGTCACGAACAGCACCTGTTGTTAATGGAACATCCCCATGTTTTCACCTATGGTCCGCGATCCGAACTCGACAAAAATCTGAAGTGCGTACCAGCAGACGTTGGTGCTGACTTTGTCGCTGTGAAGCGCGGTGGTGATGTGACGTATCACGGGCCTGGGCAGTTGGTGGGTTATCCGATTTTGAGTCTCGACAATCGACTCGGCGCATCCGCCCATGTGTGTGGTGTGGAACAACTGGTGATTGATGCCTTGAGTGAGATCGGAGTCCCGAATGCCGGGAGGCTTCAGGGATATGCCGGTGTTTGGCTTGATGCCAATACTGATCGCTGTCGCAAGATCAGCGCGATTGGAGTTCGCTTAGCCCATGGTCGCACGATGCATGGTTTTGCGATCAATGTTGATCCCGACATGACGTATATGCGCAAACATATTGTGCCCTGTGGTGTAGCGGAATACCCGGTGACATCGTTACGCGAAGAAGGCTTCAATGTTTCCATGGAGGATCTTGTCAATGTGATTGCCAGATTGGCGGCTCAACAGTGGGGCCGCGGAATATCTGAGCGACAAGATGTGGCGTGGTTGCACCGCCCCGAAGACCTCTCCCGTTTCTCACGTGGTGAGGGCCCCGGTGAGCCTGTTCGCATGCTCGGCCGTCTTTCTGATGCGGGTGTGGATGGTGGATTAGATGTCACTGACCGCAAGCCTGAATGGTTGCGCCCCAAAGTGCAGATTGGTCCGGAGGTTTTGCAGATCAAACGAACCCTCAAAGATTTACAACTCGTGACGGTCTGTGAAGAGGCAGGGTGTCCTAACCTTTCTGAATGTTGGAAAGATGGCACAGCAACTTTCATGGTTCTTGGTGAGCGTTGCACTCGAGCATGCGGATTTTGCCTGATTGATACACGCAAACCTGAACCTCCCGCTCTCGACGAACCTGAACGTGTGGCGACAGCCGTTGAACGTATGGGATTGACCCACGCTGTTCTCACCATGGTCGCCCGCGATGATCTCGGCGATGGTGGTTTCGCGCATGTTGCCCAATGTGTCAGCGCTATTCGTCAGCGTTGTCCGCAGACGCGCATTGAAACATTGGTTTCTGATGCCAAGGGCGATCTGTCATCACTGCAGATTCTTTTTGATGAGCGACCAGATGTCTTTAATCACAACATAGAAACGGTGGTGCGATTACAGCGTGCTGTGCGACCTTCTGCGGGTTATGCGCGCTCGCTCGGGGTACTTTCGCAAGCAAAAGCAGCGGGTCTGATCGTGAAGTCTGGTCTTGTTTTGGGCATGGGTGAAACAACACAAGAGGTAGATGGCACTCTCGCCGACTTGGCAGGTATCGGTGTCGATATCGTGACAATTGGTCAGTATTTGCGACCCACATCACACCATATTCCCGTCGCGCGCTGGATACACCCCGACGAGTTCGCGCGCTGGAAAGAAGTTGGTGAAGCTTTAGGTATCGGTCACGTTGAGTCGAGTCCCTTGACAAGATCTAGTTACCATGCCAAGCAAGCTGCCGACTCCGCCTCAGTTTCAGTCTCAATCGGTAAGGTGAGGGCCTCATGAGTGGACATTCAATTGTTTCTTCGCCGCGTAACGATGAACAGATTTTCGCGGAGCGCTTAGAACGCGCCCGTCAAGCGATGCGAGCCCAAGGTGTGGATGTGGCGCTGTTGTCACTTGGCCTTGATATGCCGTACCTCACTGGTTACAACGCCATGCCTCTTGAGCGTTTGACAATGTTGGTTCTGCCAGCCAATGGCGATGCGGTGATGGTGATTCCACGACTTGAGGCACCGCGCGTACAACCGATGCCGAATGTCTTTTCATTGCTTCCATGGAATGAAACCGATGACCCAGTGGCGATCACCGCCGAATTGGTGCGCTCTGCCGCTCCATCTTCGCGAGTCATTGCCGTCGGAGATCAAATGTGGGCGCGCTTTTTAGTTGACCTCATGCCATTGTTACCTAACACGCAGTATCGCCGTTCAGTTGACGTGATTGGTTCACTGCGGATGCGCAAAGACTCTGCCGAGATCGAAGCCCTGCGCGCGGCGGGTTCTGCTGTTGACAAAATCGCCGGCGAACTACAAGCAGGTCACATTGCATTAGTCGGGCGCACCGAGGCTCAGGTATCTGCGGATCTCTCGGCGCGGATCATTGCGCAAGGTCATGATGTCGTGAACTTCGCCATTGTCGCTGCGGGGGAGAACGCTGCCAGTCCCCATCATCATCCTGGCAGTCGCGTCATTCAACCCAACGAGATCGTGCTCTGCGATTTTGGGGGAACAATGAATGGCTATTGCAGTGATATCACTCGTTGTGTGTATACCGGCGAGCCATCGAGTGAGGTGGCCGAGGCCTACGCAGTGTTGTTTGAGGCCGAGGCTGCCGCAGTGCGCGCTGCGACGGTCGGTACACCTTGTGAAGAAGTTGATGCTGTTGCACGGCGGGTGATTACTGCCGCTGGATTTGGTGAATATTTCATTCACCGCACAGGCCATGGAATTGGACTTGACGCCCATGAAGACCCGTATATCGTCAGCGGTAACTCTCTAGCGTTAGAAGCGGGTCATGCATTCAGTATTGAGCCCGGTATCTACATGCCAGGCAAGTGGGGTATGCGACTCGAAGACATTGTTGTGGCAACAGTCGATGGGCCCGATTCAATGAATCATGCCGACCATCATTTGTGGTCGGTGTAAATTTCACACGCTTGTTGAGTCACCCTCAGGAGTGGATTGACCCGTCAGTATGTTTCAGGCTTGTGGCGCTATGACCCGTGCGCAAAGAAATGATCTCGGCGCAGATAGCAATTGCTGTCTCTTCGGGGGTGCGCCCACCAAGATCAAGACCAATCGGGGACATAATGCGCTTCAAAACTTCAGGTGCGCTCACTCCAATATCGGCTAAACGCGCAAGTCGCTTGTCGTGTGTTTTGCGACTTCCCATCACGCCGATATAGCCCACCGATGTTGCTAAGGCACCTTGAATCGCTGGGATATCAAACTTCGGATCATGGGTCAGAATGCAGACAGCATCACGTGGACCAAGGGTGTGTCCGCTACGTTCAAACATCGGAGTTGGCCAAGTGACGATGACTTCATCTGCCATCGGGAATCGGCGTTTTGTGGCGAAGATTTCGCGCGCGTCGAGAACGAGCACGCGGTAGCCGAGAACTTTGGCCACACGACCAAGAGCGGCAGTGAAATCAACCGCTCCGAAGATCCACATTTGTGGTGCTGGTGAGAAACTTTCAATGAACACTGACAC
>ERZ889217.1327-NODE-1327-length-12812-cov-16.921455_pt1 | contig 12812 bp, 11 predicted proteins | sample MGYA00521098_ERZ889217 | MGnify/ENA primary metagenome ERZ889217 (study PRJEB32303, sample SAMEA104408613) | aquatic metagenome | biome: Brackish water; feature: Pelagic; material: water | place: Baltic Sea | collected 2014-06-10T22:04:00 | depth 2,362 m ...
CCACCTTGCCCCGCAAGCTTGCCGTTCACTTCGCTCGCTTCGGGCCGTACCACCTTGCCCGCCTTCGCACCGCCGCACCGCTGCTGGCGCCAGATGGCTGGCAGCTGATCGGCCTGGAAACCGCGGCCCAAGACCGCACCTATGCCTGGCGCCACGAAAACGGGGCGACGCCTTTCGAGCGCCATACGGTATTTCCCCAGGCTGCAGCAGAGGCCCTGCCTGCCGCTGTGCTGCGCCGCGGTATGGCTTCCGCTCTCACCCAGCTCAGTCCCCAGGCCGTGGCGATCGCGGGCTGGGCCACGCCCGACGCCCGTGCCTGCAGAGTCTGGTGCCGCCGCCAGGGCGTACGGGCGATCCTGATGAGTGATACCCGTGCTGCCGACGGCAACCGTGTGTGGTGGAAGGAAGCCGTCAAACGCCACCTCTTGCGTGATTTTGATGCGGCGCTGGTGGCGGGACGCAGCCACCGCGACTACCTGATCAGCCTTGGCTTCCCAGCCGAGCGCATCGCCTTTGGCTTCGACGTGGTGGACAACGACTATTTTCGCACCGCCACCAGCCACTGGCGCAGCCAGCAGGGTCGCCCTGACCGGCCTTACCTGCTGGCCTCCAACCGCTTTGTACCCCGTAAGAACCTCAAGGCACTGCTGCAGGCATTTGCTGCCTACTCTCAGGCCATAGGCACCCAGCAGCTGCAGGCTTGGGATCTCTGCCTGCTCGGTGATGGGCCTGAGCACCAGGCCCTGCTCCAGCAGGCAGCGGATCTCGGTCTCTGGACCCATGCAGGCTGTCCCTGGGATCCGGATCGTCCCCGGAGCAGCGTCCCCGGGGTCCTGTTCCCCGGCTTTCGCCAGATCGAAGAGCTGCCCCGCTTCTATGCCCATGCCGCTGCCTTCATCCATCCCGCCCTTTCCGAGCCCTGGGGGCTAGTGATCAACGAAGCGATGGCTTCGGGCCTGCCGATCCTGAGCAGCTGCAATGTGGGAGCAGCAGAAGAGCTGGTGGATCCAGCCGTGAATGGCTTCTGCTTCGATCCCCGATCGGCAGAGGCCATCACCGAGGCTCTGATCAGGCTTGCTTCCTTGCCCCCGGAACAGTTAAAGGCCATGGGCGCCGCCAGTGACGCCCTGATCGAGCAACGCCGCCCCACCGCCGCCTTCGCGGCGGGCCTGCTCCAGCTACTCAACCTGCCGCCGCGGTGAGCCTCCCCCCCTGGATCACCCTGCAGATCGGTGCCCGCGAGCACTACGCCATCCCCCGGGCCCTACACGAGCGTGGCGCCCTGGCTGGCCTGCTCACCGATCTCTGGCTGCCGCCCGGATCCGCCCTGGCCGCCCTACCATCCCTGCAGCGCCTGCGCGACCGCTGGCATCCCCAGCTCGGCGATGCTCCGGTGTGGGCACCGACGAAGCGCCAGCTTCTTGCTGAGGCCCGGCTGGCCCTGCTTGGTCGCCGCCGGGGCTGGCCCGGCATTCTGGATCGCAACCTCAGCTTCCAGCGCGGCGTCGCCAGGCGTCTGCATGGCCTGCAGCGCCAGTTGCCACCGCAAACGGTGCTGTTCGCCTACAGCTACGCCGCGCGGCTGCCCCTGGCCGTGGCCCGGGCCCAGGGCTGGCGCACCGTGCTCGGCCAGATTGATCCCGGCCCGGAAGAGGAGCGGATCGTGGCCGCTGAGCGTCGGCGCTATCCCGATCTGGCCACCGGCTGGCAGCCGGCTCCGGCCTCCTACTGGCAGCAATGGCGCCAAGAGCTGGATCTAGCCGAACGGGTGCTAGTGAATTCCAGCTGGAGCCGCCGCTGTCTGCTCCAGGCAGGCGTTCCAGCAGCCAAGCTGCGCACCGTGCCCCTGATCTACCAAGCCCCAAGCACGGCACCCATTCAGGCCAGGCCTTCCCTGCCGGGAGCGGCCTTTCAGCTGCTCTTCCTGGGCAGCATCAACCTGCGCAAGGGGGTGGCCCGGCTGCTCGAGGCGATGCGGCTGCTGGAGGGTGCCCCGATCCAGCTCACCCTGGCCGGTCCCACGGAGATTGATCCGGTTAGCTGGGCCGATCGGCCCAACATCCGCTGGATTGGAGCGGTGCCCCGCAGCCGGGTCGGTGAGCTCTACGCCGCCGCCGATGCCCTGGTGCTGCCCACGCTCTCCGATGGTTTTGCCCTCACCCAACTCGAGGCGCTGGCCCATGGCTGTCCCGTGATCGCCTCCCGCTTCTGCGGCGATGTGGTCACACCCGGCTGCAACGGCTGGCTGCTGCCTGCACTCGAACCAGAGATCCTCGCCGCCACATTTCGCGAAGCCGCCGAAACCGCGATACTGCTGCCACGCCCGCTGCCCTGCCCCGCCTTCGGCATGGAGCAGTTGGCAGATGCCCTTCTTCAGCTGTTCAACCCGGTATGAGCGATCCATCAGCCGCCCTCACAGGCCAGGAGCTGTTCTGGCTGATCAGCCTGATCGCTGTCTTTGGCTTGGATCTGCTCCAGTTCAGCACAAGGCGCGATCCTTTGAGCATCTACCAACCGCCGGTGTTTGTGCTTGCGTTCATGAGCTACTACTGCGTTTTGGGGCCGATTCAACGGGCGATTAACAACGATTGGAACCATGTTGCCCATAATTTTCGCGGGGTTATCGTTAACGGTTGGATCGGTGCCGTTGTGTTTTACCTGGCATTACGGATCGGTTATGGAGTCTTTAACTCATTTCTGCCAATGAGCCGGTTTGCGGGCCAATTTGAAGAGATAAAAGCTTCAAATTTTGGCCGCAATCTCTGCTGGATTGGCCTTGCACTATTTACTCTCGCCAATGGTCTTCGGGTGCTTGCCTATCTCACTCCCCTCGGCGTTGTGGGATCGCAGTTTTTTTATATGGGAGGGTTTAACCTCGGACCGTTCAACAACTATGCCAACACAGCGATCAACCTCCTGATTCCAGGAACCTTGCTCCAATTCGCAGCCTGGCTCAAATCTCGAACCAAAATGGGCCCATGGTTGATCTGGAGCTATGTGGCCTTTGCAATCTTTACAAGTCTTGGCTTTCGCTGGCGGATTATCACCCTATTTGTTCCGATGATAATACTTTACTTTATTTCCCGTAATCGGCGCCCGTCTTTAGTTATCCTTTCACTCGCGGCCGCCGTTCTTCTGGCCTATTCCGGTTTTGTTGAAGTCACCCGTAGCTACGGAACGGGTCTGACGATCGATCAGGATACGTCCCTAAGCCTCGGGGGAATGTTAGACATTGGCCTAAACGAAAGCTCGGTCTTTTTGGTGTCGTCTGGTTTGATCTCAAACACTCCCAGTTTCCAGCCATTCGTAGGCTTGCAGCCCCTGATCTCAACCGTGTTGCTGCCCATTCCGGCAGCAATCTGGGCTGATAAGAATACCTTTGAGTATCTCTCTAATGCCTTGATGATGCTGTTCGGATCTCCCGTATTCTCCACCGGTCAGGCCATCTTGAATTATGCAGAATACTATTTAATGTTTGGCTGGCCTTCCGTTATTGTGGCTGGTCTGCTCAGTGGTTGGTTGTTGCGCTGTCTCTGGAACTGGTTTTCCCCGCGGAGGGGGGAAGTTCTGGCACAAGTTACCTATGCCGCAACCTGTGGTTTGCTGTATGTATGGATTTCCAGAGGTTACCTACCGCAAGTCACTTTCACCTTTGCTTTTGGCTCCCTGCCCTTGTTCTGGTACTACTATCGAATAGCTACTAAAGCTGCCGAGCCATGACGCCGTGCGGATTGCCCATCTGAGTCGTGCCCGGGGTGCTGCTGATGGGGGCATTTCGCTCATCGTGGCTGAGATGAGTGAGGCTCAACGCCATCATTCCGTTGCAGATGCACCAACCCACATCCGCTGGTTGGCACCGCCAGACAACCTCGCATTCGAATTAAGCCAGTTTGCTCCTGATTTGGTGCACGTTCATGGCCTGTGGAGCGCGGCCAACCGGACCTTGGCCCGGGGCTCCTGGCAGCCTTCCGTGATTGCTCCCCAGGGCATGCTCGATGCCTGGGCCCTCGCCCAGAGCCCCTGCCTCAAGCGGGCAGCCTGGAGTCTCTACGAGCAGCGCAATCTGCGCCGCTGCGCTGCCGTGCAGGCTCTCAGTGCCGCAGAGCATCGGGCAATCCGCGCCAAGGGAATTCGCTCCCCTGTAGCGATCATCCCCAATGCCGTCAGCCTCCCCAATTTGGGCCAGACGATCCAGCTCTCCCCCCCTTGGACCATGGGCCAGGAGCGGGTGCTGCTGTTTCTCTCCCGGTATCACCCCAAGAAGGGCTTGGCCCCCTTGCTGCAGGCCTGGCAGTCCCTTGAATCCAGCCCTGCCAGCCGTGGCTGGAGGCTGGTATTGGTGGGCTACGGCGATCAGGGCCGGCTTGCCAGATCTGTTACCCAAGCCCAGGCCCGTGGCGAACTGCTGCGGGTGGAGGCTCTGGGCCCTTGCTTTGGCGCAGACAAGCAGGCCTGCTTCTCTGCCGCTTCAGCCTTTGTGTTGCCTTCCTTCTCCGAGGGGCTGCCCATGGCTGCCCTAGAGGCCATGGCCCACCGCCTGCCCTGCCTGCTCAGCGCGGCCTGTAATCTGCCCGGGGCTTTCAGTGCTGGTGCGGCCCTGGTCGCGGATCCCGATCCGGCCGCCCTGCCAGCTGCGCTTGAGCATCTCTTCTCCCTGTCCGATGCTGAGCTTGCCTCCATGGGCGCCGCAGGGGCCCAGCTGGTTGCCAGCTCCTTCAGCTGGGCTCGCGTTGCAGAGCAGACCCTGGCCCTGTATCGCTGGATCCTGGGCGGCTCCGATCGGCCTGAGTGGGTGGAGCTTGATTAACAGCCTTCTGATCGAACGCCCATGATCCAGCAGCTTTCTGCTTATCAGACGCCTGATGGTTGGACCCGTGGCGCTCCATTGCTTGTTGATGCAGCCTGGTTCTGTCTAGGCAGCCCCCTGCTTTCCTGCCGTTTTCTACCAGGCTCCTCTTGGCGTGTGTGGCTACTGCGGATCTTCGGAGCCCGAATCGGCAGGTCTTGCCGACTCAAGCCGGGTCTGCGCATTAAATTCCCGTGGCACCTCTGGGTAGGTGATCATTGCTGGCTTGGGGAGGGCTGTTGGATTGACAATTTAGGCGACGTCAAGATTGGTGACAGCGTCTGTATCTCGCAAGACGTTTACCTATGCACTGGAAACCATAATTACCGATCTCCAGACTTTCACTTAATCGTCAGTCCGATAACCATCGGATCGGACGTTTGGATTGCTGCCCGAGCCGTGCTTGCACCGGGGACCCATATTGCCTATGGAGCTATAATAGGTTTGGCAGCTGTTGTCAAGGGAGATGTGCCTGCAAATTCGATCATGAGCGGCAACCCAGCCGCCGTTGTAGGCTATCGCTGAATAACCTGTTTACCATTTCCAATCGATTCCGCCAAAATGGCATTGATCTCCACAAAGAAATTTGAAACGCTTTCCAGGGCCGCATCGTATTGCCTGCTGGGCTTGTTTTTCATTAATATAATCACCCAGTTCTTCCCTTTCCCGGCAGCAAATATTGATCGCTGGAATTTTGTACTGACTCAGATTATTGAACGCTCCACGTTGCCACTTGTGGCATCAGTGTTTTTGTTTGCAGGCTTAAGGTCGGGCTCGTTGCTGCCCAAGTTTGAGTTGAAATTGATCTCGACCCAGAAAAAGCTGGCATTATTGGCTTCATTGTTGTATTTATTCATTGCTATTGCTCTTTTGCCCATTGCTTCCACAAGAAACTCCGCCCTGCGGGCTTCCTTTGATAATAGACTTTCTGCTGTCGGTAAGTCCTATGAGCAGCTCGCCGGCGCCGTGCAGAAGGCATCTTCGCTGCAGGAGCTCCAGGCAGTTGTGCAGGCCCAGTTTCCACAAGCTGCTCCAAAGTTTCCAGCAAACAGCAAGCTTGAAAACGTGAAGGCTACATTCATTTCCAATTTGGAGGGGCAACGCCTGATTCAACGCAAGCAATTAGTAACCGAACTATCGGGTCTAACTAACTCTATCCTGCTTGACTCGATTCGGCTCCTTGCCTCCAGCCTGGTGTATGCCATCTATTTTCTGCTCTATTTTATCGCCTTTCCCGCCAGGCCTGGTTCAGCTCTCCAGGCCCAGCCAGGGTTGGCCAGCGATTCCCCAGGTCTTGATGGATGATTGCCATGCTGTTCTCGCTTAGCGACTCGAGTGCACTTCGGTCTTTGTTTGCGCCATGAGATTGGCCGAGATTGCTTCATTGCGCAGGCAGTGGGCATTGGTGGTTGTTTATCTGATCGCTTTCTCCCAGCTAGTTCTTTACTGGCGCGCTGGTGAATCCTATGCCGACTTTCTTGTCTTTGCAGCCACGATCTGGTTTGGCCTACTTGTGTTGCTGAGTGATGTCCGTGATCAAGGTGCTTCGGTTGATTCGAGTGCTCTAAGACGCTTGCCCGAATTCAGCGCCTTTCTTGGTTATCTCCTTTTCGGCTGGGTGCTCTCTGCCCTAACTTTTGTTGCCAGACTTTATGATCCGCTGTTGCATTTGATCCCCCTGGTTTCAATGCTTGCCTTTTTTCTAGTAGCCAAAGTATTCCGCTTAAAAACCCTGCTGGCTGTTTTGTGTATCAGTCTGCTGCTCCCCTTGCAGGTTCTGATCTTACGTTTCACGCCCACCACCATCTTGTCGGTATGGACCGCTGATCTCACCTCCCTGCTCAATTGGTTTTTCGGCGTCCAATCGGTAGCTGCGGGCACATACGTTCATTTCCAGAATACTTGGATTTATGTCAATGCGTCCTGCTCTGGATTTAATGTTATCCTGCTGACGCTCTCAGCATTCGTAATATTTTATTGTATGTTTTTTGTTGATGTGCCACCCGATAGGCGTACCATCTTTAAATTAGTTTCTGTTGGCATCGCTGCGCTCGCATTTTCGTTTTTGATTAATTCAATACGCATATTTATTCTCAGCTTGTGTGTTGTTAAGCCCGCCCCGCCTCTGCCAGGCTTCCTTTTAAACTTTAACTTTTGGCACGATGGCATGGGTAGCCAAATCTTTTCCCTGGCAGCAATTTCTTTTTTGGCAGCCACGTTTGATCGCTTTGTGTTGAGTGAGCAGCCGTCCCGTTGACTTGATCTCAATGCGTTTCCTCCCTACAGCCCATGCACTCATCGCTGGCTCCCTGGTTGCCTGGTCTGCCCTGGTCTCCATTGATGCCTTGTTTAGAAGGCCGGGCTCTCTGGGATTGGCTTTGCCCGGAACTCTTGATCTAGATGGTGTCATCTGGAATCGTGGCATCAGGCTTCCCACAAGTTCTGTCCCGACGAATCTTCCTGCAAACGTCAAAGGCATTGAGCTGGTTGACGTTGCCTCCTACGGTCGAGAAAAGTCTCCTGATCGAGTCGTTGCCCAGCTGTACACCAGTGTCAGTTCAGGCGCTGATGTTCCATGGCCCCCTTTTCAGGCATGTAAGGCGATTACTCAACCTAATCAGCCTCAATCACTTGCTCTACCATTTTACTCTTCAAAAGCTCCACTGCAGTGGTTCTTGGCGATGTCTGGGCTGATCAACCGTTCATGCGTTGTCACATCTTCTCCAAAACGGCAGGCCTTTTAGCTTTCCTGTCTGCATCCTCAGCATTACTTTCCTTTGCCCAGCAGTCCGATGACCCCATCACTGCTGATTGTGGTTCCCACACTCAATTCCCACCAAGTGCTGCCACGCCTGCTGTCGTCGCTGCGGCAACAGAGCTGGCCCCATTGGCGGCTGCTGTTCATCGATGGTCATTCGGGCCCGGAGCATCGCAACTGGCTCATCCACTGCTGTGCCACTGAATCCCGCTGCCGCTGGCTGGCTCAGAGCCCTGCCGAAGCTGGAATCTTTGGCGCCATGAACCAGGGTTTTGCCCTTGCTGCCCCCACGGATTGGCTGCTCTTCTGGGGGTCAGACGATTGGGCCGCCGGCCCTGCTTGCTTTGAACAGGTGTTCGGCGAGATCCAGGGGTTGGCCCGTTGGCCCGATCTGCTGGTGTGCCGGGGGCGCTATGCCGGTGCAAGTTCGGGGAAGCTTGGTCGTCGCGCATTTTTTCAACCCGCCGGGCTGCTCGAGCGCTCTCGCTATCGGCGCGCGCTGCTGTTCGGTGCCACCCCCCCCCATCAGGCCACCCTGTTTGGGCCGGGTGCCCGCCGCCGGCTGCCTCGTTACGCCGATGGTTTCCGCCTTTCTGCAGACCTGGACTACTTTCTCCAGCTCGCCGCTCAGGCCGACCTGCAGGTTCAGTGTCTGGATCTGGAGCTGGTGCACATGGCGGATGCCGGCATCAGTGGCCAGCAGACAAAACAACGCCTGCGCGAAGTGTGCCTTGCCTATCGGCGTGCCTTCGGCAGCTTGTGGTGTGTCCCTTTCCTGATGCGCTACTGGCGCCGCCTCCTCAGCTTGTTGCAGTCGTCTTGATCCATCTCCATCTTTTCGGCGCCGCCACCCCCAGCGGTGAGGCGTTTCGCCGTTGTGTGGCCGGGCAGGCGGATTCGCTGCGGCTGGTCGGGTATTCCAGGCACCCCGATCCATCGGAGGCCTGGCTGCAGCAGGCCGACCTGCACAGCCCGGGATCCTTTCACCCCGCCGGTGGGCAGGCAGGCCCTGCCATCTGGATCAGTTTTGCGCCGATCTGGCTGCTTGCCCCCTTCCTGGCTCAACTGGCAGCGGATCATCCAGCTCGGCTTGCCGGATTGGGCACTGTGATCGCCTGCTCCTCCTCCTCCGCGATCACGAAGCGGTTTGCCGTCAATCAGCACGATCGGGAGCTGGTGGCCCGCTTGCTCGCCGCTGAAGAGCTGCTTCTCGCCACCACCAGCGGCCTCGGGGTCGGCTGTCGCATTCTGCGCCCCACCTTGATTTACGGACGTGTCGGCCCCTATGCCGATCGCAACCTCAGCCGTCTGGTGCAGCTGATGCGGCGCCTGCCCGTGTTGCCGCTGCCGTGCCGCTCCGGTTTCCGTCAGCCGATTCATGCCTCCCAGCTCGCCGCGGTGGCCTGGCACCTGGCGCAGCAGGCCGCTGGGCCAGGTTGGGCTGCTGACCTTCCGGAGCGCATTGGCCTCGGTGGCGACAGTGAACTCAGCTACGTTGCCATGCTCAAGGCCCTGCAGCAGGCACTTCCGCCCGGCGACCCGGCCCGCCGTTGTCGCCTGCTGCAGCTGCCCCCCCGCCTCTTCTATGCGGCGGCCCTTCCGCTCTTGCTGCACTCTCCCCGGGCCTTCGAGGCGCTGCTTCGCATGGGCTCCGACCTCTCCGGTTTCACCCCCAGCCATTGTCTTCTCGACACGTCGCCCCAGCCATTCCCCCTGTTGCCGCTGCTCTGATCCTCCTGCTGAGCTGGTGGTTCTGGCCCTATCTGGCGCCACGCCTGAGTGGATCCTGCCCCCAGCATCGCCGGGTGATCGTTGTCCTTGCCGATGATCCCCGCCGCACCGAGTTAGCCCTGGATCTCTGGCAGCGGCAGTCGTTCCACAGCCTTTGGGTGCTGGGTGGTCCCCTGTTGCAACAGGCCACTTGGCGTCAACTGGAAGGGCGCGACCTGGCGATTCCACCTGATCGCTATCAGATGCTGCTGGAGGGCAGCGATACGGTTGGCCAGTTCACCGCCCTTCGCCTTGTGCTGCCTTTAACGGTGTGCGCCGTGCAGCTAATTACCGACAGCGCCCATCGCGATCGGGCCCTGGCCATTGCCCGCTTTGCGCTCGGCGGTGGCTTTGTGTGGGTGGAGTCGCCTCCGGCTTCCCGGCTTCCCCCTGTGCTCCATCCGGAAGCCCGGCGTCGCCTGTGGCGCGACGTGCTGCGGGTGCAGCTCTGGCGGGCCAGCGGCTGGGATGGTCGTTCACTGGCTCTCTGGTTGCGTCCTGGTCAGATCTGATGGCGCTGATCATTGTGATGATTGGGGCCTTGACGGCCTGGCTCCTCTTGCTGGTTCTGCTTCCCCTGCTGCGGCGGGGGCTGCTGGATCAGCCCAACAGCCGCAGTTCCCACAGCCAGCCCACCCCCCGCGGTGGTGGGCTGGCATTCGTGCTGGTGGCCGTTGCCGCCAGTGTGATCTCCTGGTCGTTCGGTGTCACCGGCCCTGGAGCCCTGCTGCCGCTGGTCGTCTTTCCTCTGGCTCTGGTGGGGCTTCTGGATGATCGCTTCAATCTCCCGATGGGCTGGCGCTACGGCGTGCAGCTGTTCACCGCTTGCCTGCTACTTGCCTGCAGTCCTTTGGTGCATGGCCTGTTGGGCCTGTGGTTGCTGTTTCTGCCTGTGCTGTTGATCGCCAGCACCGCGGTCACCAATTTCATCAATTTCATGGACGGTCTCGATGGCTTGGTGGCTGGCTGCATGGCCGTCGCCTTGACGGCGGCTGCTCTGCAGCTGCATGCCTTCCTGTCAATCTGGGCATTGGTGGGCGGCCTTGTGGGTTTTCTGATCTGGAACTGGAGTCCGGCGAGGGTGTTCATGGGTGATGTGGGCAGCATCTTCCTCGGGGCACTATTTGCCGGCCTTGTTCTGCAGGCTCCCAGCTGGCCCGACTCCCTGGCCCTGTTGCTGGTGGCCACACCCTTACTTGGCGATGCTTGCTGGTGCGTAATCCGACGTATTCTTGGGGGCCAACCCATCTTCAAGGCCCATAGGCTCCACTTGTACCAGCGTTTGCATCAGGCCGGCTGGACGCACGCCCGCATTTCCAGTCTTTACATTGTGGCCATGGCAGTTCTGGCCCTTGCTCTGATGCTTGGAGGCCTGGGCTCAGTGTGGATGATTGCTTTAATACAGATACTTATGGGAATTTGGCTGGATCGCAATGTGGCAGTGCCATTCCCGCTGGCTTCAGCGGCTGCCGATGGTTAAAAGGTTTTTCATGGGCCCTTCTGGCTACACCGCTTCATCTGCTCGGCTGCTACTGCAGTTGCCGTCTTTTCAGCGCAAGCTGTTCCTTTCAGGCCTCGATGCAATCGCGATTGTTCTGTCTGTCTGGTTAAGTATCTGGCTGAGGCTTTCCCATCCTTTCCCTATCGAGCTTGCTGGGCTTGCATGGTTGCTGATTGCTGCGCCATTGTTGGGCTTGTCTATTTATGCGCTGACAGCTAATTATCGGTCGCTGACCCGCTACACCGGCAGTCTGTCCATCTACAGGCTTGCATTCCGCAACGCATTACTGGTGCTGTCGCTGGCAATGCTTGGGCTTCTTTTTCGTTTGCCACTCCCACCTCGAAGCAGCTGGGTTTTGCTTTGGTTGTTGGTCACAATCCTAACCGGTTCCCTGCGGTTTGTATTGCGTGATCTTTTGCTGTTTATAGGCCGTGTGCGTCGCGGTGAGGCGTTACGGGTGGTGATCTATGGAGCAGGCTCGGCCGGCGTGCAATTGGCCCATGCATTGACCAATTCCGTTTCCCATCGCATTTCTTTCTTTGTTGACGACTCTCCATTGCTCTGGAACCGTGAGATCAATGGGGTGCCGATTGTCCCCCCCCAGGTGCTGCATGAGCAGGCGGCTTCGGTGGATCAGGTGCTGCTCGCTATCCCCTCTCTCAGCCGTAGCCAGCGACGACACATCGTCGATGCCATGCAGAGTCTCGATGTCCCCGTGCTGCAGGTGCCGTCCATTGTTGACATCACCAGCGGTCTTGCCCGCATTGATGCCCTGCGGCCAATCGCGATTGAGGATTTGCTCGGGCGGGATCCCGTTCTCCCCGATCCCGGGCTTCTTCGGGCCGGGATCGAAGGCCGCTCCGTCTGCGTCACCGGCGCCGGGGGCTCGATCGGTAGTGAGCTTTGCCGGCAGATCCTGAGGCTCTCGCCGCGGCTCTTGATTTTGCTGGAGCGCAGCGAAGCCAGTCTTTACTACCTGCACCGAGAGCTCACGGCCCTGTTGCCGGCTTCGACGCAACTGCTGCCTGTGCTGGGTAGCGCAGGCGATTTCCCCCTGGTCGAAGCTTTGCTGCGTGAGCAAGCCGTGGAGGTGGTGTTCCATGCCGCCGCCTATAAACATGTGCCTCTGGTGGAGGCCAATCCCCTGGCCGCTCTGGCCAACAATGTCTGCTCCAGCCGCGTCTTGTGTTCTGCCGCAGCTTGCTCTGGGGTCGACCTGGTGCTGCTTATCTCCACCGACAAGGCGGTGCGCCCCACCAGCGTGATGGGGGCATCCAAGCGCCTGGCCGAGTTGGTCATGCAGGCCGCAGCCCAGGAAGAGAGCGGAACCCGCTTTGCCATGGTGAGATTCGGAAACGTGCTCGGCTCTTCCGGTTCGGTGGTGCCCTTATTTCGCAGCCAGATCGAGGCTGGTGGGCCGGTCACGCTTACCCACCCGGAGATCATCCGCTATTTCATGACCATCCCTGAGGCCGCCCAGCTGCTGCTGCAGTCGGCGGTCTTGGCAGAGAGCGGCGACCTCCTGCTCCTCGATATGGGCGAGCCAGTGCGCATCAAGGCCCTTGCCGAGCAGATGGTGCGACTCTCGGGACTCAGCTTGCGCAATGCGGCCCGTCCCGATGGTGATATTGAGATCCTCTGTACAGGCCTGCGCCCGGGCGAAAAGCTTTACGAAGAGCTGCTGATCGATGCTGATTCCGAGCCCACGGCTCACCCGTTGATCTACCGAGCCCGCGAGCAATTTCTGCCGGCCGACCAACTCTGGCCCCAGCTCGATGCATTGGAGCGGGCCATCGCCAACCATGACATCTCCCTCTGCCTCGATTTGCTGACTTGCTTGGTGCCGGAGTGGCAAAGGGATGGGGACGCGAGCACGGGCTGACTCCGCCCCAGCCCATTTTTTTGTGGATTTTTTATGCTTTTAACAGCATAAAAGG
>ERZ889217.1329-NODE-1329-length-12801-cov-11.921622_pt1 | contig 12801 bp, 10 predicted proteins | sample MGYA00521098_ERZ889217 | MGnify/ENA primary metagenome ERZ889217 (study PRJEB32303, sample SAMEA104408613) | aquatic metagenome | biome: Brackish water; feature: Pelagic; material: water | place: Baltic Sea | collected 2014-06-10T22:04:00 | depth 2,362 m ...
TAGAATCCCAAGCCGCGGGTACTTCGATTTGTGCCGAAAGTCGGTAGCGGGCAAAGGTCCGTGAATTCACTTGAAGACCTACGCGATAAACGCAAGTTCACTTTCCCAACCGCTGGTCGCTTTTTGGCGCAGTTTGGCGTTATTCCTGTGACCTTTGCCTTGGGAAGACGTGGAAGTGGCGCTGCAAACAGGCGATCTTGACGGTTTGGCTTGGTCTAGGATTACCGAAGACTACACCTTGGGCTGGTCGAAAGTTGCACCTTACTTCCTAACCAACAATATATCGGGCGCTTGGGTTGGGCATTTCTTTGCCAATATGGAGCGTTGGGACGAAGTGCCTGCGCATCTGAAACAACTCTTGCAAACATGCTTTGATCAATCGCATTATCATCGTCAATGGTGGTATTGGGCGGGCGAAGCCAAGCTGCGGGTGGAAGGGCCAGATATGGAGCTGACCTCGCTTCCTTCGGAAGACTGCGCCAAGCTAGAAGCCGCCACGCACGTGTTCTGGGATGAAAGCGAATTAAAAGCCAAAGTCGTGTCGATCATCCGTGCCTAGAATGACACGATGGTTAAAGCGGGCCAACTTTACCGCTACTAATATGTAAAGCGCCCTGCTCCCACTTGGGGGAGCAGGGCATTATTTCGGAGACGCCCAATGCCTGCTAATATGACTTTTCAAGCCCTGAAAGCAGCCATTAAGGCTGGCGAGATCGACACGGTCATCACCTGCGCCTGTGATATGCAGGGCCGCCTTCAGGGAAAACGCTTTCACGCCATGCATTTTCTGGACAGCGCTTATGAGGAAACCCACTGCTGCAATTACCTGCTTGCCACCGATCTAGAGATGGTCACGGTTCAAGGTTATGAAGCCTCATCTTGGAACCGCGGTTATGGTGATTACACGCTCAAACCCAATCTGGACACCATTCGTAGAGTTCCCTGGCTGCCTGGCACCGCAATGGTCATGTGCGATCTCTACGATCACCACGGCCATACGCTCGTAGCCCATGCGCCGCGCAGTGTTTTGATGGCGCAAGTCGTCCGCGCCCGCGCCATGGGGTTTGAACCCATGATGGCCACCGAGCTTGAGTTTTACCTTTTTGAAGAAACCTATCCGCAGCTGTTTGATGCGAAATACCGCGAAATGACCCCTGTTTCGCGCTATAATATTGATTACGGCATCATGGGCTCGGCCCGTGATGAACCCGTGATGCGCGATCTGCGCAATCATCTTTACAACGCGGGCATCCCAGTGGAATGCACCAAAGGCGAAGCCGACGCTGGCCAAGAAGAGATCAACGCGAAATATTCCGATGCGATCGACACCGCCGATATGCACGCGATCATCAAATGGGCCACCAAAGAAATCGCGCAAAACCATGGCAAATCCGCAACTTTCATGGCCAAATATCACCATGACAAAGCCGGGTCCTCATCGCATGTGCATCAATCGCTTTGGGCCGGGGGTAAGAATATCTTTTATGACGCCGAAGCGAAACACGGCATGTCAGCTGTGATGCAAAGCTATATGGCGGGGCAGCTGGCCCATGCCCGTGAATTTGCTTATTTTCTGGCTCCTTACGTCAATTCTTACAAACGCTTTTGTGTCGGCATGTTTGCGCCCACCAAAGCGGTTTGGAGCCTTGATAACCGCACCGCAGGCTTTCGCGTTTGCGGCGAAGACACCAAAGGCGTGCGGGTGGAATGCCGAATTGGCGGCGCCGATTTAAACCCTTATCTGGCTTGTGCGGCGCTTTTGGCCGCGGGGCTTGATGGAATTGAAAAAGGCATGAAACTGCAACCCGCCATTTCGGGCGATCTTTACGGTGCGGGCGATGTGACCGCTATTCCACATTCGCTATTGGAAGCCGCCGAAGAATTGCGCGGATCTGACTTTCTGAAATCAGCCTTTGGCGCAGATGTGGTGGCCCATTACCACCGCGCCGCCCTTTGGGAGGTTGAGGAATCTTTGCGCGTGGTTACCGATTGGGACCGTGCGCGCGGATTTGAACGGGCTTAGTTTTCAACAACGCCTTTGGCGGATGGTGACCCACCGCTGGGGGTTAGAAAGGTCAATATGACAAAAATGATTCAGTGTATTTCGCCCGTAGACGGGCGGGTCTATGCCGAGCGGCCTGCGCTTAGCTTGGCCGATGCCGAAGCTGCCGTCGCTCGCGCCCGAAAAGCCCAAAGCGCTTGGGCCGCGCGCCCCTTGGCCGAACGCATCGCTTTGGTTCAAGCGGGGGTGAAAAACCTAAACGCCTTGAAAGACGTGATCGTGGAAGAGCTAGCTTGGCAAATGGGCCGTCCCACGCGTTACGGTGGCGAATTTGGCGGCGTGAATGACCGCACGGCCTATATGTCAGGCATTGCGGCCGCCACTTTGGCGCCCCAGATTGTGGAAGACAGCGCTACGTTCAAACGCCAAATCACCCGCGAAGCGCTAGGGGTTGTGGCGATCATCGCTCCCTGGAACTACCCCTATTTGACCACGATCAACACGCTGGTTCCGGCATTAATTGCGGGCAATACCGTGATTTTGAAACATGCCAGCCAAACGCTTTTGGTTGGCGAGCGCATGTTTGAAGCCTTTGCCGCCGCAGGCCTGCCTTCGGATGTATTCCAAAACCTGTTCCTAACCCATGACGTGACCGAAGCCCTGATCAAAGCCCGCGCCTTTAACTTTGTGAACTTCACAGGCTCAGTCGCAGGCGGCGCCAATATCGAGCGCGCAGCGGCAGGCACATTCACGGGCCTTGGGCTCGAACTTGGCGGCAAAGATCCTGGCTATGTGGCCCAAGACGCCGATCTTGACGCCGCGGTTGATAGTTTGATGGACGGAGCCATGTTTAACGCGGGCCAATGCTGCTGCGGGATTGAACGCATTTACGTGCATGAAAGCCTTTATGACGCCTTTGTTGAAAAATCGGTGGCTTGGGTCAAAGCCCTAAAACTTGGCAATCCTTTTGATGCCACGTCCACCCTTGGGCCCATGGCGCACCGCCGTTTTGCCCAAATCGTGCGCGACCAAACCGCCGAGGCGATCAAAGCGGGCGCAAAACCCCTGATCGATCCCGCCCTTTTCCCCACCGATGATGGCGGCGCCTATCTAGCACCGCAAATCTTGGTCAATGTGAACCACAACATGCGCGTCATGGGCGAAGAAAGCTTTGGGCCTGTGGTGGGGATCATGAAAGTGGCGTCTGACGCCGAAGCGGTCACCCTGATGAATGACAGCCCCTACGGCCTAACCTGTTCGATCTGGACGGCAGACGCCGAGCGCGCGGCCACCATTGGCGCGCAAATCGAAACGGGCACCGTGTTTATGAACCGCTGTGATTACCTTGACCCAGCCCTGTGCTGGACGGGCTGCAAAGACACAGGCCGCGGCGGATCGCTATCGATGCTTGGCTATTATTCTGTAACACGCCCGAAATCTTATCATCTAAAAAAGGTGACGAAATGACCGTCTCGACTATGAATTGGAACTACCCAACCGCCATAAAATTCGGCCTTAAACGGATCGAAGAATTGGCCAACCATTGCCAAGCCGCAGGTGTGACCCGCCCGCTTTTGGTAACCGACAAAGCGCTGGCATCGCTTCCCATCACAGCGCAAGCGCTGGCGATTATGGAAAAGGGCGGCTTGGGCCGTGCGGTTTTTTCCAATGTGGATCCAAATCCACACGAAGGCAATCTGGCCGAAGGTATCGCCGTTTATTTGGCGGGCAATCATGACGGAGTGATTTGCTTTGGCGGCGGCTCGGCGCTTGATCTGGGCAAGCTCATTGCATTTATGGCACGCCAACGCGCTGATCTATCGATCTGGGATCTTGAAGATATTGGCGATTGGTACACCCGCGCCGATGCGTCAAAAATAGCGCCCATTATCGCGGTGCCAACAACGGCGGGCACGGGTTCAGAAGTGGGCCGTGCGGGCGTTTTGACCAATAGCGTGACCCATAAGAAAAAGATCATTTTCCATCCCAAACTCATGCCCGCGATCACGATCTGCGATCCTGAACTTACGGTCGGAATGCCTTCTTTCATTACCGCAGGCACGGGGATGGACGCGCTGGCCCATAGCCTTGAAGCCTATTGCAGCCCGTTTTATCACCCAATGTCACAAGGCATTGCGCTTGAAGGGATGCGTTTGGTTTTTGAAAACCTGCCCACCGCCTTTGCCACCCCCACCAACATAGAAGCCCGCGCCCATATGATGAGCGCGGCGGCCATGGGGGCCGTGGCGTTTCAAAAAGGCCTGGGCGCGATACATTCTCTGTCGCATCCTGTTGGCGCGGTTTATGGCACGCATCACGGCACGACCAATGCGTGCGTGATGCCGATGGTGTTGGATTATAACCGGCATGCCATTGAAACCCACATCGAAAAAGCCGCCGCCTATTTGGATATTGCAGGCGGGTTTGAAGGGTTTAAAGCCGCCGTTCTAAAACTGCGGGTTGATCTCAACATTCCCAAAACCCTAACCGAAATGGGCGTTAAAGCCGCCGATCTGGATATGCTGACCGAGATGGCTTTAGAAGACCCATCCTGCGGCGGCAATCCGATTGAAATGACGCGTGAAAATACCCGAGCTTTGTTTGAGGCCTGTATGTAAACAGGCAGATTCCTGCAGCCATAAGAGTACCGTTGGATGATCTTTGATGAACGACGATCAGAGTTGGGCGAAGGCCCCTTTTGGCACCCAAAACGGGAGGCCCTGTTTTGGTTTGACATTTTGAAACAAAAACTTCTGACGAGAGATGCCCAAGGCCCACAAGAATGGTATTTTTCAGATATGGTTTCGGCCGCAGGTTGGATCGATCACAGCAGTTTGCTGATCGCTTCGACCGGTGGCCTTATCGTATTTGATCTTGAGCACAAAACCCAAAGGCTTTTGTGTGGATTTGAGGGCGACCCACCCCACAACAGGCCCAATGACGGACGGACCGACCCACAAAACGGCTTTTGGATAGGAACGATGAGTCAAAGCCATGCGCCGAATGCGGGGGCTATCTACCGATATTACCGTGGCACGCTGCGCAAACTCTTTTCAGGTCTAACGATTCCAAATACGATCTGCTTTTCCCCCGACGGGCAAAGCGCCTATTTCTCTGATACACCCTCAGGCCACGTCATGCGGGTGGCACTTGATACGCAGGGTTGGCCTAAGGGCAAACCAGAGGTTTATCTAGATCTAAAGCCCCTTGGTCTAAATCCTGATGGGGCTGTAATTGACACCGCAGGTATGATGTGGCTGGCACAATGGGGTGCGTCACGAGTTGCGGCCTATGGGCCTGATGGGGCCTTTGTCAAAGCGATCAGCTTTGATGCGCCCAATATCAGCTGCCCAGCCTTTGGCGGTGATAACCTGCGAACACTTTACTGCACCTCGGCACAAGAGGGTATGGCCCCAGACGCGCGCGCTCGCACCCCCCACGCGGGCAAAGTCTTTGCCCAAACCAATGTGGCCTTGGGCCAAATCAGTCCCCGAGTGATCTTATAAGGGCCAAGAGCTTAGGCGTCGCGCTTGGCGATCCAATCAAAGTCGGGGTGATTTTCAAAACGCCAGTTACGCCGAGGGCCCGCCATCACATTTAGGTAGTACATTTCGAACCCATAGGGCGCACCACAAGGGTGATGGCCTTTAGGCACCAAAACCACGTCCCCATCCGCAACGGCAATGGTTTCATTCAAGCTAAGATCATCATTAAAAACCCGCTGCACCCCAAACCCCGAGGCAGGATTTAAACGGTGGTAATAGGTTTCCTCAAGATAAGTCATATCAGGGAACTTATCTTCATCGTGGCGGTGCGGCGGATATGACGACCAATGCCCCGAGGGCGTGAACACTTCCGTCACCAGCAAATGATCTGCAATGTCGCGATCTTCCATTGCGATGGCGTTGATATAGCGGGTGTTCGTGCCCTTGCCGCGCACGGAGGTGGCGATGCCCTGCGGCCCGATGATCTGCGCCTGATGGCCTCCGCGCCCAGGAGCCGTGCAAACGGCCAAAACACAATCGGTCGTGGCTTTGGCAGACCAGTCGGTGCCATCAGGCAGATAAAGACAATGGGGCGGCGTTTGTTCAAAGACCGACATCCGATCCCCAAGTACCCCAAAATCGCACCCAGCGCCGTTGATCTGGGCCTTGCCCTCGACTAACACCAAGATCACTTCGCGCGCCCCTGTCTCCTCGGAGGCACTTTCACCCGCTTTAAGATGGTAAAGTCCAAAACCCACATAGGCCCAATCGGGTGATTTAGGCCCGCGCGCTTGGGCTGGGGTAATGTCATGCACCTTGCCGCTTTGGCCTTTGGGTTTGCGTAAAAGATCGCTCATGCACGCGGCCCAAGATGGACAGGATCCAGCGCCAAACCCGAGGCCGCACAAAGCGCCACAATATAATCATAGCCCATTTTAGAATAGTGATAGGGGTTGGCTTTGGCGGGGTCTTGCTCGGCTTCGACCACTATCCAGCCTTTGTAATCCATTTTGGCCAAAAAGTCCGTGATGGCGGCAAAATCAATGATCCCGTCAGAATCACCCGGCACAGTAAAGGCCCCTGCGATGACCGCATCTAAAAAGCTTTTATCGTGATCTCTAATTTTGCGGGCCACATCGGCGCGCACGTCCTTAAAGTGCACATGCCGCACACGGTCGCCCCATCGGTTCAACGTGCCCATCACATCCGCCCCGCCAAAGTGCAAATGGCCCGTGTCAAACAGCAAAGTCACCTCGGGGGATGAACTTTGCATCAACACATCAATATCATTTTGATCTTCGATCATCGAGCCCATGTGATGATGATAGGCCAAAACCATACCCTGATCAGCCATCCATTTAGCAACTTCGCTAAGTTTCGCGCCATAAGCCATCACATCCGAACGGCTCAGCTTGGGGCGCTGATTGATCGAGGTGGTAATATCGCCTTGTACGGTATTTGAGCATTCAGCATAAACCAAACAGGGCGATTTAAGCGCCACGAATTGCTCAACCTGTCGCGAGATGGCGGCGATTTCATCGGCCACCGAATTCACCATCAAATTGCCCGAGCACCAACCCCCACAAAGTAACAGATGGTTTTGATCGAGATATTGGCGCAGAACTTCGGTGTCTTGAGGCATGGCGCGGCCGCGCTCTATCCCACTATAGCCGATGGCGTAGGATTCTTGCAAAGCTTGCTGCATCGAATAGGCCGCCGTCAAATCGGGTAGATCATCATTTTGCCACGCAATCGGTGAAATGCCTACCTTAACGCTCATTTTCTTGTCTTTCTTTCAACGCATTTTCATAAATAATGCGTTTTTGCACGACCTGTGGGCGGCTGCTTACCTCGGGGACGGCCACTTCCCACCAAGTGCCGCCAAAGGGCGTACTTGGATAGGGATCTGTGTCAATCACGATCACATAGGGGCCCTGAACGCTGGCGCGTTTCGCCAACGCAGCCTCAAGCTCGGCAATCGAGGCTACCTTGACCGACCGCGCCCCCATCGCCGCCGCATGGGCAGCAAAATCGATAAATGAGGGGCGCGCTTGCACGCTATGGACCAAAAGATTGTTAAACTCAGCCCCACCCGTGCCCATTTGCAAACGGTTAATGCAGCCATACCCGCGGTTATCGGTCACAACCACGGTAAAGCTGATGCCCATCATTGCTGCCGTCGCCATTTCCGAATTGGCCATCATATAGGTGCCATCGCCAGTGAAGCAGATCACATCGCGTTCAGGCTCAGCCATCTTGATGCCGATAGCGCCTGCGATTTCATAGCCCATGCAGGAAAAGCCATATTCCATATGGTAGCTGCCGGGTTGATCGGCTTTCCAAAGCTTATGAAGTTCGCCCGGCATGGTGCCCGCCGCACTCATCACCACCGTTTGTGCATGGGAAGCCCGCTGCACGGCGCCTACCACTTGCATGTCGGTGGGCAGTTGGTTTTGATCTGCGGGCGGGGCGGTCAGCGGGTCAACTTTGGCAAACCAGCTGGCTTTCACATCAGCACTTAAGGCGGGGGCTTTGTGCGCGCCCAAAGCGGCACTTATTTCTTCTAAAGCCACGCGGGCATCGGCCACCACGGGCGTGGCGCGATGTTTAGTCGCGTCATAAGCGGTCACGTTTAGGCTGAACACACGGCGCGCGGGGTTTTGGAAAAGCCCCCAAGATCCGGTGGTGAAATCTTGAAACCTTGTGCCTATGCCAAGGACCAGATCGGCCGCTTCGCAAATGCCGTTGGCGGGTTCGCCCCCCGTGACCCCAATGGGCCCCAGATTAAGCGCATGATCCCAAGGCAAAGCCGATTTTCCCGCTTGCGTCTCCACCACGGGAATGGCGTGTCTTTCGGCAAAGGCTTTCAGTGCGGCTGTAGCTTTTGAATAATGCACGCCGCCACCTGCCACGATAACAGGTTTTTTAGCGGCTTTAAGCGCGGCCACAACTTCGGCCAATTCATCCAAATCTGGGCGCTGACGGCGTTGATTCCAGACTTTAGGTTCGAAGAAACTAAGCGGATAATCAAAGGCTTCGGCCTGCACGTCTTGGCACATGGCCAAGGTAACGGGGCCGCAATCGGCAGGATCGGTCATGGTGCGAAAGGCGCGGGGCAAGGCGTTCATCAGCTGCTCGGGGCGGGTGATGCGGTCAAAGTAGCGGCTCACAGGTTTAAACGCGTCATTCGCGGTAATGGTGCCATCGCTGAAATCTTCGATCTGTTGCAAAACAGGATCAGGCGCGCGGCTTGCAAAAACATCGCCCGGCACCAGCAAAACTGGCAAGCGGTTGGCATGGGCCAAGGCCGCCGCCGTGACCATATTAGTGGCCCCCGGCCCGATGGACGAGGTTACCAGCATCGCCCGCGAACGGCGCAACTGCTTAGCATAGGCGATGGCGGCATGGGCCATGGTTTGTTCATTGTGGCCGCGGTAGGTGGTGAATTGGTCTTTTACCCCGTGCAGCGCTTCGCCAATGCCAGCCACATTGCCATGGCCAAAAATCGCCCACGCGCCCGCTATAAATGCCTCTCCACGCGGATTTTTTTGCACCATAATATAGCGGATCATTGCCTGAGCGGCGGTTAAGCGGATTGTGTTGGCCATTATCACTCCTAAGCGCGTTTGCGTGCGCCGTCCCAAATTTCGCAAAGTCTTTCATAGCGCTGTGCCATTTGATCTATCGCGTCTTGATCTGTCAATTCACCTTTGAACCAAGCCTTGGCACTATCAGCAAAAATAGTGCGCCCTACGGCAAAACCCTTCACAAGATCAAACTGTGCAGCCACTTCGAAACTAGCTTTGAGCTCGGCTTCGGGGGCATCAAGGCCTAAAACCACAATCCCACGGGTGTGGCTGTCATGCTGTTCGATCGCTTTGATCGCGTGCTCCCACGCCAAGGCCGATTGCATCGGCTCAAGCTTCCACCAATCAGGATAGACTCCTTTTTTATACCAGTGACGGATCACTTGTGCCGTGGTTAAAGCATCAACCGCCGCCACTTTTGAGGGGATCACTTCAAGCAAAAATTCCAGTCCATTGCGCCGTGCCGCTTCAAAAAGGCGGATCACTGTTTCTTCTTGTTTAGTCCACATATCGGCATCATCAAGTGGGTGGCAAAAGCACAAGACCTTAACCACATTTCCGCGCGCCCACTGGCCAAGCCCGCCATAATCGGACCCAAGCTCCGGCTCGAGTACTAATGGGCGCGAGCCGGGCAACTCAACGGGGCGGCCGATCCAAAGACCCGTCCCCGAGGCCGCGTGCAGCGCTTGGCGACCAATGCGATTGTCGCATAAAATGCCGTAACCATTTCGGCCATTTTGCACGCGCAAAGCCGCTTGCAGGCATAGCTCTTTAAAGGCCGCGCCTTTTTCAAGATCATAGCCTTGCAAGGTTTCAAGCTGCATCCGATGATCAAAGGCAAAGACCCGCATATTGGGCCATCGGCCCGCGCGATTGGTTGACCAATGGATTTGCTCTACCTCTTTATCATTGCGCAAATCGGGGCGCACAAGACCGCGTTTTAGAAAGAAATTTAGCTCTTCCAATGACGGGTAGGCGGGCGTGCAGCCGTGGCGTGATACGGCAAAAGCACCGCAAACATTGCCATATTTAAGGGCTGTAGGCCAATCGCACCCGTCGAGCCACCCTTTCAACAGACCCGAGAAAAATCCATCGCCCGCGCCTAAAACGTTGAAAACCTCGATCGGGAAACCTTGACCAGTTTGGCCTTGCTCAAGACTATCGGGAATAGCTCCTACAAAGGCGGCCGCTCCCAAAGCGCCGCGTTTGCACACAAGCGTGGCCCGACTAACGGCACGTACCGCGTGCAGCGCTGCAAGCGTGTCTGTGGTGCCGCCAGCGATGTGAAACTCTTCTTCCGTGCCAACAATCAGATCAAAATAATGTAAGGTCGCTTGCAATTTTGCAGTCACCGCAGCGCTTTCGACAAAGCGGCTTTCGCCGTCATTATGCCCGGCAACCCCCCAAAGATTAGGGCGATAATCAATATCAAGCGCAGTTTTAAGCCCTTGTTCACGCGCGATTGCAAGGGCCTTTAGGGTTGCACCCTCGACCAGCGGATGGCTAAGATGAGTGCCCGTCGCCACAATGGCCCGCGCCGAGGCGATGAAATCGGGATCAATATCATCCGCTGTTAGTCCCATATCAGCGCAATTTTCGCGGTAAAAAATCAGCGGAAACTGCGTTTGATCTCGAATACCTAAAATCACCAAGGCGGTCAAACGGTCGGGGTCAACCTTAACCCCGCGCGTGTCTACCCCTTCGCGGGTCAACTGCTCAGTGATAAAGCGGCCCATATGTTCATTGCCAACGGCGGTGATGACGGCAGACTTCAACCCCAACCGCGCCGTACCACAGGCGATATTGGTGGGCGAGCCGCCTATATATTTTTCAAACGATCCCATATCCTCGAGCCGACCACCGATTTGGGCCCCATACAGATCAACTGAACTGCGCCCAATGGTTATAAGGTCAAGTGTCTTTGTCATTTTACGGATCCTTCATAGCCGGAGCCTTCGCCTTGAAACAATTTAATCATCACATTTTTTTGGCTTACGCTGCCGGACAAACCCAAGCGCCGCCCAAAGAGCACTCCTCCGCAGTTTTTTATAAACTGATACCGCTAACATAAATAAGAATGGCTAAAGCACAAGCTCGAAACATTTAATCAGGAACAAAAACTACGGTAGCCGCGCGCAACCATTTGACTCTTTCAATGCGTTTTCGACTGAAGATAATAAGCTTCGCTATAATAGGACTTCACATAACGGCGCCGATTTGCCATGGAACAAACTCATAATCCCCTAAGCCTTGGAGTTCTGACTTGGTTTTCTCGCCCGACGCCATACGTAGCCACATATTAAAAATATCCTGGCCAACCTGTTCAACGCTAACACCATCGGTCAAAATACTCCCAGCATTCAAATCCATGTCATCACTCAAGCGATGAAACATTTCTGTGTTTGTAGAAATTTTCATCGAAGGTGAAGGCTTTGCCCCAAATGCGGATCCGCGGCCCGTAGTGAACGCAATCAGATTACAGCCAGATGCAATTTGGCCAGTAACTGAAGCCGGGTCATAGCCCGGGCTATCCATAAACGTAAAACCACGTGCTTTGATGGGTTCGGCATATTTATAGACACCGGTTAAAGGTGTGGTCCCCCCTTTGGCCGCAGCCCCTAAACTTTTTTCCAAAATCGTTGTTAGCCCACCCTTTTTGTTGCCAGGACTTGGGTTGTTGTCCATCGAACCTAAATTACGAGCAGTGTAATCCTCCCACCACTTAATAAGCGAAATCATTTTTTCGCCTACTTCTTGAGAAATGGCGCGCGCAGTTAAGAGATGCTCCGCCCCGTAAATCTCAGGGGTTTCAGCCAAAACACCAGTTCCACCTTGGGCCACCAAAAGATCACATGCGTAGCCCAACGCAGGATTGGCCGTAATCCCAGACCAAGCATCAGACCCGCCACATTGCAACCCAACCATTAGTTCTGACGCAGGCGACGATGTCCGCTCGAACGCATTCACCAAAGGCAACATCGCCTCAATTTTGCGAATTCCTAGATCAACCGTTTTGCGCAGTCCGCCTACATCTTGGATATTCATCGACTGGAATAAAGGCCCAGGGATCAAACCATAGGCTTCGATCAGCCAATCGATTTGATTCATCTCGCAGCCCAACCCGGCCATTAAAACTGCGCCAACATTAGGATTTCGAGCATAACCCCACATGACGCGCTGAAGAGCTTCGAAACCTTCACCCGACCCCGCCATTCCGCAGCCCGTTCCATGTACAAATGCCACAACTCCATCAACATTTGGATAAGCGCTCATGCGTTCCGGAGTGAAATGCTGCGCGATCATACGGGCCGCCGTGGCCGAGCAATTCACTGACGTCAAGACGGCAATATAATTACGCGTCCCAACCCTTCCCGAAGTACGCCGATAGCCCATAAAGCTTTCTTGCTTTTGCATTGGGGCGGCAGGGCGCAAATTCGTGGCAAAATCATAAGCAACATCCACAGCCCGGAATTCAAGGTTATGGGTGTGAACATGTGCACCTTGGGCGATATCAGTTGCCGCATAACCGATCACTTGCGCATATTTTAAAACTGCTTGCCCTTTGGTGATTTTATCACTCGCCATTTTATGGCCGCGAGGTATCATTTCGACCGCACCTTCAGTTCCAAAGTCTAATTGGCGCAAAGCAGTTACGACATTATCTGCGGGCGATAGCCGAATTGTATGCATGGTGCTGACTTTCAGTTATGAAGTATTCAAATAATTT
>ERZ889217.1332-NODE-1332-length-12782-cov-10.611299_pt1 | contig 12782 bp, 12 predicted proteins | sample MGYA00521098_ERZ889217 | MGnify/ENA primary metagenome ERZ889217 (study PRJEB32303, sample SAMEA104408613) | aquatic metagenome | biome: Brackish water; feature: Pelagic; material: water | place: Baltic Sea | collected 2014-06-10T22:04:00 | depth 2,362 m ...
TGAGAATCTGCTTTCACGTTTGACTTCTTAACGGTGCTGCGCCGAGTCCTTCTGATGCATCACATAGCGCACCGAAAACACTCCGTCGCCAGACAAAATTCCACCGCGTGCGAATAATCGGCCGTGTTGCCAATTTGAAAGGCCGAGTTCAGGTCGAGCCAAAGCGTATTGACCATCTACCCATCTAGTGAATCCATCACCGACAAAGGGTGCCTCACAAAGCCGATAGACAATCTCAAAATCGCTCTCATCATCAGAGATAACAGCAACCACAAATCGAGGACTATAGCTATTGAACAACTCGCAACTCTCCTCAAGCGACTCCGTGAAACGGATGGATAATTCAGGTTGCTGATCCCACTCCCATTCTTCGGCCAAATAGTCGTCTCCCTGATGCGCATGTAACTCAACTTCATCGGATTGCTGCAAACTCTGCTTGATTTTAAGTTCGTCGGCAAACGAAGCACAGTGGATAACTGCTCGAGTTGACCTTGATGCAGATGCCTCCGTGATCCCTTGTAGTACAGCGGCTAAAAGGCCTGGTGAGCGGGGCAAACAAATGACATTGGCAGTGTTACACACCTTGCGGTCAAGTGAATGACGAATGCAAGCCGTGACGCGCTCAGGTGAGGCCGAGTCAGCAACCAATATCCACGCTCCACCAGTACCGTGCAAGCTCACTGGTATCCCAGATTGGCGAGCAACCGCACCTAACTGGCTGACTGCTTGACCACTTCCGCGAGCCACAGCAAGGCCAAGCCCTTGGTGAGAGAACAACGCGTACCCAGATGATCTTTCAGGAGAATGAATCAACTGGACTGCACCTTCAGGAAGCCCACTTGACTTCAGTGCCGGCAAGAGAGCGCAAGCCATAATTTCCCTCGCTGTGGCCAACGCGTCACTGCCTATCCGAAAAACGACAGTGTTACCAGAACGCAAAACACCCGTCGCATCGGCGAAAACATTTGGTCGTCCCTCAAATACAAAACCAACCACTCCCAAAGGAGCACGCCTTTCTTGGACGTTCCAAGTCGGATGTTCAACCGAGTTACCCAGGACATCGCGAGTATCTCCCAGATCCCTCCACATACGCAACGAGCCAATCATTTCGGTGCGCATTTTGTCGTCTATCAGTAGCCGCGTCGTGGAACGCTTGGCGCGCATTACTCTTTCAACATCTTCTTGATTGGCCGCGGCAATTCGCTTGAATATTTTGGGATCTTCAAGGTTGTTGGCGAAGGACTCATAAAAGTCGGAAATTTCTGCTGGTGTAACGCTACTCATTGCGGCAAACGCAAACTGAGCCTGCGTCACGGCATGGTCCGCAAGTTCAAAGATGGCTTGCGGTATGTGTAGAAGTTGGCCGGTTTCCTGAACGACTACCAGACGGTCACCCTGTACAAATGACTCCGCCAACAAGGAGGACACTGTCGTCCAACGATTCCCGGCAAAAGGTATGACCTGACCCACGCTCAACTTTGAAAGCACTCCAGTTTCAAGATTGTCAGTCGACATGCTTCTATGTTACGAGCAGGAACCCCCTTCAACCGTCTACTGTGGTGATGTGGATGATCGCTTTTACTTCAGACAATTACTATCCGGATATGACTTTGCCAAAGATGATCACACTGCCATGCAAATGGCGAATTTCGTGTATCTCCTAGGTGACCGCGCAACAGGCGAGTGCATCGTGGTTGATCCGGCCTATGCAGTGGATGATCTCGTCAATGTCGCTCTCGCCGATGGCATGAAAATCACCGGCGCATTAGCCACACACTTCCATGCTGATCATGTTGGTGGCTCAATGATGGGGCACAAGATTGAGGGCATCACACAGCTGCTTGAACGGTCAAGCGTGGGTATCCACGTCAACAAAGAGGAAGCGCCGTGGATTTTGAAGACGACTGGAGTCAGTCAAGCCGATCTGATTAGTCACGAGGCAGGTGACGTTGTCAGCGTTGGATCTCTTGACATCACTCTGCTTCACACACCTGGGCACACACCAGGTTCTCAATGCTTCTTGGTGAACGACTGCCTCATCTCGGGTGACACCCTCTTTCTTGATGGTTGTGGTCGTACGGACTTCCCAGGAAGCGATCCAGAACTGATGTATCACAGTTTGCAAACACTCAATAGTCTCCCCGATCAGACAATTATTTATCCTGGTCATCGCTATTCGCAAAATGCTTATGAACCTCTAGCCGAAGTGCGTCAGCACAATTTTGTTCTTAAACCAATGAATAAAGAACAGTGGACGTCGATCTTTGCTGGCTAACTTTCTTAGGAAAATGTATCTAGCCGCTCAGTCCAGCGATCAGTGCTGAGATACCAGCCACAGTTAAAAGAGCGAGCACAAATTGGCGCGACGCTGTCTCATTCACAAGGCGCTGCAATCGCCTTCCCAAAAAGATTCCTCCAAGCAACACGGGCACTGCACTCAGCGAGGCTACAAGTTGATCTTGTGTGACTTTGCGTAATAGCGCGAAAGAGGTGAGCGTGAGCACACCTGAGACGGTGAAAATCATGCTGATTGTGGCGCGAAAACGAGCAATCGGCATCTTGCGGCCTTGCAAGGCGAAAACTAATGGTGGCCCATTAGTTGACAGAGAAGCCGCCAGGGCTCCGCTCAGGATTCCAGCAACCCACTCCAGCCAACCTCGTGTGTTGGACAACGTCGAACCTTTGACAAGCAGTACAACGGAGCACAGGACACCAACACCAAGCAAAACCTTGAGAACCTGCACATCCACGGAACTAAAAACAACTAGCCCCAGCGGAATACCCAAAAGGCATGAAAAACTCAGCCTCCTGACAACGGCATAATCAGCCTCTCGACGCCCGGACCAGGCTTGAAAGCTACTGCTCATAAAACCCAAGAAGTTGGCTATGACTACGCCATCGTGAGTATCGATGAAAAGTGCCATTAATGGCACCGCCAAGAGAGCGAAGCCGAAGCCAACAATGTTTTGCACTGTTGTCGCAAGAAGAACTACCGCCAACAAAAGCCAGAGGTCTACAGAACCCATAAACACCCAAGATTTTTGGTTGAACCTGAAGATGACATCAACATTGTCCTTAACAAAATGTAAACTTGCCCTGTGTCCGGAACGGAGAACTTTTTCAGTGTAAGACCACCCACCTCCTTGGGCGTGCATATCTCTGGAACTCGCCTCCTCAGCAGGCTGCAAGATCTAGCTGACATCGGTCCGATTGCTGGTGGCGGGTCCTGTCGTTTGGCACTCACCGATGAAGATCGGCTCGGCCGTGACCTGATCGTGACCTGGATGAAGGATCTCGGCTTGGAGATTTCCATCGACGGCATCGGCAATATAGTTGGCACATGGGATGTCGGATCCGGCGCCCCAGTGATGACTGGTAGCCACATTGATACGGTTCGTACTGGAGGCCGTTACGACGGAAATCTGGGTGTACTGGCGGGCCTTGAGGTCATTGAAACCCTAATGGCAGCTCAATTGTCGCCACCCCGACCCTTGAGCGTTGGCGTTTTTACCAACGAGGAAGGGGCCCGCTTCCAGCCCGACATGATGGGTTCTTTAGTTTTTGCAGGTGGACTGGCACTCGAGGAAGCGCTGAACACTGTCTCCATTGACGGTGCCGTGTTGGCTGACGAACTGAACCGTATTGAATACGCCGGTTCATCCCCGAGCCCAGGAGCCGTACCCCACGCCTTCGTGGAACTGCATATTGAGCAAGGTCCGCTACTCGAGGCAAAGGGCGTGCGATTTGGTGCAGTCACTGGGGTGCAAGGAATTTCATGGCAGGAAGTGCTCATTGAGGGGCAAAGCAACCATGCAGGGACCACCCCCATGTCACTGCGGCACGATCCAGCATTTGTGGCGGCGAAGATCACCGTATTTTTACGTGAATTGGCCGAGCGCTTAAGCGGGCATCAAGTCTGTACAGTCGGCAAAATCGACATACATCCCAACCTCATTAATGTCGTACCAAAATCAGCTCTCCTCACTCTCGATATTCGAAATACCGATGAACTCATTCTGCAACAAGCGGAGTCTGAAGTCGCCGAGTTCATGAATACCCTTGCTAACTCCGAAGGAGTCAGAATCACCACAAGGATCTTGGCGCGTTTTGAACCTGTGGTGTTTGACTCTCGAGTCATTGACTTAATCGAAAGTATCACCGAGAGCCATGGGCACTCAGTGATGAGAATGCCATCTGGCGCAGGTCACGATGCGCAGATGTTGGCGAGGGTATGCCCTTCCTCAATGATTTTTACACCGTCGGTTTTAGGTATTAGCCACAATCCTGCCGAATTTACAGAACCAGATGACCTCATTGATGGCTCAAATATTTTATTAGACACGATGTGGCAGTTAGCGCACATGAATTTTGACGAGAAAACAGGAGATTGACGATGGACTCTCTATCTCGCACAGTTGTCGTCGGTGCCGCACAATTAGGTCCGATTCAAAAGCATCATTCTCGAGCCGAAGTCGTGCAGCGTTTAATCTCTCTGTTACGTGAAGCCAAATTGCGCGATTGTGACTTGGTCGTTTTTCCCGAACTGGCATTGACGACTTTTTTTCCGCGATGGTTTGTGGAAGACATTACGGAGACAGACCATTGGTACGAAAGCAGCATGCCCAGTTCTGAAACTCAACCCCTTTTTGACGAGGCCAAGAAACTAGGAATCGGTTTCTGCCTGGGTTATGCCGAACTCACTGCCCCAGACGATGTAGGTGCGAGACATCGTTACAACACTCAAATTTTAGTTGAAAAAGATGGATCAGTCGTTGCTCAGTACCGCAAGGTGCATATCCCTGGTCACGCCCATCATGAACCTGATCGCCCATTTCAACACGCTGAGCGTTACTACTTTGAACCAGGAACAGAAGGCTTCGGAGTTTGGCATTGTTTTAATGGACTTGTTGGCATGATGATTTGCAACGACCGTCGCTGGCCTGAGTCATATCGTGAAATGGGTTTGCAGGGCGTCGAGTTAATCCTCTGTGGATACAACACCCCTATTCACTATGTTCCCGATCCAAGCCAAGATATTCTCCAGGGTTTCCACAACTCGCTAGTGATGCAATCAGGGGCTTACCAAAATGGAACATGGGTTGTCGGTGTCGCAAAGGCTGGCGTCGAAGAAGGTGTCGACTCGCTAGGCCAAACATCTATCGTGGCGCCGAGTGGAGAAATAGTTGCGCGGACACTCACCACTGACGACGAACTTATTGTGGCGTCATGCGATCTTGATTGGTGCCAGCGTTACAAGAATACGTTATTTGATTTTGACAAATACCGGCGTCCAGAGATGTATCAACGCATCACTCGCCAGCGTGGAGCGATTGTGCAGCCAAAGCCATGACCGAAACACGCAATACTCAAACCGATAACCAAGGAGTCACGCGAGTAGCCCTTCGAGTCAACGGGCGTGACGTTACGGTGGATTCGTCTCATCCCCATCTTCTTGCCGCCTTACGAGAAGAACTAAATATCACTTCTGCCAAAGATGGGTGTTCGCCAACTGGCCAATGCGGATGCTGCACCGTGTTGATCGACGGAAAAGTGATCGTCAGTTGTCAGCAATCGCTGACCAAAGTCGCCGGAAAGACCATCGTCACTTTAGAAGGTCTACCTCTCGAAGAACGAGACTCTTACGCCAATGCTTTTGCTGCTTGCGGGGCTCTGCAATGTGGTTTTTGTATTCCTGGAATCGTGATGCGCGCGAAAGGACAAATAGACAAGAAGGGTGCGGCTCTCACAAAGGGAGATATGTCGCGTCATCTTGGAGCAAATCTCTGTCGGTGCACTGGATATGTCAAGGTCCTAGAGGCAATCGAATCTGTGGCCCTCGGCAAAAATCTCCATCCGCAACAACCCACAGGTATCGGCTCTGGGGGAATGAAATATGAAGCCAAAGAATTAGCCCTCGGCGATCGAGGTTACATCGACGACCTGCGCGTCCCCGGAATGCTGCATGCTTCATTAGTCCTCACCGAACATGTACGGGCAGACATCAACGGAATTGATACGACGCAAGCGCTCTCTTCGCCCGGAGTTATAGCGGTTTTTACTGCTGCAGATATACCTGGTGAATTAAAGGTGGGATTGATCTATAAAGACTGGCCGATCATGATCCCCGTCGGTGGTCGAACTAGTTATGCGGGCGATGTTTTGGCAGTAGTCGTGGCTGATACCCGACTCAACTCTCGTCACGCAACGGCGTTGGTCGATGTCGACTATTCTCCGCTGACACCAATAACAGATGCTGCGACAGCGATTCAGTCGAATGACATCGCTGTTTGGGGCACGCAGTCGAATGTGCTGAGTCGTAGCGCCTATCAACGTGGAGACGTGGATGCTGCCTTTGCCTCGAGCAAGTTCGTTGTCGATGAGTCATTCAGCACACAGAGAATTGAACACGCATTTCTGGAACCCGAAAGCACCCTTGCTGTGCCTTCACTCAGCGACGGTGTGCGTCGTCTACATGTCTACTCAGGCGGTCAAGGAGTGTGGGATGACCGCAATGACATCGCTCGCGTTCTAGGTATCGATCATTCGCACATTACGGTGGAACTTTTGTCAAATGGTGGCGCGTTCGGTGGCAAGGAGGACATGAGTAATCAAGCCCAAACCGCCTTAGCAGCGTGGCTTCTCGATGTCCCCGTCAAATGCACTTTGTCGCGCGAAGAGTCATTGCTGATTCATGCCAAGCGCCATCCCATTGAGATGCGTTACACCGCTGGCTGCGATGCCGAAGGACGTTTGACGGGACTTAAAGTACGCGCTATCGGTGATAGCGGTGCGTACGCCAGCGTGGGAATGAAAGTCTTGGAACGTATGGCTGGGCACGCTAGTGGTCCCTATGCATTGGACAATATTGATGTGGAGGCCATTGCGGCCCGCACGAATAATCCCATTTGCGGTGCCTTTCGCGGCTTTGGGGCTAATCAGGCACAATTCGCCATGGAAGGGGTCATGGACCGACTGGCGCATATGGTCGGCATCTCTGGCTGGGAGATACGCAAACGCAATGTCATTCACCCTGGTTCAATCTGGGGACCCGGACAAATCATGAACGATGGTTGTCTCGGTGCGGATATTTGTCTTGATGAAATCAAGCCCTTCTATGACGAAGCAGTCGCCGCTGGGCATGCCGTTGGTCTAGGGCTTGGTCTAAAAAACAGTGGTTTAGGTAATGGATTTAAAGAACTGAGTGGAGCGGTCGTTCATTTTCGTAGCGATGGAATTGTTGAAGTGAGACACGGTTGGACCGAGATGGGCCAAGGTATCAATACCGTGGCGTTACAAGTTGTTGTTCATGAACTCGGCATTGACCCCGAACGGATTCGTGTCATCGTGGACACGACTCGTGAATTGGGTTTTGGTCAGACGACGGGTTCGCGTGGCACATTGATGGGAGCCGGTGCCGTGAAGGCTGCATGTGAGGCCGCTCGTGCCGCGAATCTGGCTATCGGCGTGGATCACTACGGTGAATATCGAATTGATTGGACGCAAAAACTCGGCGAGGTTGAAAACCCTGTCATCCATTCCACTTTTGGATACGCGTCTCAATTGATTGTTCTGGATCGAGAGACTGGAAAAATCTCTCAGGTTGTGGCAGCCCATGATGTTGGGCGAGCGGTCAACCCCACTCTTTGCGAAGGACAGATTGAAGGTTCAATCCACATGGGTCTTGGTTATGCCCTGACAGAGGATTTCCCATCTGATCCTGCCACCGGTTTCCCCACCGTGACGACGTTGCGCGGTCTCGGCATCATCCGCGCCAAAGATATGCCTCCAGTCAAAGTGATTCTCGTTGAATCCCCTGAGCCCAATGCCCCTTATGGCATCAAGGGAGTCGGTGAAATTGGATTAGTGCCAACGGCAGGTGCCGTCGCTGCCGCATTGTTTGATTACGACGGTCTATGGCGCACAAAATTGCCGATGCGACCCGCACCCGGAGATGACGATTAGCCGTGCCCGCAACGACTCCTGGAATGATATGTGGGCATTCTCATTTATATTCATCGCTGGCCCGCGGCATGCCTGCTCCCCCCGTTGCGCCGACAGACTTCTTAAGTATTTTGCAACAAGTTTGGTGGCGACTCGATGTGGCTCTTGATCTAGAGATGATCTATTGGTCCGCCAAGTTGGGTGCCATGGAAGCACTCATGAGCGGCACGACAGGAATCATTGATCATCACGAAAGCCCATCGGCAATTGAAGGAAGCCTTGATGTGATTGCCCAAGCCTGCCAGGAAGTCGGTGTACGCGTGCTTTGCTCATATGGAGTCACAGATCGTCACGGACCCGATGGCGCGCAACGCGGACTCAGGGAAAACGAGCGCTTTATACGCGCAGGCGGCCATGGCATGGTCGGCGTTCACGCCGCCTTCACCTGTTCGGATGAACTACTACAACAATCCGCAGGCCTGGCACAAGACCTCGGTGTTGGCGTTCATATACATGTTGCAGAAGGGGTAAACGACAATGACGCTGGGCACAGATTGGAACACTTAGCCCAAGATGACTGGCTCCTGGTGCACTGCGTTCACCTCGATCGCCAACTCAAGGGAACAATTGCCCACAATCCCCGCAGCAATATGAATAATGGTGTGGGTTATGCATTTCCAGCGCGTGCCACAAACAAAGTGATTTTAGGAACCGACGGAATCGGAGCTGACATGCTTGAGGAAATGCGCCTTGCATATGTTGCGGGTCGCTCCCACGATCTCACAATCACTCCGCAAACAGCCCAAGATTGGATTGAGAACTCATATCACTTCATGCCGGAATGCAAAAGCGATTCCGTGACATGGAATTACGACAGTGTTGAGAGCCCGTGGCATACGGCCTTCACACCGGGGATTCGCGCGCTCGAGATCACATCATCCAACGGAGAAAAACTTCTCACCAATGGTCGACCCGTGCGCGTTGACCTTGACGAGACACGGGCCAAAGCCGCTGAATCAGCGCAAAAATTATTCGCACTGCTATGAGCAAGTATCTAAAAACTTTCACAACAAAGGTCGGACTATGAAACAATCTGTAGCAATCTATTTACAAGACGCTCATCCCATCCGTGAGGGTATGGCGTTTGCTCAATACGCCGAGAGTAAGGGCTTCGATGCGGTGTGGCAGGCAGAAAGTCGGTTAGTACGTGAGGCCACGGTACCGATGGCAGCCTTTGCCAGTGTCACCGAACGAATAAAGGTCGGTAGTGGCGTCGTAGATTGCTGGAGTAGAAACCCTGCACGACTAGCGGCCACTTTTTCTACCCTGGATGATTTAGCTCCAGGCCGAGTCATTCTTGGCATAGGAGCATGGTGGGATCCACTGGCGCAAAAAGTCGGTATTGATCGTAGTAAGCCCTTACGAGTCATGCGTGAAATCGTCACTTCGGTACGCGCCTTGTTACATAACGAAACTGTCACTTTTCACGGGGAATATGTTCATTTAGACGGTGTGGAACTTGATTATGTTTACCAAGACCGGCGACCTAAAGACGTGCCCATCTATATCGGAGCGACAGGTATGCAGATGATGGAACTTACTGGTGAAATCGCCGACGGTGTCGTACTGAATTATCTCGTCTCACCCGACTACAACGATCAAGCTTTAGAGGCATTGGCGCGAGGTGCTCACAAAGCGGGTCGCTCGCTTGATGACATCGACCGCCCGCAGTTGGTTGTTTGCAGTGTCCACGAAGATCGCCAGACCGCACTTGACATGGCCCGCCTGATGGTCACTCAATACCTCGGTCAACAACCGCACATCATGAAAGCTTCAGGTGTTCCACAATCCTTACTCGATAAAGTCGCAGAAGTTTTGACCTGGCCTGCCACTCATGAGCAGGTAGAAGCGGCCAGTAAATTGGTCCCCGATGAGATTGTAGAATTACTCACTGCGAGCGGAACGCCAGATGAAGCGAGAACAAAAGTCAAGCACTACATCGACCACGGTTGCACTAGCCCAATTTTGTATCCCCTGGGGGACGTCACGGCAACAATTGACGCTTTCGCTGATTGGGATCCGAACGCTTAAAGCCCTACTTGCCTCAAGCGTATTTTTTTGACGTCATATTATTGACGGCGCGAGCAGTCGTTGCCGTAAAGATCATCAGCGGGCCGAGCACAGTCAAAGCAATGAGCAAAGCGGGGACATCGGGCGACGCCAGAGTAGCGAATAAAACTCCGAGCACCCAACAAGTGATGGCCGCCATATTCCATGCCCGCCACTGCACGACTCGCACGGGGTGGGCGAATTGAACATTCGTCATCGTCAGGATTGCTAGGACACCCACGACAACGAGATTCACTGCATGTGGAGTTTCCAACAGCCACAGCGTTGGCACCACCATATTCCACGAGGCCGGATAACCGTGGAACCAGTTCTCATCATCCTGTTGATCAGTTCGGCTAAACCACAGGCAGGAGAACAACAACATCGCAGCAATAGCGATCATTCCGGCTCTGTCATGCGGGACCATCTCAAACTGCCAAAGGAAAGCAGCAGGCACCAAGACACAGGTGACGAAATCAATGACCAAATCCAAGATGTACCCGTCGAATTTCGTCGTCGCCTCCTCAGGCAGTAAGCGACGGGCAAGTGGGCCATCAATGCCATCAATGAGTTGGGCGAGAATCAACCAAACAATGGCTAAACGGGCCGATCCATCAAGCACCGCAACCAAGGCCGCCATTCCGACCAAAACGCCTGACGCAGTGAAGGCGTGTAAGGCCAATGACAAATCCCGTTTCGGAGAAGGTCCTGTGGCTGAGTTGGTGACCTGTGATGAATGACTCTTGTTAAACACTGTGAAAATACCCTACGCCGTTTAGCCTTCTAAAGGTGTTGAAAGAGAAGTTTTATGTGCAAAAAGCCTGGTTTGGCTTAATCATCTTCTGGAGTTTTGTGCGGATCGCCACCGCTGAACTCTATTTCTCCAACTATGGGATCAATATTTGGACTTTCGCGGTGGTTGAAATCGTCTCCTCCCCGATTCTTGCACGGGCCTCTAGTCGCATGGCGGTCGCCCTGAAGTATCACGAAATTCGCCAATCAATCCTCTGGGGAAGCCTCACTATGGTCTCATTTTCAGCTCCTGATGTATATCTTCTCACAGCCGGTCGAGGGCTTCCGTGGACCGCCTACGGCATGGTGTTGCTTCTCATGACAATCGCTGGGACAGCCTCTGTGATCAAACTCCAACAAAAAGTCTCACTTCAAGCATCATTGAACTGTGACGACGATTAACAAATTGTAAACTAATCACGTGCCAGTTTTCAGCCCCACCAGCGTCGATCAAATGATTGACCTTCTTAGTGAACACCCGAATGCAAGCCTGCTTGCTGGAGGAACAGACCTCATGGTTGAGGTCAATCTCCACGGACGTCAGCCTCAAACCGTGATCAATCTGCGGCGCGTGGAAGAACTCCACGAATGGTCCTATCGACCCACGCAGCAAAGCATCACTATTGGTTCGGCGGTTCCCTACTCCGTAATGGAGACCGGCAAGATTGCCGAACTTGTTCCCGCTCTTGCTCAAGCAGCACGAACCGTTGGATCTCCGCAGATTCGGGCAGCAGGCACTTTGGGCGGAAATCTCGGAACCTGTTCTCCAGCAGGGGATTCGCTTCCCGTCCTATCAGCTCTTAATGCAGTCATTCATCTCATTGGGCCTCAAGGAACACGAGATCTTCCCTGGGGAGAGTTCATGCTCGGAGTCAAGAAGAACGCTCTTAACTCTGGCGAATTCGTGCACTCCATCACAGTTCCCGTCATACAAGGTTGGCAGGGCTATGCAAAAGTCGGCACACGCAATGCCATGGTCATCGCCACCGCCTCCGCTTGCCTAGTACGCGATACGGATGAAGGATTGATCTCCATCGCTTTGGGCTCCGTCGGACCCACAATCATCCGTTGCTCTCAAGCCGAGAGATGGCTGCGCAAAACTACTTCATTGCGTGCCGGGGCGCAGATCAATGCTGATATCGCCGTCGAATTTGGCCGTCGGGTCTCAGATGAGGCCACACCCATTGATGATCACAGATCAACCGCCGCATATCGCCGACATTGTGTGGCGATCTTGGCTCAACGACTCTTAGTGAGGTCCCTAGCATGAGTGCACAAGAATTAGGTAACGAAATTTACACTTTGAGGGTTAACGGTCAGAGTCATCCAGTTAAAGATGCTTGGATCGGTGAAAGTTTGCTCTATGTCTTGCGCGAGCGTCTTGGATTACCAGGAGCTAAAGGAGCCTGCGAACAAGGTGAATGCGGTAGCTGCACAGTTGTCATGGACTCACAAGCCGTTTGCTCTTGCTTGGTCATGGCCGCCGCCGCCGTTGACACGGAGATACTTACCGTGGAGGGTCTGGGAGAGAATGGCTCTTTAACCGATATCCAACAAGCATTTCTCGTTGCCGGCGGAGTGCAATGCGGGTTTTGTACACCTGGATTCATAGTCGCCGTGCACCACTTACTTGACTCCAATCCAGAACCCTCTGATGATCAAATTCGCGAATCTTTATCAGGCAATATTTGTCGTTGCACTGGATACGGGCGCATCCTTGAAGCCGTCAAAATTGTGATCTCACAAAGGGGAACTCGATGACGACCACCCACACAGTGAGTACGCCGACTCGCGCTGGCACACTCGGCACAAATGCCCATCGCCCAGACGGCGTCGCCAAAGTACAAGGCGGCTTTGCTTTTTCAAGCGATATGTGGTCCGAGAACATGTTGTGGGGTGCCACACTTCGCAGTCCTCATCCTTACGCCAAGATTATTTCG